>CXWL01017783.1_pt1 | contig 13258 bp, 13 predicted proteins | sample 590931 | NCBI WGS metagenome assembly CXWL01 (sample SAMEA3498368, study PRJEB10139) | groundwater metagenome | biome: water well; material: biofilm material | place: Germany | collected 2015-04-27
ATCTGGCACAGCATTAATGCTTGGTCGCGCTGCTGCCAAAGGGCGTGGCGTTTCTCTGGATAGTAAAAAAGTTATAGATCGTGGTGGCGAACGCAAAATTGGTGATATTGGTTTTTCTGTGGCACGCGGTGGTGACGTGGTTGGTGTTCACAACGTCATGTTCGCTGGCGGTAACGAGCTTATAACCCTATCCCACCAAGGCTTTTCGCGCACAATATTTGCAAACGGCGCAATCACCGCTGCCCTCTGGGCACATGACAAAAAAGCGGGTATGTATTCAATGCGCGATGTTATTGGATTATAATATTGCCGAGCGCGCCAATTCATCCGCGCGTTCATTCATCTCATGCCCATTGTGACCTTTCACCCAGTGCCATTTCACATCGTGCTTGCTCGCAGCTTTTTCTAGCCTCTGCCAATACTCAACATTTTTTACTGGCTTTTTATCAGCAGTTTTCCAACCACGCGCTTTCCACGCTGGCAGCCACTCGCTGATGCCTTTCAGCACATAGCTGCTATCGCTATATAAATCAACATGACATGATGTTTTAAGTTGTTCCAGCGCAGCAATAGCTGCCATAAGCTCCATGCGGTTATTGGTAGTTTCTGGCTCATTGCCTGAAAGCTCTTTTTCCTTATCACCATAAACTAAAATTGCACCCCACCCTCCTGGCCCAGGGTTTCCCGAACATGCACCATCTGTATATATTTTTACATGTTTTTTAGTCATATTTTTTTATCCATTATTCTATTGTCATTCCGAACGAACGTGAGGAATCTCATAATTATAAAGCAAAGATCCCTCGGCTACGCTCGGGATGACGATAAATCAACCCATCCAGCCACCGCCCTGCCAGAATTGCAACTTACGCACATACTCCAGCGGGTCTTTTCTGTTCACCAGCGCGCCTTCCACTCGGTTCAGTAGGTCATAGCTGCGCGTAAGCAAAAAGCGTAAGGAAGCCCCGCGTAAAAGCAATACAAATGCAGCTTCTTCCTCTGCACTTATCGGGCGAATATCATTATATCCCGCAAGCAGTGCCTGCACGCGTTCTTTCACCAACCTATGACGTTCATCAAAACACCACGCATTTATTATAATCGCTAAATCATACGCCCAAAAATCATTGCACGAAAAATAAAAATCTATCACCCCAGAAAGCACGGGCTTACCGCCAAATGGCTTATTAAAAAACACGTTATCAGGAAATAAATCCGCATGAATAGCCCCGCGCGGAAGGTCATTCGGCCAATGCTCACTCAAATAATTATATTCCTCAGAGATAAATTTTTTAAGCCCCATTTCTATTTCATCTGCGCGCTCGATTATCTCATCAATTATCGCTTCCCAACCCTTCACCGACAAATTATTCTCTCGCACATACGGGAAATCAATGCCTGCAATATGCATCCGCGCCACCATTTCCCCCAACTGCAACAGATGCTCTGGCAAAATATTTTTAACTCCGCCACCATCAAGAAAACTAACTATCAATGCTGGCTTTTCTTTAAGCGCGCACAGCGTCCGTCCGCTTTTACCCGCTATTGGCTGCGGACAGGAAATTCCCCGTGCGTGCCACCACTCCATCAGTGATGTGAAATAGGGAAGCTCAGAAAGTTCAAAATGTTTTTCAAACAAGGTGAGGATAAATTTATTCTTGCTGGTCACGACCAAATAATTAGTGTTGGTCACGCCCTCAGCTATAGGTTCGAAAGATACTAACTCTCCTATATCATACTGAGCCAGAAAGCCTTTAATATCAGATTCAGAAAGTTGTGTGTAAACTGCCATGAAACTGGATTACACCGCCCGCTCCACCATCAGCTTTTTAATTTCTGCAATGGCTTTAGCAGGATTCAAACCTTTAGGGCAGGTTTTCGCGCAATTCATAATCGTGTGGCAACGATAGAGCTTAAACGGATCTTCAATTTCATCCAGACGTTCGCCAGTAAATTCATCACGGCTGTCAATAATCCAACGATACGCATGGAGAAGAATTGCAGGCCCAAGATAACGGTCAGAATTCCACCAATAGCTTGGGCAAGAAGTTGAGCAACAAGCACACAATATGCACTCATACAACCCGTCCAGCTTTGCCCTATCTTCTGGTGATTGTAGACGCTCACGATTGGCAGGCTGTGGTGTGCTGGTTTGCAGCCATGGTTTTATTGATTCATACTGCGCGTAAAAATGCGTCATGTCAGGAACTAAATCCTTGATAACCGACATGTGCGGAAGCGGGTAAATATTCACGTCCCCCCTTACCTCATCAATTGGCTTGATGCAGGCGAGCGTATTCGTACCGTCAATATTCATAGCACAACTACCACAAATCCCCTCGCGGCAGGAACGACGGAAAGTAAGTGTAGAATCAACTTCATCTTTGATTTTTATCAACGCGTCCAAAACCATCGGCGCGCAATCGTCTAAATCTAATTCATAGCTATCTAAGCGCGGATTTTTAGCATTGCCCTTATCATCCATATCTTCAGGATTAAAGCGGTAGATATTGAATTTCTTGACACGCTTCGCTGTCGCTGCTGCTTTATGTACATTACCTTTTCCAACTCTAGAATTAGCGGGTAATCTTAGTTCGACCATAAAAAATCCTATAATTTTGCTAATTGAATCATGCTATGGATAGTAGCAATTTTCCCCTACCAATCAAGTGCTAAAAGAACACATTGTCATCCCGAGCTTGTCGAGGGATCTTTACATGTTTTTGCAAAGATTTCTCGTTGCACTCGAAATGACAAAACAGAGACTACTTAAAATCTGGCAAAAGCGGTATATGATTTTTGCGCTTATAATCAATTTCCTTAGTCGCCTTCTGCAATGCCACAAAGCGCGCAGCGTTTGACGGATGGGTAACAGCATTATAAATATTTTCTGGATTTTCAATAGACATCCTACGACGTAGCTTTGCTGCCTTAGTTATATCATATCCAGCCCTCGCCATAACATAAATCCCAATATAATCCGCCTCTTGTTCAAAGGATATACTATAACTCAGCGCACCAATTTCTGTCCCTGCCTTGCCAAATTCACCATTGGTATTTAATCCTTGCGAGTCAGCAATAGCATCCGCCGCCAATCCAACTAGCTTTCCAAATGTAGCATTATTTTCCTGCGCTTTTTGATGTCCCATAAAATTATGAGCAAATTCATGCGCCATCACCACCGCCAGATCGTCATCACTTTCTACAAAACGCATCATGCCAGTATAAATAACTATGTTTTTGCCATCAGACATTGCATTGATTTCCTGATCGCGCACTAGCCTAAAATAATAATAACAGCCATTCTTCTGCAAGTGCAGACCAACGCATATTTCCGCACCAGCCTTCTCAATGCGTTCACCAACGGTTTCAAATTGTTTACGCATATTTTTGCGATTCTTCCATGCCTTCGGCTGCCCACCACGAGCATTTATTCCATCAACCATAAGCTGTTGGTTTAATTCCTCCGACTGCACCTCCTCTGGCGATAATTCTGGAGTATATGATTTTGGTGCTTGGCAAGCTGTGAAGCAACCACACAAAAGAAACAGAAATAATTTTTTAGAAAATTTCACTTGCTTCATACTCATGGCAAAATGCCTGATTTTTGTTTAAAAAATTCAGTGCGCTGCTCAGGAGTTAATTTATCAGCAATATCAAGCATAACCGTTTGTGCCTGCAACTGCGCTGCTGTGGTTTTATCACGCAATAAGGCGAGCTTTGTTGCTGCTTCTTCACGTTTGTAATCATTACTTTTTATATAATCAAAAATATTCCTGCGAGTATCTTTAACATCAACCATAACCTCACGAAGCCCTTGTCGGTTTTGCATAATAATTTCTTTGACCTGCACACGCTGCTCCTCAGATAACGACCTGATACGACCAATCATAGCAAGTGCGGGATGTTTATTTTCAAGCCCAATACCAGCATGACGCGCAAATAACATTGAAGCAAATGTTACGTTCAGAGCAATAGATAAAAATAATAATATGCCAACAAGAAATTTTTTGTTCATAACCAACTCCATTCTTCATAACCAAAAGCCATACTGGTGGCTTGCAAGAAAATATCATCTGGTTCAACATTCGTAATTATATTGCTGCTAGAAAATCCAACCACAGCACATATAGCTNNACATATAGCCAAACCAGCCAATTTATATGAAAGACCATAATTCCATTGGGTAAATGCCGCCTCAAATGCTTGCGCAAATTTAATTGCAAATGGTTGATATTGTGCCTGCATTGTTGCGTGATGCACGATTTTATCAGCTAAATTTGCTGGCGGAACATCAACTTGCCATTGCTTTAATTTTTGCAAAAATTCTTTTTCATCGTTATTCATAGTCATCCACCTAAATCTAAACGTAATTTTTTCCGCGCTCTCACCAATAATCCCTCTAGTGCTTTGATATGCAATCCCATTACAACTGCCGCTTCAGAATTAGTCATATCCTCAAAATAGCACAGCACTACTGCAACACGTTGACGTTCTGGTAGCAGCTGTATTGCTGCTTTTATACGCAATGCATCTTGCTGCAAAGATAGTGTAATTTCCTGATTCTCTTTTGTATCTGCCAGCAACTCCTGCATGTCCGCAATATCTGAATGCCGCGGTGGACGTTTTCTTAGCATATCGATGCAGGTGCGAATAAGAATCTGGTAAAACCATGTTCCAAAATTCGCCTGTCTTCCATCGAACTTTATGGCATTCATCCACACCTTGGTAAATGCATCCTGCGCTGCCTCCTCGGCATCCGCCTGCGAATAAAGAACTCTTAGTGCGATAGCATGTGACTTGGGGAGATGCCTTTCCACAAGCAGACGAAAAGCCCGCAAATCGCCTTCTTTGACGCTTTCCATCAGCTCGTTGTCCAACCGCTGTTCCAACATAGTCTCTATATATATCGTTGCAATGGTCGAACATTAGCATCTCCTTTTCGCACTTTCACTTACAAATATAAATAATTTATGGAAAGGCTTTACCTCTAGCTCCTCCGCCCTTCCTCTCCTTAAACTTATTGGTCATTGCTTCACGCTCATCTTTGGTGATGTTACCATCACCATTCGCATCAAGTTTATTAAATCGTTCTTCAGATTGTGCCATGAACTCGTATTTTGAAATAATACCATCACCATTAGTGTCCATTTCATTCATTTTATCCTGCATCTTCTGACGAAACATTTCACGACGGTCACCACCACCGTCAAACGACTCAGCAAACGCTTGTGCAACTGGAAGAATCGGTAGAAGAACCATTGCAATATAGCAACTTCTCATATAACGCCCCTGTGTTATCTGCGATTATAGTGATGATTTGAACCACGACCTTGCCTGTTAGCGCGGTCACGATGATTTTCACGACGATCGCGTTTATTTTCTGCACGGTCGCGACGATCTTCTCTACGATCGCGTACATCTTCACGAGCAGGCCGTTTATCTTCTATTTTGTCGCGGCGACCACCTTGGTGGGCAGCATCACGAACATCTTCTTTATGATCGCGTACATCTTCACGTCGGTCAAAACGATTCTCCGCACGATCACGGACATTTTCACGATGATCAATTCTGTCTTCAATACGATCAAGGGCAATACCATTGTTAGGGGTTGCATCATCCTGCGCCAAGGCAGCGTGTCCAAATGTTGCAGTTATCAGAAAGCTTGCGATTAATAGTGATTTTTTCATAACATCTCCAGTTAGGTGTTTTTACTGCACGACTGCCGTGCCACCTACTTATACGCAAATGATGAGTAAACCCCTGTGCAGGAATATTATAAATTATAATTTTTACTATAAAATTTAGCTATATCATAGCATTAGCAACTTAGCTTGCTATTGTTCCAGCTAATATGCTCTGCGCCACTGCTTCAGCAATTTTAATACCGTCCACGCCAGCCGAGAGAATTCCGCCAGCATAACCAGCCCCCTCACCTGCGGGAAATAATCCTTTTGTGTTTATGCTCTGAAATTTTTCATCGCGCTTGATTCTAATCGGTGAAGATGTTCGCGTTTCCACACCAGTTAGCACCGCATCAGCCATATCAAAACCTTTTATTTGTTTGCCAAAAACAGGCAGTGCTTCACGAATGGCAGAAATAGCATAATCAGGCAGGCATGTTGAAAGATCTGTCGGTGTAACACTAGGTTTATAAGATGGTATAACACTGCCAAGAGTAGTAGAAGCTCTGCCCGCAATAAAATCACCAACACGCTGGGCTGGTGCTGCGTAAGTTCCGCCACCTGCAACAAACGCTGCCGATTCCCATTTGCGCTGAAAATCAACACCCGCAAGAACACCATCGGGATAATCTACCTCAGGCGTAATTCCAACCACTATGCCCGCGTTGGCGTTGCGTTCCGCACGTGAATATTGGCTCATACCATTGGTTACAACCCTATTTTCTTCAGAAGTTGCAGCAACCACAGTTCCCCCCGGACACATGCAGAAACTATAGACATCGCGCCCATTACTAGCATGATGCACCAGCTTATAATCCGCAGCACCAAGTATAAGATTTCCCGCAACACCGCCAAAACGCGCCACATCTATAATTGATTGCGGATGCTCTATCCTAAATCCAATAGAAAATGGTTTCGGCTCAATATAAACTTTGCGATCATACAACATCTGGAAAGTGTCACGTGAACTATGCCCAACGGCAAGCACCACATGGTCAGCAGCAATATGCTCGCCACTTGCCAGCACCACTCCACGCACTTTGCGCGAACCATCGCTAGATATTTCAATATCAATATCGGTAACACGCGACTGAAAACGATATTCACCACCAAGTTCTTCAATGGTTTTGCGAATATTTTCCACCATCTTTACCAAACGAAATGTTACAATATGCGGATGTGCCTCAGTTAAAATTTCTGGCGGTGCTTCAGCTTTTACAAATTCAGCTAGAACTTTACGCCCAAGATAACGCGGATCTTTTATCTGGCTATAAAGTTTGCCGTCAGAAAATGTCCCTGCTCCACCTTCGCCATATTGAACATTAGATTCAGTGGTCAAAATTGACTGTCGCCATAATTTCCATGTGTCTTTTGTGCGCTCACGCACCACTTTGCCACGCTCTAAAATAATAGGCCGAAACCCCATCTGTGCCAGCAGCAATGCTGCAAGCAGCCCACACGGCCCAGCACCAATTACCACAGGACGTTTGGAAAAATTATCTGGTGCTTTGGCAACAAATTTATACTCCATATCTGGAGTAGGATTAACATGGTTGTCTTTAGCAAAACGCTTAAGCACTGCCTCTTCATTTTTCACTTCAACATCAAGCGTATAAACCAGCATAATAGCTGATTTTTTACGGGCATCATGCCCCCGCCGAAAAACCGTGCAGGAAATAAGTTCCTGTGCAGTAATACCGAGGCGGGCAATAGCTGCTTCAATAATCGCTTCGGGCTGGTGATCAAGTGGAAGTTTTATTTCAGTAAGACGGAGCATGGTGTTATTGATATATAGCTTTTATACTGGTTAGGGGACTAGGACTGACAAATGACCTACTGGTCATTTGCCCTTCGGGTCTCTCCCCCGCAATAAATGCGGGGTCGATTTCCAAAAATTCTACTGAATTTTTGTCGAACACGTTCTCGTCAAGACCCCCAAACATTTACTCCTAAACAGGCTCTAGCCTGTTTAGGAGTAAATGGCTGGGGGACTAGGACTCGAACCTAGATTGACGGAGTCAGAGTCATAATTTAATTAATAATTACAACAAACCACAACCAATTACAACGGATAAATCAATCAGTTACAAAAAAACGATTATTAACGTAAGTTGCTATTAGTTGGCATTTTTCGTGAGCTACTGCACCACCAGTGCACCATGATGCCACCCCTACGGGGGGAGGTAAACTGATATTCTTAGAAATAACATTTGCCTCCGAGAAATTTTTTATAAAAAGCTGAATCTGCTGATTATTGGGTACAAATTATCCTAGAGATTTATTTACCCAACACATCATTTCTAGTGCTGGCGACTAAGTAATACTTTACCTTGAAGATTGTATTCCCAGTCTTTATTAACAATAGAAGCTACTAAAATATAGGTTTTATTTACCCCAACTCTGAAAAATTTACCCCTTGTTTTTCCAATTTCAGAACATATCCCTTAAAGGCATCGTAACGTGGCACGGCAATCAATTCTTCCCCAAACTGCTTGCAAGTGAGTTGATGTATGGAGAGAAGCTATTTGTAACAGTGTTCCCGCGAACCACGTCGTATATTTGCGGATAGACAAACTCAGACTAGTAAGGTACATAATTTATTTTCTTATTTAAAAAAGAAGTTATTATGCCCTATTTGCAAATATTTCTTAGAACTTTCCTGCTTTTATTATGTATCGCAGCATTACAATTTTCAACATCAGATTCGCATGCAGCAGATGCATCGGGTACATGGTCGGGGGCACTACTTCAGCCAGCTAATCCATCTAATTCCCCCTTTAATTGGACATTAAATAACCTAGTACAGGGTCCTGGCGGTTCAGTGGTAGGCACTGAGACAATTACCACCAAAACTGGTAGTGCTTGGGCTATGATATCCTTTTTTGGAACCATTACTGGAAACACATTTGATTTTACAAATGGTCTAATTATAGCACAATCAGCTGGTTCTGTTTGGTGCATAAAAAATGTTACTGGCACGATTTCAGCAAATGGAACTGTCTACTCAGGTAGCTGGACAACAACAACTCCTGCATGTGCATCTTACCCTAATGGAACATTTAGCGTTACAAGCGTCCGAGGCAATGGTTTGGGTGGTCAAGGCTGTCATGTGCAAAATTATAACTATTCTATGTCTTCAAATTCTATGCCTTCGAAAATTGGGCAAGTCAGTGTGGGTGATCCCATTAGTTTAGGTAATGGTAACTTGTTTGAAGAAATTGACGATTATCGTTCTTCAGGAATCAATTCACTCAGTTTCACTCGCTATTATAACAGTGGTGAGGCGTTAGCAACAGTTCCATCGATGATAGCCCCGCATTGGCGTAATACATTTGATCGTTATATCACTATTGTTTCTGCGACTGAAACCAATGTCGAACGTGCTGATGGTCAGGTTATCTATTTTACTTTCGATAGCACGACCAGCACCTGGAAAACAGACAAGAACATGAACGTTAGTTTAACCCATACAGGTAGTGAAACTGGCTCGACCTGGGTTTTTACCGATCTGAACAATACAATCGAGAACTATACGCAGGGCAGTACTGGCACGGCATTTCTGACCACAATCGTACAACTAAACGGTTATACCCAAACGATGACTGTGACTAGTGGCAAACTTACAAGCGTGACTGATTCTTTGGGGCGCTCACTTAGCCTTACATATAATGCTGATAACCGAGTTTCTACAGTTACATTCCCTGGGGGTTTGCTTATAACTTATGGTTATAATTCCAGCGGAGTTGGAATGAACGACCGCTTGGTATCAATTTCTTATTCTACATCTCCTGTAACCAATCAAACCTATAGTTACACAGCAGCTGGATTTCCTTTCGCGCTCACTAGCATTATTGATGAGAACGGCAATACTTATAAGACTTGGACTTACGATACTGCCACTGGACGTGTAACTTCCAGTAAACTCGGAACTGGAACAGGAAATGATCTGCATAGTGTCACCTATGACGATACCAATAATAATCGTACAGTCACCAACGCTTTAGGTATGGTAGAAACCTATAAATTCGTGCCGCTAGTCGGTGGTGTCTGCTCCAATACGCAAATATCTCGTACTGCTACGGCAACAGTGCCAGCTGGAACGCAGGGCTATACTTACGACGCAAACGGCTACCTCTCTAAAGTTGTAGATTGGAAGGGCAATGTTACAAATTTTGTGAATAATGCCCGAGGCTTGCAGACCAGTCGGACAGAAGCGTTTGGGACGACGGCTGCAAGAACTATTACGACCACATGGCATCCCACGCTTAACCTCCCAACGAAAATCGTCCAGACTGGTCTCACTACGGATCTAACCTACGATATAAATGGTAATCTCTTAACCAAAACTGAAACTGATACCCAAACCCAGACCGTACCTTACAGTACCAATGGAGCAACCAGAACCTGGACTTGGACGTATGATTCGCTAGGTAACATGCTGACCGAAGATGGTCCTCGCACGGACGTATCCGACGTGACCACCTATACCTATACGACCCCTGCTAAAAACTTGGGAACTGTAACAAACGCTCTTTCGCAAGTAACTAACTTTAGCAGTTATGATGCGAGCGGTAGACCGCTTTCCTATACGGATGCCAATGGTACCGTTACCAACCTGACCTATGATTTGCGAGGACTCTTGAAAACCCAAACCGTCGTGGCTGCAAGTGGCAACGCTATTACGACGTACGGTTACGACAATGCCGAGATGCTAACCTCAATCACCGCGCCAGATAATTCCGTCCTGAATTTCACGTATAATGACGCCCATAAACTGGTGGCCGTCTATAATGCCAGTAACGAGCGTATTGATTATACGCTCGATGCGGCTGGTAATATTACAGCTGAAATTACAAAGAATGCTTCTGCTGCGATCCGCCGTCAGGTAAACCACGCCTATGATTCTATCAACCGCCTGCTGAAAGACATCGGCTATCTAGCAGCCCAGCAGAACGTGTATGCCTATGATGCAAACGGTAATCGTCTGACCATTACCAACGCCCGCAATTTTATAACGACGCAAGGTTTTGATGCGCTGAACCGTTTTATTTCGGTCAAATCCGCACTCAACCAGACTGCTGCTACGGCATATGACAAACGCGACAATATCACACAACAGCAGGATTTCCGCGGATTGGCTACCAATTACGTCTATAACGGCTTTAATCAGGCTATACAGGCTTCAAGTCCCGACAGTGGTACCACGGTTTATAACACTATCGATAAAGCAGGAAATGTAACACAGGAGACGGATGCACGGGGCGTTGTAACCAACCGCACCTTTGATGCTCTGAATCGCATACTGACTCAAACCTATCCAGCTGCATCGTCAGAAAACATTACCTACGGCTACGATTCTATCGCTGGCGGTAATAAGGGCAAAGGTCATTTGACCTCGATTACAGATCAATCGGGATCTACAGCGTATGTGTATGATGAAAGGGGGAATATCACCCAGAAAACAGCCATAATCAGTGGTAAGACCTATACAATCTCCTACGCCTATGATCTAGCGGACAAGCCTACCCTGATCACCTATCCTTCTGGGCGGCAGGTGCAGTTTCTGTATAATGCCAACGGTCAATTGACGACCGTTAATAGCCGCGCTACTTCGGGTGGAAGCTACGTCGCAGTGGCGAGTGCCATTACGTTCGAACCCTTCGGTCCGCTCAAGTCATTTACCTACGGAAACTCGCTAACCCATGCGCGGGATTACAACCAGAACTACTGGCTATCCACGCTGCGAACCAATGATGGTACAACCTTCTTGCAAAACCTGACATACGCCTATGACGATGCAGGAAATATCACCAGCATCACAGATGGCGTCACCCCCGCCCGCAACCAGACCTTCACCTATGATGCGCTTAACCGCCTGACTCAGGGCATAGGAGCATATGGCACCATAAATTATACCTATTACACCCCCAGCGACCGTCAGACGCGAGTGACTGGTGGGGTGACACAGACATATAATTTTCCAGCTGCGTCCAACCGTATGACAAGCATCACCAACAGCCCTAGCACGCGTAGCCTCACCTATACAGCCAACGGTAATATCCTGACTGATAACCGCTCGACCAACCCAGATGTCGCCTATACGTGGAACAACCGTAACCGTAAATCCACTGTCACCGTCGGCGGAACACTGGCTGCGACCTACCTCTATGATGCAATTGGTCAGCGAGTGAGCAAGGTAGCTGGTGCTATCACCACTCATTTCATCTACGATGTGAATGGTCAGTTAATTGCCGAAGCCAATGGTGCTACAGGTGCGCCGACTCGTGAGTTTATCTGGCTACCAGGTGGTACGCCACTGGTGCAGGTAGAGCCCAGCTCGGTGTTTTGGTATGTTCTCTCCGACCATCATGGCACACCGCAAAAATTGACGGATTCAACAAAAGCCATCGTCTGGGATCGCGTGCAGCAACCATTTGGCGAAACTCAGACCATCACTGGCACCGCGACCAGCTCCATTCGTTTCCCAGGTCAGTATGCTGACGCTGAAGACGGCAACTACTATAATTATTCTCGTGACTACGACCCCACCACAGGTCGTTACCTCCAGACCGACACCATTGGTCAGAATGGTGGTCTGAATCTATATAAATATGCCGAAAGTAACCCGCTGAGATATACTGACAGGCGGGGGCGGAGTGTTTTGGATTCTATTCTTATAATCTACTTCGGTGGTCGTTGCCCTGACGGACAAATTCTAAATAATGATGAACCATCAGACGCGAGAGATCCAGATGGCGCAAAAGCTCCAGGGTTGCCTGGCCCTGAAGAAGGTTATGTGCCACCTAAAGGTGGACCGAAATGGGTGCCAAATCCTAATAAAGGTAAAGGGGGCAATGCCAATGGCTGGTTGGATAATAAGGGTCGTGTATGGGTTCCAACAGGACAAGGTGGCAGAGCACACGGAGGGCCACATTGGGATGTTCAAGATCCTATAACTGGTGGAAATACAAATGTTAAACCTGGTAATAATATTAATGATTTATGAAAAATATAACTTTTAAAGAAGTAAATCCATACCATTCTGAAGGTGACGAAGATAACTTTTTTCTTTGGTTACAATCAATTGATTCTGTAAAAAAAGTAACGAGGACAGCAGTAGGCTTATGTTTATCTATCGACAATATAGATCGTGTAAACTTGCATGAATTGCTTGCGCTTTTTACAAGATATTCAATTGCTGTTGTTCCTTTAAAAGAATTGCTCGACCATTTACCCGAAGAAGATCGGGAATGGTTTAATAAACCAAAAGCGGTTTGGTATAAGGGCTTATTTGATGAATAATTTATAATGGCAGTCGTGCGCAAACTCTCCTCCACCACCTCGCTCACCGCGTCGAACGATAATTATTATCTGCGGCTAGTCAAAACCGCTGGTGCTATCACCACTCATTTTATCTACGATGTGAATGGTCAGTTAATAGCCGAAGCCAATGGTGCTACAGGTGCGCCGACTCGTGAGTTTATCTGGCTGCCAGACGGTATGCCGCTGGCGCAGGTAGAGCCCAGCTCGGTGTTTTGGTATGTTCTCTCCGACCATCATGGCACACCGCAAAA
>CXWL01107815.1_pt1 | contig 13255 bp, 12 predicted proteins | sample 590931 | NCBI WGS metagenome assembly CXWL01 (sample SAMEA3498368, study PRJEB10139) | groundwater metagenome | biome: water well; material: biofilm material | place: Germany | collected 2015-04-27
CGGGTAGATCGCATCGGCGCTGTCGAGCGCGCGCAGCGAGATCGCGTCGATCTGGCGCCCGACATCGAGCACGATGAAGTCGTAGTGCTGGCGCGCCACCCGCAGCAAGGTGTCCATCTGCTCCGGCTTGAGGTTGACCGCGTGGCTCGGATCGTCGGCCGCGGCCAGCACCCCGAAGCCGGGCGCCACGTGCACCAGGCACGACTCGAGGAAGGGACCGTCGACGCGGGCGATCTGGCTGCACACGTCCGACAAGGTCATGGCCGGCTTCTGGTCCGACACATACAGCGCGGCGTCGCCGAACTGGCCGTGCAGGTCGATCAGCAGCACTTTCTTGTCCGCCAGCGTGGCCAGCGCATAGCCGAAATTGGTGGAGATGAAGGTGGCGCCGCTGCCGCCCTTGCAGGCGATGAAGGCGAGTACCTTGCCGTCGCACATGGCGGCGACCCCGGTGGTGTTGGCGATCCGGTCCAGCGCCTCGTGGAAGGCATGGTGCACCAGCGGCAGCTGCAGCACTTCGCGCACGCCGGCGCGCATGGCCCGGATCAGCAGGTCCTGCTGCTGGCCGGCGCCGGTCAGCAGGATGAAGCTGGCGGCCGAATACTGCTTGCACAGGCGGTCGAGCAGGTCGGCGTCGGCGGCCTCGCTGTCGCGCCCGTCGATGATCACCAGCGAAGGCGAGTCGGCCGGCAGCCGCTCGAGCGTCTCGCGCAGGCTGGCGCGGGTGGCGCCGATGTTCAGGGGCGGCACCCGCGCCGCGCCCTGGGAAGCAATTTCAGCGTGCAGCGGGCTGTCTCGGCTAATCAGTAAGGCTTTCATCGCTAATCCTTGTAGGCGAACGCGGGCAACTTGTTCAGGGGGTACAGGCGCCGGGCATGCCGAGTGTCTGCGCGGCCACGACCGTGGTAAAGGTGGGCATGTTGAAATGGAAGGACGCCAGCGCGTCGAGCCCGACCAGCGAGGTGTAGGGCACCGGATCGCAATTGGTGCCCGGCAGGCACAGGCTGACCCGGACAAAGCGGATGCAGCTGCTGCCGCTCGGATCGTTGATGCAGTTGGCGATGTTCTGCACCGGGCAAGGCGGCAGCACGGTCACCACGGTGGCCCGGTCGCGCGCCAGGTACTCGACGTGCAGATAGTTGACGTCGATGTCGCCGCCCATTGCCAGCTTGCCCGCGGCGTTGCCGAACATGGCATTCTGGCGCACCAGGGCCATCGCCGTGGCGTCGGACGGGTTGGCCATCGCGGCGCCGCGCGCGGCCCGGTTCATCACCTGGGTCAGGGTGCTCCACAGGTAGGCCGCGCGCGCCACTTCCAGCGCGCCGAACACGAAGCTGAAGAACACCAGCGCGACCAGTGCGAACTCGACGGCAGCGGTGCCGCCTTGCCGGGCGGGGCGGAACGCGGTCAATGGCAATCTCATGGCGCTTCCCTTCCCTAGTTCCCGTACGGTACCGTCGAGATTGTCTGGAACATCCACGGACTGCCGTCGAGCGACAGCGAGGCGGGGTCGGCGATCGTCATGTAGGCGCCGACCACCACCGTGTCCGGCGTCTTGGAGCGGCAGGCAACCACGCCCGGGCAGTACACATCGATCTGGGCGACGAAGGCGTCTTCGGCGTCGGCCGGCAGCATGCCCGCGTCGATCACCGCCTTGGCCACCATCCGCTTGGCGATCTCGCGCGCATCCGGATCGATCGAGGCGAGCTGGTAGGGCGGCAGCGCGGCAAAATAATGTGCCGCGTTATCGGTCGCCTGCTTCAGGACGGTGTATTGCCAGAGCGAGTGCGCAATCACGAAGGTCGGCACCAGGATCACGACCATCGCGCTCATGATCAGCGCCAGCTCGATCGACGCGATGCCGCGTTGCAGCAAGGTGGGAGTTTTCATTGGTGCAGCGCCACGAAGACGGCCAGTTTTTCATCGCTCGCCAAGCCGGCGAACTCGGCATAAATTGCGGTCGGCGTGGCGCGCGAGGTCATGAAGAACCTGCCAATGCCGAGCACGGTTGCGGTGGCTCCAACCGCCGAGGAACAATTGAGCAGCGGAATATTCAACATGCGGCGTTCGGCGAAGGCCGCGCCGGACGACGGTGCGGTGAATTGCTTGACGTACGGCGTGGTGACATAGCTGGCGGTCTGCACCAGCGGCGGCGGCGATACCGCGTACAGCGTGCCCCAGTCGGCGGTCGAGAACACCACGCCGGCGGTGCCGGTGGGTGCGCCGGCCACATATTTGACCGCCTTGTTGTAGATCCACAGGGGGCCGAACTTGGCGGCGGTGATCGGGGCGGCCGCCGATGCTTCACCGGGCATCAGGTCGGCTGCCGTCAGCAGGGAATTCGGCGCGGCGGTGGTGGTGGTCGGCAGCGCGGCCGGCAGCGTCGTCGTCATCCAGCTGTACGGGCTCTTGTATTCCCTGATATTGGTGTCGGGCGGCGCGCCGTCGCGCGAAGCGCAGCCCGCCGCTCCTGCATAGTCGCCAAAGCGCGAGTTCAGCCAGGCATGCAGGTCGAGTCCGGCGAGCGGCTGCACATGCACCGTGGCACCCGGGCGCAGGTTGGCATACGCCATGCTGCCGCTGCAGAAATACGGCTTGACCGCACTCGCGGCGAACTGCGCGGCCAGGCTGGGCGCCGTGCCCGCGGCGACCGGATTCACCAGGAAATTCTGTGCCGCGGGACCGGCCGGATTGAGCTGCAGCAGGTCATAGCTGACGCCGCGCCGGTACCCCAGTTCGACCAGTTCGTTGCCGGCGGCCGAGGCGCGGGAAGCGAACTTGACGGTGCTGCGCGCGCAGATGCCCAGCGGCGTGACCTGCATGCCGCTCCGGCCGGCGACCGCCACCGGCGCGGCCGTGAAGTCGTCGCGGCGGTCGAGCGCGCGCATGAAACTGGTGGACACCACGCCGGGCGCCCCGCTCATCGCATTCAGCGCGGCGGTGTCGGCCTTGGCGTACAGCAGCATCGCGGCGCTGGCGTCGTCGTTGACGCCGTCGGCCGGCACCCAGGGCGCGTTGGTCGGCGCCGAGCTGAGGTACAAGGCCGCCGAACCCCAGGTGCTGCCGGACGAAAACAGCTCGGTCGACAATTTGAAATAGTTCGATTCCACCACCTGGGTGGCCTTGGTCCTGGCCTTGGCGACGCCGGCGGCCGTCCCGTTCAGTTCGCGCGCGGCCGCGACCGCCGCGCCGTCCGCCACGTTTTGCAGTTCCACATTGCGCGCGTACAGCATCGACAGGTCGATCGCCAGCCCCATGCAGCCCACCAGCACGGGCAACATCACGGCGAACGGCACCGACACCGACCCTTGCGGGCAGGGCGGCGGCGCAGGGCGGTGGCGCGCGCGCTTCATTTTGAGCCAATGAGGCCGACCGGAGCGGCTGATGCGGCTTCGCCCTTGCCGAACGAGCGCTCGTAATGCTCCTGCGCTGCGCGCGCGGCGCGGCCATCCATCCCCACCACCGGGTTGGGATTGCGCGCCGCGGCCGGCTGCGCGATCTGCGAAGAGATCGCGGCCCTGACCGACTGGCCGAAGCGGGCGTCGGCCTGCGGTGTGGTTGCGCAGGCCGACAGCAGCAGCGCCAGCCCGGCCCCCATGGAAACTCGAATCCGAAGCGATGCAGTCACAGGACCTCCCTATTTAAGTTCAAAACCGCGCGCGCTGTCAGGCGAGATCGGCGTGCCCGCCGGGGCGGCGGCAACGGCCGGTGCGCGCCCTTCCAGCCGGCCGCCCAGCATCATTTCGGCGCGGCTGGGCGCCACCACCCCGTCGGTCGGCAGCGTGTAGTTGGGCGGCAGCGGCTTGACCAGGTGGGCCGTGATCACAAACACCAGTTCGGTACGGTCCTGCTGGTAGTCGGTGCTGCGAAACAGCGCGCCGAGGATCGGCACTTCGCCCAGCAACGGCAGCCCCTTCAGCGTGGTGGTCAGGTTGTTCCTGATCAGGCCGCCAATGGCGAAGCTTTGGCCGTCATACAGCTGGACCGTGGTGCTGGCGCGCCGGGTCGTGATCAGCGGCAGGATCGAACTGCCCGGCAGGCCCGAGGCGGTGAAGCCGACGCCCTCGCGCGACAGTTCCGATACTTCCGGCGCGACATGCAGGTTGATCCTGCCGCCCGACAGCACGGTCGGCGTGAAGCGCAGGCCGACGCCGAATTCCTTCTCTTCCAAGGTGACCTTGTTGTTGTCCTGGGCCACCGGAATGAAGATTTTTCCGCCCGCCAGGAAGGTGCCTTCCTGGCCGCTGATCGCCATCACGTTCGGCTCGGCCAGGATGCGCACCAGGCCGTGCGTCTTCTGCGCTTCAAGCGTGAGCTGGTTGCCGTTCGACTTGCGCGCGTCGAGCAGGCCGCCGGCGGTGCCGGTCAGGAAGTTCGACAGCAAGGTGGCGGCCCAGCTGCCCGAGGCGTACTTCCAGGTGGCGCCCGCTTCCAGCTTCTCGAGCAAGGTTTTCGATACCTCGGCGATTTTCACTTCCAGCATCACCTGCTGCGGCGCACTGACGTTGAGCATGTTTACCACCCGCGCTCCGGCCGGGGCGGCGCTTGGCGTGCCCGATCCGCCGGGCGGCGGCACCGGGTCGGTCTTGCCGACGGCATTGAGCGGCTGCACCGGCCGCCGCACGAACGCGGCCGCCAGTTCGCCCACCTGCACCAGCGTCGCCGCGTCCGACACGGTTCCGGTAAGCACCAGCGAATCGGCGGCGGCGATCACGCGGATATTCTTTTCGTCCGGCAGCACCGCGGCCAGGCTGGACTGGAACGCGGTCGGGTCCATCGTCACTACGATGTCGACGATGCTGCAGGCCCCGCTCTGGCCCTGGATAATCATGTTGGTGCTGCCGACGTCGATCCCGGCGATATACATGGTGTCGGGCGCGACCAGCATCGCCTGGACCACGCCGGGATTGCCGACGCTGCGGTGCAGCAGCGGCTCGGGCAGGCGCATCATCGCCGACTTGCCCAGTTGCAGTTCGAGGGCACCCGGCTTGGCGCCCTCCCCGCTGCAGCGCGGCCCGACCTCGCCGCGTAACGCCACCGCCGGTGCGGCCGGCGGCGCGATAGTCTTGGCCTGCACTGCGGCGAAGGCCGTGCCGGCCGAGGTCGCCAAGGCGACGCTGCCGAGCAAGCGGCGGGCGCGGATCAACCGCTGCTGTCTGACGCATCTGTCCATTGCGTTCATCCTGAAGAAAGAGACGGTTGGAAATCAAAAACACTCTTGCGACACGTTCACGCCGTTGAGCACCCCGACGCAGTTGTGCTTGACGAACGCCGCCTGGCGCACCTCCGGCGCCCTGGCCACCGGCGGCGCGGGCCGCGCCACCGCCACCACCGGCTTGGCGGGCGGCTCGACTTCGCGCAGCATGGTGCGCTTGGTGGCGCCGTCGGTCTTGGCGTCTTGCGGGTCGACCTGGTTGCGCAGGGCCAGCGACAGGGTGCCGACGCTGCGCGCCAGGTCGAGGTTTTCGGCCTGGGCCGGCGTCACTTCCAAGGTGACGGCGTTGACCACGCGCGGCTTGGTCTCGTCGCGGCTGACTTCCTGCGCGACCGCCAGCACCAGGATCCGTTCCAGCACGATTTTCGAAATGCTCTGCTCGTGGCCGCTGCGGTCGCCCGAGGCCGGATCCTTCTGGGTGCTGACGATGATGTCGACGAAATTGCCCGGCAACGCAAACCCGGCCACGCCAATGACGTCGTTGACGCGCACCGTGATGGCGCGCTTGCCCTCGGTGATCAGGGCCGACAGGCCGCCCAGGGTGCCGGCCGGCGCCAGCTTGGCGTCGCTGACCGGCTCGCCGCGCAGGATGCTGCTCTTGAGGACCCGGCCGGTGACCTTCAGCGGGTCGCTGTAGGCGCCTTTCGGCAGGCTGTCGACCGGCCACTCGGCCAGCTTCAGCATGTCGGGCGTCAGCCGCTGGCCGAGGTTGACGTCGCTGGCCGCGACCACGATCCGGTCGGCGCTGGCGGCGGGCTGGCGCAGCAGCCAGCGCGAAGCGAGCACCACGGCGGCCAGGCCGAACAGGATGGCGATCGCCATCATCACGATTGCACGCTTGTTTTTCATTATCTCTCTCCGGACAGGACAACGCCGTGGGCCGGCGCGGCCACAGGGGAACTTGCGGTCATCGGCGCGCAGCAGGCGAACATGCTGCTCCAGGCCTGCTCCAGCGCCGGCACCGTCAGGCGCGGCGGCGTGCCGGCGAAGCTGGCGAAGTCGGCCACCCGGCCCAGCAACTCGCGCGGGTAGCTCGCGAGCAAGGGCCGCGCCGCCGGCGCGTGCAGCTGGTGCAGCAGATAATCGGCGGCGTCATCGTCGTACGGCACCCGCAGCACGCCGCACTGGCGTTTCAGCAGCGCCCGGTAGCTGGCTTCGCTGAGCGGGCCGAGGTGGATCTTGTAGCCGATCCGGCGCAGCAGCGGCTCGTCCAGCACCGACTGCGGCGCCAGGTTGGTGGCGAACACCAGGGTGACGTCGAACGGCACCGTTTCGGCATGGCCGCCCTGCAGGGTCAGCACGTCGGTGCCGTAGTCGAGCGGGCCGATGAAGCGGTTCAGCAATTCGGCCGCGGGCACGCGCTGGCGGCCCAGGTCGTCGACCACGAACAGCCCGCCGCTGGCCTGGAAATGGGGCGGCGCATGGTAGATGCCGTTGGCCGCGTCGAAGCGGAAATCGAGCATATCGCGGCTCAGCTCCGCGCCAACCTGGACCACCGGCCGCTGGCACACGGTCCAGCGCGTATCGTTGCGGCGCTCGTCGAACTGGCGCGCCTGCAGCGGCGGCGGGGCCTGGTGCAGCAGCGGGTCGTAGAACTGGACGATCTGCTGGTCGACCAGGATCGCGTACGGCACCCCGACCACGCCCTGCAGCAGGCGTCCCAGCTTGCGCGCCAGCGCCGACTTGCCGCAGCCGGACGGCCCGTGCAGCAAGACCGCGCGGCCCGAGTGCAGCGCCGCGCCGAGCTGGTCGCGCAGCATCGCGTCGATGCCGTCGTCGGCGAACGCGGCGCTCAGTTCGGACGGGCTGATGTGGCCGGCCTGCGCATGGCGCACCGAGTCGCGCGCCAGCACGCCGCGAAACGCGTCGAGCGTGACCGGCGCCGGCCCGACGTAGCGGCACTGCGCCAGGCAGGCCGCGGCGTGCGCCTTGCCGGCCACGGTCAGCTGATATTGGACGTCGATATCGGTGTCGCCCCGAGAGGCAATTTCAACCATCTGGTCGGCCAGCATCTGGTCGAGCGCCTCGCGCAGCACGCTGATCGACAGGCGCAGCTTGCCGGCCAGCACAGGCAGGTGGGCGCGGCCAAGCTGGTGGATCGCCTTCGACAGCAGCGCCAGCACCAGCTGGCGGTCCAGACCGGTGTCGCGGATGGTCTTCGGCTGCGGCGGGACGATCGAGGCGACGTCCTGCTCGGGCGGCGCGGCCCGGGCAAGCGAAAGTTGCGGCTCCGCGGCGACGATTGGTGCGGCCTCAAGCATCGGACTCTCCTTCGGTAGACGCTGGATATTTCCAGAAGACATTGAGTCGATTGTATCCAGCGGGCATCTATTCCTTTTGACTTGCAGCAAGGAACAACCTATCGCGCTCACCTGTGGCGCTGGGCCATGAGCAGCAGGGTGCCGCTGGCGATTGCCAGCCCGTAGGGGATCGCGCCGACGCTGGGTCCGGGCATCGGTTCCGGCGCCAGCGGCATGCCGGCCATGCGCATCCAGATCGGGCGCAACAGGTGGCGCACATTGGCGGCGGCGGCGCGCAGGCGGCCCTGGGCGATCACCATCGCCAGCGCCATCAGGCCGCCGGCGCATACCGACAGCAGCGCCAGGTGCAGCACTTCGAACGGGGTGCTGAAGAAGCCGGCGGCCGCCATCAGCTTGACGTCGCCGGCGGCCATGCCGCGCAGGCAGTACAGAGGCAGGAACACCAGCAGGCCGGTGGCGGCTCCGGCGAAGGCGGCCAGCAGCGCGGCGGTGGGGGAATTCGAAAGCAGATGCAAGGTGATGGCACCGGCCGAGCCGGCCAACAGCAGCAGATTGGGAATCCGGCGCGTCAGCAGGTCGCTGGCGGCGGCGAGTACGACCATTAGCATCAGCAGCAAGTCGAGACAGAGGGGGAGGAACATGATCGCGCCTTCGAAAAAAGCTTCCCGGACGGGGCCCCGTCCGGAAAGCGCAACTTCAAATAGTTAGCCTTTCATCTTGGTGGTGATGTCAGTGAAGGTGTCGCTGAGCTGCCCACCCAGCGCCTTCACCGCCACGACGATGGCCACGCCCACCAGGGCGGCGATCAGGCCGTATTCGATTGCGGTAACACCGTTTTCATCAGCGACGAAGGCTTTGACTGCGGACACGATTTTGCTCATCATAAACTCCATATGTGAATGGAAAAAACAACCCCTGGCGCCATGGAACTGGCTGCTACCTGTGTTCCGTGAGGAACAAATATTTCTGTCCATCACTACTTGCGCCATTGAAGCCACTATAAGGTTTGATTCCCACCGGCAAGTTGACGATCCACAAGTTTTCCACGCGGCATTATTTGTGAATGTTGGGAAATTGCGTTTCAGCAATTCAATGCTGCGCCACGGGCAGCGCTGTCGCAAATCGGCTCAAAGTTTCCATCAAGCACGTTGCCAAATTTGCAAAAAGCTACTATCCTGCACAGCTACCCGAATTACGGCGCCGTTGGTTCACATTTCCTGAGACGACATGGATTCCCTTCTGAAACACATGGTGGACATGACCGGCCATCGTGACCACACGATGCTCGACATTTCCGTGATTTCAGCGGTCCAGGAACTGGCCGGCGCCGCGCAGACGCGGGTGCTGGGCATCATGACCGTGCTCGGGCGCCAGTTCATCCGTCCGCGCGCCGTGATCCGCACCGGCAGTCCGGCGCGCATGGAAGAGCATCCGGAAAACTGCGCGACGGACGAGCCGATCGCCTTCTTCCCCGAGCTGCGCGACTGCCTCGCGCAGCACCACATCTCGGCCGAGCACATCGCCGCCGACGGCCAGCGCACCCTGTGGCTGCCGATCTGGATTGGCGACAAGGCTGACACCTGCCTGGAAATTGTCCACGCGGCCCCGTTCAGCAATGACGCCATGCACCTGATCGGCGGCATCGTCAGCGTGTATCGGAACTTCCAGAACCTGCTCGACTACAGCGAACGCGATTCGCTGACCGGCCTGCTCAACCGCAAGACCTTCGACGACCAGCTCGCCAAGATGCTGCAGGCCTCATCCGAACACGGCGTGTCGCTGCCGGCCAGCCAGGAACGCCGGCGCCACCTGGACGCCGAACAACAATGGCTGGCGGTGGTCGACGTCGACCATTTCAAGCTGGTCAACGACAAGTTCGGCCACCTGTACGGCGANNGAATTCGTCGTGCTGCTGCGCTCGACGACTTTGAAGAACGCGCGGAAAATCATCGAGCGCTTCCGCAACAACGTGGCGGAGCATGCTTTCCCGCAGGTGGGCAAGGTGACGGTCAGCGTCGGCTTCGTCAGCATCGGCGCGCAGGACGCGCCGGTCGTCGTCCTCGGGCACGCCGACCGCGCGCTGTATTACGCCAAGTCGCACGGCCGCAACCAGACCTGCCATTACGACCAGCTGGTCACCGGCGGCCTGCTGGCCACAGTCGCGTCGAACGATACCGCGGAGTTTTTCTAGGAATTTGCGGCAGCAATGCCGCTGGCCATCTTAAGGCATCATCGAAGTGGCTGCGTGACGATTTCCGTCACGCGTTGCCAAAGCAGATCATTGCTAATTGCAAGCGTTGCGCCTTCTCTCATCCCGGTCGCCAAGCCTATCGCGTCCCTGGTGGCCGTTGTAACCCATCCTCGTCGCCAGAACAAGCGCTACCACGAGTCGCGTTCATCAGCGAGATACGCGGCGCTGTCCTGCCAGACTTCCTTGTGCAGCCCTGCCAGATGGTCCGTAAAATTCTTCGGCTACGGCATCATGACGATGCGGTCTTCCTTGACCAATAAAAGCAGTTCATCGCCGGCCACAAGGCCAAGCGTGGCGCGTGCCTGCTGAGGGATCACGACCTGGAACTTGCTGCTAAGTTTCACCGATGCAGGTTTTGGCTTGGACATAATGATGTAAGGCGATCTCCGGAAATCGCTTTACGTTAGCAGATCGAAAGCACAACTTCAAGCTGGACCCGACGCCGGTTTAGCCGACAGCGCCCGCGAAACGGCCGTGCCTTGCAAGGGCACGACTCCCTAGGCCACACTGAGGAATTTCATCGGATCGACATTCCACTTTGCTGGGGATTCGTGGCGCACGATCTTGTCGCCGCCGCCGAAGCCGACCGGACGCGACAGGTCCACCGTTTCCGGCTTGATGTAGAGGTTCTTTTTCGTGTTGAAGAACACGTTGACCTTCGGCGCCAGCAGGTTGGTCTCGTGCGGCTCGATGACCACGCCCAGCCGTGCCGATTCAAGCATCACCAAGGTCCCGACCGGGTAGATCCCGACGCAGCGCATGAACTCCTGCACGTAGGCCGGGTTGAAGTGGAATTTGCTCCACTCGTAAATCTTGCGCAGCGCTTCGGCCGCCGACATCCCCTTGTGATAGCAGCGGTCGGCGGTGATCGCGTCGTACACGTCGACGATCGCCGCCATCTGCGCCAGTTCGCTGATCGTTCCCTCGCCCTGTTTGTCCGGATAGCCGCTGCCGTCGCGCCGCTCGTGGTGGTGCAAGGTGATGTCGAGCGGGATCGGGCCGATCTCCGGCGTCTTGACCAGGATGTCGTAGCCGTTCTTCGGATGCTGCTTGATGACCGCGAATTCCTCATCCGTCAGCGGGCCCGGCTTGTTGAGGATCTTGTCGGGCACCAGCGCCTTGCCGGTGTCGTGCAGCAAGCCGCCCAGCCCGGCCTGGTAGGTGGTCTCCGCATCCATGTTGCGCGAACGGCAGAACGCCACCAGCAGGGTGCACACGCTGACCGAATGCAGGAAGGTGTAGTCGTCGGCGGTCTTGATGCGCAGCAGGCCCATCAGCGCGCCCGGATTGCGCAGGATCGATTCGGTGATGCTCTGCACCATCGGCGAGACCTGGTCCAGCTCGATCGCCTTGCCGAGCCGGGCATCCTGCATCACGGTGCGCACCAGCCCCGAGGCCTGGTGCCGGATCATCGCCGCGCGCTTGAGCTCTTCGCCCAGCGCCACCCGGGTCACGATCACCGGCCTGGCGGCGATCACAGTCAGCTCGGCCTCGGTCCGGGCCTGCGCTTCGGCCAGGGTCGGCGCGTCCTGCACGTCGAGTCCGCGCGCGCTGTCGATCACCACGTCGTGGATGCCGGCCTCGCGGATCTTGCGGATCTGGTCGTCCGTGCCGATCACAAAGCGGTTGCGCACGAATGGATGCGTCATCCAGTCACAGCTGAGGTCGTGGATGTACATGCCCAGCTTCAACTGGGAGGCGTCGATTTTCTTCAGCATCTTCTTTTCCCGCTATATCCAGGTAATGCCCGCTTACGTGCGGCACATTTCGAGTATAGCGGCATAGTTTCTCTGCGGGATTATTTTTTGGACACATCGATTCCAAAACAACAAGACCGCAAATCATCGTGAGTCTCAAGCACACAGACCCGTTGTAAAATACGCGGTTATCGCAAACCGCGACACCCTGACCCGCCACCCAGGCGCCTACCCGGCGCCGTCATGGCGGGTGACATTCTGAATCACGATTTTGGAGCCTCACCATGCCAGATACCACGGCGACCGCACCTGCCCGCGCGCAGGACGTCTCAACGCGCCTCACCACCGTCAGCCTCGACGACAAATACACCGCTACCTCGGGCAACATTTTCTTGTCGGGCATCCAGGCGCTGGTGCGTCTTCCGATGATGCAGCGCGAGCGCGACCGCGCCGCCGGCCTGAACACGGCCGGCTTCATCTCCGGCTACCGCGGCTCGCCGCTGGGCGGGCTCGATGAAACCCTGTGGAAGGCCAAGGGTCACCTCGACGCGCATCACGTCCAGTTCGTCCCCGGCGTCAACGAAGACCTGGCCGCCACCGCGGTGTGGGGCACCCAGACTGTCGACCTGATCGGACCGGCCAGGTACGACGGCGTATTCGCCATGTGGTACGGCAAGGGCCCGGGGGTCGACCGCTGCGGCGACGTCTTCAAGCACATGAACCACGCCGGCACCTCGCGGCACGGCGGCGTGCTGCTGGTGGCCGGCGACGACCACGGCGCCTACTCGTCGACCTTGCCGCACCAGTCCGACCACATCTTCTCGGCCTGCATGGTGCCGCTGCTGTACCCGTGCAACGTGCAGGAATACCTCGACCTCGGCGTGCACGGCTGGGCCATGTCGCGCTTCTCCGGCTGCACCGTCGCCTTCAAGGCGCTGGCCGACACGGTCGAGTCGAGCGCATCGGTCGACGCCGACCCGCACCGCGTGCAGGTCAAGATCCCGCAAGACTTCGTGATGCCGGAAGGCGGGCTGAACGCGCGCCTGTCGTCCGACCCGCTGGGCATGCAGGCGCGCAAGCAGGAAGCGCTGATGCAGGACTACAAGATCTACGCGGCGCTGGCCTATGCGCGCGAGAACAAGCTCAACCACACCACCATCGACAGCGCCAATGCCAAGCTGGGCATCATCGCCTCCGGCAAGTCCTACCTCGACGTGCTGGAAGCGCTCGAAACGCTCGGCATCGACGAAGCGATGGCGGCCGAAGTGGGCCTGCGCCTGTTCAAGGTCGCCATGCCTTGGCCGCTCGAGCCGGACAGCGTGCGCGAATTCGCGCGCGGACTCGAAGAGATCCTGGTGGTCGAGGAAAAGCGCCAGATGGTCGAGTACCAGCTCAAGGAGCAGCTCTACAACTGGCGCGACGACGTGCGCCCGCACATCGTCGGCAAATTCGACGACAAGGGCGAATGGGTCGCCCCGCGTGGTGAATGGCTGCTCACATCCAAGGCCGATTTCTCGGTGTCGCAAGTAGCGCGCGTGATCGCCAGCCGCGTCGCGCGCCTGGTCAAGGACGAAAAAACCTGCGATTTGATCAAGGCCCGCCTCGCCTTCCTCGACGCCAAGGATGCGGTACTGAAGAAGGCGATCAACACGCCGTTCCGTCCCGCGTTCTACTGCTCCGGATGCCCGCACAACACCTCGACCAAGGTCCCGGACGGCAGCTTCGCGCTGGCCGGCATCGGCTGCCACGTGATGGCCACCGCGATCTACCCCGAGATGAACAAGCTGACCACCCACATGGGCGGCGAAGGCGCGCCGTGGATCGGCCAGGC
>CXWL01005504.1_pt2 | contig 13254 bp, 16 predicted proteins | sample 590931 | NCBI WGS metagenome assembly CXWL01 (sample SAMEA3498368, study PRJEB10139) | groundwater metagenome | biome: water well; material: biofilm material | place: Germany | collected 2015-04-27
ACTTCAGCTTGTCCACACAGCTCCAGCACGTCCAAAATTCTGTGAGCTGACCGTTTGGTCACTCGCTCCTGCGACAGGATCTCTCCCAGCCTCGGTAGATCTCTTCTTGCCGCTGCGTGTTCGGCCCGCTTCTGCCCTTCCGNNACCTGTCGCAGGCACTCGATCAACAGGATGATGATTTCACTATCGGCGGACGCATCATCAGCCCCGATGAGCTCGGCGCCGACCTGAAAGATTTCCCGATCTCGGCCGGCATGTTCCGGTTCATACCGAAAGACGGTCGCCCGGTACGACAGGCGCAACGGAAAGCGCGTGCCCACCATGCCCATCGCCACCGAACGGGCAATCTGCGCCGTGACGTCGGGCCGCAACAACAGAATACGGCCGGTCGTTCGGTCAACGATCTTATAGGAGTTCTCTAATAACGTCGGTTCGAGGCCTGGTGCCAACACATCGAGGTACTCGAACGTCGGAAGGATAATCTCGTCGTACCCAAAACGATGGCAGGACGCCAGCAATTCAGCTTCCAGGTGTCGAACCTGGCGGGCAGCCTCCGGGAGGATGGTGGCCATCCCGACCGGAACCAATGAATGCTCACGTAAAGAAGGCGGCTGCCCTGAAGAAGTCCTACGCACCGGAGGAGCAGAGGCCATAAGTACCTGGTCGCGAGAACCGTTATAAAAGGTTGGCGACCTTGACGGACAGAATATTCGAGCTGGAACGGATCTGATCCAGGACCGCAGAGGGGAATTCCGTATCGGAACCAATGATCAGCAACGCATCCCCTCCTCGCTTCTCCAAGGCACACTGCATCCGTAAGATATTGATGCCCTGATCCCCTAAGACCTTTCCAACCATACCGATAACCCCTGGACGGTCAACGTTATGAATCAACAGCATATGCCCTTCAGGCACTACTTCAACCTTAAATTGTTCGATCTCCGTCACGCGGGCATCTTTCTTATGATACAGCGTCCCCGCGACTTGATGAGAAACCTTGCCAGCCTCGACCCGAACCCTGATCAAGCTCGTGAAATCCCCGGCATCCGTGCTCTTAATTTCTTTGACTTCAATACCCCGCTCCTTCGCCACAATCGGGGCATTCACATAGTTCACCGGATGTTCCAGAATAGGAGTGAGCAGGCCCTTTAGCACGGCGATGGTCAAGGGTGCGATGGAGAGCGTGACGACCTCTCCGCTGTATTCCACCGTCACTCGTTCGATTCCCCCTTGAACAAGTTGAGTTTGAAGCGCGCCAAGCTTTTCAGCCAGCGCCAGAAATGGTTGCAACCGAGGCAACAACTCCGGAGCGACCGACGGAATATTGACAGCCCCCTTCGCCACTCCCTTGGTAAAGTAGTCAACCAGCTGCTCCGCAATACCAATCGCGACGTTTTCCTGAGCCTCGATTGTTTGGGCTCCAATATGCGGGGTGCAGATGAAGTTATCCAAGGCGAGGAGCGGATTGTCAGGCTTGACTGGCTCCTCTTCAAACACGTCAAAGGCAGCGGCGGCGACACGCTTAGTTTTCAAGGCTTCGCATAAATCCTGTTCATTGATGATACCGCCTCGGGCGCAATTTGCGATAAGCACACCGGGTTTCATCTTGGCGATGGCCTGCGCGTTGATGATCCCACGTGTCTCCGGGGTCAGCGGCGTATGGACCGAAATAACGTCCGCCCGCCGGAATAGTTCTTCGAGATCCAGCATCGTCACGCCCATTCGCTCGGCCCGCTCGGGCGCCAAGTACGGGTCAAACGCGACGACGCTCATGCCGATCCCCTGGGCCATCTTGGTCAGGTGACTGCCAATCTGTCCGGCACCGATGATGCCGAGCACCTTATTGTAGAGCTCGACGCCCATAAATTTGTCTTTTTCCCATTTGCCGGCCTTCACCGAGGCGGTGGCTTGTGGAATGCGCCGACTCATCGCACAGATCATCGACATCGTATGTTCAGCCGTGGTGACGGTGTTGCCTCCCGGCGTGTTCATGACGACGATGCCGCGACGGGTCGCGGCAGGAGTGTCGACATTATCCAGGCCGGACCCGGCCCTTCCGACGACCTTGAGTTTCTCTGCTGCTGCAATCAGTTCCGCCGTCACCTTGGTGCCGGATCGCACGATGAGCCCGTCGGCGTCCTTGATCTCTTTGAACAGCTCGTCCTTCGACATCTTGGATTTCACCACCACGGTGAATCCAGCTTTCTCAAGCGCCTCAACACCCTGTTTCGACAGGCTGTCACTGATCAGAATCTTCATTCCCGCTGCGGCCATGTGCATCCTCGCCGTGATTACTTTGCCATTAAGATTTCTTGCGCTTTTCCGACACCGCTTCCCAGCTTCACAGAATGACCGAGTCCTTTCAGGACCATTTCAGTCGCGGCCAATGCGGCGATCACATCAAACGAATCCGCATACCCCATGTGAGACAGCCGAAAGATCTTCCCCTTCAGGTGATCCTGGCCACCGGCTGCCGTCATGCCGTATTGTACACGGAGATTCTTATAGATAGCCTGTCCGTCAATTCCATCAGGGGCACAGACAGCCGTCAAGGCATCACTCGGCGATTCTTTCGCGAACAGCGCCATTCCAGCGGCCTTCACCCCTTCACGCATCGCCAGAGCCAGGCGTCCCTGCCGTGCAAACATGTTTTCCAGCCCCTCCGCCTTCATTATTCGGAACACCTCTTGAAGTCCAACGATGAGGGAGACCGTTGGGGTCCAGGCAGTCTGGTTCTTGGTTTGAGTTTCACGCTCTTTTTTGAAATTAAAGTAGAAGGCGGCATTCTTGGCCTTGTCAGCCAGAGCCCAGGCCTTGTCACTGACACTGACAAACGCCATGCCGGGAGGGAGCATCAGAGCCTTCTGAGAGCCTGTGATCACGACATCCAAGCCCCAGGCATCAGTCTTGATATCAAACACGCCCAGCGCCGTAATGGCATCGACCACCAAAATAGTATTGTCATAGCCTTTTATGAGTTCACCCAGCGCCTTGACATCATGGGAGACCCCCGTCGACGTCTCGCTGGCCTGAAGATATACCGCTTTGATTGACGGGTCTTTCTTCAAAGCATCGGCTACCTGTTGTGGATTGACGGCCTGTCCCCACTCAACTTTGAGCTCGGTCGCTTGGACTCCAAAGGTCTTACAGAGTTTGCCCCAGCGTTCCCCAAACTTGCCTGCGTTGACATACAGCGCCTTGTCGCCGGGCGACAAAAAGTTCGATACGGCCCCTTCCATACCGCCCGTACCGGAGGCCGCCAACATCAGCACATCGTTCCGCGTTTGAAATAGCCACTTCAGTCCTTCGCGAACCTCCGCGAAGATCGGATCAAACTCGGGTGCACGGTGATGGATCATTGGACGAGCCATCGCCAGCAACACTTCCGGGGGAACGGGCGTTGGGCCGGGAGCCAAGAGATACCGCTTCAACATCGATCGATCCTCCTTCACAATTGCAATTCTGGTGGGGTACCACTAGGAGAGGCGGTACGCTATCATTTGCGCCGGGAGGCTGTCAAGAAATCGACCCACGCAAACGAAGCCCACATCAGGAATTTTCCTCTTGCGGGGACGCGATGGAACATCTTTCAGTCGCTCACGCGTTATCGCCTTTCGACTTCCCGATATGACACGAGAAGACCAGGCCTTACCTCCCCCTTTCTTGACAAGTCAGCGATGGATCGATAGGCTCACTTCACACAGATGCTGCTCATAATGTCTACGCGACCCCCACAATCAGTCACCAGAACGATGGTCGTTGCATGTTGGATCATCGGCACAAGTGCGTTGATGCATCCATATGGAAGTTGGGCAGACGACGCTTCCCCTGGTCTTCCTTCAAACATTGTTTCAACTCCCGATGTGGGCCCCTTGCAGGAGGACGACGATGTCGATCCAAACCTCGTCCCGTTGGAGCCTGAACTGACGCTCTCGCCCTCTGATTTATCTTCCACCGAGGACAAGCCAAACCAACTCGGAGACGCAACCGCTCAAGGCACCACGAATACGGACAATCAGGCCACTGCATACAACATTCCCGTGGTCATGGATCAGTCCGTGCAAAGCCACATTCATTTTTTCAATACCTCAATTCGTAGTCGCTTTGAACAATGGCTCTTGCGCTTCAGCCGCTATCGCCCGCTGGTCGAAAACATTTTTGCCGAGTTTGATCTTCCGAGCGACCTCGTGAATCTCTCCCTTGTTGAGAGCGGGTTCAACCCGTACGCTTATTCACGGGCAAAAGCCACGGGCCCATGGCAGTTTATGAAAGGGACCGGATTAGTCTATGGGTTGCGGATCGATCACTACGTTGACGAACGACGCGACCCTATCAAATCCACCGTGGCCGCGGCGCGGTACCTGCGAGACCTCTACGATNNCCCCGAATTATGGCTGCGACGATCATTGCGAAGAACCCCGACCAATACGGGTTCAAGCAAGATCCCGCTCCTTTGCATGAATTCGAAGAGGTCGTCGTCACCCGCCCCTTGCATTTCCGGGCCATTTCAAACGTCACCGGCATCCCCTACAACGAGCTTCGGCTACTGAATCCAGAACTTCGGCGAGATGCGACACCCCCAGGCGATACAGCCTACCATCTCAAAGTTCCTGTTGGAATGAGTTCGAAAGTGTTGGGATTGATCGAACGAGTTCCCACATACAAGTTTCCTCCCCTGCCAGCAATTCAGGATCGACAGGTCCGACAGGCCAAGGCCGGTTCTGCTCACTTGTATCGAGTCCGAGGGGGGGATACGCTTGAAAAGATCTCTCGAAGATTCAGGATTCCCATGAAGACCCTCAAGTCCCGCAATAACCTTTCGGGTCCTGTTCTTAAAACCGGTGAACTGCTGAACATCGGTCGGTAGCAACTAGCCTTCCCGCGAGGATTGCTGCACCTACTGCGCGTCAACCGAGAGGGTAAGTTGCCTACGGTTTGGAGGGCTTGGGGGGTGCTGAAAGAGCGGGAGCAGCCGGTGCCGGCTCAGGATTTTTCTTCGCCTCCATCACCTTCACACGCATGGCGGCTTCGCTCGTCAGCGGAGAGTTTGGATAGGTCTTCATCAGCTCTTGATAATGCTTCAAAGCTTCATCGGGCTTCGAGCGATTCTCTTCCAATCTGGCAGCCTCAAAGAGCGCATGATCCCGGTTCATTGCGCCCGGAATCTCGAGGATCGTCAAGTAGGCTTTGACCGCTTGCTCAAGGTCTCCCTTGAGCTGGTAAGCATAACCTAGTTTTTGATACACGAGACCGAGAAGCGACACATGAGCCCCATACAGAGAAATAAACCGGTTATAGGCCGCAATGGCTGACGCGAGATCGTTCGACTGAAGATGGGCATTGCCAAGACTGAATTGCGCGAGCGGGGCCGTCGGAGTGCGAGGATACTCATCGACCACCCGCTGATACAGGGCGATGGCTTCTTTCAGGTTGGTAGCCGCCTTCTGCGGATCACTGGCCGCACGCGCAAAAAGATGGACGGTCGCTTCTCGTTCCAGCTCCTGAGCCTTACCGGCATTTTGTGCGTCATACCAGAAGACGCCCCAGACCCCTCCCCCCGTCAAAAGGAGCAGCACAAACCCAACGACAATCGACCAGCGGTAGGCCACCAGTCCAAGCATCCAGTGCTCAAGCCCGCTCACAAGGTGAGCTTCATCCACTGGCAACGTCCGAGGTGGAACTTTAATTCGGTATGTCATCAGAAATCATTACCTAAATGGTTGAGAGCCAGCTTTCTGCGCCAGAACCGTTGCTTTATACTAAGGATGAATTCCCGTTGTCAATGCAATCGGAACGGACTCATTCACAGAATTATGACACAGCTGCCGATCTGATGAGGAGATTTTGAACCAGCATGTTTCGACGCAGACTCAAACAACTCGCCGACCAATCACTCATGCGCCGACTGTCTCCATTGGAATCAGGCACAGGGCCGACCATCCACTATGCAGGGCGCGAGGTCATCTTGCTGTCCTCCAACGATTACCTGGGACTGGCAACCCATCCAGAAGTCATCCGTGCCGCCATCCACGCAACTGAACAGTATGGAACGGGATCCGGAGCTTCTCGCCTGGTCAGTGGAACCCTTCCTCCCCATACGCATCTCGAAACCTCCCTCGCGACGTTTAAGGGGACGGAAGCCGCGCTGCTGTTCGGAGCCGGTTATCTAGCCAATATCGGCATCATTCCAAACCTCATCGGGCAAGGAGGTCTGATTCTGGCGGATCGACTGTGTCATGCGAGTCTCATCGACGGATGTCGATTGAGCCGTGCCGATCTTCGAGTATTCCGCCATCGAGACTGTGCACATCTGGAGTCCTTGCTTCGACGACGGAGCGCGAGTCGTCCCACACTCATCATCACAGAAGGACTCTTCAGCATGGACGGCGATCTCGCTCCGTTGTCGGATCTGGCCTCGCTGGCCGAGCGATACGAGGCGACCTTGTACGTCGATGATGCCCACGGGACCGGCATCATGGGACCGACCGGCCGAGGAACGATCGAGCAATTCGGTTTGGAACAACGGATTCCCTTTCATATGGGCACGCTCAGTAAAGCACTCGGGAGCCATGGAGCCTACATGGTTGGACCCAACGACCTGATTCAGTATTTGGTCAACGTGACCCGCCCGTTCATTTTCACAACAGCACTTCCACCCGCCATCGCGGCGGCAGCGGCGGCGGCGGTCGTAGTCGTTCAGCGTGAACCCGAACGCCGGATGAGGCTCTGGTCCAATCGACAACGGCTATTCGATGGAATGCAGACGCTTGGTTTTCGGATGACTCAGACTGTCAGTCCAATTTTGCCGATCTTGGTGGGCGATGCCGCTACTGCATCAGCATTCGCCGACCAACTGCTCACTCATGGGATCTACGCTTCCGCAATCAGACCGCCGACTGTTCCGGATGGAACCAGCCGCATCCGCTTCACGGTGACGTCGGAACACACGACTGAGCAGATCGACGAAGCCCTTCATGCACTTGACCTCGCCGGTCGTGAGACCGGCCTCCTCTAGCCCACCTCCTCATCGGCTGGCACCTTCCGGCTATTTTCTTGCTTTCATGTTTTCCTATGGCATGATCACAGAAGATTTTCACCACACAAGCAACCCATCACACGAGGATCACGGGCGATGGATATTTCGAAGCTGCTGACGTTCTCAGTCAAAGAAGGCGCCTCAGACTGTCACATCAGTGCCGGCGAACCTCCGATGATTCGCATTCACGGCGATCTCAAAAAACTTGACCACCCTCCGCTTACCTCCGACGAAACACATGCCCTCATCTACGACATGATGAGTGATGCGCAGCGCAAGACCTTCGAGGAAAAACGAGAATGTGATTTTTCTTTCGAACTCGGGGACATCGCCCGTTTCCGTGTCAACGTGTTTGTGCAACAGCGGGGGTTAGGCGCCGTCTTCCGGAATATTCCAACCACGATTGTTCCGTTGGAAAAACTCGGCATGCCGCCGATTCTTCGGCAACTATGCGATAAGGAAAAGGGATTGGTTCTGGTGACCGGGCCGACAGGCTCCGGAAAATCCACCACGCTTGCCGCGATGGTGGATTATCTGAACAGCACGTTTGAGGGGCACATCATCACCATCGAGGATCCCATCGAGTTTGTCCACAAATCCAAGAAATGTCTGGTCAACCAACGCGAACTCGGCGTCCATACACTCTCCTTCGCCAACGCCCTGAAGTCGGCGCTTCGAGAAGATCCGGACATCGTCCTGGTGGGAGAAATGCGGGACTTGGATACGATTCAGTTAGCCTTAACCGCCGCAGAAACCGGGCACCTCGTCTTCGGCACCCTCCACACATCGACCGCGCCCAAAACTATTGACCGCATCATCGATGCGTTCCCACCGGCCCAGCAAGCACAGATCCGGACACAGCTCTCGGAAGCGCTTGAGGCCGTGATTACGCAAACGCTGCTGAAGAAAAAAACGGGTGGACGCGCGGCAGCGGTGGAAATCTTGGTGGCGACAACGGCGGTGCGTAATCTCATCCGGGAAGCCAAACTGCACCAAATCCCAGGGATCATGCAGGCCAGCCAAAAGGACGGGATGCAAACGATGGACATGGCGCTGGTCGACCTCGCGACGCGCGGAATCGTCCATAAGGCCGAAGCACAATCCCGCAGTATGAACCCCAATCTCTTCAATTCACCGATGACCGGAGCCGCCTAGCAGACACAATACGGAGTACGGCCGATGGATGTTCGCAGTCTTCTCAAAGTGATGGTGGACCGTGAAGCGTCGGACTTGTATTTGACCGTCGATGCTTCGCCGATCTACCGCATCCATGGCGCCACGCAGCCGACCGACGCGCCTCCGTTCACCAACGAGCAGCTCGAAGCACTGGCGTTAGCCTTGATGCGTGGTCAACAGCGCGGCGAATTCGAAGAAAAGATGGAGATGAACCTCGCGCTCTATTACAAGGAGCTGGGTCGGTTCCGCGTCAACGTCTTTAGGCAGCGGGGTAATGTCGGATTAGTCTTCCGTCACATTAAAGCGGAGATTCAGACCGTCGAGCAGTTGGAACTCCCTCCGATCATCAAAGATATCGTGATGACCAAACGCGGCCTGGTGCTGGTGGTGGGCGCCACCGGATCCGGAAAGTCGACATCGTTGGCCGCCATGATCGACCATCGCAATACCGTCCACCAAGGCCATATCATTACGGTGGAAGACCCGATCGAGTTCGTCCATCAGCACAAGAAGTCCATCATCACGCAACGCGAAGTCGGATTCGACACCTTAACCTTCCAAAACGCGCTGAAGAATACGCTCCGTCAAGCTCCGGATGTGATTCTGATCGGTGAGGTGCGCGATACGGAAACCATGGAAGCAGCGATTACCTTTGCCGAGACCGGTCATCTCTGCATCGGAACGCTGCACTCCAATAACGCGAACCAGGCGATCGAACGCATCATGAATTTTTTCCCGGTCGAGCGCCATGCCCAGATCTATCTGCAGCTGTCATTGAATCTGCGCGCGATTATCTCTCAGCGATTGATTCCCTCGATCGACGGCAAGCGCGTTCCGGCTTTGGAAATCATGCTGGACACGCCGCGCGTCAAGGACTTGATCAAGAAGGCCGAGGTCGACACACTCAAGGAAGCCATGGAACAGGGCATCGACGAGGGGTGCCAAACCTTTGATCAGGTGCTGTTTCAGCTCTATAAGGCGAACAAGATCTCGCTGGAACAGGCCCTCATCAACGCCGATAGCGCGAATAACTTGCGCCTCAAGATCAAGCTTGAAGGGCTGAAAGGCGATGAGGCCGTGAACGCCCTGCTTGATAAGCAGCTGGGGGGACAGGGGGCCGATGCCTTTAAGATTCAGGGCGGCGCTTCAGGCAACGTCACGCCGATTCGCAAACGGTAACCTTCCCCGCGCATCCGTTCAACGAGATACACTCCCTTCGGTTTGGCGCTCAAGATACGACGCCATCTTCTCAAGAGCCAGTGCACTCAGTTTGGATCCATACCACGTCGGCATCGTGTGTTCCGGATACCCCTGCAGGACAAACCGTTGGGGCTCTAGCACCGATTCGACGATGTACTCATGCACGGTCTTGGCCTGCCCCCGGTAACGAGGGTCCTTGAGTCGTTGGGGCCCGGTCGTGCCCAGCACCAACGGCGGTCCAACTTGGCCGGTCGCACCGGGAATCCCAGGAATGGTGTGGCACACCGTACAGCCGGGTTTGGTCAATATCTCGACGAGGGGTTCATCGCCCGTCACCAGCGCCATCATTTCAGACGTGAGTGCGAGAATCGTGGGCTGGGTTGGTGCTGGGCTGGAGACTCGGAGATCACGAAGCGCCCATACAACCGATAGTAACACTAGGCCGATAGCAATCCAGACTACAAGCCGGTCCCTGATGCGCATGCCAATATTGTGGCCGGAGGATGGAACCACCACCTACAACCTAATCGTCCGCTGCCTATCTCACCGGCAGATTCTGGTCCGTATTCACCCAGGAATTCACGATCTCACCGAGCCCGTTCTTCTGAAACGCCTGGACGAGACCGGCCAGTCCACCAATGCTGCTGTCCTTTCCGAGGAGACCGGCCACGGCTTGCGACAGAGGATTCTGACCGCCCTGTCCTCCAACATGCCACCCACAGCTTGTCCCAATTGAGCCATGAGTCCCATCATCCGCTCCTTCCTTGAGTAAATAGTTACGAGGAGATCAGCAAAATGATCACCCTGACCGTCATCCGTCGCAGAGGGTCTACCACAGATAGGAACCACAATCCAATGGACACCGAGGAGTCTCTCCTGTCGGCCAGGAGTATCACTTTGGAATATAGAGGAGATGTGAAGATCTGAACTTGGACATTCCCCGTAGCTCGCTACGGGGTTCTCCTCCGCTTCCGGGGGTCTTAGAAACTGAGTTCTATGATACCCCGCAGCTTGCTGCGGGGAGCTTCATTGAAAGGTCGTAGTACACGGCACCGCTACGGTGTTGAAAGCCTATACAACCATCCTTTTTTTGTTATGATGATGCTCATGAGAATAACGACAAAAAAGAACGCACTATTCCTTGCAATCCTCGTAACCGCAGGATGCTGCTTCCTCGCTCTCTGTACACCCAGTTTCGTGTCCGCAGAAATGTATGTGGCTGGACAGGCCGGTGTGAGCTTTGCCGATCGGATCAACAGCATTGCAGGAACGGGTGCCTCCGCGGGAGTTCCCAACCTCAACACCGCCCCTGATCCTGACTTTGATCTGCAAAACTCGATCACCTACGGAGCTAAGGTCGGTTACTTCCCTGGACATAGTTGGTATGGAATTGAGGGAGAAGTCTTCCATAGTACTCCACATATCAAGCAACTGAACCTCGGACCAGGGGTACAAGACCCAGGGATCCATATGAGAGTGACCACTGTTGGAGTCAATGTTATTGCCCGATATCCAGGCCGCACACTCCAGCCATATGTGGGGGCCGGCATCGGGGCGGCGATCGCCCACATCGGCGATACCTCGACTGTCCGACGTGACACAGATGTGGCGGTCGCTTGGAATGTGTTGGTGGGGTTGCGCACATTCATCACACCAAAAATCGCCGTCTTTGGAGAGTATAAGCATACCGGTGCGACACTGAAATTTGATCAAGCCTTTGGTGATTTAGGTGGCTTTAGCGGCAATTACAGAGCACAGCTTCTCCTTGGTGGACTGTCCTATCACTTCTAGGAGAGGAGAACGACCATGTCTCGCATGACTGTCCTCGCTCCCCTGTTGTGTGTCACCTTGCTCTTGTCTGCCTGTGCAGAGTCGCTCCATCAAGTCCAACGTGATACGGAACTGCTCGGGGTTCCTTTCGGGTTGGAAAAGGAGATCGATACCAGCATCAGCTTTGCGGATTTGAAGAGAGCTCCCGGCGAATATGTTGGACGAACGGTCATGATCGGCGGGAACGTCATTAAAGCTAAACGGACGGAAGCAGGAACCGAAGTGGAAATCTTGCAACTGCCGACTGAAAAAGAAGGCACCTTGACAGAGGAACGTCTTCGGTCTGAAGGACGATTCCTCGCGGTTCGAGAACAATTTCTCGACCCTGCCAGCCTCCCGCAGGGTACGCCCATTACTATAATCGGCACCGTAAAAGGTGAGACCACAAGACAACTGGATGAGAGCGACTACACCTACCCCATCTTGGAAGTTAAACATATTATCGACTGGAAGAGTATTGCGGCGCAGAGGCGAAGAGATCGAAATCCATACTACGGTGCCTACTATCCGCCCTATGGTCCGAGTGGACTCTATCCCTATGGCGGTGCCTACGGTGGCTATTGGGGAGGACCGTTTGGTGGCTACTATGGAGGGCGTGGATTCTATGGGCCCTCTCGAGGTTTTTCGCCAGGACCATCATCTCCTCCACCTCCACCCGCAAGCGTTCACCCACGACTCAGGGGCAGGTAGCGGTAAATGTATGATGCAGCCGTAGAAAGCTGATCCAATGAGAGAAGAGGATATTCAAAGCCGACAACTCTTCTCTCGTCGTGAAATCCTTGTGTTGGCCGGAGCTACCGGCGCTATCTGGCTGATGAATGGAACGCGAAGCCCGACGCAAGCCGTTTTCGATACGCCTCAACCCCTCTGTCTAGTCCGACCCGAACAAACTGAAGGTCCCTATTTCGTCGATGAACGATTGCATCGTACGGATATTCGCTCCGATCCGACCAACGGGAGAGTCACACCAGGCACCCAGTTAGCCCTGACGATTCACATCTCTCGTATTCGTACCGGAGAATGCCATCCCTTACCGGATGTCCAGATCGATATCTGGCATTGCGATGCGATGGGGGTCTATTCCGATGTCCAAGATCCTGGCTTCAGCACGAGCGTTCATGACCCCCATCCTTCGAATTTCTGCGTATTGACGGTACGTAGCAAATCCCGATACCCTGCATGGCTCCAGTACACCTTTTCGCTAGGAGGACCTGCGTATGAACCTGTTGCGTCATGCCGCTCTGCTGATCTGTATGATCCTTGCCCCTCTCACGGCTGGTGCGACCTCTCCGCCTGAAGTACAAGTCGATTACTCGGCCGACAGTACGATGGAGACGGAAGGCGGCGTGACGATGAAATCCCGCATCTACCACACCGTGAACAAGGACCGGATGGAGATGGGTGGATCGGAGGGCATGACATCGATCATTCGGAAGGACAAGAAAGTCGTGTGGCAGTTGATGGGGGACATGTACATGGAAATGCCGATGGATGCCTCAAACGCCTCCGGCATGGATGCCTTTGACATCGTCGAGCAGGCTGAAGTGGGCCAGGAAACAATCAACGGCATCAAGGCCACGAAGTCCAAGATTGTCGCAGTCAAGAAAGACGGCTCGGGGAAATTCGGCGGCTTCTTCTGGACCACGAAAGAAGGGATCACCGTCAAGATGGACATCCTGTCGAAGGAAGGCGACAAGAAACTACGCATGACGAGCGAGCTGACCAATCTAAAGATCGAAAAGCAAAACCCCGCCCGCTTTGAAATCCCTGCCGGCTATACCAAGAACGACATGGGCGCCATGATGGGGATGGGCGGCATGCCCAATATGGAGGAGATGAAAAAGAACTCGCGCCAACGTCAGTCCGGTGGAAAGCAACCTCGTGAGAGCCAAGCCGGCGAGAGCTTGGGCGAGCAGATGCCCGATGTCAACAAGATGATGAAGGGGCTCTTTGGTAAATAACGGAGGTCATCGCCCATGCGCCTGTCGAAAGTAGCCGGATATTCGCTCATG
>CXWL01036409.1_pt1 | contig 13252 bp, 16 predicted proteins | sample 590931 | NCBI WGS metagenome assembly CXWL01 (sample SAMEA3498368, study PRJEB10139) | groundwater metagenome | biome: water well; material: biofilm material | place: Germany | collected 2015-04-27
TCACGGAAATCTGCTGGATCACCATCTATAACAGGAGTGATAGGCAAATCATATTTCCGTGCAAAATCATGGTCGCGCTGGTCATGGGCAGGGCATCCAAAAATTGCACCAGTGCCATAATCCATTAATACGAAATTGGCGACATATAGCGGAACTTCTTTTCCATTAAACGGATGGACAATTTTTAGCCCAGTATCAAAGCCTTTTTTCTCTGCTTTTTCGATAGCCTCTTCGCTGGTGCCGAGCTGATTACATTCGGCGATGAAAGAGGTTAGCTGTTGGCTGTTAGTGGCTAGTGAAGCAGCAATTGGGTGGTTAGGTGATATAGCACAAAACGACATTCCGAAGATTGTGTCAGGGCGGGTGGTATAAATTTCTAATTGATTATCAATGCCTAATAAAGCGTTCTTAATTTTTAACTTTAAGGTTGCGCCTTGCGATTTACCTATCCAACGCTCCTGCATCAGGCGAACTTTATCAGGCCATTCTTTGAGAGTGTCCAGCCCAGCAAGTAAATCATCAGCAAAATCAGAAATACGCAAAAACCATTGCGACAATTTACGCCGTTCTACCAGCGCGCCACTGCGCCAACCACGACCATCTATCACCTGTTCATTGGCAAGCACGGTGTTATCGACGGGATCCCAATTCACTTCCGCTTCTTTGCGGTAGGCTATGCCATTTTCTAAGAATTTCAGGAAAAATAACTGTTCGTGTTTGTAATAATCAGGCAGGCAGGTGGCAAGCTCACGCGACCAATCATAAGAAAGCCCGATGAGCTTTAGCTGCTCGCGCATGGTTGCGATATTTGCCAGCGTCCACGTCTCAGGGTGAGAGTTATTTTGAATGGCGGCGTTTTCTGCGGGCAAACCAAACGCATCCCATCCCATTGGGTGCAGAACATTATAACCTTGCGCGCGTTTGCTGCGGGCGACAACGTCACCCAGCGTGTAGTTGCGAACATGTCCCATATGGATATTCCCAGATGGGTAAGGGAACATGTCCAGAACATAATATTTGGGTTTGCTGCTGCTATTATCGGTTTTGAAGGTTGCGTTATCCGCCCAGTGGCGTTGCCACTTGGCTTCTGATTCGCGGAAATTATAGCGGGAATTGTCGGAGTTTGGTGTTGATGTCATAACTTTTAATAAAGTCATGAGTCATGAGTCATGAGTCATGAGAATTATACCCATGACCCATGACCCGTGACCCATGACCACTATTTCCCCTGATTTATCTTGAGTTCACGCGCTCTGGTGAGAATCGTATCCTCGATTTTGCGGGCATCTGCGGGGTCAGACTTTTTATTCCTCCATGTGCCGTTTTTATCAATAGTTTGTTTGAACAGGGTGATTTTTATACCATCGGCACGCAATGTTTTATCAAGGATAAGAGCATTGATTTTATAGCGCTCGTTTTGTTCTTTCTCTTCATACCAATCGGTTATGATAACACCGCCAAATGGGTCGGCAGATGCGAGTGGCATAAAGGATAGTGTGTCAAGCGTTGCGCGCCACAGGAAGCTGTTTACGCCAAGTGGTGAAGCTGTTGCGACATCATCTCTTCTTGGTCCACCAAAAGAAAGCCCATCATCACCAGTTAATTTACCACGCACTTCTTTGCGCATTTCCTCAGCACTGACGGTGCTAGGTGCCTCAGTTTTAACACCAGAGCAGGCGGAAATACTAAGAATAGAGGCGATGACGAATAATATTTTTTTCATGGTTTGTTCTTTCTTGTCATCCCGCACTTGATGCGGGATCTAGGGTTACAATCTCAGTCAGTGGTTTTGATTCTAGATCCCCGCCTTCGCGGGGATGACAGATTGTATAACATAAAAAAAATGTGGCGCAAGTTGTACTCGATATTATAGTCATCCCCGATTTATTCGGGGATCTAGGGCAACAACCAGTGACAGTGCCTTCCGCCCTAGATCCCGCATCAAGTGCGGGATGACAGGAATAAAAAAAATGTGGTGCAAGTTGTAGTCGTCACCTTGTTGTCATTCCGAGTGAAACGAGGAATATTGTATATTATAATGTAAAGATCCCTCGGCTTCGCTCGGGATGACAAAAATGCGATTGTCATCCTGAACGCAGCCGAAGGCGAAGTGAAGGATCTGGTTATTGTCGCACGAGATCCTTCAGTCGCTTTGCTCCCTCAGGATGACAGGCAATAAAAAAAGGGCGGTGCAAGCACCGCCCTTTAATTTATTCACTAACTTTCTAAATTAGAAAGCGAGCTGTGTACCAACTACAACAACAGTAGCATCGTTGTCGTTAGCAGTAGCAGTTGGGTCTAGTTTAACAACGCTAACTTCAGCATATGGAGTTAAGCCAGCTGCAAGTTTGTAATCAACACCAAATGACAAGTTAGAGAAGTCATTATGTGAAGCACCAGTATCAACTTGGCTGTCGATGTAAGTTACGCTTGCACCGAAAGGACCAGTTTCATATGCACCACCAACGGTCCAGAAACGGGTTGAGCTATCGTTAGCAGTTGATTTGGTCTGTAAGCTATCGCCATAGTTAACATAAGAACCAGCTAGGCTGAAGCCCATATAGTCAAATCTAGCACCAGCTTGATAGGTACGAAGATCGTTAACAGTGCTAACTTCTGAGTTGCCATATTCACCAGTTAAACCAAGGCTTACACCAACATTTTGGAATTTGCCTTCATAGTTGATAGCACCAAGAATTACGTTTTCAGCTTCACCAGAGTTATTGTCAGCACGGCTAAGAGCTTGACCACGATCAGAACTAGTTGTGTCAAACAAATAGCTCACGCCAGCTTGGAAACCAGAGAAACGTGGAGTGTAGTAGCTAAGCTTGTTGATAGCTTGTGAAGATTCATCACCAAGTTGAGTTGCACCGTAATCCAAGATCAAATCAGGAGTAGCAATTGTACGACCAGTGCTTGAAGTCATGAAATAAGTGAAATCACCATCGATACCGCCAGTAGCGCGAGCGATAGAAGAAGCATCAATTTTCATAGTTTTGGTAACACCTAGGTCTGAACCACCTTGCAACTTACCCCATTTACCATCAACATAGATGAAGGTACGTTCTGAGTGAATACCAGCATCATCAGCATTTGCTGAAGTATCAGCAGCTAAATCGATACCAGCACCATAACCAAGACCAGCATCGCTTTTTCCAGCAACACGAACAGTTACAACGTTATCAGAGCGGAAAGCACCTGAACGGAGGTTAGTGTCTAGATCTTCGCTAACGAAGCCAGCTTGGAAAGTTGAAAAACCACCAAGAGTGATCTTTGGAGTTTCAGCAGCGTTTGCAGCACCTGCGAACAGAGCAGCAGCACCGATGAGGGCAGATGTACCGAGAAGAATTTTTTTCATAAATATTTCCTTAGTAAGAGTTATAGAAATCTGTGACTAGAAGAACAATCTAGGCTACATAAGACATTTTACTGCCTTATGACTTTACCTGAGGTTAGTTATTGTGCAAACATACCCCCCTTGCAAGTCGTAACGGTAATCAAAGGTAATAAATGGGGTGTTTTCGTCTAATCTGTGGCAATATGGCAACAATTTTGGCAATAACGGTCATATTTTTTAATGCTTTTTTAATGATTAAGGCTATGATGTATCTATGAATATCGCAAATAAACTGGAAATATTGACCGCATCTATTAAGAAGGCGAGAGAGGCTTCTCCCATAGCAGCAGCCAGCGTTACATTGCTTGCTGCCAGTAAAACTCAGCCTGTAGCTGTAATTGAAGAGGCTATTGCAGCAGGAATAACCTGTTTTGGAGAAAACCGCGTGCAGGAAGCGCAGGAAAAATGGCAGGATATAAAAAAACGCTATCCGCATGTTAGGCTACACCTTATAGGGCAGTTGCAAACTAACAAGGTGAAGCAGGCACTTGCGTTGTTTGATGTGATTCAAACTCTGGATAGGGCTGCGCTCGCGGAAGCTATCGTAGGGGTTCGGGATTCAGGATTCGGTATTCAGGAAAAGAAGTTCTATATTCAGGTTAATACAGGCAAAGAGCTACAAAAAGCTGGTGTTTTTCCAGAAGATGCCGATGAGTTTATTGCTTTTTGCCGAAAACTTGAATTGCCAGTTGCGGGCTTGATGTGTGTTCCACCAGTTAATCAGCCACCAGCACCACATTTTGCTCTACTGCGCGAAATAGCCATACGCAACAATCTTTCGGAGCTTAGCATGGGAATGAGCGATGATTTTGAAGTGGCTGTGCGTATGAGCTCAACATGCGTACGTCTTGGTACTGCATTGTTTGGGAAAAGAATTTGATTTTCTTGTCATCCCGAGCGAAGTCGAGGGATCTTTACAAAAATAATGACGAGATTCCTCACTTTGTTCGGAATGACAGAAACTACTATTGCAATCTATAATTGTATAATATATTTATAATACAACTTATAGGATTGGTGATGAAAACTCAATTACAGCACTATCAATATAATATTTTCCTAGAATGGTTTGTAGTGATGATATTCTGGCTGCCCACTTCTATAGGTGGCTGGCTGGTGCATTTTGGGGTTATTTCTGCTGGTGAGATGTGGCTGGGAAGTTTTATTATAGGTGCAATTTCTGCTTTATATTTAGCATTTACAACCTCTCGGTCGTCCTCTCTGTCATCCCGCACTTGATGCGGGATCTAGGGACAGAACCAATGACAGAATTTGTGGTTCTAGATCCCCGATTAAATCGGGGATGACGGTTGTTTGTTTATCCGAGTTCTTCAGTCGCTTTATATTTATCGCTCACTGCAGCTATTAAATTTCCACCAATATCTTTACCAGTGCCACTACTGATTATTTCATTAATGAGAGCTACGGCAAAACCAAGTGGCCCTCCGAGTAATGCACCGCCAATTAAGCGCGAGCCAGTGGCAATAGTGTCGCCAGTCATTTCACGGTAGGCAGTGGAAATAATCGGTAATTGTTGCAGAGGATTTACCGTATCCAAAACTGATTTGAAACTGAGACCGCCAGATCCAAAAAAATCATCATTCACGACATCGTATGGTTTTTCCATACGCTGTTGATACGGTGACAGGTTACGCTCTGGCTGCGCGTAAATAGTAATCTGCAATGGAGTTTGTGTTGGTATATCTGTGGTCATGCCTAAAGTATAAGCAAGAGCTGTGCCAACACGGTCATGAGTCATGAGTCACGAGTCATGGGAAAGATTTTACTCATGACCCATGACCCAAAACCCATGACCATCTTTACGCTGTTTCCACCAATAATGTCACACGTTCTGGCAGAACTTCTGCCACTCCACCAACAACGTGAAATTCTTTTTTCTCACCGCCTACAAGTTCAACGCTAATATCGCCTTCTTTTAGTGTTGAGATGAATGGTGCATGGTTCGGCAACACGCCAAACTCACCTTGTGAGCCACACACCTGCACATAAGCAGCATCGCCTTCAAAAAGAATTTTTTCAGGAGTGATGAGTTGAACTTTCATTATGCTACCTCAGCTGCCATTTTCTTTGCTTTCGCTATGGCTTCGTCAATGCTGCCGACCATGTAGAAAGCGGATTCTGGCAAGTCATCATATTTACCTTCAACAATTCCTTTGAAGCCAGAGATAGTATCAGCCAGTGAAACCAGTTTCCCCGGTGAGCNNTTCCCCGGTGAGCCAGTGAATACTTCGGCAACGTGGAATGGCTGCGACAAGAAACGCTGAATTTTGCGCGCGCGGGCAACGACCTGTTTATCTTCTTCAGAAAGCTCGTCCATACCCAAAATCGCAATAATATCTTGCAATGATTTATAGGTCTGCAATACGCGCTGAACTTCACGCGCAATGTTATAATGTTCTTCGCCAATAACTGTTGGGTCAAGAACGCGCGAAGTTGAATCGAGTGGATCAACCGCAGGGTAAATTCCAAGCTCAGCGATTTGGCGCGAAAGAACAGTGGTTGCGTCCAAATGCGCGAATGATGTTGCAGGTGCAGGATCGGTCAAGTCATCCGCTGGAACGTAAACTGCTTGCACAGAAGTAATCGAACCTTTTTTGGTGGAGGTGATGCGTTCTTGCATCGCGCCCATGTCAGTTGAAAGAGTCGGCTGATAACCTACCGCTGAAGGAATACGACCAAGTAGCGCGGACATTTCTGAGCCAGCTTGCGTAAAACGGAAAATATTATCTACGAAAAACAAAACGTCTTGTCCTTCTTGATCGCGGAAATATTCCGCTTGAGTAAGACCAGTTAAANNCCAGTTAAAGCAACACGCGCACGCGCACCTGGGGGCTCGTTCATCTGCCCATAAACCAGCGCGATTTTTGATTTGCTTGGGTCTTCGCTATTGATAACGCCTGACTCCATCATTTCATGGTATAAATCGTTACCTTCACGGGTACGTTCACCAACACCCGCAAATACCGACACACCACCATGCGCCTTGGCAATGTTGTTGATAAGTTCCATGATGAGAACAGTTTTACCCACACCCGCACCACCGAACAAACCAATTTTTCCACCTTTTACATAAGGCGCGAGCAAGTCGATAACTTTAATACCTGTAACCAGAATTTCGGTTTTGGTTGATTGATCAACAAAGGCAGGGGCAGGGGCGTGAATCGGCGCAGTTTGCTTATGACCGATTTTACCACGTTCATCAATCGGCTCGCCGATTACGTTCATGATGCGACCCAAAGTTTCACGCCCAACAGGAACGGAAATCGCCGCACCAGTATCAACCACGCCTTGACCGCGGGTTAGCCCTTCGGTGGCATCCATTGCGATGGTGCGAACTTCTGATTCGCCCAGATGTTGCGCCACTTCCAGCACCAGAGTTTTGCCGTTATTCTGGGTGGTGAGCGCGTTTAATATCGCTGGCAATTTTCCAGCAGGAAATTTTACGTCGATCACCGCGCCGATTATTTGGGTGATGATACCATTATTTGTTCCAGTCATTTTTTCTTCCTTCTTTATTTTGAAATAATCTTGTAGCCTTTTTGCTTTAGGCAGTCGTCTGTTAATTCATAACCATTTTTAAAATAATTATCATCTTTGCTAGCAGTTGAAGAAACAGCTGCATAGCCAATTACTCCAAAAGCACCTATAGCCAATGAACGACTATCTGGATTGCTTCTAATATCTTTTGAATATTGAATGCAGTCTTTAAGGTCAGATTCATACTTAATTTTGTCTTTTGGTTCACTAACTAAAGCTGGTCGATACGCATCCATCTGCCCACATGCAGATAAAATAAAAAACATAGATATGATAATATTTTTATAAATTTTCATTGCTACACCGCCTCCGCACCAGAAATAATTTCGATGAGTTCTTTGGTGATTGCCGCCTGACGGGTGCGGTTGTATTTGAGAGATAGTTTCTTAATCATTTCGCCTGCATTGCGGGTGGCGTTATCCATCGCCGTCATGCGAGCACCTTGTTCGCTGGCTGCATTTTCCAACAATGAGCGATAAACCTGAACGCCAAGATTTTTTGGCAATAAATCGGCAAGTATTTCGGTTTCGCTTGGCTCATATTCATAGGTGGAGTTTTGAGTGCTTATGCTTTCGTTTTGAGTAGGTTCTTTTATCTCCAAAGGAATAACTTGTTGGAAAGTTACAATTTGCGAAATTGCGGACTTGAATTTGTTATACACTATATGGGCGACATCAAATTCACCAGCTTCAAAGCGGGTTATAAGCTCGCTGGAAATAACTTCCGCATCACTGTAAGCCAGTTTTTTCTTGTTTAGTTCGGATTTGCCAATGATTAGTGAGCCAAATTCATGATTAAGTTGTTCATAGCCTTTGCGCCCGACACAGAGCAATTTTACTTTGATACCTTGTCCTTGTAGCTCGCGCACTTTGCGCCGTACAAAACGCACAATCGAGCTGTTAAACCCACCGCACAAGCCACGATCGGAAGTGGCAACAACAATTAAGTGCGTGTCACTTTTACCTGTTCCCGAAAGTAATTGTGGTGCATCTGACCCAGCAGTTACACTGCTGGCAAGCGAAGATAATAAGCGTTCCATTCCTTCGGCATAAGGACGGGCAGCTTCCGCTTGCTCACGCGCACGGCGCAGCTTCGCCGCCGCCACCATCTTCATGGCTTTGGTTATCTTCTGCGTGGATTTTACCGATTTGATTCGGTTTTTAAGGTCTTTTAAGCTAGGCATTATAGTGTAATTTCCTGTGTTTTATTTGTTTTCTGGTTAAGAAAGTGTAGAAATGCACCACTTTCACCAAGTTGTTCATTGGCATTTAGTAGCTCTATACCGTAAATACTACCATCAGCAGCCATATCAACATTCAAATCATCACTAAGGCTAATGGTTTTTACCGTTTTACCTTGTTTTTCTTTGAACCTGATATAGCCAATATTATGTTCTGGATCATATGTCATATACATAAAAACACTCCTTAGAAAAATTTAGTTATAACGGTTACAACGTACCATCCATTTGTTTCTTCAGCAGCATAAACTTCAAGCTGTTTATTCTCAAAATATTTGCCTTCCCAATCATTCTTATACACAAAATTTCTTCTAAACCCAATCCGCTTTTTCTTTGCAGGAAATTGTTCACCTGCAAAAACTGTTTCACGAATCTCACTTTCACTAGCTCCCCTTTGGTTTGCTCGAACAAGAGCATGTTCACCAATGGTTATTTGTATTTTAAAAGCCATAAGAACTAATTCGGTTTTTAAGGTCTTTTAAGCTAGGCATAGGTTACGCAAAACGTTTAACTAATTGTTCTATTATAGCTTTCAGCTTTGTTTCATTTTCAGGTGTGAGCTGTGATTTTGTAGTAATATCATCGAGGATTTCTTTTTGCGTGTTGCGAAGTTCTTGCAACAAAGCTTGTTCGAATTTTCCAACATCACGAGTGCTGATTTTATCGAGATAACCTTTCACCCCAGAATAAATCACGCAAACCTGCTCAGCAGTGGAAAGCGGTGAATATTGTGGTTGCTTGAGGAGTTCAGTCAGGCGTTGTCCGCGTGCCAGAAGTTTTTGTGTTGCTGGGTCTAAATCCGAGCCAAACTGCGCGAAAGATTCCATTTCACGATATTGCGCGAGTTCAAGTTTGATTGAACCAGCAACTTGTTTCATCGCTTTAATCTGCGCTGCTGAACCTACGCGTGACACCGATAAACCAACGTTTACCGCTGGGCGCACACCTTTATAAAACAAATCAGTTTCCAAGAAAATCTGACCGTCAGTAATCGAAATTACGTTGGTTGGAATATAGGCAGAAACGTCACCTGCCTGAGTTTCAATAATAGGAAGAGCCGTCATTGAGCCAGCACCTTGCGCGTCGGACATTTTAGCGGAACGCTCAAGCAGGCGCGAGTGAATATAAAATACGTCCCCCGGATATGCTTCACGACCCGGTGGGCGGCGAAGGAGGAGCGACATCTGGCGGTAAGCCACAGCTTGCTTGGATAAATCATCATAAATGATGAGTGCGTGCATGCCGTTGTCGCGGAAGAATTCACCCATTGCCGAGCCAGTGTAAGGTGCGAGGAATTGCAGTGGAGCAGGCTCAGAAGCAGTTGCTGCAACTACGATGGTGTAAGCCAGCGCGCCAGTTTCTTCGAGTTTTTTTACAACTTGCGCAACGGTTGAGCGTTTCTGCCCGATACAAACATAAATGCAATAGAGTTTTTTGCTTTCATCTGTGCCAGCGTTGATGGCTTTTTGGTTTAAGATAGCATCCACAGCGATTGCGGTTTTACCAGTTTGACGATCGCCGATGATAAGCTCGCGCTGCCCGCGACCGATTGGAATCAAGGTATCAATTGCTTTAATGCCAGTGGACATTGGTTCATGCACTGATTTACGGGCGATAATCCCCGGAGCTTTAACTTCCACACGTGAACGAGTTACGTTAGTGAGAGGTCCTTTGCCGTCGATAGGATTACCAAGACCGTCAACCACGCGACCAAGCAAGCCTTTACCAACTGGCGTATCCATAATGGTGGCGGTACGTTTTACTGTGTCGCCTTCTTTTACGGTGCGGTCATCGCCGAAAATCACCACGCCGACATTGTCAGAAGCAAGGTTCAGAGCCATGCCCTTAATTCCGCCGTTAAATTCTACCATTTCACCAGCCTGAACATTTTCCAAGCCATAAACAGTTGCGATACCGTCACCAACGGCAACAACTTGCCCAGTTTCCGACAGCTCAGCAGTTGCGCTGAATTCAGTGATTTGTTTTTTTAGAATGTCCGAAATTTCAGACGGGCGAATAGTCATAATTTAGTCTCCTTAGGCGTTATGCTGCGCGTAATGCGATTTTTAAGCGATTTAATTTCCCAGCCAGCGAGCTATCAAGCTGATGGCTGCCGACATTAATAATAGTTCCACCAAGCAGCGCAGGGTCTTCGCGCACGCTCAGATTGATTTTTTTGTTATAGGCTTTGCCCAGTGACTCGGCAATTGCCCCAGATTCTTTCGCGGACACAGGGCGGGCAACAACTAGCTCCGCAGCTAGTTCCCCACGCGCTGTTGCTGCTCTTGTCAGGAAAATAGCAATCATTTCTGGGAGGATATTCAAGCGTTTATGGCGGGCGAGCAGGGCGATAAACTGCGCGGTGAGCGCATGTGTGCCGATTTTCTGCATTAAGTTGGCAGCTATAGCGTTCTGGGCATCGCGCGTCAGCAGGGGATTGTGCAAAAATGCACGAAAATCTGCATTTTCTTTAATCAAATCAGCCAGTGCCGACAAATCTTTTTCAACATTGGAAACCACGCCAGCAGCCACTGCCACATCAAAGATAGCACTAACGTAGCGTTCAGAAATTTTTCTAGAACCAGAGTTTTTCACGATAATCTTCTAAATTTAGTTATTTTGAGAGTGCCGAAACTAGGCAATTATATTTGGAAAGGCAAGCAATAATTTATGGTATTGTCATCCCCGCCTTGAGCGGGGATCTGGAACCAAAAACTCCTAATTGCTTTGTACCCTAGATCCCCGCTCAAGGCGGGGATGACGGGTCTTTAACAATTTAATAGCTATAACTACTACTCTTGTTACGTGACATAAGTGGGGCTGAATTATTTATTAAACGAGTATTAGGCTGGGCATGTCGAACGGCTTCTTCTACAATATGTTTAAGTCCAGTTTGTGCATTAAATAGGCTGTCCCAGCTGACAAAACGTGCAAAACCTGCTTGGTGGTTTGTGTAGAAGCGATCTGGTACGATGATGTTACCGTAATTATCTTTACGTGCAGTAGGTAAATATATGCCAATAAGTGCATTATTATTGTCCAAAGATGCTTTGGTTTCCCAATCAACATATTTACGATTAGGTGTTTCCTCTCCACACAGAACAAGTGTACAAGAAGTGCCTTTAATATGATTTTCTCGGATTATACGCATAACATATTCAGTATTTGTGCTATCAATAGTTCTATCAAGAGAATTATCGTGGATTACATTGTACGTATCACTAAATGTTCTTGAAAGATGGTTATAGTATCCTTGGTCATTGGCGTGATGGTAACTCACAAAGATTTTGCGTTTTGGCATATATCCACCAAGCAGTGATGCAGACGAAAAAGGCGAATTATGATTGTACATTAGTATCCTCCAATTCAGTAAGGTCTTCAACATCCGCTATATTCGCAAGTAGGGCTGTATAGTTTTTTAATTGTTTCTGAAGCACTTGAAGTTCAGAGCAAAATTCTGTGCATCGCGCCGTGTCTTTGAAAGCTTCTTGTGTGCTGAGAAGATGCCATTTTGCAGTAAATGGACGAACAATTTGATTAAGAACAACAATAGCAATTTTAGAGAATTCAGCGCATCCGCGTCCTTTGCTTTTAAGTATATCTCGTGTGGTTGGGAACAGGGAGTAGATACTATTAAGTGAAGCATATTCGCACCCTTCTTGTGAACCAAGTGGTTGGGTGGTGATGCGTGTTAGCATCTCTATATAAAGCTCCCATGCAGCCTGCTGATCTGTAGTGTTTGGGTTCCAGTCAACTTCTAAAAATGGTGCTTTAATTTTAAGGTTTCTCAGCCCGAATTTTTCTAAGATTAATTTTAGCTTCATATTCCACCTACTTTTGTAAGTTCATTATCGTGCTATATGGTGATGTAATTTTTATTTTTCAACCCCCTGATCAAGATTTTTACAAAAAGCTCTGCGGGTCGATGTCCAGTTTTACCCGCACGGTGGAGGGGGCTTTTGTCGATTCCACCCAGCCACGCATCATATCAGGCAGGTTTATATTCCTATCAGCTTTGACCAGCAGGCGGTAGCGGAATTTACCGCGCAGCAGGGCGAGTGGGGCGGGGGCTGGGCCGGAGAGGTGGATAGAGGGATGAGGGGCGAGGGATGAGGCGAGCTGATTAGCGGTTTTGATTACCACATCTTCCTTTTCGCCTTCAACAATAACCGCAGCTAGGCGGGAAAATGGGGGCATATTGGCGTTTTTGCGGGCGGTAAGCTCGGCAGTTAGGAATGCGTCCCTATCGCCAGAAACTAGGGCTTTGATGACAGGATGTTCAGGCAGGAAACTTTGCAAAAACACCTGCCCATGCACGATTTCACGACCTGCCCGCCCTGAAAGTTGGTGCAGAAGTTGATAGGTGCGCTCACTGGCGCGCAAATCGCCGCCTGACAGCCCTAAATCAGCATCCACCACGCCGACCACTGCTAAATCAGCGAAATGATGCCCTTTGGCAATCATCTGCGTGCCGATTAATAAATCAATATTTTTTTCTATCATGTCGGTAATCGTTTGCGACATATCGCTGTAGCTGCCCATGCTGTCGCTCGCCATCACCGCCACACGTGCTTGCGGCATAAATTCCGTGACTTCTTCCAATAGCCTTTCCACACCCGGCCCGCAAGGGTGCAGCGTATCTTCTTTTGCACAGGTTGGGCAGGCTTTGGGAACAGGCACGCGATAATTGCAATGGTGGCACTCAAGGCGCGGTTTGCTGCGGTGTAGCACCAGCCACGCCGAGCAATCTGGGCATTGAAAACGATGCCCGCAAACGCGGCACAACATCAGCGGAGCATAGCCACGACGGTTGAGAAACAGCATAGCCTGATGCCCATGAGAAATTGCAGTTGCCAGTTTTTCGCGCAGCAGGCTTGAGATAAAATGCCCGCTGGTGAGGGTTTCTTTACGCATATCTATCACGTTTATGTCAGGCATTACTGCTTCTGCATGGCGCAGGGGCAGTGATATTTCAGTATATTTACCCTCTTTGCTGTTATGGTAACTCTCCAGCGATGGTGTCGCGGAAACCAGAACTATCGGGAATTTTTCAAAGC
>CXWL01007380.1_pt1 | contig 13246 bp, 12 predicted proteins | sample 590931 | NCBI WGS metagenome assembly CXWL01 (sample SAMEA3498368, study PRJEB10139) | groundwater metagenome | biome: water well; material: biofilm material | place: Germany | collected 2015-04-27
TACGGTAATGCTAGCGCTTTATTGCTACACTTGGCGAACTTATTTCATGCACGTTCCTAAATATTCTTCCAAAGACAATTCAATCTTAAGTAGTAACACGGAAAATTTTGATACTTCTCAAGAAAAATCTGTACATGAAAACAATGTAGTCATTCGAATTAGTAATTCCCATATTGATGACATACTAGCGCCGTTAGAATCTGATCGTGCTATGACAGCTATAAAAAATGGGCATTTTGATTTTCCAGGCGGCGATGTTTTCGATGATTGGAATACGATACCTTTTGGCAAACCGAGTACCTGCAGGGAAAAACTTATAACTGTTATTTTCAATGAAAAAACGGCATATGAAGTAATCGGACAAGCCTTAGTTCATCTGGGAAAATTATGTCCGCATAAAACAAAACTTGTTCTGTTCTATGTAGATATTCAAGAATCTGATTGGGACAGTGTTTGGAAATTGTATAAGCCTTCATTTGATGCGCTTGAAAAATCACTTGGAATAAATGTATTTATCAGATTTAGGCATCGGCTAAATTTTTCTTTCTGCCAAATATGTGGGGTACGCAAAGCCACAACCTATAAAATTACTCATGATACTTTTTCAATGAGGGATACTAAAACCCCGGCGTGTTCTGTTTGCGCTTCTAAACCACAAGAATGGATGACCTGATTTAATTTTAGTGCTCCGTTAGTTCTCAATTTCAAATATTCGGATGCGACTTATTTTGTCGCATCCGAAAGTTATCTTGTCAAGCTTCATTACAGTTCATTACAGTTAATGCTAAATGTTTTTAATTGAACCAGAAAAAGCTTGGCAAGTGTTAATGCAAAATCAAAAACGGTCCATTTCAAAAATTAGCCTGAACAAAGGAAGCAGTCTTATGCCAATGCTGATAGAACACATCGATGCCATTGCCCGCAAAAAACAACGTGCGGTGTTGTATGTGACTTTCGAACCGCATCAATCTGATGCTAGGCGTTCATGGAAGCGATTTTCTTTCAACTGGGAGCAAGATCCCATGCGCGAGACTGTCTGCCAATGGCTTACGGAGCATCACATACCCTGGCAGCCCTGCGGTGCAGTGGCAGATGAAAACATGATGTGTAGCTATCGGGGACAGATTTATCTGGACGTGCCTTACGATGATAACGATCCGAAGTATGCACTGGTTCGTGATTATCTGGAAAGTCCTGACGGCAGCCGGCGCTTTGACACAGTATATTTTTGGTACCTGCCTCTAAATAACGCGATGGAAAACGCCCATCACGATGAGCCCGGCTTTTGGGAAAAATGGGCAGAAAATTTTTAACCTACTGAATGTTGCCGCTGAAAATGACGAAACCACCACTACGATTGGATGATATGACGGCATTTAACCTTTATTTTACAAAGTGGTTTGATTCGACGGATGGTTGCAACGCCCCGTTGTCATGCACAGATTCAACAAAAAGTACTATTCCATTTACCCCATTGGATGATGAAGATATCTTTAATTCCATTGATGAGATGGAGAATTTTGTAGATAGGTTATTAGCCAAATAAAATGCTGTAACTATCTAACACCCAACATTTTGAAATCACTTAAAAAATAAGCCGCATCGCAGCAGAAATCAATTCTATGAAATCCCGTTTTCCCAAAGTTCGTCGCCACATTCAATGTGCATTTTTAGCCTGGTATGCCGAGCATCAGGCACAATTTCCGTTACCGTTACGGTATCTCAGGCGTAAAGATAATTATATTGAATTTAGCGCTTTAGGGTTGCATCCTGCGCTGGGTTTTTCACTGACGACTTGGGAGCTGAATGTTTATGTTGAATGGCAAGGGGTATTCTGGGATTTTTTGATCAGTTTGGAAGCCGCTCCCCGCCATAGTACCAACGGCTATTATTGTTATCTGTGTAAAAATGATTCACGCGCATTTTTCCCCAGCCGTGAAGCCGTATGGCAAGACCATTTGTTCGATCCATTTCTGAAATGGCTGAACGACACCTTGCTGCCGGCAAAGTGGCTGGGCTTGTATGGGGGAACGGAACAGGGTTGCACTTGGGCCGAGCTTCTGACAGAACCTGACCCCAAAGCGACTGCAGTATTACCCTTGTGGCTGCCGGCGAGAGGCGTATTATCCGTTTCCGAATCGGTTGTATCTGATGACATTTTCTGATTGAGAAGCCATCCTCATGCCCATTAAACAAGTCCTCAACCAAGGCCGCGTTCCCGTTAAAATCTGGACGGATGACATCGAAGACCGTGCCCGGCAGCAACTCAGCAATATTGCTACGCTTCCGTTTATCCACCAACATGTGGCAGCGATGCCCGATGTACATACCGGTATCGGCGCAACCATTGGTTCGGTGATTGCCTGCCATAAGGCGATCATTCCTGCAGCGGTCGGCGTTGATATAGGCTGCGGCATGATTGCTTGCCGATTGTCGCTGACGTCAAATGATCTGGATGAAAAGCGACTGAAGAAGATTTTCGATCAAATTAGCCGTGACGTGCCCGTAGGTCGCGACCAGCATAAACAGGAACGTGCGTTGAGCGATCGCGCCTTGCCGTTTGAACCGCAATTGAAAGTCATGACCGAAAAGCATCCGCAACTGCTGAAAGCATTTGGCAAGTTCTCCAACTGGATATATCAGATGGGGACCTTGGGTGGTGGCAATCATTTTATCGAGCTGTGTCTGGACGAGTCCCAGCGACTATGGATCATGCTGCATTCCGGTAGTCGCGGTATCGGCAATGCACTGGGCAATTATTTTATCGAACTGGCCCGACAGGATATGGAACGCTGGTTTATTCATTTACCGGATCGGGATTTGGCCTATTTTCCGGAAGGCTGCGAACATTTCAATGATTACACCGAAGCCGTGGATTGGGCCCAGCGTTATGCATTTGCAAATCGTCAAGCCATGCTGGATTTGATTGTTGCGGCCTTGCAACGCCATCTTCCGCCATTTGAAATCACCACCGAAGCTGTCAACTGCCATCACAACTATGTGGCTCACGAACACCATTACGGAGCCAATGTCTGGATCACCCGCAAAGGTGCGATTCGGGCCCGTGAGGGGGACTTGGGCATTATTCCCGGCAGTATGGGTGCCAAATCCTATATTGTGCGCGGCAAAGGGAATCCGGAAAGCTTTCATTCCTGCGCGCACGGTGCGGGCCGCAAAATGAGCCGAACCGCCGCCGAGCAACAATTTACCACCGCCGATTTGGTTCGACAAACCGAAGGCGTTGTTTGTCGAAAAGACAAAGGGGTAATTGATGAAATTCCAGGTGCCTATAAAGACATTGATACCGTGATGGCCAATCAGGATGATCTGGTTGAAGTGGTTCATACGCTCAAACAGGTTCTGTGCATCAAGGGCTAAGAAGTCCTATTCTCGCCTACTGCTGATCGGTCTGTAAGTGTTCCTTCACGAATAAATGGCGCTGAATTTACTCCCATCAGCATGCTATAGAAACTTTTTAATGCATTAATCATATTCTCTTCAAGCAAGTTCGATTGTAAACGACACATTCTATCGTTATGGCAGATATTCTTGATTGCGTAAGTTAAACGTATCATTCAAGAAAACTATTTCGCCGGATTAAGTAGTTAATTGTTTAGTCCATCAATTTAAATGCCGAGGATCATATGAATAAATTCATGCTGGTAATCACGTTACTATTTTCCCTTTCTGCTTATGCCATGGAGATCCCTGGCCCAGAAGGCGTAACGATTGAGTTGAACGATGATCCGCCGCATAAACTGATTCGCCTGCGCGCTATCGGTGAGTCCGATATTCCTATAGGCGACCGAAAGGATGTTCAGCGAGCAACCAAAGTAGCCACCTTGAAAGCTAAGGCTGCAATTGCCAAGTACCTGGGTGAAGACATCAAGACCGAAGAGGCCGTGCAACAGATCAGCGAATCCATTCAACAAAGCAATGGCCAGGTGTCGACTGTTTCACGTCAGGATGTCGAAAGGCTGATTGAAACTATTTGTGATTCCTCATCTGCCTTTATGAAGGGTGTTATCATTCTTGAGCAGCAGGTCGATCCTGCCAACAAGCGGGTAATTGTTACGGTGGGAACCAGCGAGAAAACGCAGAAAGCCGCTGATCAGGTGAGGCAATCATTAAACACGAATTCCATCTATCGTTCCATGAATTCCAAGATTCAACCGGCCGAGGTTGAGTTTGGCGCTGCTGGGCAAGAAATCAGGCGCAATGATAATTATGACGATTTTTAAGCCATGGCTAGCACTTTGCTGTGTATTGATTTTGCCTGTTCGTGCATTTCCCTGCGAGATGCAGCGCATCGGAGCCATGGAAGCCATTACCTGCGGTGTCGGATCAAACTTGCAGGAAGCCAGGAGTGATGCCATTCGGCAAGGCATCGACTATTTGGTTGGCAGCTATGTGACATCGGACTTAGAGTTCAGTCATGAACAAATTATCAAGGATAGTGTTACCGATTATTCCGGAGCCATTACTGACCGGTTTGAGATCATCCAGCAAGGACAAAGGAACGATGGCTTGTATGAAATGACTGCACACATCTGGATCAATCGCGATGCAAATCGCCAGAAGAACAGAGCCCCTAGCCAAACACCGGCTACGTTTGACGGGCAAAGTTTACAAGCCGAGGCTATTAGCCGAATTGAACAGGAAACGTCTGTTCGGGATTTATGGGAAGATCTGTTGCGCGGCTTTCCAGGAAGAGCTTTCGATTATGTTATCGATTCATCCAAGATTGATACACTTTCTAATAAAACTACGGAGGTACAGCTAACTTTTAGCACTGTATCATACTGGCGAAGCGATTTTCTCACGGAATTTTATTCGCTATTAAAGTCAACAGGCCGCGAAGCTCTTGCAATGCCAGACAGATGGCGTCAAAGTTTGATCTGTTTACAAGTAGGCTTTACCCATAAAAAAGAAGCAGAATGTTATATTATCGATGTGCCTCATGAGTTGCTTCAGAACATGTTATGTATGCACAGCAGCCGCTATGGCATAAAACCGGAGTTTGGTGTTTCATTTGAAACGAGCGGCCAAAGGGCTGTAAACATTGATGCCTATCATGCAGAAAATAACGAAATAGGAAAATCACTTTCAAGCTATATAGAGTTTAACAATGGAGGATTTGATTTCTATATCGTTGATAACGATATGATAAATAATGATCCTGATTACCAGAGTCGAATAACAGATGAATGGTACGCCAGGGTATCAATTGAAGATTTAGCCGCTATCGAAAAACTTGGAGCTATGGCAAACAAATGTTTCAATAGCAGCAACTGAAGGCTAAGACCTGTAAATAATCAAAAAGCGGGTAGCCCACTCCCGTTAGAATTGCTTGACCTCAAATAATGAAGGAACCACTAGTTAGGTTCTCTAAGGAAAATGGTGTTCTTATCAATAACAAGGGCATTTACAATATCACCTTGCTTAAATTTGGTTTGAAACCATTCTGCAATTTTAAAATTATTTCCACTAATACGTACACTGCCATTTGGATTAGCTGTCGTATTGATAGTTGAAGCAACACATAAATCCTCCGAACCCAAATAGATTTTTACCGCTTCTCCATGGTTACCCAAATAAGTGCTTGCAACTATTCCAGGGTTAATAGAGCCAGTATTAAAATACGTTACACCAAGTTTAATATCGAATTTACAGGCCGGGCTATTAAAGTCTTTTTGAGGTTCACTATTTGAAGCATCCTGATATAAAGAAAGGCTATCAAGATCAATTTTAGCTTTATCAATTTTTTCAAGATCAATTTCTGCAATAGCAAACGCAGTTTTACCGCCATTCCACTTAGGTTTTAATATCCAAATTAAATCGTCTTCCAAACCCGCAGCTAGATTAACGTTATAACCCAAAATCTGGAACGGAATTGTTGGAGTAAAAGCCCAAATTTCAATAGTTAATTTATTTTTATTTTTAAGAGAATCTCGAATTTCACGATTACAGTTGGCATTTGTTGCAGTAGTGTTACCTGGAGACCTATAGCCCTTAAATCTATTTTCAATGCTTTTCGATGTTTTCCCAATGTACTTCACTTCGATTTCTTCGTTTTTTTCGTTTACCTCCACAAAAGCATACAAGGCATTATCAATTTTTATATAGCCATTACAAGGATCATCCCAACAAGGATTTAATTTATTATCTCCATCGACTTCCCATTTACCAATTTTTATAAATCCAATTAAAGCTAATTCATTCTTATTTGAGTTCATTAATTCCCTCATGTGGGTTTGATTTGAAAAATAATCTTGTAATAACCTTAGTTTGGTGTCCAGAAATAACAAGTACCGAGCTTGCCTGTATACCAGAAATGACATGAATGGCCATTCTATCGATTGATTTATAGCCCGTGAGTGAGATTAAATTTTTACCAGCATTAATGCTGCCCAACCTTCATAAACTTTTTGTTATGATTGATTTTGTACAAAGAAGGCTCCTGTGGAAGCGCTGATTAAATCCTTCGGCAGGCTCAGGACGCGCTAACTTACTGATTCCGTTCGTAGTGTGCTTGTCAAACGCTCTCCTGAGCGAAGCCGAAGGGCATGAGCGAAATCAATCGAATCAGCGCTTCCCAAAGTAGCTTAGAGTTTTAGTGCTTAACTCTCTGTAACTTCAGATTTTTCATAAGACGCTGAAATAGCGCGAGCAGTCTGTACCTCATAAATCGTAAGACCATAATTTTCAGGCTGATCTCTATGCATAAGAGAAATACTGGCACCCGTATCCAGGCACAAATGCGAAAGCACCTGACGCGGTTGATCTGCATAGGTGTGGCCGCAGAAAGTGATTGACAGGCCGGGCTGAACCCTGGCCCAATCATAGTCAAGTAGTCGGCTGTTCATCAATTTTCGTCCCCAGAGCAGTCTTTCCTGAATATCCCAGGCAATCGCTCCCTGTTCAAGCCATTGATCGATGTCAGTATCCAGCCAGGTGATGGGTTGGGAAGTTTCGAAATAATCCGGTTTAAATAGTTCGGCGTGAATGACATGAAAGCGAGTATTTCCATCGCCCACCACCCACACCAGCGGTACGTCGAGAAGCCTTGCCAAGCTCTGATTAAATATGTCTGACATACAATGGCGATCCGGCAGAAAGTGTTGTTCCACCCAATGGCCGCCATTCTCCATAAAGCCGGTTTTATGAATGTCATCCAGCGAATCCAGTCGACCGTTAATCAAATAGGGCATGAAAAAATCGAGCATCATTTGCTCATGGTTTCCTTTTACCGCGTAAAACCAAGGCTCTGCCAGCAAGGCCAGGCAGCGCATGGAATCAGGGCCACGGTCGATCAGGTCGCCGACGGAAAAAAGCCGGTCCCGGGTTTTATCAAACGCGATTTCATTCATTAAATGTTCAAGTAATTCATAACAACCGTGCAGATCGCCGATGACATAATCATGTCCGTTTGTATTGGTTGGTAACTGCCGTACCTCTGGAGAATGCTTCATATTGAAATCTCCTAATGCACAAGCGCATGGTTGCGGGAAGGGTCAGGCCATCGGCGATATAAATCTTGTTTAAGTTCGGATACTTTTTCACTGTATTGATCAAAATCCGTTTCTGTTTCACCCAGACAATAGATTGAGACCTTCATTTCATGAAGAGCCTGTCGAAATGCAGGGCTCTTATTTTTACAAAAAGAAAGGTTGTCGAAATCATCAAAATCCAAGTCTTCTAAACCCAAGGCCTCAAAAAATTCATGGGACCGCTGCTGACGTTTAATGCGATCGGGTTCGGACGCTTCAATCATTTCACCATACTCAAAGATTGCCTCCAGACAATCTTCATGCTGGATATATTCTTTGCGAAAAGTGATAACCTCTTTGGAGGAGAATCCAGCCCACATCATGTCATTCAGGCAAATTGCACAAACTTCGGCTAGCTGGTATCGATTGAGAAGCAAAGGGTCAACACACGCACCAAGCCATCGTTGCCAAGGCGAAAACTTCAGGCTAAAACCCTTGGGACAGTCATCATCAAGGCCAACGACGTAAAACGAAAGCATGCCTTTCGGCACATAGCGACCAATGGTCAGGCGGGTTTTATTTATAACAGGTTCCAGGTGTCTTAGTTCTTCGTAAGCAAATTGAAAGTCATCCAGGCGGCCAACACAATCTGGAAACAAATTCGATAATGCCAAACGAACCGCTGACCATTCCGATTGTGCGAGACAGGATTTAAAAGTCATCGTGGTTAACTCCAAGGATTGTCTTAGTTAACTATGATAGAAGTGAGCAGCGACAGAACACGTCGCTTTGGTTACATGTATTGATGTGGCTTCAATTCAAAATGGGCAAATTTTTATTACGACTTAAAATGTCGTTCTGTCCATTACCCTAATTGATGCTGAGAAAACGCAACTGCCATCTATTAGATAGACATATATCAGTCATCCATGCACTAAAAATAAGCTATTTTTTAATTAGCTTTGCTTTCTAAATCTATAGTCTTCCTTCATATGACAAAATTTAACCACTACCATTGGCCAACCAAGTTAAAAAAATTCGGAATTGAAGATTCATTCCTGAAAATTCTGGCCACCAAATACGAAAAAGAGATTCCCTGGCAGGTTGAAGTCCGTGATTCTGACTCGTTAATTCATTTCGTTAAAAATGTGATGTTGCCAAAGTTTTTGGAAAAGCTTGAATTACCTCACTCCAAAACGGACAAGAATCATTTTTATATCTCTAGTCATGATGTTTCCCTGGAATCAACGCTGAATGCAGAAATCAATCGAAATAACGACGAGATTCACGCTATTGAGCTTATCCGAAAAACTGATGGCGACATCAAGGCAACAGATGCTCTGGTTACGCTAATAAATAAGACTAAATATTTAGCTTTTCAAACCTGGATTGAACTGCTCGAAAAGGAGTACCCCGATGATCCCGTTTTTAGCTATCTGTTAATCAGACCGCTATTCGATTTGTCTGGCAAAGGTGTGCGCCGCGCAATTACCGAACCCTCACTTAACGTCATCGAGTGGCTATACCGACGAATAACTCATGGGCGTTTATTACCTGACGACAATATTGCCAAGCACTATTACTTGAAATTAGGATTAGGGACTGAAGCAGCTAAGGGTAATGGATGGCAATTTATTCCGGCAGGAGTAGAAAATGCCGTGCAATTGTCGGCAGCCAGTGCGGGTTCGGGATGGTGTATTGCTCAAAGAGGATACGCAAATGCATATTTGAGCTATTTTGATTTTTATATCCTTCGCTTGAATTTTAAACCTGTGGTGGCGCTTCGTGTGTCTGAATATGGACAAGAGATACTCGAATGCCAAGGTCGATTTAACTCCAACCCCATTAACTTTGTGAATGAAATACTGCTTTTTATCCAAACTCAACCCTTTGATTATCGAATAAAAGAACTACAAGCATACCAGGTTAATTTTGAAGAACAGCCTAAAGCCTGGTGGAAACACCAACTATCGCTATGGCCATTTGCCACTTCATTGGCGCCAGCAACTATCAAAGAAGAATTATTGCCTGAGGCACTGGCTGGTGTTTATCACTATTCACACTTTAAGCACTTTCACAGGCTGGCTAGTCGTATTGGCCTCAGTTTGGATCAAGAGCATTGGAAGCTCATCATTGAAGACAATCCCAGCCGTTATGCCAATTGCCCCACTGCAATGCAAGTCATACCCGGCATCCAGGAGGCTTGCCTGAATGGTTGGCTATCTCGGGTTAGCAATGATCAAATCACCGTTGAAGAAATCCAGTTGCTACCGGACTTTGTTGGTACCAATGAAAATTTTCAACAGGCGTTAAAAACCAATTTCCCTTCATCACTGAGATACCGGATTCGAAAACATCCGAAAACCTATCAGGAGCGAATGAGGCGATTTGAAATACAACAAGTATTACCGGCGACGGCTGGCGAAAGTGCCGATCTGGTTCTTGAGCGTATGATCCAAGTTTTGCTTATAAACGAAGACGGCGTTTATTCAGACACCAAGTTTGCTGATGAGCATAGACAACGGGAAGATTTCTCGGTGCTTCGAGAACAGGCCTGGTCGGAGGCTGTGCAGGCACATCCACCCCTCTGGTTCGCAGTACCGACTGATTTAAAGGAGGGAGAACGTTTTCAACTAAATGAGCAGGTGCCAAGCAATGTGAGTCTGGACGAGTGGTGTTTGAAAGTTCAAGCTAAACCCTGGATATTGACACAGCAAAAAGGCGTTCCCAAATCGCTACGATTTCATCCTCAAATTCTTAATGCTTACCGAGAAGGCTGGTTGCCCTTCTTGATAAAATCACCTTGGCGCATATGGGTGCAGAAAGCATCGCGTCGTGTTTATATGTCGTATGCTTTACTGGAAGATGATCAGGTGATCGCTGCATTAGCAGAAGGATGGCTAAAAATGGAGAAAAAAATACTGACTAACTGGTTTTCCAAACCATCAGATCGAATGAAAAACATACCCGCCGTACAAGTTTCAGCCCTGCGAGCGATTTTTCATCCCAAAATGATTTATAAGCTGGCAGGTCAACATCTGAATACAATAAAAATTTGTCGAGATATTGATGCTCGGCGGAAAAAACTTTGGAAAATAAAATGGTCAGGGTCACGTGTCAACGAAGAAATTAAGAGTCTATTGGCTATTAAGGGAATACGATAATGAAATAGTTGTTTGAAGGCAGCAGAACTGGGTGTATTCATTAGAGAGTGTTGGACGCTTCAATTCAGTTTATTTTTAAGCGACCTATTCTGTCTTAATGTGCAGTTATGCTGTTAAATCCAATCAAGCCCATTCAGCCAAAACGAATCTGTCATGTTTACGACCGAGTTAATAACAGCCTTAAAAACAGCCCGCCATATTGTGATATTTACCGGTGCAGGCGTGTCATCCGAAAGCGGCATTCCGACTTTTCGGGATGCACAGACGGGTTTATGGGAAAAATTTGATGCGTCAGTGTTAGCCAGTCCGCAGGGTTACCGTAACGATAAGGCACTCGTTTGGGGCTGGTATGAATGGCGGCGTATGCAGGTTCTGAAAGCCCAACCCAATGCTGCGCATGTTGCCATCGCTGAGTTAGCTAACCATGTTGAGCAACTGACTATCATCACGCAAAATGTGGATGATCTTCACGAACGTGCCGGCAGTTCGCGTGTCATTCACCTCCATGGTAGTTTGCATGATCCCCGTTGCTTTGCCTGCGCCAGGCCTTATATATTTCCGGAAGGGATTCCGGATGAACCCGAAGCTGGACGACGTTTGATGCCGCCGCGTTGTTCGCATTGTAATGGCTACATACGCCCTGGGGTTGTTTGGTTTGGTGAAACCTTACCGGAATCCAGCTGGTGGAGTGCGAGTTTAGCCACTAAACTATGTGATGTGTTATTGTCAATCGGCACCTCATGTAATGATTTAATTAAACAGGACACTTCTTAAGACAGATTTATAATGTCATAAGAGGTGAAAAATGAGTACCAAAAGTAAACAAAAAAGGCCGGAATATACCCTTGAGTTTAAACAAGATGCCGCCAAGTTAGTCAATGAAAAAGGCTATACCCATCGACAAGCAGCCAATAGCTTGGGTATTTCCTTAAGTGCGATGGGGCGTTGGGCTAGGGCCGAACGAAGCCCTGCACAATTATCACCCGCGAAAAAAACGATCTTAAACCTGACGGATCAAGCTGAATTGACTCGGTTGCGCCGGGAAAACGAGCAGTTACGCATGGAGCGCGAAATATTAAAAAAGGCCGCAGTCTTCTTTGCGAAAGAAGTCGAGTAAAGTACGGTTTTATTCGAGAGCAACAGAAGACGTACCCTATTACCGTGTTATGTAAAGTGATGGAAGTCAGTGCCAGCGCCTTTTATGCGTGGCTTAAAACACCCGCAGATACTGATAAAACCCAACAAAAAGCAGCGCTGGAGGCCAAGGCCCGCCAGCTTTTCGATGACCATAAGCACACCTATGGCTATCGGCGGCTATCCGATGCGTTGGGCAAAGCGGGTCTGAAATCGGGGCATTACCAAGTACGCCATTTAATGGCCAGGCTGGGCTTGAAAGCACGCTATCCCAAGCGCTTTAAAGTGACGACTGACAGCAACCATGACGAGGCCATATCACCCAATAGCCTTGACCGGCAATTTGATGTGGTTGCCCCTAATCAAGTCTGGACAACGGATATCACCTACGTCTGGACTCTCGATGGCTGGCTGTATTTGGCGGTCGTCATTGATTTGTTTTCGCGGCAAGTGGTGGGTTGGTCGATGGCTGAGCCTATGCGTACTTCATTGTGTGTCAGTGCCCTGCAAATGGCCTTTTGGCGGAGGAAACCAGAACCGGGTTTGCTCCACCACTCAGATCGGGGCAGCCAATATGCCAGCCATGAATACCGTGAGCACCTGTCTATCATGAAAATGGAGCAGAGCATGAGCCGAAAAGGGAACTGTTGGGATAACTATCCGGTATTCATCATCGAGGAACGAGGGTTTGAGTACGGTGGCATCAACTTCGTCAGAGCAAAACTCAAAAGTCTGGTGCCACATGAGGACGAAGATTACGTTCATATGAACGTCTATGCCGTATGTGAAGACTTTGCCCCCGCTGAACCAGGTATCGATTACATGGGCTCCTTGCTCCATTGGCACATCACGGACTCGACACTACTGCTACCGAGGTCTCAAGTATTTGATGAAATGCTGGTGAAAATTGCTAATGATCCCTAATTATTGTATCGATCAACTCAACTCCATCATCTGCTTATGTAAAACGTCGAATGTCAGCTTTCGGCAGGGATAAGAGTTTTTCTCATAGGCTCCTTTGGGTCGGAGTTGCTACTTCCGGTACGTGCTAAAAAGGAATCTATTGAGGGGCTGCAATTGAGAATAAATTATTTGCCAATGAAGTCGAATATACTCCTTAAACCAGAATGGAGTATGTGCCATGAATACAGAACTTACCCTCGATCCGCTATTCAACCCACAATCCGAAAATAAAATACAGAAATCCACCAAAGAACCTTGGAACAAAGGCAAGTTGATGGGGCAGAAACCGCCCCTGAAATTGAAAGAAGTCTGGGAAATCCGCATCCGGCTTCAACTTGGCAAACGTTTACGGGAGCTTGCTTTGTTCAATTTGGCCATAGACAGCAAGCTCCGTGGTTGCGATTTGGTCAAACTGAAAGTCCGGGATGTCGCCCATGGTGATCAGGCATCAAAACGGGCGATGGTCATGCAACAAAAGACCCATCAGCCGGTGCA
>CXWL01031444.1_pt1 | contig 13245 bp, 5 predicted proteins | sample 590931 | NCBI WGS metagenome assembly CXWL01 (sample SAMEA3498368, study PRJEB10139) | groundwater metagenome | biome: water well; material: biofilm material | place: Germany | collected 2015-04-27
GCGACTCACCGTCCAATACCGATCGGTGTAGAACACGTTCCCGTAGATTTGCAGGTTGACGAACCCGCCGCCGTTGTCGAAATCGTGGAAGTACATGAGCTGCGTGAAATCGTAGACGGTATTGTAACGCAGGATCGAGTTGCTCATGTCGCCCAGGTCCATGCCGTCCGAATGGAGGGCGGTGTGAAACTGGTCGTACAGCTTGTTGAACTCGATCACGATGTTGTCGCCGCTCCCGCGGATGCCGTCCTTGCCGTTATAGTGGATGTTGTTGCCGCGAAGCCTGTGACCACTTCCACCGCCAAAGCTAATGCCGGTCTGAGAGTTCGCGGTGATCTCATTGTTCTCTATCAGAGAGTTGTGAGAATTCCCGCGGAAGGTGATCGCATCGTTCTGGTTGTGGTGAATGTAGTTGTTTACCACTTCGAGGCCGTCACATGTCGTATCGTAATAGCCCTGGAGGTAGACGCCGTCGTCCGCGTGATTGCGGATTTCAAAGCCTTCGAAGCGGATGAACTTCCGCGGATAAGCGTTGATCCCGCTGTCGCGAGTATTCTGTCCGTCGATGACCACGCGGCAATCGCTCTTGGTTCCCGCAAACGAACCCTTGCACTCATCACCCGGATAGGCCTTAAACGTAATCAGGCTTCCCGCCGTGCCGGATGCCGCAGGTTTGAGCGACTCGTAATAAACGCCCGCCTTAATCATTACGGTCTGACCGGCTTTCGCCACGCTTGCCGCCTTGGCCAGCGTCTTCCACGGTGCGGCGTCGGTGCCGGGATTGCTGTCGCTCGCGTTCGCGGCGCCGTTCGCAACGATAAACTCGTTTCCCGTCGGAATCGTTGATACGGTGACGACGACTTGATCCGATGCCTGCCTTGCGGCGTTGTCCGTGACCGTGAGCGTGTAGGTGGTGCTTGTGATCGGGCCGGCCGTCGGCGTTGCGACGTTGGCGTTGCTCAGTCCGGTGCTCGGGGTCCACTGATAGGAATAGGGCGGCGTCCCGCCGGTTGCGCTGCCGGAAAGTTGAGTCGAACCCCCTGTGGTGATTTGCTTGTCCAATCCGGCGTCAGCTGTCAGCGTGGCCGTAATGGGGATGACGGTCACGGTTACGGCATCAGTCCCGGAAGTACCTGCCGCGTCGGTGACCGTGAGTGTGTAGGTCGTCGTTGCCGACGGAGCGGCGGTCGGATTGGCCACAGTGGTGCTGCTCAATCCCGTGGACGGGGACCATTTGAATGTGTAGGGCGCTGTTCCTCCTCCGGCGCTGCCCGCGAGCTGCGTCGATCCACCCGCGTTGATTTGCTTGTCCGCTCCGGCGTTTGCGGTAAGCGTTGCCGGCGTACGCACACTCACCGCAATAGTGTCCGTGCTCGTCGATCCCCAAATATCGGTAACGGTCAGGGTGTAGGTTGTGGTAGCCGTCGGCGTCGCCGTTGGATTGGCAATCAAGGCGTTGCTCAAGCCGGTCGTGGGCGACCACCTGAATGTATAGGGTGCCTGCCCTCCCGTTGCGGCACCATTGAGCGTTATACTGCCGCCCGGCGAAACCGTCACGTCGGCGCCGGCGTTGGCCGTGACCAACGTGGTTGAAAGTCGCAAACTACAAAGATTGAGAGTCGTCCCTACTTCCGACCAAAGGTTCCAAAAACCCAGGGCCGTAACCGTGCTCTGTTCGGTACGGAACGCAAAATCAATGGCCAGCTTGATTTCAGCCGCACCCAGCGGTGTGACAAACACGCTGTAGGTATGCGCCAAGACATTGACCACGACGCGGAACTGGTAGGATTGATCGACGCTATAGGCGAGTAGCGATTTCGCGTCATAAGCGCCGCCGTTGCGGACATCAATCGTGCCGGCTGGATTGAAACGAATCAGGACCGCCGATCCGCTGAATTGGGTGGCGCTTGCCGCCGACAAGCCCACCACGGCATCCATGAAACCGGATTTTGGGATGGCATTGAAACCAATCTCGAAGACGCCGCGTTGCGGTGCGAACGAAAGATTCCTCCATTCGGAGGTGCTGGGAATGCAAATGACTTGTGCGTCTTGCGTGTCCAGCGAGCCATCGCCATTCAAATCCACGCCTCCCGGGTCTCCGACGACCGGAATTTCAGGGGGCGTTCCTTCGTCCAGTGTGCCGGCGGGGTCAAGCAAATTGTTCACTGCGACAAAAACGTCGCTGTACGCCGTGAGCTCGCCGTCGCTGACGGTAAGACGGAATTCAAGCACCTGATCTTGTTCCACCATCGGCGCGATGAAGCTTGCGCTGGCCTCCTTGGAGTGCAGAATTTGAACGGGGGGGCCATTGAGCTGGACCCATTCGTAAGTGATCTCGTCGCCGTCCGGATCTGAACTGCTCCCGCCGTAAAGGAAAACAAGGTCGTATTCTGTGGCTGATTCTTGCGAACTGATTCGTGAAATCGGCGCTTGATTGCTACCCACGCCGATATCGACGGCCAGCTTGAGCACGAAAGCGATGCTGTTATCGACGCCGTAGGCGGTTACTGTAATCAGGTGGGTACCATGTTCGTTAAACCCATGTGACTGCTGGAGACCCTCTCCTTCCGGTCCGTTTCCGAAATCCCAAACGAATCGCAATTGGCTCCTCGACACCGATCGAGTAGAGCGAACCACGAAGTCAAATTTTCCGGTATCGGGATTCTGTCCGGTGGCCAAAAGCTCAAAAGAACCCCAGCCGGGGTCTTCGACCGTTGAACTAAGCGTATTCTCCGCAACGCTTCCGTCTTCCATGCCTTCGTCTTGCACCGAAATGCTTTCGCAACCGCAAAAAGGCGAAGCGACTAATGCAATGCAAAGAAAATGCCGTCTGATAGCATCCAGACTGGTGCTACACATGCTTCTTCTCCCTCAGAATAAACGGACTAATTTCCCTAGAGTCCCGATCCCCCTACTGAGGGTTAGATATCGGGAGGCAATCTGCCAGTCAAAACCATGGGTTTACGTCCTATAAATAATAAACTACACGCAGGCCGGTTTGACGCTTTGTGCCCGTGATTCCGCGCACTTTGGGCACATCTTTGTTTGGTTTGTCCCTATTACGCTGTTGCCATGTCCCGGCTGGTACTGCTAATCACTTTCGGGATGGCTGATTCACGTTGGGTAAATTGTGCAAGATAAACCGCAATTAATCAGGCCAATTCCAAGAGAATCAAGCTTTTGGCTGCAAGGGCGTTCCATCGCCCTTGGCTTGAGTGCCCGGATTATCGCCACCATCTTGGCGAAGGTCAACAAAAAAACCAGATTAGGGGGCTTGAGTCGATTGGGATAAACCCGCAAGTTGGAAGTTCTGGATGGACTCATGTTCATGTAACGTGTTTCAATTTATGATCTTTCCGCTTCCAATGAGCGAATGTACGTTAAGTATAAAATTTGCCGAAAAATTGTGCTTCGATCATGCTGAGCGAGGCGAACGAATCCGTAATTTTCTGGTTTTCACCCCCCGCGAGGACTTTTTTGGTGCATGAAAAACTACTTTCTTTGGGGCTGATTACCGGCTTTCTGGCCGGTTTTTGTTCAGGATTTCCCGCCAGTGCCCAGCAGGCCGCGTTGGATCAGGCCGCCGACCGCTACTGGGACATTTCCATGCGCCGGTCGCCGACCCGTGCGACGGCCATTGGCGACTACCGATTCAACGACCAGCTCGACGATCTTAGCGCGGCTGCGGATGAGCGAGCCATCTCGCAGCTCAAGTCGCTGCAGGACGAACTTCGTGGCGTCGCCACCAAGGACCTGGGAGAAGAATCGAAGGTGACTCATACGCTACTCGAACGGGCGATTCAGGATGATCTCACCCGCATGGGTCTGGCCATTGACCGGCTATTGGTTCTCGAACCGCTCGAAGGTCCGCATCTGCGGCTGCCGCTGATTTTGGTGTCGCATCCCTTTCGTAATGCCGAGGACTTTCAGGCATACATCAAACGCCTTCGCGCATTCCCGAAACAAGTCGATGACATCGTCATGAATTTGAAAGAAGGGATGTCGCTGGGAGTCACCTCCGCCCGCGTCATCGTTGCGAAGACCATCCCGCAGATTCGTGAACAAGTCGTGGACGATCCCAAGCGGAGCCCGCTCTATGACGCTTTGAAAAAAATAGACGTGGTTCCCGAAGCCCAACGTGAGGAGATCAAAAAGGCAGTCACTGAGGCCATTCGCGCCGACGCCGTGCCCGCATACCGGAAACTGCTGACATTCGCCGAGGAGGAATACCTCCCCAAGTGCCGCGAATCCGTGGGCCTGGTCGCCATGCCCGGCGGACCGGCCATGTACGATAAGCTTGCTGCCCTCAATGCAACCGTCATCGTCAAGCCCGAAGACGTTCACGCACTGGGCCTCAGCGAAGTTGATCGCATTCGCGGCGAGATGGCCAAAATTCAAAAGGAAGTTGCCTTCGAGGGATCGCTCGACGCGTTTTTCGAGAAGATGCGCACCGATCCGAAGTTCCGCTTTGCCTCGCGCGACGAGCTTTACGAAACCGCGGGCAACACTCTCATGCGGGCCAAATCGCAGATGCCCAAACTTTTCGGTCGCCTGCCCAAGGCCGATTGCGTGATGAAGGAAATCGAGAGCTTTCGCGCGCCCGCGTCGCCGGTTGCCTATTACAATCAGCCCCCCGAAGACGGCTCGCGGCCCGGGTACTACTACATCAACACCTCCAAACCCGAGGAGCGGCTGAAGTTTACGCTGGAAGCGCTGACCTACCACGAGGCCGTTCCCGGCCATCATTTGCAGATTGCACTCGATCAGGAAAATACGTCGCTGCCCAAATTTCGGCGTTACGGCGGATACACCGCGTACGTCGAGGGTTGGGCGCTGTACACGGAGAAGCTCGGCTACGAAATCGACGGCTACAAGGGGCCGTACAACCGCTTCGGTCAGCTTACGTTTGAAATGTGGCGAGCCTGTCGGCTCGTCGTGGACACCGGCATGCACGCGAAAAACTGGACCCGCGATCAGGCGATCGAGTTCATGTCCAAGAACACGAGTCTGGCGGCGGTGGACATCGTCAATGAAGTTGACCGCTACATCTCCTGGCCGGGCCAGGCGATTGGGTACAAGATTGGCGAATTGCGCATCCTCGCCCTCCGCGCCGAAGCCGAGAAAAAGCTGGGCGACAAGTTCGATATCCGTGCCTTCCACGACGCTCTCCTGTCAGGCGGCCCCATGCCCATCGACACTCTTGAAACCCGTATGCGAGCATGGATCGCGAAGCAAAATTGAACGCCCTCGTTTTGTCATCTGATGCACGAACTCATGGAATCAACCGAAACGGTTTCTGAAATAGGACGCAAGTTTCTGCGGCTGCACTTGGCCTTGGGTGTAGGGCCGGTGCGGCTCCGAAAGTTGCTCGATCACTTCGGCGACATTGATGCGGTTCTTGCGGCGTCGGCGGGGGCGCTGCAACGCGTGGATGGCGTTGGGCCGAAAGTGGCCGAGGGGATTCTGCAGGCTCGCGATGAAAGTGCGGTCGAGAATGAGATCAAGCGGGCCGCTGAGTGCGGCGTGCGAATCCTCTGCCGCGAAGACGCCGAGTATCCCAAGCCGCTCCTGCACGTGCCCGATCCGCCGACCTGTCTCTATGTTCGCGGCGATCTCCAGCCCACCGACAGCATCGCGCTGGCCATCGTCGGTACCCGTCGCTGCTCCCACTACGCCCGCGAACAGGCCCTACGTTTCGGCGAACTGCTCGCCGGGGCCGGATTCACCGTCGTCTCCGGCTTCGCCCGTGGAGTGGATGGATACGCACACCAAGGCGCGCTTCGGGCAGGCGGCCGCACAATCGGGGTGCTGGGTAACGGCCTGGCTCATGTGTATCCCGAAGAACACGCCGACCTTGCGGAAAAAGTGATTAAGAGCGGCGCGCTAATCAGCGAATTACCCATCGACGTGGCCCCCGACAGTAAGAATTTTCCGGGGCGGAACCGCATCATTGCGGCTCTATCGCTGGGCGTCCTGGTCATTGAGGCCGGCCACGGGAGCGGAGCACTCATCACCGCCGAAGCCGCCACCGATTACAACCGCGAAGTGTTCGCCCTGCCCGGCGCGGTGGACCGCCCGGAGTTGACCGCAGGAAGCAACCGCCTGATCCAGCGCAGCGAGGCGAAGCTCGTTACCTGCCTCGAAGACATCCTCGATGAACTTCAAGGCCTCGGTGAGCTCATGGGGGTTGGTGCACCCAAGGAAGACGGCCGCGGCATCATTCGCGAAGCCGGCTCGGATGCCGCCGGTCTTCTTTATCAGACCCTCTCATCGCTTCAGAAATCAGTCTTTGACGCTGTTGCGGAAGGTGTGCAAGAGGTGGACGCGGTGTGTGCGGCAAGCGGTGCGAGCGTCGCAAACGTGGTTACAGCCCTGACCTCTCTCCAACTCCGGGGCCTCGTGAAGCAGTTACCCGGCAACCGTTTCGTGAAACGCTGAGCCACTTGGCGTAGAATGTTTTCCATGAATTCGGATTCCAAATCAGAAAATTTGCTCTGGCGACCCAGCGAGGATCGCGTTGCGCGTTCGCAGATGTTTGAGTTTATGCAGCGAGCGGCTGCGAAGTACGGATTTGCCGGCGAATACGCTTCGATGCACCAGTGGTCCGTAACGCACCGCGATCAGTTCTGGGGCGGGATGTTCGACTATGCAGGCATTGGACACAGCAGACCTGCTGCTTCCGTTGAATCGGGCAGCGGCATGCTTGGCACCCGGTGGTTTGAAGGACTCGAATTCAACTTCGCCGAATACTTGCTGCGATTTGACGACGACCGCGTAGCCATCGAAGCCGAAGACGAACTGGGCCGCACGCGGGCCATCACCCATCGGCAGCTTCGGGCCCAAGTCGCGGCATTGGCCGGCGCACTTCGATCCGTCGGACTGACGCGCGGCGACCGCGTCGGGGCCTTCATGCCCAACATCCCCGAAACGGTCATCGCCATGCTGGCGACGGCCAGCATCGGGGCGATTTTTTCCTCGTGCTCGCCGGATTTCGGGATCGACGGCGTGATCGACCGCTTCGGCCAGATCGAGCCGAAGGTACTCTTCGCGGCGGACGGATACTCCTACAACGGAAAGACAATCGACTTGCTCGAACGAGTAGGAGGCATCGCCGAACGAATCCCCAGCATCGAGCGCGTTGTTGTAGTGCCATTCATTGGCACTTCTCTCAGGCTCGATGGAATCCGCGGCGCAGCGTCCTGGCCGCAATTTGTTGGAAACGGCGGACAGAGCCCGCCCTACGCCCAGAGGCCAACGTCGGTAGGGCGGGCTTCGCCCGCCGAGTCTCATCGCACGCCGGAAATCTCCGTTCGTGAGCAGGGCGGAGCCGCGCTGATTTTCGAGCAAGTTCCTTTCGATCATCCCCTGTACATCATGTACTCGTCCGGCACGACCGGCGTACCCAAGTGCATCGTCCACGGCCAGGGCGGCACGGTGCTCCAGCATATGAAGGAGCTGATGTTGCACTGCGATCTGCGCCGCGAAGACTCAATCTTCTACTTCACCACCTGCGGCTGGATGATGTGGAACTGGCTGGTGAGCTCGCTGGGCGTCGGCGCGACCGTCGTGCTCTACGAGGGCAGCCCGAACCACCCATCCGCCGATCGCCTTTGGAAACTGGCCGAGCGGCTGGGCATCACAGTATTTGGGACGAGTCCCAAGTTCATCGCTGCATGCGAGAAGGCCGCGCTTCGTCCAATCGAGCAGCACGATCTGTCGAAAATGCGGGCCGTGCTTTCCACCGGATCGCCGCTGACCATTGAAAACTTCCGATGGGTCTATGAAAACGTCAGGCAGAACGTGCAGCTTTCGAGCATCTGCGGCGGCACCGATATCATCAGCTGCTTCATGCTCGGCAATCCCATTCTGCCGGTGTACGCGGGCGAAATTCAGTGCAACGGTCTGGGCATGGACGTCCACGCCTTCGATGAGAACAGCCAGTCGGTGATCGGCAGGAAAGGTGAACTGGTTTGCTGCTCGCCGTTTCCGTCGCAGCCTGTGGGGTTCTGGAACGATCCTGACGGCTCGAAGTACCGCAAGGCCTACTTTGACGTCTATCCCAGCGTCTGGCGGCATGGCGACTTCATCGAGATCACTCAGCGCGGCGGCGTGGTTGTGTACGGTCGTTCGGACGCCACCCTAAACCCCGGCGGCGTGCGTATCGGCACGGCGGAAATCTATCGGCAGGTTGAGTCGATCGAGGAGATTGTTGACAGCGTGGTCGTCGGTAAGAACACTCCGGACGCTGACGTGGAGATTTGCCTGTTTGTGGTTTTGCGAGAGGGCGTGAAGCTCGATTCGTTCCTCACCGAGAAGATCAAGAAGCGCATCGCCGACGGCGCAACCAAGCGCCACGTCCCCCGGCACATCAAACAGGTCACAGCGGTTCCTTATACGATCAGCGGAAAAAAAGTTGAGCTCGCCGTTCAGCGGATAATTCACGGCGAACCGGTCACCAACCGCGATGCACTGGTCAATCCCCAGGCTCTCGATCAATATGCCGGTATCGTTTAATCCAGCGGCGCGAATTGACGTTGGTCTATTCACGAATTCCCAGATACAATTCTGTGTATATCCGTGGGTGCGAAGCCCGTCATGATCCGCCTCACCCGGGTCGGGCAACGCGTAACCGGTGAAGAATAGGAGCGAAGCCCATGGCCGAGGATTTTCTGCCCATCAAGGGGTACGACCACGTCGAGTTTTACGTCGGCAACGCCCGGCAGGCGGCTCACTTTTACGACAAGACCTTCGGCTTCAGGCCGGTGGCCAAGGCCGGGCTGGAGACCGGCGACCGCGATCGCGCGTGTTACGTAATGGAGCAGGGCAACGCCCGGTTTGTCTTCAGCAGCGCCTACGGACCGGATCACGAAATCACCCGCCACTGCGCGCTGCACGGCGACGGCGTGAAGTCCATCGGCCTGAGCGTGGACAACGTCGAGAGCGCATTGGCGGAGACGAAAAAGCGTGGCGCGACGGTTCTCCAGCCGGTGACGTCCGTCAAGGATGAACACGGGGCTTTCGTAACGGGCACGATCAAGTACGCCGGCGATACGATTTTTCGTTTCGTCGATCGTTCCAAATATCACGGGGGATTCGCGCCCGGCTTCAAACCCATCGAGGCCCAGGGTTCCACGCCGGTGGGCATCGCCGCGATCGATCACATTGTCACCAACGTCCACATCGGCGAAATGACCTACTGGGCGAACTGGTTCGAGCGGGTCATGGGTTTCACGAACTTGCTCAGCTTTACGGATAAAGATATCAGCACGGAATACTCAGCCCTCATGAGCAAGGTCATGGAGAACGGCACCGGCAAGTGCAAGTTCCCCATCAACGAGCCGGCCGAGGGCAAGAAAAAAAGCCAGATCGACGAGTACCTCGACTACTATCAGGGGCCTGGTGTGCAGCACATCGCCATGAATACCGGGAACATTTATGAAACGGTCCGCGAGCTTCGCCGCCGCGACATCGACTTCCTCCGCGTGCCCGACACGTACTACGACTTGATGCGCGAGCGGGTCGGCGATGTGGGTGAAGACTGGGACAAGCTCCGCGAGCTCGGAATTCTGCTGGACAAGGACGATGACGGCTACTTGCTCCAGATCTTCACGCAGCCGGTGCAGGACCGTCCCACGCTGTTTTTCGAGGTGATCGAGCGTCACGGCAGCCGCGGTTTCGGCATCGGCAACTTCAAGGCCCTCTTCGTCAGCATCGAACGTGAGCAGGCTCTCCGAGGAAACCTCTAGCTTATCGAGGCTGGCTCCCGGACATTAGGATGCAGTCGGAGGCCTGAAACGGCGTGCCGTCGAGCAGGAGGCCTTCAAGAACCACCTCCACGCTGGTACCCGAGCGCAACACGCCAAGCTCCAACTTGCGGATGAGATCGCGCAACGAGAATTCGAACAGCAGATCATCCAGACCATCGGGGCCAAGGCGGTCACAGGCGCAGACCGACTCTTCCGGGGGAGTCGTCAGGTCGATAAGGGTGATTCGCGGGCCACGAAGCCCTCGTTCCGGTTTAACCGTTCCCCCCACGCCATCGGCTCGTCGGAGCGCGAGCGATTTAGTGTCAACCTGTGTCACATCTACGCCGCGCGTGCCGACGATTGCGGCTGGAATTATGCCTCGACCGCCCACGTGAACCACGTTTGGACAAGCGCCAGGGCGCATATCCAAAGTGAGCGGCGGCTCGCATTCCTCCGGGATTTCGTCGCCGTCCACATCTGCAACGAAGTCGTTGAAAATATCGCAATAGTCTGACTGGCCATTGGCATTACAGTCGCGGTAGCCGCGGATGGCGATGCCGTACCCGTTGCCTGCGGTCACCGCAATGTACCCAGTATTTGGAATGGGAAGATCCCTCTCTGCCCCCCAAACGACAATCGAACCATCAATTTTGAGTCCTACGCTATGCGCGCGGCCCGCTGCAATGGCTTGGAAGCCGGCGTTAGGGAGCGGGACATTGCACTGGCCGAAATCGGCGTCCCCATGACATCCCCAGGCAACAATCGAACCATCTGATTTCAACCCCAAACAATGATCTGAGTCGGCGTCAATCGCCACAAAATCTTGATTTGGTTCGGGAACTTGATTCATCAATCCCCAAGTTACGATCGTTCCGTCTTTTTTTAGGCCCACACTATGTTGTGATCCTGCAGCAACAGCCACAAAACCTGTATTCGGCGCAGGCACACTTCGTTTCCCATGTTCATTGGATCCCCATCCCACAACGCTGCCGTTTCGCTTCACTCCCAAGCAATGCGCGTGCCCGACTGCCATCGCAATAAAGCCGGTATTGGGCGCAGGCACGTCGATTAGCCCAAAACCATTTAGACCCCATGCGACGATCGACCCATCTCGCTTAAGACCCAAACTGAAATGGCCACCTGCGGCCACCGCCTTGTAATCGGCGTTTGGCTCGGGAACGAGGCATTCGCTGCCGCTGGATCCCCATGCCAGGATGGATCCGTCGCGTCTCAGTGCGAGATAGTGACCATAGCCGGCAGAAACCGCTACGAAGTTAGCGTTCGGACCTGGCATTTCGAATTGGCCGACATCGGTCACACTTTCGCATCCCCACACCACGGAAGTTCCATCACTTCTTAGTGCTATGCTGTGTAACCCTCCTGCGGCGATGGCCGTGTAACCGGAATTCGGTGATGGAACTTCAATATGAGCTGCGCAACCATTTCCCCAGCCAATGATCGTGCCGTTGGCACGCAACCCCAGACTGAACTGATCACCTGCGGAAATCGCTATAAAGCGCTCTTCCGGTACGGGAACATTTTCTTCATCATAATCGCCCCACATGACGATTGACCCGTCAGCCTTGAGGCCCATACTATGAAGAGCGCCAGCATCCACGGCCACGAAGTCGCTATTCGGCAGGGGTACTCGACATTGGCCAAAATTGGCGGATTGCTTGCACCCCCATGCAACAATCGAACCGTCCATCTTCAAGCCCAAGCTGTGCCATTGACCTGCGGCTACAGCTACAAATTTCGGGTCGGGAGACGGAACATCGCACTGACCTCGATCCGGATAGGATTCGCATCCCCAGGCGACAACTGATCCATCCCGTTTGAGTCCCAGGCTGTGTTGGTATCCGGCTGAAATAGCTTGAAAATCCGAGTTGAGATCGGGCACTTTGGTTTGGCCGTAGGTGTTGTCGCCCCACGCGACGACTGACCCATCGGTCTTGAGACCCAGACTATGCGCATAGCCGGCGGCCACACCTTTGTAGCCTGAATTCGGATGCGGCACATTGCATTGCCCCTCTTCGTTATCTCCCCACGCAACGATGGAGCCGCTGGTCTTGAGAGCAAGGTTATGACGGTTGCCAGCAGCCACCGCCGAAAACGTACTCTCGCATTCGTCGGCGCCGAACACTTCATCGCCCCAGCCGATGACGGCACCATGCAGTCCGGGTAAAGAAGAGCTCTCAACGATATTCCTTGCTTGCCGCGCGGTGCGCTCCTGCGATGAGGCCACCTTGCTGAATGGTTGAAGCGTCGCGGCAACCATGCAGATTCCCGCGCTCGACCAAACTATTAAGCCTGGATGCCGATGTCGCATCATGGTCTCTCCTCGAAAGGCTTTACGGTACGCAATCGTTTCCTTCATGACGATATTCTCAAATCGACAAACTGGTGGGAAATCAATCTGCCAAATTCCAAAGTGCGTGGCAAAGTACCCTCAATCGTTTATACTTTTGAATAATTTCTCAGGGTTGAGGCTGGTTGACAATCGGTTCATGAACAAGGAAATCGTCCCATGATCCACTACCACAAGCTCGGCAGCGTGCCGCCCAAGCATCACGTCACGCACTACGAAAACGGGAAGCTCCTCATGGAGCAGTGCATGACGCGCGTCGGGTTCGATAGCACGTACAGCATTCTCTACTATCGCACTCCACCCACGGACGAATTCAACGTTCGTTCCATGGAGTTGCCGGGGTTCTGTCCGATCGCGCCGACGGAGAAACAGCTTTTGCACCGTCGGCACATCAAGACGCAGGACCTCAGGGTCGAGGGCGATTTCCTCACCGCCCGCCGCACCATTCTCATGAACGACGACATTCGCGTCGGGATCGCCAAGGTGAGCAAACCGGCCCAGCACTGGTTCAACAACGTCGAGGGCGACGAATGCTGGTTCGCGTACAACGGCGGCGGAACGCTCGAAAGCGTGTACGGCATTTTGCCATTCAAAAAGCACGACTATGTGATCGTTCCCAAAGGCACGCCGTACCGGCTGCACCCGGACAATGATCGCGGCACGTTTCTGGTCTTCGAGTCCGGCACCTACATCGACGTGCCCAAGCAGTTCCGCAATGAGTCGGGCCAGATCACCATGGACGCGCCGTACTGTCATCGCGACTTCCGAGTCCCCACGGAAATGCTGCGTTATGACGCCAGGCGCCATGGACCCGGCCCGCATCCCCTGATCGTCAAATATGCCAACCAGCTCAGCGTTCACGAGTTCAAGCACTTTCCATGGGAACTCGCGGGGTGGGACGGCACGGTCTATCCGGTCGCGTTCAATATCCACGACTACCAGCCGCGAACTGGCTCGGTCCATTTGCCGCCCACGACCCACATCACCTTCGCCGGCCACGGCTTTGTGATCTGCAGCTTCGTGCCGCGCAAGGTCGATTACTACGAACGCGACGGCGTGCGGGCGATTCCCTGCCCCTATGGCCACTCCAGCGTAGACTGCGACGAAATCCTGTATTACGTGGACGGCAAC
>CXWL01001779.1_pt1 | contig 13240 bp, 12 predicted proteins | sample 590931 | NCBI WGS metagenome assembly CXWL01 (sample SAMEA3498368, study PRJEB10139) | groundwater metagenome | biome: water well; material: biofilm material | place: Germany | collected 2015-04-27
GAAGGTCGTGTCGAGTATCGTAAAGTTTCAGGAGCAATTCTTTGAAAAAGGCGTGCAGTATCTCAAGCCGCTGGTCCTCAAGCAGGTGGCTGAGGATATTGGGATGCACGAATCGACGATCAGCCGTGTGACGGCAAACAAATATATGTATTGTCCGCAGGGCATGCTGGAGTTGAAGTTTTTCTTCAATGCGGGCCTGCAGCGAGCGGATCAGCCGTCCGATATGATGTCGTCCGTCACGGTGAGAGAGATGATCAGGGTCATGGTGGCGGAGGAAGATCCTGGTCACCCCCTCAAAGATGAAGAGATTGCGGCCCGGCTGCTTACGAAGCAAGTGGTGATCGCACGACGGACGGTGGCGAAGTACCGGGCGGAAGAACATATTCCCTCGGCAACTCAGCGTAAGCGGTTTTTTTAAGCCTATTGTGTTCAGCCTCAAGCGCGTTCCCACCGCGTATCTGTTATTCCCTCTGATGTGATGGCGGTTTGCGTTCGTACATATCTTTGAGTGTCAGCGCTGGCCGAGGCCAGTGAGTATGAAAGGATACATGCCGATGAAAATTACAGGTCGACATCTTGTGGTGACGGCGGCTCTCAGGGCGCATGTGGAAAGCCGGTTTGAGCGGCTGGTGCGATATGACCTGAAGCTGAGCCATCTGGAAGTGATTCTGAGTGTGAGCAAGCTTCAGCATGCAGCGGAGGTGGTCTGTACCGTGCAGGGGCGACGGATTCAGGCAAAAGCCTCAACGTCAGAAATGTATGCAACGATCGATCAACTGGTGGATCGACTGGATGTGCAGCTTCGAAAACTCAAGGAGCGTCAGGTCGATCATAAGGCACCGATCAAGAAGTCGGCGCGAAAGACTTTGCGTCCGGCTCTGCCTAAGGAGGAGCCGGGTCCTGAAATTGAGGTAGTTCGTCCAGCCCGGATCGTGCTCACATTGAAAGAGGCGACGCGCCGGCTGGATCCTCTTCCAGGTTCATTAATGGTATTCACTGAACGATCCTCTGGGAAGTTGCAGATTCTTCAGCGTGTCGATCGCGATCAAGTCGTTCTCATCGATCTTTCGTAAGGGGTAGGTCTGTATGGCCGGACTCAAGTTGGTGGTGGTCAGCGGTCTTTCTGGCTCAGGGAAGTCCCATGCCCTCAAGTGTTTCGAAGATGTCGGGTACTTTTGCGTCGATAATTTACCACCAGCGCTTCTGCCGACGTTTGTCGAGTTGTGCCATCAGCAGGGGGGGGAGATTAAAAACGTCGCGCTCGGTATTGATGTCAGGGAACGCGTGTTTTTCTCCGATCTCGTCGGAATCCTTGAGCGGGTCAAGGTGCTTGGCCATTCGGTTGAGTTGATGTTTTTTGAGGCGCGCGAAGAGGTGCTGGTTCGGCGTTTCTCGGAGTCTCGGAGGCCCCATCCACTCCTTCCTCATCTCCCGGTATTGGAAGGTGTCCGTTTTGAGAAAGAACGACTCGCTGAGCTGCGACGCCATGCTGACCGTATTATTGATACCTCCGATTTGACGGTGCATGAATTGCGAGAGTTACTGGCTCGGCGGTTCGGGCAGGAGGGGACGCCTCGTCGGCTGACGATCTCGCTGGTGACGTTCGGCTTTAAGTTTGGCGTGCCATACGATATCGATCTTCTGTTCGACGTCCGGTTCTTGCGTAATCCGTTTTTCGTTCCTGACCTCAAGCCATTGACCGGGGAAGATCCTCGCGTGCGAAACTATGTGCTGACCGATTCGGACGCCGTCGCGTTCATCGGGCAGCTCGAAGGACTTTTTAAATTTCTCATCCCTCTTTTCGAACGAGAACGCCGCAGCTATGTGAACGTTGGAATTGGCTGTACTGGCGGACGTCATCGGTCTGTGGCTATTGCAGGGCGGCTCCAGGAAAGTTTTGCCGCATTTGGATATCAAGTGACAGTGTCCCATCGCGATCTCAATAAACAGTAACCCCCTCCAGCGCTGTTATGGTCTTAGCCCCAAGCTTCCAGGGGCGCTCTTTCCTTTATCGTGTGATCAAAAGTCATTTGCTTGACAGGTAGAGCATATGGACTATACTTAGCCTGTGCTTGAAGAGAATCATTAGTAGACAAGCCCAGTTCGAGTATTAGATGAAGTGGTGGTTCTTGTGCCGTTCTCCAGGGAATGGCTGCTGAGACGTGCAGATGTCATTTGTTTGGCGGAGACTGTCGAGCGGAAGTCATTTCCTGCGATGTACGGTGACATGTTTGGGTATGAATGGTGGTCGACATAACTCACGCGCGATCTGTGTTTTTCAGGGGTAGTCCTACACATTCAGAGGCATCAATGTTGAGTTCATTTACTTCGTTCAAAGGTCTTGCTGAAACCGATCTGTTCACGATGTTCACCCCCAAGCGGCAGCTTGTGGGGCTGGATATTGGATCAAGCGGTATCAAGCTCGTTCAATTGAAGGAAAGCCGAGGGCGCTTCATTCTCCAGAAGTTTGGGTATAAACCGCTCGAGCCTGAAGTGATTGTCGATGGTACGGTGATGGATGAGGGGCGGGTGGTATCGGCGATCAAGGAATTGTTTGAGGAAACGAATGTCAAGGTGAAGCAGGTTGCTGTGTCGATTTCAGGCCATGCCGTCATCATTAAGAAGATAAGTCTGCCACCAATGCCCGATGAGGAGCTGGAGGGACAGGTGAGATTGGCTGCAGAACAATATATTCCTTTCGATATCAATGAGGTGAACATCGATTTTAGTGTGTTGCCCTCTCCTGAGGCTTCGGCTGATGGGCAGGGAGAGATGTCGATCATTCTTGTTGCGGCCAAGAAGGATAAGATCAATGAGTTGACTGAACTTGTCAAAGGGGCCGGGTTGTTTCCCCTCGTCATGGATGTGGATGCCTTTGCGATTGAAAACATGCATGGGATCAACTATCCCGTTTCGCAGGAGGATACAACAGCGCTCGTGAATATTGGCGCCAGTGTCATGAATATCAACATTGTTCGAGGCGGCACTTCGCTGTTTACACGTGATATTCCCATCGGAGGGAATCGCTATACGGAAGCTATTCAACGAGAACTGGGTATGTCCTACGAAGAGGCAGAAGAAACGAAAAAAGGTGAGCGCTCGGCTGGGAGCAATCAGGCCGCGGTGACCACGGTTATTGATAGTGTCAATGCTGAGGTTGCGTCTGAAATCGCGCGAACCATCGACTATTTTAAGTCCACCATGCCAGATGCGGATGTTCAGCATGTTCTCTTGTGCGGCGGCGGCGCTCAGGTCAAGGGCCTGGTCATACAACTGAGAGATCGCATGCCGGCTGTTGTTGAGGTAGCCAATCCATTCAGTGAAATTGATACCTCTGGGAGTGATTTTGATCAGGACTCGTTGGCTGTGCTGGCTCCGCTGGCTGCCGTAGCAGTTGGCTTGGCTCTTAGATCGGTAGGCGATCGATGATTCGCATTAACTTATTGCCGGAGCTGAAGGGGCGTAAGGCCAAGCCTCAGTACGATGTCAGGGCACAGGCGCTATTGGGCGTGGGGTTGGTGCTTATCACGTTGGCTGGCTGTTGGTGGTATTCGGCGTCACTAGACGAAGAAATAAGTGTGCAGCAGACCAAAAAGTCTGACATGGAGAAGCAAGTCGCGCAGTTGAAGGAGCAAGTCAAACAGGTTTCCGACTTTGAAAGTCGGAAGAAGGTGCTGGAAGACAAAAATCGTATTATTGACGAGCTGGAAAAATCACGTGTTGGTCCTGTCAGGGTGCTCGACCATGTCAGTCAGAGCTTGGAACCGCTCAAGGTCTGGCTGGTAAAAGTCGCGGTCACGGGGAAAGAGATCGATCTTGAGGGCCGTGCGGCGACCAATGATGATGTGGTGGAATTCGTCAATAATCTGCGCCGCACCGATTATTTTACCAATATCAATCTTCAGGAGAGCCGAGCTGCCGTGGAGAGCCAACTCAATATCTATCAGTTTAAACTGGGGTTCCGCCTTAAAGGTTAAAATCTATGAACCTGCCGTCTATTAACCTCGACGTGTTGCGGTCAATCCCACTGATTCAGAAGGCGGGGCTGCTTCTGATGGTTCTTGCGGGGATTACCGTGGGCTTCTATTACTATGTGGCGGAGCCAAAATCCGCGGAAATTGCAGGGCTGCAAGGCGCGATTGGCACCCTTGATGGCGAGATTCAAACATTGACGATTAAGGTGAAGCACCTTGATGAACTCATTGCCGCGAGTAAGCAGCTTGAGATTGAGCTTGCGAAGAAGAAGGAACGACTGCCGCCTGAAGAGGAGGCGGTAATGTTGCTGAAGCAAGTGTCAGATTTAGGGGTTCGGCTCGGCCTCGATATCAAACTGTGGAAGCCCAGTCCCAGGACAGAAGATGCCTCGAAACTCTTTGTGCGAATGCCGGTAAACGTAGAGGTTTCCGGCGGGTACCATACGGCAGCTTTATTTTTCGATCGTATCAATGCGTTACCTCGAATTGTGACCGTGTCCGGCCTTAAGATGGGAGCTCCTAAGTTTGAGAAGGGTCGGGTTGTCACACAGACCGTATTTGACTTAGTCGCTTATGCGGCACCACAGGAAGCTAAGCCAGCTTCAGCGTCTCCGGCGATTCCTCCGAAGAAATAGGGGATAGAGTTTTTGATGTGTATGGGGCAAAGCACGATGAATGCCATCTGTGAAAACTGGCGGTCCATCATGAAGACAACACGACTAACGCTCATTGGATGTGCCCTCCTGCTTATCTCAGTTGGACTGGTGTTTGCGGAGACAGGTATGAGTTCTCATGCCAGACAGATCAGTCCGATGCGGCAGGATGCGTTGAAAGCTCCCTCTCTCAATGATGTTTCAAGGCACACACCGTTTCCATCCGTGGCTGCTGCAGCTCTCGATGAGAATGCTCAATCGAGCATGCCTAATTCATTGGGGGAGCCAACTGGTGCACATTCATACGATCCTTCAGGACGGCGCGATCCCTTCGCACCAGTGTTACAACAGTTGGGACTCGGACCGACTGATCCCTCCTTGCCGCCGCTGCAACGGGTTGGGCTCACTGAGATGAATTTGATTGCGGTGGTCTGGGGGGCCTACGGCTATACCGCCATGGTCCAGACACCGGATGGGAATGGCTATACGGTGCGTCGAGGGACGCGCATCGGCCCCAACAATGGGGTAGTGAGTGCTGTGACGGAGAAAGGCATTGTGGTGCAAGAAAGGTTTACAGATGTGTATGGGAGCAAACAGGAGCGGGAGTACGTCAAGCTCCTTCACCCGAAAGAGGGCGCAGAATGATACCTAAGCTGACCATGACCACTACATCATTTGTCCGTGTGCTTTCAGCCGTGGGAGCGCTCAGTATTCCGATGGCTGTGCCATCGATGGGGGCATCAACCGATTGGCCCGCTGTCGATTCACATCGGCCATCGGGTACTGAAGGCGAACTGGCGCAGACCCTGACTCGCATCGACATTCAGCGTGGGTCTCACGATATTCGTGTTGTCATCTCGGGCGACGGCAGGTTGGCACATGAGGTGACGCGCCTCGACGAGCGGCGTCTGATCATCGATATCCCACACGTTGCATCAGCCATACGTCAGCCGGTCTTTTCGGTGAATCACCAGTTTTTGAAGCAAGTTCGTTTGGGTTATCATGCCGATAAAGTACGAGTGGTCCTGGATCTTGCCGGTCAGGCAGGTTATGTGGTTGAGCCGCAAGGGGCAAATCTCACCGTCACGCTCCGACATGATGCCGCGGCAGACAGCCATGCTGTCTCGCTGTATCATCGTGACACGATGGCCGAAATGAGCCAGCTGGAGAAGCTGGCAAGGCAACCGCTCCAAGTAGGGATGAATTCCCGAGTGGCTCAGCGTGCAATACCTACTGTTCGTCGGTCTTCACTGAAGTTTTATGTGCGGCCCGCCCAAATGACTTCTGATACAGATGGCAGTGAGAAAAATACGCCCAAGGAAGATTTGGTCGTCGGGGAAACGCGCTACGTCGGTCGGCGCATCTCACTCGACTTTCAGCAGGCGGATATCAGTAATGTCCTGCGCCTTATTGCCGAAGTGAGCGGTTTTAATATGGTCGTTGGCGAAGGGGTCAAGAGTAAGGTCACGATGAAACTCGTGAGTGTGCCTTGGGATCAGGCGCTCGATATGATTTTAAAGATGAATGGGTTAGGCAAGATCCGGCAAGGCAATATCTTGTGGATTGACTCATTGGCGAATATTGCCAAACAGCAGAATGAAGAGACGCAGGCGAAGGACGCTAAGATGAAAGCAGAAGATCTGGTTGATCGGGTCTTTTACATTAGGAACCTCCAAGCGACAGAAATGATGACAGCTCTACGATCGTATTTAAGCCCAAGGGGGTTGATGCAAACCAGTCAGGGGACAAATGCCTTAATCGTCCGGGATACAGAAAGTAAGATTGCGGTGATGAAGCAATTGGTTGATGGGCTCGATCTCGAAGTGCCGCAGGTCCAAATTGAAGCCAGGATTGTGCAGGCTGATACGACCTATTCCCGTTCGCTGGGTGTTCAATGGGGTGTGCAGAACGTGAACCAGCTTGGGGGCGGTGGGGTGGCAAACTTCAAGACAGGTAATGTCGGATCATTTGGGAATCAAACATCTGATTTTCTGGTAAATCTTCCCGCGACTGTTGGTGGGTTGGTGGCAACTCCTGGTGTTGGGTTCACGATTGGGAGAACAGATGGAGCGAAGTTAGACATGCGGTTGTCGGCAGGCGAATTGCTCGGTCTGAGTAAAGTCATTGCCGCGCCGAAGGTCACGACCTTGGACAAGCGGGAAGCGAAGATCTCACAGGGAGAGTCGATCCCGTTCCAGACGACCTCCCTTCAGGGGACTCAAACCACGTTTGTGGATGCGAATTTGGAGCTGAACGTGACTCCCCAGATTACTTCGCGAGATCCGAAGGAGGTCGGAAAGACCATTCAGCTGAAAGTTCGCGCAACAAGAAATGCCGTGGGTGCGAGGAGCAATCCTGCTGGTCCGAGTATTGATCGCCGGGAAGCCAATACCCAAGTCACCATTCGCGATGGCGAAACCATGGTAATCGGCGGGGTATTTATCGATTCACAGAATAACAGCGTATCTGGAATTCCCTACCTCTCGCGTGTGCCGTTGTTGGGATGGCTTTTCAAACAGAAGACCGAGTCTGTAGCCAAGCAGGAACTGCTCATTTTCTTAACGCCCAGTATCGTAAAGAGCTAGCTTCGAATTCTATAGCCCTGCCCCGGTAGGATCACTTATCGGTGGCAGGGCTATCCCTCCCGTTTCTCTTCTCGATGCTCTAAGTCCTTTATCAAAGTCCTTCAAACGCCAAAGCCGTTGGCAATCTTCTAGTTTCCCTACCATTGTGATACCATCCCCACGAATTCAGCCCTCGCAGTTCATCCTTCCTGCAGTTGAAATGTGGCTTGAGATCACTCTCGTCCATTTTTAAGGAATTGGACCGGGGACATGTCGCGGTAGGGGAGAATACGCTAGAGCATGCCTAAGGTCGCAGAACAGATTGTGCCCGTGATCTTGGGGGAGCGGAGTTACGACATTGTGCTCCAGCCAGGGCTACTTGCCACGGTTGGTGACAGAATCAGGGGCTTTACAGCCTCTCCAAAGATAGGGGTTGTGACAGATCGGCATGTCGCAAGCCATTATCTTCAGGGGATGCTCCGTTCGCTTCGCAAGGCTGGGTACGATCCCACTCCGATTATCTTATCGCCGGGAGAGCCGACTAAAACGCTCGCCACAATCAGCAAGATCCTCGATACGTTAGCCAAACACAAGTTCGAACGTCAGTCTCTGCTGCTGGCACTCGGTGGTGGGGTCGTCGGTGATATCACCGGATTTGCTGCTGCGATCTATCAACGAGGAATCCCCTTCGTCCAGGTGCCGACGACGCTTGTGGCGCAAGTCGATTCCAGTGTCGGGGGTAAGACAGGCGTGGACCACCGGCTGGGTAAAAATCTCATCGGGGCCTTTTACCAACCACGGGCTGTCCTGATCGATCCACTCACATTGCGTACCTTGCCGCGCCGCGAATGGGTTGCAGGCCTAGCCGAAGTCATCAAATACGGCATAATCGCCGATGAAGAGTTTTTCTCGTTTCTAGAACATGAAATTCCCTCATTGTTGAAGCTGAAAGAGGCGCCTGTTACCCATGTCATTAAACGATCATGCGAAATCAAAGCGCAGGTGGTCGCAGCGGACGAGCGAGAATCGGATCGCCGGCGCATTCTCAATTATGGCCACACGATTGGGCATGCACTGGAGTCACTTGGTGGCTATCGTGGATTGATTCATGGTGAAGCGGTTGGTGTCGGGTTGGTGCAGGAGGCAGATCTGGCTCGTCATATGGGCCTCTGCGGGGATGAGGTGGTCGAACGGATTAGGAGTCTCGTGCAGCGGGCCGGGTTGTCCGAACAGGTGAGAGAGACCTCCTTCAAGTCCATCTGGAGTGCCATGCAACATGACAAGAAAGTGATTGGCGGGCAAGTCATCGGGGTATGGCCGGTGCGGATTGGCGAGGTGGTCATTCGTCCGATTGAACAGCAGGTCTGCGCCGAGTGGTTTCACGCGAAGCATGGTCGTGGGAGCCGACTAACGAGTGGTCGCCAGTCAGGCAAGGGCGCCGCTCGCCGAAAATCTTCAACGCGAAGGTAGATCCATCATGACGACCGCACGCACCCCGTCCCTGGCCCAGCTCCAACAAGCGTTGCGGGAAAAAACACGCGAAGTCGATGTGCTCCATCGTATTTCCGACTCGATCAGCAACCAACTAGACCTCGAAGCAGTTCTCAAACATATCGTCGAAGTGGTCGTCGAAGTCACCAAGGCCGACGCCTGCCTCCTGTATCTTCTGTCGGATGGCCAGGATGAGCTCATTCTGAGAGCCTCGAAGAACCCTCATCCGAAATTGATTGGCCGGATTACGATCGGGTTGGGAGAGGGTATCACCGGGTGGGTCGCCCAGGAACGAACGCGCGTCGTGATTCCGAGCAACGCAAGCGACGACTCGCGGTTTAAATTTTTCCACAACCTTCCGGAAGACCGCCATCAAGCCTTTGTCTCTGTCCCGATCATGGCGAAGAAGGAAGTGGTCGGTGTGATCAATGTTCAACATAAGCGGCCGAAACGCTATCGGCCTGATGAGATCGCGCTGCTCTCGACCATCGCGAATCAGGTCGGCGGCGCCATCGAGAATGCGCGGCTCTACGATCAGATGAAACGCAAAGCCCTTCAAGTGGAAACATTGTCATTAGTTTCCGAAACGGTGGCTTCGAATCGATTGATCGAAGACGTGTTGCAGCTCCTGGTGACCATGACCGCCCAAATGATGAGTTCCAAGATCTGCTCGATCATGTTATTGGACGAAACCAGCGGAGAGCTGCGGATCGAGGCGACCCAAAGCCTCAGTGAGCAATATCGCCGCAAGCCAAATCTGAAGATCGGCCAGAGCATCAGCGGTCGTGCGGTGAAAGACCGTCGTCCGATTATCGTGGCTGATGTCACCAAAGAGCAGGACTATATGTATCCGGACATGGCCAAGAAGGAAGGGTTGTGCTCCATGGTCTCGGTGCCCATGATGGTGCGGGAGAAGGCTGTGGGTGTGATCAATAGCTATACGTCTGTCCCGCACGTGTTTACCAGCGAAGAGGTGAAGCTGCTCCAGGCTATCGCCAATCAAGCCGCCATCGCCATCGAGCATACGACCCTGATTGAGAAGTCTTTTGAGATGCAGGAAGCGCTAGCGGTTCGAAAGCTGATGGAGCGGGCTAAGGGCTACCTGATGCGCTCGAAGAAGCTGACCGAAGAAGAAGCCTTCAAACTCATTCAGCGGCAAAGTATGGATCTGCGGAAGTCGATGCGCGAGATCGCCGAGGCCGTGTTGCTGGCCGGGGAAATCGAAGGACGGGTGGATAGGCAGCGGGGCTAACAGGATGCTGAAACATCTGCCTTTCTCACCTGCCTAATCCGGGCATGCTAATCCCGCAATGTCGCCCTCGCATGTTGCTGTAGCTGTGAAATGTCGTTGGTGGTCGCTATGCGAACGTTTCGAATCGCCATGGTGCAGATGAATCCGACGGTCGGGGATCTGGACGGGAATGTCCGCCGGATTACCGGTTGGTTGCGCGAGGCGAGGAAAGCGAAGGCCGATTTGGTGGCCTTCCCGGAGCTGGCGATCACCGGCTACCCCCCTGAAGATCTTCTGCTCAAGCCACGTTTTATCGCGGACAATCGCCGTGCACTTCAGGAAATAGTCCGTCATTGCCGGGGTCTTGCCGCCGTGGTGGGCTACGTCAGTCAGAGCGATGGCCTCGATCCAAAGCCGGCTCGCTCGTCGGTCGTACCGGCCGGTGCTCACGAGCTCTACAATGCCGCGGCGGTTATCGCTGATCAGATACTCGTCACGACCTATTGTAAGTGGTATTTGCCGAACTACGGGGTGTTCGACGAGAGCCGGTATTTCTACCCGGGCAGGCGGCTTCCGCTCATTCGCCTGCGCGGCACGGTAGTCGGGGTCAATATTTGTGAAGATGTCTGGTTGCCGGAAGGGCCCACTCGTTTCCAGGCGGCGGCGGGCGCCGAAGTGATCGTGAATATCAATGCGTCGCCGTTTCATCTGGGCAAGAGCCGGATACGGGAGCAGATGCTGGCAACCCGTGCGCGGGAAAACGGGGTGGTGCTCACCTACACGAATATCGTCGGCGGGCAAGATGAACTGGTGTTCGACGGGAATAGCGTGATCCTCGATCACCGGGGCGAGGTCATCGCGCGGGGGAAAGCGTTTCAGGAAGATTTGATCGTCGCCGACCTCAATATGGAGGCGGTTGCGCGAGAGCGGCGCACTCAGGGGAGAAAAAAAGCTTTGCCGAAACAGGTGGCCGCTGCGGTGGAGATGTGCAGCGCCGCGCTTCCCGCTCTCCCAAAGAGTCGGGTGCGTGCGGTCCCCGATATGGGGGCAGTCCTGGATCCGCTGGAGGAGGTCTATCTGGCACTCACGTTGGGGGTGCGAGATTACGTGAGGAAGAATGGATTCGCCCGAGCTGTGATCGGCTTGAGCGGGGGCGTGGACTCGGCGTTGACCGCCGTGCTTGCCGTCGATGCGCTCGGCGCCGAGAACGTCTGGGGTCTGTTCATGCCGTCGCCCTATACGTCGCAAGATAGTTATGAGGATGTCGCAGAGCTGGGGGTACGACTCGGGATCTCTGTCAGGACCCTCCCTATCACGAAGCTGTTCGATACGTACCGGGATGCACTTGCAAAGACGTTTGAGGGGCGGGCGCCCGATACGACGGAAGAGAATCTCCAAGCCCGCATTCGGGGCAATCTCCTCATGGCCTTCTCCAATAAGTTCGGCCATCTGGTGCTCACCACGGGCAACAAGAGCGAGATGAGTGTCGGGTACGCCACGTTATACGGCGATATGGCCGGCGGATTTGCCGTGATCAAAGATGTCCCCAAGACGATGGTGTACGACCTGGCGAGGCTTCGCAATCTCAGAGGCTCGGCCCCGGTTATTCCCAAACGGACGTTAAGCCGGCCCCCGACTGCCGAATTGAGGCTCGACCAGAAGGATGAAGATTCGTTGCCGCCCTATGAGGTCCTCGATCCCATTCTTCAGGCCTATGTGGAAGAGGACCGGTCTCTCGAAGAAATCGTCGTCGCGGGGTACGACCGCGCGACGGTGGCACGGGTGATGGCGATGGTCGATGGCAGCGAATACAAGCGCCGACAGGCGCCGATCGGCATCAAAATCACGCATCGGGCCTTGGGGAAAGATCGCCGGATGCCGATCACCAATGGCTATCGTAATCGATAGGTTTGACGCGATATTTACGGGGCTGTCGGCTGGAGCTTCAGCTGCGGCACCGGTTTCCGCTTCTGATTGTCCGGCTTGATGGTCTGGCTGTCGAGTTGTTTCCGGAGTGACTGCAGTTCCTTCTTGATGGTTTCCAGCTCCAAATCTTTCTTGATCACAAGATCCTTCAGCATGTGAAGTTCTGCCTCGCGCTGAGCGAGCGAATCCGGCTGGGTGTCGGGTGGCCTGGCCCCTGCAAGCTGCCCTCGAGTCGGCGTAGCCACTTGTTCGACCTGAGGTGTCGTTCGCTCAATAGCTGGTGCCAATAGTGAAGCCTGTTGCAGGAGTTGATAATCGATCGCGAGAAACCTGTCGGTGGAGCTTCCCCCTGCCGGAGGGTGAAACCTGTCGGATCGTTGGGCCGCACTTGGCGTGAAGAGCAGGGTTCGGTTCGAGAGTCCAGAGGGATCTGGTAGACGCCGGTGGGCTGGGTCGTTGGTGTGAGGCTGGCCCGGTGCATATCGGTATTGCGAGACGGTTACATAGAGCGAGAGACCATAGGCGTAGAGGGAGCCGGCTGTCGTCTCTGTAACGGAGGACGCCAAGCGTCCCGTGCCTTGGCGAGGACTGGTGACCTGAAATGACACGGCCTCTCCCGTTCCCGCAGCCATCAGGGCTTTGGCAATTCTGGGAGTGAGGAACTGAACTTCTTCCGGCGAAAAAACTGGCACAGGAGAAGCCGACCCTGCCAGTAGGTCTTGGAGTCCCCGCTGTTGTTCCTGGACCTGCATCCCGCTCAAGACGCGGGCGATGAGGGCTGGTTCCAGGTGGATCGGGTGACTGGCCTGAATCGACCGATCGGCCATAGACAGAAGAGACACTGTGCCGCGTGGATCCTCAGAGAGCGCGTTGCCTGTCTGGGGGGTTGTGGTACAGGCCGTGCCGAGCAAACAGAAGAGAACGAGTAATAGCAAAGGCTTAGGTGAATTGATCGTTCCAGTGCGGCGTACTAAGGAAGTCATAGGTGTCAAATCTAGCATAGATGGCAGATCATCGCCAGGCAGGAGAGGTCGTGCGGTCGTCCATTGAGGATGCCAGTCTGGGGTGATGCGCCATTTCCCTCTTTCGTATAGGGCGCGCAAAGGCGTTGACAGATTTTCAGAGAGCATGTTACAAGAGTCCCCATCGGACAGGGAAACAATGGCGTTTCCCACCGGCCTTAGATAGTACGGCATGGACAATGGCGTCCTCCGGCCCCAGCGGGCTAGAGGGCGTTTTTTTTTGACCACATTCGAGCAGGCTGAGTGGCAAAGACCATGAAAAGCGAGAAGTATGTATTGGCCGGTGGGAATCGATGTGGAGCTGAGAGTCGAATGAGTCTGGAGGTTGCGCACAATGGCGTGCGTGGCGACAACGTCGTCGAGGTGAACGAGAGAAGGT
>CXWL01005636.1_pt1 | contig 13240 bp, 10 predicted proteins | sample 590931 | NCBI WGS metagenome assembly CXWL01 (sample SAMEA3498368, study PRJEB10139) | groundwater metagenome | biome: water well; material: biofilm material | place: Germany | collected 2015-04-27
CCGTGAATGTTGGTGCCGCCTGAGGCTTCGAGCTTGTCGGAGAAGCGTATGGCGTCGGCGACGTTCTCGGCAGTGGCCTGCTTCAGGCTATGAAAGTACGGGTTGATAGAATCGCTGAAGGCGACGATGCCGAAGCGGTCGTCACCGCCCAGGCTCGACAAGCAGCGCTTCAACGCCACTTGCGCCTGCTGAATCTTGTTGCTGGAGCTCATCGAACCCGAGGTGTCGAAGACGAAGATCACGTCCTTCTGCACGATGTCTTTCGACTCGGTCACTTCTTGCGGAGACGCCAGGAGCAAGAAGTACCCTTCATCGTCCTGCTCGGGCCGGTAGGTGAGAAACGACAGGCCCAGCCTCGAGCTCTCGGTGCGGTAGGTGAGCAGCAGTTCTTTGGGCAGCGAGACGTCTTTCGCTTCGAAGGTGAGCCGCATGCGCTGCGGGTCGAGCCGTTCGATCTTCGCCGGCACGTTGCCCGCGGTGAGCTCGGTGATCTTCTTCTGATCGCTGACGATGACGCTCAAGTTGAATTGGCCGACGGTCTCGGTTCCTTGCGCCGACTCCACTCCTAGGGGAATACGCATCGTCACCAGGCCGGCGTCGTAGGGCAGAATCTGCGCGTACTTGGCTTCAATGCGCTTGGTGCCGTGCGCGGCGATGCCGTCTACCCGGGTGGTGAAGCCGTACCTGGCGTCTTGCTCGAGCATCGCCGGCTGCTCGCGGTTGTTCTGCGCGCGCTCGTACGTTGCCTTCGCTTGTTCTTTTTCCTGCACGCGCGATTCGACGCGTTGCCCGTCGACCCAGGTGGCGAAGCCCGAAGTGGCGGCGCCTTCGGGCAACGGCATTTTGTAGGTGCCTTCCAACGCGCGATCGGTGTGGTTCTCGAAGGTCTCTTCGACGGTGGCGCGCGCGACCTGGTCTTTGACCTCGATGGTCACCGTCTGGCGGCGGAGGCTTAAGGGAATCGCCCCCGGCTCTTTGGGAATCAGAATTCCCGCGCTCGCCGCCAAGGGTACTGCCCACAACACCACTGCGAATCGAGCCAGGCCGCTTGCCATGAGTTCTCCTTGCGAGCGCGTGTAAGGCGCGCGTGAGCAAGGGAACAAAGCAGGAGCAATGCCAAGCCCTTCAGGGCTGTCGAGTCGAGGCCTTACGTGCGGCGGCGGCGCGCCCGCGTACTTAGAGCCACAAGAGAAAGCAGCGCCAGCAGGCCCGGCGCGCTCTGGCAGCCGCAGCCTGGCACGCGCTTACCGAGCGTGGGGTCGATCATCGTGGGATCGATGGCGCCGCCGCCGCCGACCGCGCCGCCACCGCTACCTGCCATGCCGCCCGCACCGCCGGTACCTCCCCCAACACCGCCGTCGTCGCCGGGCAGGCCGCCATCGACGCCATCACAGGCAGGGTTATGGGTGGTGCTGACGGCGAGGGTGTCGAGCGAAGCGCCGAAACGGGTGGTGACGCTGAGGGTGAAATAGACGTCGCGCTCGGTGTCGCAGGCGGTGTCGAGCGGCACCGAAGCCGTGAGCGCGCCTGCCTGCGAGACGATGGCATTCGCATTCTTGGCCGCGTCGTTGACGATGGCTCCGCTGGCGAAGGTGAAGAGCAGGGGCTGATCGAACTTTGCCAACAAGCGCACGTTGGGTGAGGGCCCGAACCCGCTCGCGAGCAGGTTGGCGTTGACCACGAGATCTTTGGTGCCCTTGGGCACCTTCAGCTTCATCTGAAACGGGCCCGGAACGGCCGAGCCATTGTTGGCGCCCAGATCAGAGGTGCCGCCGATGACGTAATGCGCGTAAGGCATCGCGGCGTTGGTGACGTCAAGCACCTTGGAGCAGTGGGTGACTCCGCGCGCGTCGAAAATAGCGCGCATTTTCATCGCCGCCTGGGGCACCGTGGGGAACGCGGCGCCCACCTGCACGGCGATCACCTCGGCCGCGGTGGCGAAGTCGTTTTGCGGGCCCATCGCCACCAGCGCTGCGTAGAAGGCTGCGTCGAAGGTGGCGCCGTTGTTGTTGCCCAAGAAGTGGGTCTGGCGCGCTTCCCAAAGGGCGGCCGAGACGTGCCGGCTGTCTTGGTGCGACTCGCCCCACAGCACACTCGGGCACGAAAGGGTGTTGTCGACGTCGCGGACAATGTCGCCGGCCTGCGCCAAGAAGGGGAAGCGGGGCCCCATATAGGGGCCAATAATGGTGATGCCACCGAAGGCGGCAGCGAGAAAGTCGGCGAAGCCCTCGTTGAGTGCCAGGCCTTCTTGGTTCGCGGAACGGCTGTCGATGGTGAACTGCGGCTGCAACCCAGCGGTGGCGTCGATGACACCATGGCCGAATTCATGGCGCACGACGGTCGCGTCGTAGCTGAAGTCGGCGTTCGTCCCCTGGAACAGAATCAGGCCTTCGCCGTCGATGGCGTATTGGGGCAAGACGAGCCCATTGGGGCTGCCCAGTGGTGCGAAGTACGCATTGTCGTTGCGCGTCAAGCTCGGCACGTAACACGGAGGCTGCAACACGCACATGAAGTCGATAGCCGAAAAGTCGGGCACCACCACGTTCGACCACAGGGTGAGCTTTTTCATTTCTTCAGTCATGCCGCGCAACGCGAAGGGCTCGAGCTGCCCCTGCAAGCCGCCATCTATCTTGTTGGCATTGGCCGAGAGGCCCACCACCCATTCGTGCATCTTGTTGACGTGAAAGAAGCCGTGCACCTCGGCAAACTCATCAGACGACGCCGGGTCGGCTTGTGACACCACGGCCTGCGGGGGGTCGACCGGGGCATACACGTAGTCGCCGCTGGCATGCTTGCTGACGACATTCGACGCCAGGTGGCGACGTTCGCAATAGGGCGCGTCATAGGTGAGGGGGAAACCGCCTTGCATCGTGGTGCCCGCGTCGCGGTGAGGGCCGGCGTCAGGGTTGCAGCCGACGTTGATGCAGCAGTTGAACGAGTCCATGGTGTGGCCGACGAGATAACCGCCGTCATTGTTGACGGTCATCGCGCCGCCGTCGGCGAAGGTCAGTGACACATTGATGGTGGAAGTGATGCCGACGCCGGCGTCGAGCCCGCCCGGGCTGTGTGGGTACACCGCGGCATCGTTCTTGGCGGAAAGCGTGAGGTTCACGGTGCGAAGCACTTCTCCGGTGGTGGCATCGACAGCCGCATGCCAGCGCTCCACCGGGTTCAACGTTGGTACGTACACCCAGTACCCGGCGTGGAGCTCGGTGCCGACCGCGAACCAGGTGACGGTGTGGCCGCCGTACGGCTTTCCATTGGGTTGGAGCGCGGGCAGTGGAATCGACTTCGCAGCGCGCAGCTGGGCCTCGGCGACGTCGATGGCGCGGCGAGAATTGATGGTCGTGTACGGCACCAGGCTCGAAGTCACCAAGCTGACGCGGCGCTGCGCGTCGATGGTGACGACTACCTTGCCATTGAGCACCGCGGTGCCTTGCACCGATTGCAGCAGGTGCACCGAGCCTCCCAACAACGTGGAGTACCCCCGACCCAAAGCCAGCGTGCTCCCGGGTGGTAATCCGAGCGAAGCGGCGCGGCTTTGGGCCCACGCCAGCGCGGCCTCTCGAACATCACCTTGCAGTGGTTCGGAGAGCAGGCCGTGGGAGACGCGCACGCGGTTCGAGTTTTCGAAGCTCAACGTGGGGGTGAGAACAGGGCTGGCGACGGCCAGAGTCAGGAGCGGAATGACGCTGAGCATGGGAGAGTTTCCTTACCTTGCTGGGAGAGTTGGATGCTTCCGGCCGGGTTTGAAACTTATGGAGGTAACGGCTATCACAACTCCAATGAAGAAACTTCGCTGCGTGCTCATCGGCGCCACCGGTATGGCCGGGCAACAGTTCGTGGCGGCCCTCGCCAAGCACCCGTGGTTCGAGCTTACTGGCATCGCGGCTTCGGCCAGAAGTGCGGGCAAGTCGTACACCGATGCCCTCAAGGGCGGCAACGGTGCGAGCGGGTGGTTCTTGCCTGAGCCACTGCCTGCCGACATCGCGAAGCTGACCGTGCAAGCAGGTGACGAGGTGCGCGGCGCCGATTTCGACCTCGCGTTCTCAGCGGTCGAAGCAGACGTGGCGAAGGTGTTGGAGCCGAAGCTGGCCGAAGCGATACCGGTGATCTCCACCGCGAGCGCGTTTCGCTACGAAGACGACGTGCCGCTGTTGATTCCTCCCGTGAACGCGGTGCATGCGAGCTTGCTCGAAGGGCAGCGCCAGCGCCGCCGGGGCAAAGGGTTCATCGCGCCGATACCGAATTGCACCACCACCGGCTTGGCGATTTCACTGGCGCCTCTCGATGCCGCGTTCGGGGTCAAAGCGGTGTTGATGACGTCGATGCAGGCCCTCTCGGGGGCGGGGCGTTCACCCGGCGTGGTGGCGCTCGATGTCACTGACAACGTGATTCCCCATATCGCCAAGGAAGAGGGCAAGGTCGAAGTGGAGACGAAGAAGATTCTAGGGACGGCGTCCGCACCGCATGCTCTGGGAGTGTCGTGCACGTGCACGCGTGTACCGGTGCTCGATGGACACACCGAAGCGGTGCATGTGTCGCTGAAGAAGAAGGCCACGCCCGCGGAAGTAGCGGCGGTGTTCCGCGAGTGGAAAGGTGACGCCGCTTCACGCGGGCTGCCCACCACGCCCGAGCGGTGGATCGTGGTTCACGATGATCCGTACCGGCCGCAGCCCCGGTTAGATCGCGATGCGCAAGGGGGCATGGCGACATCGATCGGTCGCATTCGGGAAGACTCTGTGCTCGAGAACGGCATCAAATACGTGCTCGTTTCTCACAACACGAAAATGGGCGCCGCCAAGGGTGCCGTGCTGCTCGCCGAAATGCTTTGCGAGCAGGGTTTTCTTGGAAATTCACCGGGCAAATGAGTTACGTTGCCCGCGTTTTAAAGCCCCTTTAAGGAGCGAAAGAAGAACATGGCTTACGTCGTCGCCGAGCCCTGCATCAAGTGCAAGTACACCGACTGTGTCGAAGTGTGCCCCGTCAATTGCTTCTATGAGGGCGCCAACTTCTTGGTCATTCACCCTGACGAGTGCATCGACTGCGGTGCGTGCGAGCCGGTGTGCCCGACCAAGGCCATTTTTCCCGAGTCAGATTTGCCCGAGAAATGGGCTGAGTTCAAAGGCCTGAACAGCGACTACGCCACCAAGTGGCCGAACATCGCCGAGAAGAAGCCGCCGAGCCCCGAGGCTGAAGCCTTCAAGGACAAAGAGGGCAAGCGCAACCTGCTCGACACCAACCCGGGCAAGTAATGTCGGACCTCTTGGCCGAGCGTGATGGTGAGCTGCTGGTGNNCTCAATCGCGCCGCCAAGCGCAACGCGCTCTCGTTCGACATGCTCGGCCTGCTCGAGCCTGAGCTCGAGCAGGCGGCTGAAGACCCGAGCGTGCGCGCGTTGATCGTGACCGGCGCCGGCCAGCGAGCGTTCAGCGCCGGGCTCGACCTGGGGCTGCTCTTCGAGCACCTGTCGACGAACCCCAGCGGTGAAAAAATTCGAAAAGTGCAGCGTGAGCTCCAGGGGTTGTTCTGCCGGCTCGAGGAGCTCGAGAAGCCCACCCTCGCCGCCATCGAAGGCGCCTGCCTCGGGGGCGGCTTGGAGCTGGCGCTGGCCTGCGATCTCCGCGTCGCTTCGAGTGACGCCAAGTTTGGCTTTCCCGAATCGAAGATCGGCATGCTCCCTGACTTGGGCGGCACCAGCCGCCTGCCACGGTACGTGGGGCCGGGCATCGCGAAGGAATGGATCTTCACCGGCAAGCAGTACTCCGCGGTGCGGGCGCTGGAATTGGGGCTGATCAACGAATTGGTTGTGCCGGGTGACGCGCTGATTCGCGCCAAGNNCCGGCAGATGACCTGCAATGGCCCGTTGGCGCTGGCGTGGGCGAAGCGGGTGATCGACCGCGGTGCGACGATGAGCCTCAAAGACTCGCTGGAGCTCGAGCAAGACGCGATGACCGAGATTCTGCCCAGTGCCGAGCTTAAAGAGGGCGTGCTCGCGTTTTTAGAGAGGCGTGAGCCGAAGTTTCGCGGCTAAGCCGTTACCCTACCGAGAGCGCGAGCAGCTTCAGCCCCCGGTTGCCCAATTCCTCCCGCAGGCGGTTGACCTCTTCAGGCTTGGGCGGGCCATGGGGCCCTTTGATCCGTACCGCCACTGCCTTGGGGCCCATGCGTTCGATGTCCACGGTGGCTCCGAGCGCGTTGTTCAAGGTCAGCGAAATTCTCGGCAGCATGCCCCGCAAGAAAACCTCGATGCGCGAGACGAGTGCCAGCGCCGCGCTGGCGCGAGTGAGCGGCTTGGCCGCGGTGCCGATGGAAAAGCCGACGCGGGTCACTTCGGCCGAGGGCGTGAAGAACGGCACCTCTTCAGGCCGCTCGGGAGCAGGGTCGCCTCCGAGCAACGGTTCTTCTTCGAAGGCGATGCGCAGCTCTCGGCACACGAGGTCCACCAGCTCGTTGTCGTAGCGCGCGGTCTCGATACGCTGGGCGGTGTCGTTGACGTCCACGCGGGCGGTCTGCAACGTCTCTTCCCATTTGTGATGCGCGCGGGCGGCGTCTTGCAGCGACGACAGCCCGGTGTGAGGTTGAGCCGACGTGGGGGGGGTACAGGCCTTTCGGAGCGCCTCGCGAAAGACCCGGCTTGAGACGCGTTGACTGATGACTGCCGCCGCTGCACCTGTGTTCGAAGCTTTCATGGTGAACCCCACATCGTTGACGCGGGGAGACAAAGCATTGCCTGTGCCATGCCTAAGCACATGGAATAACTGGGGCACACTCGGTATGACATCTGTCACGCGATGTTTTCTCGAGACAGAAATCTGGCGGCGCAGACGGTGGGCTTCAGTGTTTGAAGCCACCGGGCTGGGTCGGTGCCACGCCGGTCAGGTCATTTATTGCCAACGGGCAGGCGGCCACGGCTTCGGGTTCGGCGAGCAGCGCGCCCCCTGACCAGTCGCGGTCTTCGAAGAGCAACACGTTCTTGAGCTCCACCTCGGTCACGGTGCGGTTCATTTCCCAGAAGCGGCCACGCACCAGCATGCGCTTGCCCCGGGGCACGCTCTCGAGGTCGATGTACTGCTTGGCCGAGAGGTGGGCGACGATGCGAATGGGCGGCGCGCGTTTGGCTTCGAAGAAGGTGAGCCCCTGCTGGACAACCGGCGCCTGCCATTCGAGCTCGGCGATCAGCTTGTCTTCGCCATCGGCGCCCTTGGTCTTCTTGCCGCCGGTGTTGGTGGCGTAACCGGTGTCTAACAAGATGGCGCCAGGCCAGGCGACATCGCGGTCTAGGTAGTTGTCTCGAAAGGTGCCCGCCACGTCGGTGGTGACGGCGCTGTTGGCTCGCACCACCTCGAGGGAATAGCGCTCGCGCAGCGCAGGCAACGTGAAATAGAAACTGTCGATGGGCTTCAGCCCCTCGTTGAGCATTCGCAGCTTGCCGATGTCGATGATCTGCACGTCTTCGTTGAGCTTCACCGCCGTATCGAGCCAGGCATCGGGCAATCGGCGATCGATGAGCACCCGGCGCACCATCGCCAACAAATAGGCGGTGCCCGGAAAGCGGGGGTTGTTGAGCTGCGCGTTCAAGGTGGCGAGCAGCACCGGGTCGAGCGTGAACTTGTCGTCTTTCTTGTGCAGCATCGGCGCGGTCTCGGCGAGCGCGGTGAACAGCGCTCCCAGCACCTGCACGCAATTGGGGTCGTCTGTGCCCACTCGCAGCGCCTGGGCGATTTTGGTCTTGTTGAAACGCTTGTCGATTTCCTCCTCGCGGACCACGGCGGTTTTGCCCTTGGGAAAGATGCCTCCCTTTTGGGCGAAGGCGAGGTGCGGCAGCGCGAGCAGGGCCAGCAGTATCGTTCTTTTCATGTGCAATTCGGTGAGGCCAAACGCTAGCACGATGCCTCTTGTGACGAAGCGGTCGACCGGGTATTCCAGCTACCTATCGCTGACCCTTTCAGTTAGGTTCGCACACTAGAAAATGACGTCCGAAAAGGCTGATAACGTCGTTATTTCGCCAGTGAAATCAGAGGCCGAGCTGATGCAGGCCCTGGCTATTCGCGAGATCGTCTTCATCGAAGAGCAGCACGTGCCCGAGTCGATGGAGCGCGATGAAGAAGACGCCACCGCGTACCACTTGATGGCGTTTCGCGCAGGCCATGCCATCGGCACGGGCCGGTTGGTCGACCTGCCGGCGCCTCCCGAAGGCGAGACGGGCAAATGGGGTCGGGTGGGGCGCATGGCGGTGTTGCAGGCAGAGCGCAAGGGCGGCGTAGGCTCGAAGCTGCTCGCCGCGCTAGAAGCCGAATCTCGGCGCCGCGAGCACCACGGCATCATGTTGCACGCGCAATTGACCGCGATGGACTTCTACAAGCGCCACGGTTACCAGCCGCACGGCGCGGTCTTCGATGAGGCGGGCATGCCGCATTTGGAAATGAAACGGTTTTTGAACCAGTAGTCGTACGAGAAACCTTTAAGCCCCCATGAAGGAGCGTTCCTTGAACCTGATCGATCGCCTCAACGCCGTCATCGCCGAGAAGCACCTGCTCAACCACCCATTCTACCAGGCATGGACAGAAGGGCGGCTGAACCGCGATGTGCTCCGCCGCTACGCCGGCCAGTACTACGCGCAGGTCGACGCTTTCCCTCGGTTCGTTTCGTCGGTGCACAGCCGTTGCCCCGAGATTGAGGCGCGCAAGGTGTTGACCGAGAACCTGGCCGATGAAGAGATTCACGGCACCGATCACCCAGAGCTGTGGCTGCGTTTCGCCGAAGGGCTGGACGCCAAGCGTGACGAGGTGAAGCGCGCGCAACCGTTGCCCGAAACGAAGGAAATGGTGGACGTCTTCTTCGCGCTCGCCGGCCAAGATTGGACCGACGGGCTGTGCGCGCTCTACGCGTACGAGTCGCAAGTGCCGGCGGTGTCGAAGTCGAAGATTGAAGGCCTGAAGAAATTCTACGGCGTCGACGATGACCGCACGCTCTCGTTCTTCACCGTGCACCAGCACNNGCACTACGACGTGGAGCATTCGCGCAAGGTCGGCGAGCTGATCGAGAAGTACGCCGACCCCGAGAAGGCCGTGGCCGCGACGCGCCGCGCCGCTGACGCTCTCTGGAAGTTCCTCGACGGCATCAGTCACGAAGCCGGCATCAGCTGCACCACGCACTGATTCGTTCGCGCAGATGAGCATTCTCGCCGGAATGCTTTTGGGGCTGGCGCTGCTGGGCAGCGTCATTGCCGTCATTGAGCTCATTGCGCTGCGAGGGCTGCGGCAGCGCAAGTTCGACGCGCCGGTACGGTGGCCTGGCATTTCGGTGCTGAAGCCGATGGCGGGGCTGGACGATGAGCTCAGAGAGAATCTCTTGAGCCACCTGGCCATCGATTACCCGGGCGAGTGGGAAGTGTTGCTCGGCCTGCGGAGCACTCAAGACCCCGCGTACAACCTCGCGCGGGCTTTCGTGATGGAACATGCGCCGAGAGTGAAGCTGGTGCTGCAAGAAGGCGAACCTGGGTTCAACCCCAAGGTGAACCAGCTGATCACGCTGACCCAGAAGGCGCGCTTCGAGGTGCTGGCGGGCACCGATTCGAATGTGCGGGTGCACCCAGAAATCTTGCGGGAACATGCCGCGATGTTGGCGCCGGTGCAGGTGGGCATCAGCTCCCACATGTTCGTCGGTAGCGGAGAAGAGACGCTGTGGGCGGCGTTCGACAACATGATGCTGTGCTGCTTCGTGGCTCCGAACGTGGCGATGGGTATGCGCATGAACATGCCGCAGATCGTCGGCAAATCGTACGCGGTGAAGCGCAAAGCATTGGAAGCGGCGGGAGGGTGGGAGGCGGTCAAAGATCTCCTCGCCGAGGATCAACGGCTGGGAGCGATGCTGGGTGTCGCCGGGTATACGGCGGAGATTGGCGCCAACCCGGTGCACAACATTCAGAAGACCACACTCGCGGCGACGTTCTTCGGGCGGCATGCGCGCTGGGCGATGATTCGCTCGCGCATTCTGATACCCGCGGTGTATCTGGAGGTGCTGCTCAACCCCTTCGCGTTGGCGGTGCTGGCGGTGTTGTGCGCTCCCCAGGTGTCGTTCACCTGGTGGGCGCTGTTGGGCAGCGCCGTGTTCTCGATTGTCCACACCCAAGCGTGCGCGTGGGTGGGCCGCGGGTGCCTCTTCGCCTGGAAACATGCGCTGCTCATTCCGCTGCGTGATGTGATCTTCTTCGCGGTGTGGATACGCGGGTTGACGATGAAGGTGGTGAGCTGGCGGGGAAATCGGTTCGCAGTGAAGAAAGAGACGCGGCTCGAGCCGCTGTGAGCGCTTCGCGGCGATTGCCCTCGAGCCTGGCCTGACTGTGGCCTGGGTCAGGCCAAGCTCAAGCCCAGCGGCAACGCATCGCCCAATGCGCGAGATTCATCAGCGACCGACAGCGCCACCGTGTCCCGAACCATTTGACGGAAGGATTCCGGCGCGCCTGATTGCTCAAAGAACGCGAGCACGCGCTGGCGAAGCGCTTCATCGATGTCGCGGCTGCGGTCGCCCGTCATCCGTGCCAGTTGTGCGAGCGCGAAGGGAGCGCCATCGGTCTTGGACAGCGCCGGCTGGAGAAGCAGCTCAATCCACCCCTCGGCGATATCGGCGGAAACGACCCGGTGGGCAGCGCCGTGAATCGGCTGACGCGCTCCCAGCCGGCCGAGCGCCCACGTCCACGGTCCGCCGCTCGTCGAGGGGTCTCGCAGCCGCGCCCTGATCCATTCGCCGAGCTGAACTTTGTGTGAAGGGTCGTTCAGCTCCATCGCCGCCGCGGTGCGCACCATTTCATCGAGCGCCTGTGGAATGACCCCTTTGAGTTTTTCGAGCGGGGGCGGCGTCGGCGGCACTCTTCGTTCCAAGTGCGGCCGCAGATAGCCCCACACCTGCGCTTGCGCACCGTCGTTCAACCCGCCCGCGATGCGGCGCCAGAGAATGAAGAACTCGGCCCACACGGCTTGCTCGCCGTGATGCTGAACGACGTCTTTGAACAAGGTGAACGTTTGCTCCGCGCGCCAGTGGTCGAGTGGGTAGCCCGTACCCGGCCGCAGTGAATAACCGAGGAGGTGGAAAAAGACGCGCTCATGATCCGCCGAGCGCCGCCGCTTCGAAGCGCCCGCGAACAGCGCTGTCCACAGCTCGCGCAGCACGGGCAGACGCCATTTCTCACGCTCGCCAAGCGTCTGCTCGAGAGACCGCGCGAGCTGCTTCACGTCCTTGGGCGTGACGGGCAGAGGCTTGTTGCCGAAAACGCGCTCCACCGCGAGCACCGCTTCGCCGAACTTCGCCGGCATCGACTCAGTGAGTTGCACCCCCGACTGCTTGGAGGTTCCACGCAGCTCGAATTCCAGCCTCCACCGTCGCTCTTCAGTGAGCGCTGAGAGCGCCAACGTGCCTACTTCTGACAACACGGCGGCCAGATGCACTTTGACGAGCGTGCCCTTCGCTCCGTCGAGCACAGTGTGAAGCGGCGGGAGCGGCTTGAACGCTTCATCGAGAGTGACGATGTCTCCCGGTTTGTCGAGACGGTCGGCGGTGGTGCTGTAGAGCTGGAGCTGCACCGGCTTACCGAGCGTGAGCTCGAAGGGTTGCTGCTTGAGCTCCACGCCTTCAGTCTCCTCCAGCCCGCGTGGAATCAGACACACGCCCTTGGGCGGAGAGTCTTGGGTGACCGCCACGTAGTAAGCGCGGGGAGCCCCTCCGCCGATGCGTTGACCCAGCGCCCGTCGCGCCAGCGCCGAATACGCGGCCCCGCGAGCGACCGCGAGATCCAGCGAATCGTGCGCCAGTAGTGGAATGGGCCGCCCTGCGGGCCACAACGCCGACACGGCTTCGATGACCGCTTTTTGAAGAACGAGCGAGTTGAAGACGCCGCCGTTGAGGAGCAACGCGTCAGGGCGGGGGAGACCATCGTCAGAGCCTGGAGAGGATCCCAGTGCAGCGAAGCCCGCCGTGGCATGGCCCCTTAAGAAGGCGACGAGGTGACGGGTAATCGCCGCGTCTTTCGCGAACGGCAACCCCAGCTCGACGATCGCCCCGCCTTTCGCTGGCAGGGGCGCGGCAGAAACGTCCACCTTGGGGAAAAAGCCCTCCACGACGAGCTGCTCGACTTCGGCGCGGGTGAGCTCTCCCGAAAGTGTGTTGCCCATCAGCCGGCTGCCGGTGGAAGCGATGGCGACGGGGGAGCGTTCGGGCGGTTTGGGCCCGAGCAATAGTTCCTTGGCGGTGCGCGCACCGTTCAACGCTTGGGCCCATTGCTCAGAGGTAAAGCGCCCGAGTGGAGGCGCCAACCGCGTCTCGAGCAAGTGCGCGAGCGTGGCGTCCATATTGTCGCCACCGAGCAGCAAATGGTCTCCCACCGCGAGCCGTCTCAGCGTCGGCCCCTCGGGCAACATCGCCACCTGCACCAGGCTGAAGTCAGTGGTGCCGCCGCCGACGTCCACCACCAGTAACAGCCGCAAGCCTTCCAGCGCACGCGCGAGCCTCTCTCGATGCCGCGAAGTGAAGTCGTAGAACGCGGCCGCCGGCTCCTCGAGGAGCAGCAGCTTTTCGAGATTCAGCCCCGCGTCACGTGCGGCCTGCAACGTCAATACACGGGCCGCCTCGTCGAACGACGCCGGAACCGTGAGCACCACTTCCTGCGAGGCGAGCGGTGCCTCGGGGTGCGCTGTATCCCACGCGTGCCGTACGTGCGAGAGGAGCGCCTGTGAAGCCGCGACGGGAGAGAGCCGTTCACCATCTCCTTGCGTTCCCCAGGGCAAGATCGCCGCTTGCCGGTCGACTCCCGGGTGACAGAGCCAGCTCTTGGCCGAAGAGATCATGCGGCTGGGCACTTTTGCCCCGTGCCAACGCGCCAGCTCGCCGACGACGAAGGCAGGTGTTTCCCACGGCAAGTTGTCGCTTCCCGCCGGTAGCTCGCCCGCGGCTGGCAGATAGATGCACGAAGGCAACAGCGGCCTGGGCGCGACTTCGAACGGCCGCACCGCCTGCACCACGAGNNGCACCACGAGAAAGTCGACGACCTTCGCCGCCGCTCCCGCGCCCGGCTCGACCGAAGCCACCGCGCAATTCGATGTGCCGAGATCGATGCCGACGCAGTAGCGAACGAGGGCAGCCACGGGTCGCTACTCTTTGCCGCGAACGTTGAGCTCGAGCATCCAGCGTCCTTTGCCGCTGGTCTCAAGACACCGCAGCTCGAGCATGCCCAGCTCGGTCACCGC
>CXWL01032200.1_pt1 | contig 13237 bp, 11 predicted proteins | sample 590931 | NCBI WGS metagenome assembly CXWL01 (sample SAMEA3498368, study PRJEB10139) | groundwater metagenome | biome: water well; material: biofilm material | place: Germany | collected 2015-04-27
CGGACTGTATGCTTTTCGTTTAACATCCGTCCATCTTATCTTGACCCTACAACTTAATCAAGTTGATGTACTAGTATGAATAGTTATTAGGATAACTTTCCCAATATCAAGGCTTATTTATCAAGCCGAAGAGATAATCATAATACGACCATGTGTTAGTATTGCCTTTGTGGAGAGGGGAAGAGGCATCTAGACCCATGGTGAAAGTCGTCACGACATCATTGGCATCGAAATCAGTGCCATCATGAAACTTTACCCCTTTGCGGAGTGCACAGGTCCAAACGGTCAGGTCTACATTGGGAATGCAAGACTCAGCTAGTGCCGGTTCCACATCGGCACCGTTGATCGTGAAACTATAGAGAGCTTCTGTAACCTGCTCACAGGCGCGTAGGGATTCACCATCGGACTCGTCAGCACAAAACATACTGATGGGCTCTGCGTTCTGCATCCACACAAAGGTGTCGCGGGTACCAGGTTTGGATGCATAGAACAATTCATCACCGAGAGGACTGGCCTGTGGGGTGGTTACGTCGGCACGATAGGCCGTGCCGGAACCGCCATGCGCCACTGGTATCATCGGGACAAAGTCGCGAATGGCATTGTTGGCTTGAACATAGATGGGTTCAGCCGCTTTTGGATCTGCTATCTGGGTGCCTTGTGCTAACAGATTGGTATAGGTCGGGGACTGATTGCCGAACTGTGGGTTAGCAGAGCCGAAGTAATAGTCAAGGAAATTGGTGATATGCGGGTAATCCGCGCCCCAACCGTGCAGGTACAGACCATCGAGGCCGCCTGCGGAGAATTCCTGAATGTATGCGCCAGATTCCATAACAACAATTTCAGCGTAAACATTCAGGTTTTCCTTCAACTGAGCCTGAATATCCTGAGCTACGTTGCTCGCCTGCGGTAGGTAAGAACGGACAACATCACGATAGTACAGTTTAGTCTGGAAGCCATCTGGGAAACCGGCTTCGGCGAGTAAAGCCTTGGCGGTGACAGGATCAAAGTCATACCATTTATCGCCTACACAGCCATTCGGGATGGCACACGGGGTAAAGTAATCGGCAATTTCGGAACCGGCGGGATAGAAGTTATCCACGATGCGCTGTCGGTCAACGCCCATTGCAAGTGCTTGGCGTACCTTCTGGTTATCGAACGGGGCAAAGGTATTGGTCATGCCGATATACATCACGTTCAGCTGGGGGCGTTCCGCAAGTACAAGATCTGAATTGTTACGTACAGTATTGAAATCTTCCGGGCCGATGTTGTCAATTCCGTCAACGTTGCCGGCTTGCAGTTCGAGCAGGCGCGCTGCAGATTCGCTGGACCAGCGGAAAACGAGTGTTCCAGTTGCAGGTGTGGTTCCCCAGTAATTGGGGTTAGCAGTGAATATAATGCTTTCGCCGCGTTGCCATTCGCCGATCATGTACGGGCCGGTGCCTACGGGTTTTTCGAAACCGTCCATGGTGCGGGTTTCGTTACCGGTGGTGGATTGGAGCCATTCTTCCGGGTAAATTGCAAAGACATTAAATGCAACCTTGGATAGAAATGCTGGATCGGGTCTGCACAAATTGAAGATAACTGTGTATCTGTCGGCTGCCATAATGGATTCAATCGTGCCATCATAGTTACAGTCTGGCGCAACCAGTAATTTTCCCACAAATGGGGACGCGGTCGTTTCAGTTATTACATGCGCTTCTGTTGCGACAAGCGGCTCAGTTGCCAAAGGCGCTTCGGTCGGTGCAGCTGTCGCTACGCCTCCTAAACTAGCTAAGTAGGATATTATTCCCACTCCAGAAGCAATAACACATAATCCTATAATGCCAATAATTGCCCATGTCAAAATAGGTTGTCGCCGAGGAGTGGTTTGTGGACTTGCTATTTTTCCAGGTATAACCATAGCTTTTTCAGATGCTTCGCGTTCTGCCTTTTCGCGAGTAGCTTCTTGTTCAGCCTTCAGACGATCTGCTTCTCGCTTTGCACTTTCTTTTTCAGCTTTCTCCTTTACGGCTTTTTCTGTTACCATTCGCGCAGATAATTCCGCTTCCTCACGTTCTGCTTTTAGTCGGGCAGCTTCACGCTCCGCAGTTTCCTGCTCGGCTTTAGCGTGCGCTAATTTCTCAACTTCTTCACGAGCTTTTCGTTCAGCCTCAGCCTTTTCGTTTGCCAATCGTTCCTCTTCAACTTTCAGCATTGCCAAACGTTCTGCTTCCTCTTTGGCTCTTCTTTCTTCATCTGCTTTTTGCTCTTCTTCGCGGAGAGAGACCAACACTTGTGTTGCTACCTGTGCAACACGGCGGGTTGTGTTTTCATCTGCAATAATTTTCTCCAGTGCTTCCCTAGCAGAGCGGGCCAATCCAATATTTTTACCTCTGAGGATCTTATCCAACTTCTGCACGGCCGCCTCGCGTACATAAGGGCGGGTGTCTTCGATCTCATCAATTAGGTCGGCAGACAATGGCAGAGGTTTAATATTTTCAATGCGTGTGCTTTGACGCAGGATGATCTCTCCCTGTTGTTTGCTCGAAAATTTTGAGGGAGTTTGTTTTGGGGTGGCGAGCCTTACTTTTTCATAAGCGTAGTCATACAACTCGTCCACTGTGATACGGCCGTCGCCATCCAGGTCCGCTTCCCCTTTCAAGCCCTCCACCAGATAATGAGTAAATAGTGAATTGTCGGTTTCGCCGATGACCTTATCGCCTTCCCATGCGAATTGGGTTGAATCGCTGGCTGTCAAAATAATGCGCCCATACCCGCCTTCAAAGGCGGAGGCGGTTCCGATGCTTCCGCCGGTAAAAGCTTTCGTTCCCTGTGCGAATGCGCCGCTGTTGCAGCAATCCAGGATCAATACTTGCCGCTTCGAGCGGCTTTGATCCATAACTTCGCGGATGTAATCTGATTTAATGGCCGTCGATCTTAATCGAGTATGAAATGTATTCTTGACAGCTAAATACAACGAGCCAAGTTCATCGCGTACCCCGTGACCTGAAAAATATAGGATCAGCAAATCATCAGGCTTCTTTTGATCGAAAAATTCATCAATCGCTTCGTTAACAGCCGATGATGACTGATTCAACAAGACGTTGACATCGTCAAACGCGCCGATTTCCTTATCCTTGAGAACGCGCGCGAAATCTTCCGCATCCCTGCCAGGTGCAGATAATTGCGCCAGACCGGGATCACTATATTCTGTGTTGCCGATAATCAGCGCGTATTTTCCGCTCATTTTTTCTTTCCCCCCTTTTCAAGCTTTTCGAGTATTTTTTGTAGCTCTTCCGGTGATCCTTCGAACTCAATCCCCTTGCCCTTGAATTTCACGGTGCGTCCCTGTCCGCGCATGACCCATGCCTGCACCAGTCCGATAACGCTTGGCAGGAAGGCCGGTAAAACTTCGAGAGCCAGTGTTCCAATCGTTATGGGATCACCTTTGCTTCCCTCTGGAGCCGCCCCAATGGATACGAGGTTGGCCGATGCAACATCCGTTTCCCGTAATTCCTTTAGCAAATTTCGGGTCATCTTATCCAAATCTTCTTCAGATGCATCTTTTGCCAGGATTTCAATTTCGAGTTCGATTGGATATTCAGTTGTCATGGGGACTCCGCCTGTGCTAATTCGACTTTTATTGTAGTGACGATCTTATTATAGGCTAAAAGCTTGTTGTTTCAATATCGAATTTCTGATTACCAGCCTGGCTGATTGTTCCAAAATATTAATGGTTTTTGTTTGGATGGGGAAGAGGCTCATTAAGCAGAATCAACTTTCAGACCTGCACTGAGCCGTGTCGAAGTGTTAAGTCCGAAGCGATACCACCCTCTGCGCGTAGTCAGTTTACAAAAAGTGTGAATCATTGTCCGATTCAAAACCTACAACTTCCATACGATTGCATGACAATCTTGCTTTTGTCATTGACTCGTATTTTGAAAAGTACTATACTCACCTCATCGAGGTAACGCCGTCTTGCGCTTATTTCACGGAAATACCCATGCTCGTTGATTAATACACGCGGATGTCCCCGCGTGTATTTTTTTATATTCCCTCAAAAAAGGAGATTAATACAATGGATTCTGGACTGATAGGCAAGGTCGAAAAAGCAAAACGATACGCTGAAGACAGGCATCGCTTTCACTTCAATCAGTTTGATCTTAATTTTCACGGCGATAATAGTGAACACCATGTTTCCTACAATAACGGCGTTTTTAACTGCGATTGCGAGTTTTTCATCACCCACAGGCGCTGTGGTCATTCCATGGCGCTCGAGATCCTGCTCAAGGATATGATCGTTGAAACTGTTGAAGCCTGATAAAAATTGAATACTCAGACTGTCCTCCGCAACCGCGCAGGGCAGTTTTTTTATCCCCCCGCACCTTCTTGACTCGCTGCTTCGCTTATTGCACTCTCATTAATTCCTAAAGATTATGGTGTAAAATTTTCTACATGAAATCAAAATTTTCACGACGTGACTTTTTAAAACTTGGCGGACTCACCCTTGGCGGGCTGGCCTTCTCGCCCTTCCTGCCAGGCTTAACCGATTTTGACGACAGCTTTGTCGTGAGAATCGCCACGGCTGAAATGCCCGTACGCAAAGAACCAACCGATGAAAGCCGCATCGAACTGACCTGGTATCGCGATGAGCTTGTACATATTTACGGGCAGGTGACTGCCGAAGAGCCGCCGCATAACCCGGTCTGGTATCGGGTGTGGGGGGGCTACATGCATCGCGGACGTTTACAGCGCGTGAAGACGCTCTACCAAACGCCACCCAGCGCCATCGCCGAAGGCACGCGGCTTATCACTGATGTCTCGGTTCCATTTACCACGCCCTATCGATATTCAAAAGCCTACGGCTGGCAGCCTTTGTCGCCTCCGCTGTATTATGGTTCCGTCCACTGGGTTGTCGCGTTGGAGGAAGGCCCCCCGACGGCCGATTACAAAGGCGCATGGTATCGCATTTTCGATGAGCTTGATTCGAACGTCTCTTATTATGTGCCAGCCATTCACATACGCGTTCTCCCACCTGAATACATGCAGCCAATTTCACCCGATGTGCCGTACGAACAAAAATTAATCGAGGTCAACCTCTCCACCCAAACCCTGTATGCGCACGAATATGGCAAGACGGTTTTCCAAACCAATATTTCCTCTGGCGTCCCCGGCGACCCAACAGGCGGCACGGGCATCCCAACCACAACGCCCGCTGGAAAATTCTCCATTCTGGATAAAGTCCCTGCCAAGCACATGGGCAACAGCTACTTCAGCAGCGAAACCACTGGCAACCTGCTCGCCGATGTGGATAATTATGTGCTGCCCGGCGTTCCCTGGTCATCCTTCTTCACCACGCAAGGACACGCCTTCCACGGCACCTACTGGCACGAAAATTTCGGCGCGCCCATGAGCCACGGCTGCATCAACATGCGCACCGACGAAGCCAATTGGATATTCCGCTGGGCAAGGCCCATCCATGCCAGCGACGCAGTCGCTACCCGCGGCCTTGGCACTGTTGTTGAAATCCATTATTAATTTTTTTTTTGGGGATTTCTCCTCCCAAACCGACTCCACACCCCAGAGATTCGACACACCTCATCCTAAAGGATACGCTTTGCTATGCCCATCCTCAACTGGAACGGAAAGCATCTTCCCCCGCCCGCGCCTGCCACTCTTATTCAAGATTCATTTCTCTACCCGAATGGACGCGGCTATCCCAAAACCCATCCCGATGGCCGCGTCATTCTCGGGGATAATCTCTCTGTGATGGCGGCGCTCCTTCCAGAATATGAAGGCCGCATCAATTTAATCTACGCCGACCCGCCCTTTTTCACCAACCGAAAATTCTCCGCCCGCGTTGGCAGGGGAGAGGATTCGCGCAAGCCATCCAAATGGAAATTAGCCGAGGGTTATCACGATTCCTGGACAGACCTTGATTCCTATTTGCAATTCCTATATGAGCGGCTTTCATTAATGCACCGCCTGCTTGCGCCAAACGGAACGCTATATCTCCACCTCGATTGGCACGCCGACGCCTACGCGCGTTTGATTTTGGATGAAATCTTCGGCGCAGAGAATTTCATCAACGAGATCATCTGGGCATATCACGGCCCTTCCCCGATCAAGACCGCATTCAATCGTAAGCACGATACCATCCTCTCCTTTGCAAAAAGCAAGGAATATACCTTCAATGCAGACGATGTCCGTGAGCCGTACAGCGCAAACACGGTCAATACTTTTAAATCATCACGCAAGGCAGGCTTCGGAAAAATCCCTGACCTGGAGCGTGGCAAAGTCCCTGAGGATTGGTGGTATTTCCCTGTAGTGGCGCGTTTGCATAATGAACGCACGGGCTATCCCACTCAAAAACCAGAAGCATTTTTGGAAAGAATTATCCGTGCATCTTCAAACAAAGGCGATCTTGTCGCGGACTTTTTCTGCGGCTCTGGAACTACTGCCCTTGTGGCCGCGAGGAATGGCCGTAAATTCATCACCTGCGACGAATCCGTGCGGGCAGTACAAACAGCGCGTTCACGGTTATCTGAAACCACATCTGTTTTTTCTTTTGAGCGCGATTCTGCCATCCAAAATGAGGTTGCTTATAAATCAAAGAAAATAGGTGCAGTCATTTCTGACGGCTATATTAAATTGAGGACTTCCCTGGATGTGGATTTTTGGGAGGTGGACCCTGCCTGGGATGGGAAAATGTTCAAGAGCGCTGCCCAGGCCCAACGTCACGCACGAAGCGGTGAACTTCCTCTTGAATTAAAAATAAAAATCGGAAGCAAGGTCTGCATCCGATTGGTGACTGTTCAGGGGAAACAGTTTCAGCTAAATATCTAAACGATAGCCAACGCCGCGAATGGTTTTGAGGAATTTGGGATTATTAGGGTCAAGCTCGATGGCGCGCCGCAGCCAGGAGATGTGAACATCGAGGGTGCGGGTATCGCCGGTGTAATTGGTTTCCCATGCTTTTTTGAAGAGCGGCTCGCGTTCCACCACTTCACCATGTTTATCCATGAGCAAATGCAATAACGTGACCAGCCGCGGGGTGAGTTTTGTGCTTCGGCCCAGGCAGCGCACACGGCGCTTTTCAAGGTCAAGCCGAATGGGGCCGACGTGCAAAACATTTTTGCCGTCACCGGGCAGGAGCGGCTTGATACGATTGACAAGTTTTTGCACGGTGAATGGAAGCGTCAGCACCGCATCCGCGGCGTCCTTGTTTACTTCCTTGTCATTTTCGAGAATGAGTATGATCGGAAGTTTTGCATCCTTTTCGCGAATGGATTGGCAGATGCGCAAACCTGTGCTTCTTAATGAAGCGGCATTGATCACAACCAGGCTTGGGCTTACTTCTTTAAGTAATGCAACCGCTTTGCTGCCATTTTGTGCAATATGTACATCAAATCCCTTCTTTTGCAAGTCGGAAGCAAAGGAAGGGATTTCTGCATGTTTAACTTCGATAACCAGAAGTGTGGCGGTCTTCATAATAAGTTTCAGATAATGCCTGTCTTGAAAAAATTTTTTGAACGGATTGGGGTTTGTTGTAGTATTTAAGTTTGTTAAGGTTTTTTCATTATACACCAAATCTTAACAAATGTTTTCAACCCCTGGCATCATTTTCAATGATGCTGATATTTTTGTGTTCGTTCTTCTTTTTAATCAAAACATCAACATTGCTTGACTTTTTTGTGTTTCGTTGGTAATATCGGCGGGCTAAACTAATCGATGCGGGGTGGAGCAGTGGCAGCTCGTCGGGCTCATAACCCGAAGGTCGCAGGTTCAAGTCCTGCCCCCGCTACTAACAAGAACCATGATTGTCGTGGTTCTTATGTTTTAAGGCCTGCACATTTCGTAGCAAACCCTGTCCCCTGCTACGAAAACAAGAGACCATTGAAGTCTCTTGTTTTCGTTAATCTTATATCCCTTAAAATAAAATTACCACTTGCAATCTGGCGCTGTATTGATACCCGCGGATTTTCCAACACGCTTGTACATGGTCACATTGGTAAATGGTTCGCCGAGAATGCCATCGTGAATGGCCCATGATCTTTTGCGAATTTCATTTGCAGTTTCAGGCTGTCGAAATGGATTCGAGCCATCGAGCTGTGACATTAAGTCGCCGTCATTTTGAAAGCCAGTGTGGATGCTGTCCATCAGGCGTTTGCCGATTTGGTAGGTGAAGCCGTAGCGTTCAAAGATGACTGCGTTGTGATAATACAACGGCTCGACGAAGTACATTTCATGCCCCAGCGCGGTGATGAATTCTTCAAAGGCTTCGATGGCCTGACCCAGCAACCTCAACCCGCGTCGTACCTGACCTGGAGCCAGCCCAGCCTCGAGAGCCTTTTGTTCCGCTTCGACATTTCTTTGCAATGTGCCGAATTTCGTAGGGGAGCCGTTTGGCATTTTGTCCACGTCGAAGCGGGGGGAATCGGGGTCGTTGAGGATGTAGAGCAGAACGTGGATTTGTCCGTTGAGCGTGTCGGTGAGATGGGCGTAGAGGATTGGGTCGGGGAAATCAATTTTGTGGAAGAGTCTCATTTCCACATCGGTGGAGTTGGTTGCAAAGCGAAATTGTAAAAGGTTGTAGCCCGATGCCGAAGTAAGCGGGGGAATATTGTATTTTTCCAGAAGTTGTGCTGGAATGTAACGTGCATAGATTGCTCGTTTTTCTGCTTCGGAGAGCAGGTTGATTCCACCAATGGTTGAGGGGGGCATGGGTTTCCATTCTTTCTTCTTTCCTCTTTCTTCAAATTGAAAGAAGAAAGGGGAAAGAGAGACTATCTAACTCTTGACGCTCTTTCGTTGCTGCGCGCTTCGTCGCGTTTGGCGATGGTGGCGCGTTTGTCGTAGGCTTTTTTGCCTTTGGCGAGGGCGATCTCCAGCTTGGCACGTCCGTCTTTGAGGTAGACACGGATCGGCACCACCGTCATGCCTTTGATGCGGACGTTGTTCCATAATTCGCGGATCTGTTTTTTGTGCAGGAGCAGGCGGCGTTTACGCCTGGGTTCGTGGTTGAAGTATTTTCCCGCCTGTTCATACGGAGCGATGTGCGCTTCCATGAGCCAGGCTTGTTCTCCATCCTGAACATCCACGTAGGCTTCCTGGATGCTGATCTGTCCTGCGCGGATGGATTTGATCTCCGATCCCTGCAAGACGATGCCCGCCTCGAATTTTTCCATGAGGAAGTATTCGAAGCTGGCTTTACGATTGCTTGCGATGATTTTTATGTTGTCTGTCACGGGATGATTTTAGCATAAACGCCTAAACACAAAGGACATGAAATGCACAAAGGAATTCTTTTAAAAACCTTCGTGACTTCTGTGTTCTTTATGTTTAAATTTTTTTTCTATCCCCATTTGAGCAGGTAGATGCCTGCAAAGATGCGCAGGACGCCAAAGAGGATGAGCGCTGGGGCGAGACCTACCACATCTGCGGTGAGGGGGCCGATGATGGAACTTGCCAGAACGGCGAAGTTGAAGATGATGGTGTACCACGCGAGATGCGAGGGACGGTCATGGGCGGGGATGTTTTCGAGCATGTAGTTGGCGTACGCGCCGTTGACTAGCGCAAATAGAAATCCGCCAAGGAAGGAGAGGGCGTAAAAGTGCCAGACGTTTTGCGCGAAGGCCAGCATGATGGGGTAGGATGCCATGCCTGCCACACCCCAGCCCGTCACCTTTTTGTGGCCGTATTTGTGGACGATGCGTCCGAGTTGTGTGGATGCGATGAGGACGGATAAGTAGTAGAAGGCCGTACCGTTGCCGAGGTGACTGTCGTTGAGTTCAAGGACGCGCACGTTGTAGAGCGGGTAAAGCGGCGATGCGAGGTAATGAATGAAATGGAAGAAGAAAAGCGCCAGCAGAACATTTTTGAAATGAGTATTCCAAATGTCGAGGCGGAGAATTGATTTAATGCTGCGGGGAGATTCTGTTTTTAGATCAGGAGCAATTGTCGGCGGGGAGGGAAGCGGAGCGCTATCATCTTGCAGGGGTTTGACGTGGTAGATGTGGTAACTGCTCATTGCTGCGCCGAATGCCCCGATCACAAAAATGATTTGATAGCCTGCGGGGAAGGTTGTGTTTTTGAGGATTGTTCCCGCGATGAGGGAGGTGAGCATGTAGGCGATGGCGAAGGTGACGTTGCGCGTGCCTGCCACTCGCGCCCTGAAACGATCTGGGACGGCTTCGGCGAAGAGCGCGTTGAAACCGACGCCGAGCGGGGTGAGTGGAATTGCCATGAAAAAGGTGAGGATGATGAGCGCCCAGATTTGCCCCTGTGCGTTGAAGAACGAGGGCAGGGGAATGAAGAATAGGTAGCCGATGCGAAAGATAACGGATGACCAAAAAACGGCGCGGCCTGTGTGGCGTTTGCTGATCCAATGGCCTGCGGGGATGGCGAGGAAGAGGTTGACAACGGCGGACATGGCGGTGAGCAGGCCGATCTGCAGGCCGCTTGCGCCGAGGCGCGTGGCATAGATGTTGAGAAAGTTGACAACGGTGCCACTGAGCACGCCGTACCAGGCGATGTCAAGATAGAGGTTTGTGAAGTTGGAACGATATTTTTCGGGGACGTCGGATTGTCGAAATAGGTTGAAACGCATGGGGTGATTATAACAATAGAAATTATCGAAATAAAATATAAACACCGTTTTCCTATCGTACAAATACGAGTAAACTCCGTGGCTCATGTGTAAAGAGTGTGCAGGCTGAATGCTCGGCGCTTTCAAAGTGCAAAAAACTTAACGCGAATTTTCCGAGAGAAAACACCGTCAGGTGTAGCGCAAAACCGTCAGAGATTTTTAACGCCAAGTCGCCAAGACGCTGCGTTTTACGCTTTTTCCTTGGGACTCTGCGTCTCTGTGTTAAAGATGGAACGCGGGCGAGAATTTACCGATTTCAGGAACGGGTCGCTCTGGTATTTGAGCTTACGTCTCTACTGCGGCTTCACCCCAGTATTTATGTCTACTAAACTCGATGACTTTCGTATCTACCGCGAACGGATGAACGGTCGTATCCTTGCGGTTGATCATCTCGTCATCCCCTACATGAGGAACGCCGTGGAAGCCATGGATATGTTAATAGCCGAACAAAATCAGATTTCATAACTGGCAAGCCCTGTTTCGGGTTTGCCAGTTATATTTTGTACCCCAATCCCTACGGAGGAACCCATGACTGAACCAAGAAAGAAAATGACCCTGCCTGCCTTGTACCAAAAAGTGGCAGACAAACAGCCCATCACCTGGCTTACCTGCTACGACTATCCAACCGCCTATTTGCAGGACCAGGCTGGCGTGGATATGATCCTCGTCGGCGACAGCCTCGGCATGACCATGCTCGGCTACGACTCGACCCTGCCCGTCACAATGGACGATATGATGCGTCACACGGCGGCAGTGCGGCGCGGTTCGCCCAACGCCTGGATCGTGGGCGACATGCCGTACATGAGTTACCAGCCCAGCGTTGAAACCGCCATCCGCAGCGCAGGGCGGTTTATGGCTGAGACAGGCTGTGACTCGATCAAACTCGAAGGCGGAGCGGCGATGGCGGACCGCATCAAAGGGATTGTGGATGCGGGCATTCCTGCCATTGGGCATTTGGGACTGACGCCTCAATCTGTCTCCGCCCTGGGTGGGTTCAAATTACAGGGAAAGTCTGCCACGCTGGCAAAGAAGATCGTGGATGATGCCAGGGCGCTCGAAGAAGCAGGCGCATTCTGCATCCTGCTCGAACTCGTCCCCGATAGATTATGCCAACTCATCACCGAGCGTGCCAACAATTGCATCATCATGTCACTGGGATCAGGCCCGCACGCGCATGGGCAACTACTCATCTACCATGACGCATTCGCGCTCTATCCAAAATTCAAGCCACGCATGGCAAAAATCTTTGCAGATGCGGGCGCGGTTATCCGCGAAGGACTCAACGGCTACGTTAAGGAAGTGACCGAGAAAACCTTCCCTGCCAAAGAGAATTGGTTCGGAATGCCCGATGCAGAATATGATGAGTTGTTGAAAATGCTGTAACACGCACCACGCAATAGAAAAGGACACCCCATGAACCCCCAATCTCTCCTCAAAATAGACCCCAGCCGCCTCGAAGCAATTAACTCCGTTTTGCTCGACCCCAACTCGCGCGTGATGAAGAATTTTCTCGATATCGTTGCCAAGTATGGCACGCCTGATGAGATCAATCGCAAGCACCGCGAATCGCGCAAGATGGAGAATCTCTTCAAGCAAGTGCAAGCCAAAGCGCCCGAATATATCAAAGACCTCAACTGGCTGATCGAACAACGTGACAGCGGCGCATTTGTCTCAGTCGCAGACTACAGGCTCAAGGTTAAGGGTGAAGCGGCGAAGACGATCAAATTCAAGGACGAATATGCTGTTACGCTCGAAGTATCCGCATTGCAATACTTCCCGTGGATTCGCGTCATGGCGGAACAAGCCATTGCCAACAAGACCCTTGTGCCTGGGCGATTTATCGCGGTCCGCAACATGAAAGAATCCGAAGCGGATGGCGACCTGCCCGCCATCGTCGCCGCGCTGGACATCATTGGCGCATCCTTCGTGGAGACGCTCGACACCAAAGGCACCGACGGCTCAAACCCGCACCTCGGCGGGCCTGCCACCATCACAGGTTATTTCGGCGGCATCGGTCAGCCCAACGAACACGCGCTGATGTGGCTGGATGAATTTTTGTATTACTACACCAATTACGGCGTGCAGCACGTTTTGAATTTCAACGCGGGTACGATTTTGCTTGGCTTCATGCTCTACAAACTCGGCGTGGATATTCAATTTAAGATTTCGGTCTTCTTTGGTTCGGACAACCCCTACCATGCCTTGTGGATCATGATGATGGCAAAGATGTTCAGCCGCGAAGATGGCACGTCGCCGCTGATCGGTTTCAACTGGTCGAACTCGATCAACAACGAGACGATGGAACTGACCGCCGACTTCCGCAAGGCGCTTGGCTTTGAAAAAGTAGTGCGCTTCGAACATCACATCACCGAGCCGCAGAAGAGCATCGTCATCCAACCCTACAACCGCCGCGCTGAACTGGTGGAGATCGCCGACCACGTAGCGAACATCGCCGCTAAACACGAAGGCGGCGACCCCGAAGTGGACGTGACTCGCGCCCACCTCTCTGACATTCTCGATTACTTCCGTGAGAAAAAAGAGGTGATTGAAAGCGGCGATTGGGACAACCTGCAACTCAACTTCATGGACAAAGTTGCAGCCTGCAACAAC
>CXWL01123799.1_pt1 | contig 13234 bp, 10 predicted proteins | sample 590931 | NCBI WGS metagenome assembly CXWL01 (sample SAMEA3498368, study PRJEB10139) | groundwater metagenome | biome: water well; material: biofilm material | place: Germany | collected 2015-04-27
AGATGACGGCACTGAGCGCGGCGCACGGCTACGCGATGCGCACGCGCAAGCCTCAGATGGTGCTGGTACACGTGGACGTAGGCACGCAGAACCTGGGCTGCAGCATCCACAACGCCGCACGTGGCCGCGTGCCGGCCATCATCGTGGCCGGCCTGTCGCCGGTGTCCGTCAGCGGTGAGCGGGTGGGCGCCCGTACCGAGTTCATCCACTACACGCAGGACTCGACGCGCCAGCACGAGATCGGCGGCCAGTACATGAAGTGGTCGTACGAGGTGCGCGCCGCCGAAATGATCGACCAGGTGTTGCTGCGTGGCATGCAACTGGCATGCACTGTGCCGGAAGGCCCGATCTATCTGACGGGCGCGCGCGAGGTGTGGGATGAACCCGCCGTCTCGCCCACGCAACCGGCGCAGCACTGGCAACCGGCGCAGACCGCAGGGCTCACCGCCCAAGCCGCGCAGGAACTCATTGCCGCGCTGGCTGCATCGCGCAAGCCGCTCATCATCACCAGCTACCTCGGCCGCCAGCCCGAAGCCGTCGGCAAGCTGGCCGAACTGTCGCAACGTCTGGGGATCGCGGTGTGCGAAGTGAACCCGCAGTATGTCAACTTTCCCGGCGACCACCCCCACCACGTTGGCTACCGCCGCAACGCGCTGGTGGACGAAGCCGACCTCATCCTCATGCTGGATGTCGACGTGCCGTGGATCATCTCCAAGACCACACCCGGCCCCAATACGCGTCTATTCCACCTTGATTGCGACCCGCTCAAGGCCGACATGGGTTTCTGGCACTTCCCGGCCGAGCACACCTGGCAGGCCGACAGCCTGATGGCTCTGGATCAGCTGCTGGCGCTGGTCTCCGAAGGCGATGCGCTGCGCAGCGAGCGCATGGACTGGATCGCCGGCGCTCGCAAACGCCTCGCCCTGCCCGCCATGCCGGCCCCGGCGGATGACGGCATCGGCATGCAGCAGATCAGCGAGGCCGTGGCCTCACTCGTGAACGAAAAGACTGTGATCGTCTTCGAAGAACCCGCCGCCACCGAACGCCTGCTGCATACACTGCGCATGTCACGTCCCGGAAGCTACTACGCCAACGGCGGCAGCGGTCTGGGCTGGAGCATCAACGCCGCCATCGGCGTGAAGCTGGCGCAGCCGGACGCAGAAGTCATCACGGTGGTCGGCGACGGCAGCTACGTATTCGGCGTGCCGAGCAGCGCCTACTGGGTCGCCGAAACCTATGGCGCGCCGCAGCTGACCCTGATCTTCAACAACGGCGGCTGGAACGCGCCCAAGGTGTCCACCCTGCTGGTGCACCCCGAAGGCACAGCCAAGCATAACGACAACTACTGGATCACGGTGGGCGCGCGTGCGCGTCTGGCCGACGTGGCTGCGGCTGCAAGCGGCGCGGCATCGTTCCGCGTCAGCGAGCACAGCAAGCTCAAGGCAACGCTCGAAGAGGCTCTGGCCATCGTGCGCGGCGGCCGCAGCGCCGTGGTGGACGTGGTGCTCCCGCCGACCTCGGCGCAGGTGCTGGGCTGAACGCATGAACAAGGAGACAGTGATGGATGCAGCACCGAAATTCATGGACACGGGCCGCTGGGATGGGCGCTTGTTTACCGGCCAGTGGTTGCCTGCAGAGGCCACCAGCCCCGTGACCGACAAGTCCAGCGGCGAGCAGCTGGGCCACGTCGGCATCGCGACCGTGGCCGATTTGGCCACGGCCGCCAGAACCGCAGCGGCGGCGCAAGCGGCTTGGGCCGACACGGCGCCTGACGAGCGTGCCGCCATCTTTCGCCGCGCCGCCGCACTGGTGGAGCAGCACCGCGACGAGCTGGCCGGCTGGATCATGCGCGAAAGCGGCGGCCTGCACGCAAAGGCCGAGCAGGAGCTGCGCTCCATGTTCACCACGCTGCACCAATCGGCCGCCATGATGGGCGAGCCCAACGGGCTGATGCTGCCTGCACGCAACGACCGCATGAGTTTCGCGCGCCGCGTGCCGCACGGCGTGGTGGGCGTCATCGCTCCTTTCAATTTTCCGCTCACGCTATCCATCCGCGCAGTCTCACCCGCGCTCGTCACCGGCAACGCCGTGGTGCTCAAGCCCGATCCGCAGACAGCCGTGTGCGGCGGCTTCCTGATCGCGCGCATCTTCGAGGAAGCCGGTCTGCCTGCCGGCCTGCTCCACGTTCTTCCCGGCGGCGCCGACGTGGGCGAGGCCATCTGCACCGACCCGCATATCGGCATGGTCGCTTTTACCGGCTCCACCGCCGCCGGCCGCAAAGTCGGCGCGCTGTGCGGCGCCCACCTCAAGAAGGTGTCGCTGGAGCTAGGCGGCAAGAATTCGCTGATCGTTCTGGACGACGCCGACCTGGACGCCGCTGCCTCGGGCGCCGCCTTCGGCGCCTGGACGCACCAGGGCCAGGTCTGCATGGCCACCGGCCGCATCCTGGCCAGCGAGAAGATTGCCGCTGAGCTGACCGAGCGGCTCACGGCCAAAGCGCGCAAGCTGCCCGTGGGTGACCCGTTCCGCGACCAGGTGGCCCTGGGCCCGGTGATTAACGAGCGGCAGGTCAAAAGCATCCACGCCATCGTGCGCGATAGCGTAGCCGCCGGCGCGACACTGCATGCAGGCGGCACCCACGAGCGCCTGTTCTACAAGCCGACGGTGCTGGGTAAGGTCAAGCCCGGCATGCGCGTCTTCGACGAGGAAGTGTTCGGACCTGTGGCCTCCATCACCAGCTTCGCCAGCGACGACGAGGCTGTCGAGCTGGCCAACAGCACCGACTATGGCCTGGCCGCAGCCGTGATGTCGCGCAACACTGCGCGCGCGCTGGCCGTCGGTCAGCGCCTGAAGGTCGGCCTGCTGCACATCAACGACCAGACCGTGCTGGGCGATCCGCACATCCCTTACGGGGGGCGCGGCCATTCCGGCAACGGCAGCCGAATCGGCGGCCCGGCCAACTGGGATGAATTCACCCAGTGGCAGTGGATCACCGTACGTGACACGCCGCCACCCTATCCCTTCTGACCTGCTTCACAAACTTCCGGAGACTTTCATGCGCAAAAGGACTTTCATCACCGCCTCCCTGATCGCCGCTTTGGGCCTGCCTGCTCTTGCGCAGGACGCCGCAAGCTATCCCAGCAAGCCAATTCGCATGATCGTGAACTTCCCGCCCGGCGGCACCGTGGACGTACTCACCCGCACCGTGGCGCAGAAGCTGAGCGAGAAGTGGGGCCAGCCGGTGGTGGTGGACAACCGTGCCGGCGCAGGCGGCAACATTGGCGCGCAGGCGGTGGCCACCGCGACCGCCGACGGGTACACGCTACTGGCGACGCCGCCCGGCCCGATGACCATCAACCAGAATCTGTACAAGGACATGCAGTTCGACCCCGCGAAACTGGTCCCGGTGGTGATGATGGCCAGCGTGCCCAACGTGATCACGGCGCGCGCCAATTTTCCAGCCAACTCGGTCAGGGAACTGGTGGCCTACGTCAAGGCCAACCCCGGCAAGGTGACCTACGGCTCACAGGGAAACGGCTCGACCTCACACCTGACGGGCCAGATGTTCGCCACCATGGTGGGCGCAGACATGGTCCACGTTCCGTTCAAGGGAGAGGGCCCCACGCTGACTGATCTGCTCGGCGGGCGCATCGACCTGTTCTTCGGGAACATCTCGGCGGTGCTCAAGTTCAGGGAGACCAAGCAGGTCAAGCTGTTGGGCCTGGCTTCCAGCAAGCGCGGATCGATGGCTCCCGACGTGCCCTCGGCGGCCGAAAGCGGAATGCCCGACTTCGTGGCCTCGGCCTGGTTCGCCGTTGCCGCGCCTCCCGGCACGCCGCCAGCCGTTGCCAACAAGCTCAATGCCGCCATCGTCGAGATCATGAAGCTGCCCGACGTGCGCGAGAAGTTCGCGGCCCAGGGCGCGGAAGTGGTGGGTGGCACGCCTGCGGAAATGGCTGCCTTCATGACGACCGAACGCGCCCGCTGGAAGAAGGTGATCGACACCGCGAACGTGAAGATCGACTGATCAGACCGCCAGGTACTCGCGCAGCAGGGCCGGGTCGGCCCGCAATGCCTCGCCGGTGCCGTCAAACACCACACGGCCCTTGACCAGCACCACGTTGCGGTCAGTGATGCGGCTGACGGCGCGGTAATTCTTGTCCACCAGAACGCAGGCGATGCCGGCCTCGCGGATGGTGCCGACGATGCGCCAGATCTCCTGCGAGACGATGGGCGCCAATCCGTGCCAAGACAGTGTGGTTCTCCACATGCAAGTTGCTTTGAGTGCGTCTCATAGATCAAACATCCCGACAAACCGCAAATGAACACGTTATCAACAATGATGCATCTCCGGTAACTGCGGATCCGGTACAACACGGGATCGTTTTAACGGAGAAGGGGCCCGTTTATTCCTCAGTGTTCCCATTCAACCACTGGTCAAAATTCTGTCGGGCCACATTTGTGGGCATGCATTTGAAATGTATCCCTATCGCTCAGGTACACCCTAGAACAAGCGAAGAACGGGATGGTCGCATTCAGTCAGGAATCCTAGAAGGCGTTCCTCGCGAAACAGATGCCCAGCCCATATCCAATTCTCGGGTTCTCCCCCACCGATCAGCATCAGAGGGTGAGGCGCTTGTGCTTGTCGATGCCTTGCGATCGTCCGAAGCGTGCGGTGATCTAGCCAACTCATTCGGGGAGATGCGTCCGGATGTGTGTGCCAGTCACCCACATATACCAATCTGCCTGACGACTGCTCAAATATCTCGTCCAATTGTCGGCATTGCCAGGCGTGATCTGGCGTAAAACGTTGGTGGCGATGGATAGCGGCGGGGCCTGGGCCAATTGCAGCGTAAATCACCGGCTCTCCGCTTTCTGCGAAGTAGCCAACCAGCACCCCACCTGTTTCTAGGGGATAGGCGCGGTCGGCCTCCCCTACTAAACCCTGAAGGACCTTGTCGCTAATCCACAATGAAGTCATCGGGGATTGCAAGCAGCACAAGACAGATTTACTGTCAAGTCGTATACCTTCCACTGTGGGGCGATCGATTGCGCATCTCTGTTGAGATCTGCAATAAAAATGTCTTTCATGAAGTCAGGATATCCATTAGCCACGCCTTTGCTGAGCGTTGCTATCGCGAGCCGGGCAGCCAGCAAGGCAATTTCATCGCTATCAATGCCGGCCCCGATGAACGTAGGTTGCGAGCAGCCGCCAGGTTGAATTTCAACTGCTCCTGTATCGGCCGGCAGGCATATGGATTTGTCCGCAAGGCTATGCTGAAAACAATGCCAGCACCCGTCAGTCTCATTTGGTACGATCCGGCCCACCACTCCGCCTGCCGCGCCGTGAGTCGTTGTCAGCCAAAGGTACGGTTTTCTCAGTTCCCGAGCGAGATCAGCTAGAAAATGGCTTACCCGATGATTAGCCGAAGAATCAATGATCAAGTCTGATTGTTCGCATAACGTACGGAGAAGTTGATAACTAGATTGGTCAGCGCTACCAATGCGTACGTTGTGCGGACGAACTTCGGTATACGGGTATTCATGCCCCAAGTGCTGACTCAGAGCCAAGGCTTTGTGCGTACCGGCATAGTTCCAGCCAAGGGCCCACCGCACTGTATTGCCGACTTGGAGTTCATCGCAATCGACAAGACTTAACTGTCCAATGCCAGCACGCGCCAGATGCAGAACCAGTGGTGAACCGAGGCTGCCTAACCCAATAACCAATACAGATTTGGTTCGCAAAGGTCGCAGGGCTGGAGCGCGTCGCATCCATGCCTCCTTGCCTCCCCAATCCGCACGTACAAACTGAACTTCTAAGCGTGCTTGGCGCGCGCCTTTCGCTTCCAGTTGAACTCGTATAGCCAGGAAAAACCAGTCGTCCGAGTTGCTTCGCCAACTGACCTCATCCCTATAGACGAATCCGGCCACAAAAATCTGCCCTCGCTTAGCAGTCGAGACGGCTTTCTGAAAAGCTGGAATACTTGAACTCAGATGTCTGAAGAAGCGCTCCTTCATAACCTCCGGATCAGATACGCCGCTCGGATTGGGGCGTTCATTCAGGCGCAACCAAAACCCGGAAATCTGTTGTGAGAACACCGGCGGTATTGAGCGGAATTCGACCAGCGGCTTTCGTGCTAGATCCGAAATTGTTTGCAAGACACCACCCACGTTCATTGGGGTCGCCAAGTCCGGAGACGCAGGCCGTATTTTTAGGACGAGCCGCCCCATGCTCTCCTCGACCGCAGGCGTCTCGTCTGGAACGACCACCACGCAATTCGGCAAATATGACAAAAATGAGGAGAACGGCTCTCCTACGTGATCCTCTTGATCGGCCACGAGTTGCGAAGACGGTTCGGCGGCATTTACAGATTGAATCTGCGGAAGCTGTTCCTGAAGGAGCACGGCAAGCGTATCCACGCCTGGTCGCCACTCCTCCCCGCCGCGCGCAAGCAGACAAAGGTTCCGGCTGAACGGCTGCTGGTGGCGGGTAAAGGCCGCTCCATCACGAAAAACTTCAGGCTGAAAATAGGGAAAGCTGTCGGGGTATACGGCTATCAGCTTGCGCGAGACACCGTCATATTGGTGATCAACGTCGATGACCAGACGCCCTGCAGCGAATTCAGCCTCATTGATCTTCCACGGGTAACCTAAAGCAACCAGTCCGGCCTTCTCAGCGACGAGTGCTTCAGGGTATCGCAACCACCATGCTTCCATCTCAGCCTACGGGTCGGTGGCCAGGTGGCTTGGGTGCACCATGCCCAGGAGTCGGGCGATTGTCCGGCGGACCTGGCGGCACGTTTGGATGATCCGGTTTTTCGGGGTGCTCTGGCTTATTGGGCTGACTCATGACTAACTCCTCGTAGCAAAACCTCAGGATTGAAAAAAGGACCGCTATTACTAGCTACTGTCCCGCGAGTCTTCACTATACCTGAAATTTCAAATATGCAGTTAGTTTTTATGACCACGTATATTAAATGACATCATAAATATGTATGGCGCCCTGTTACAATCGGCTCTTTTTAAAGAGACGGTGGTTGGCTAATGCTCCTACAGAAAGAGATTCAGCGCGAGCGTTTGTTCTATCTGGAGTTCTTAGCGCTCTTCACGGGGCAGGTCACGCGGAAAGACCTTGTATCGCGCTTCGGGATTAGCGAGCCAGCCGCAACTAAAGATCTGTCTCTGTATGCTGAGCTTGCACCGGATGTGTTGCGATATGACCTACGTCAGAAGTGTTATGTCTTGGCCGAGATGAAGCCGCACTTTAATCATGAGGTTGAGCAAGCGCTGTTCTCGTTGGCAGGCGAACGAGCTATTGCAATAAATACTGAGCATGCAAAGCGTCTTCCAAGTTGGGTAGATTGCAGCATCAAACGAAAGGTACCTCTGGACATCGCCGCGTCCATTACCAGGTGCATATATCAAGCCCGCAAGATGAGTGCAGAGTACGCATCCCTTTCCAGTGGGAATCGAGAGCGTACGTTGTCACCCTTGGCACTAGTAAGTGATGGCCTGCGTTGGCATGTCCGATGCTTTGATCATGACAATGAAGAGTTCCGTGATTACAATTTGGCGCGCTTTAATGCGGTCAAACAAGGTGAGCGTTCAGAGGCATCCCTAGAAAAGGACAATGAATGGACTGCAGAAGTCTGCTTGAGACTCGCTCCTCATCCGAAGTCAGCTCATCCTGAAACGATTCGGCTGGACTATGACTTCACAGGAGAGATTAAAAGCGTGACGTTAAGAGTCTGCTTAGTAGGATACTTTCTCCGGCATTGGCATATCGACTGCTCCGACGAAGCATCAGCTAACCCACGGGCTCAGCAGTTGTTTTTAGAGAATAAGAAAGAGCTGCTTGAACACGGAGTAGCGCCTTGGGCGTTTGGGCCATGATGGGTACCATTCGCTTCATGCGCGGTCTGAGCGCCGGCGGCAGGTTTCTTAGCCATGTCCATGCCCTTCATATCGCCCATTTTAGATTGGGCGAATGTGACGGATGCCGCAGCCATGACGAGGGAGGCAATAACGATCTTCTTCATGAAAAACTCCTTTGAGAGCGGTTGATAAAACTAACAAAAATAAATCAAGCGGCGGGATTGCGTCGTACCCAGAAACGCTTGCCGGCGGCCCGGTGTTCCCGAGGCCTCCGCATAAGCAGATACACAGCGGGGATCACAAACATGGACAGCAAGGGGGCGGTGATCATGCCGCCGACCATGGGTGCTGCAATGCGTTGCATGACCTCGGAGCCCGTGCCTGTTCCCCACATGATGGGAAACAGGCCGGCCAGAATGACCGCCACCGTCATCGCCTTGGGCCGCACGCGCAGCACCGCACCTTCCCGAATCGCGTCCAGCAGGTCGACCACTGTGGTCTTGCCCTGGGCAAGCCGGTCATCCCATGCGGACTTCAGGTAGAGCAGCATGATCACGCCGAACTCGGCGGAGACCCCGGCCAAGGCGATGAACCCGACGGCGCCGGCCACCGACAGGTTGTAGTTCAGCAGGTACAGCAGCCAGATCCCGCCCACCAGTGCAAACGGAAGCGTGGCCATGATCAACAGCGCCTCGTCAAAGCGCTTGAACGTGAGGTACAGCAGCACAAAGATGATCAGTAGCGTGAACGGCACCACCACCTTGAGCTTGGCTGTGGCGCGCTCCAGGAACTCGAACTGGCCGGACCAGGAGACCGAATAGCCCGGTGGCAGCTTGACCTTGTCCGCGACGGCTTTCTGCATGTCCTGCACGGCGGAGCGCAGGTCACGACCGCGGATGTCCACGTAGACCCAGCCTGACAGGCGGGCATTTTCGCTGCGCAGCATGGGCGGGCCGTCGGTGATGCGGATGTCGGCCACGTCCGAGAGCACAAGGCGCTGGCCGCGTTCCGTCACAAAGGGCAGGCTGCGCAGCTTTTCCATCGAATCCCGAATCTCGCGTGGGTAACGCATATTGATGGGAAAGCGCTGCAGGCCTTCGACGGTCTCACCAGTGTTCTCGCCGCCCACGGCCAAACTGATGACCGATTGCACGTCGGCAATGTTCAGCCCGAACCGGGATGCCGCATCGCGCTTGATATTGACGTCGATGTAGCGTCCGCCGGTCAGGCGTTCTGCCAAAGCGCTGCTGACACCGGGAAGGTCTTTGAGCGCCCGTTCGATCTCCCCGGTCAGCCGGTCTATTGTGATCAGGTCGGTACCCGCCACCTTGACGCCGACCGGGCTCTTGATGCCGGTGGCCAGCATGTCAATGCGGTTGCGAATCGGCGGTACCCAGATGTTGGACAAGCCTGGCACCTTGACGATGCGGTCCAGCTCCTCCACCAGCTTGTCCTGGGTCATGCCAGTGCGCCACTGCTCGCGGGGCTTGAACTGGATGGTGGTTTCAAACATCTCCATGGGCGCCGGGTCGGTTGCGGTTTCGGCGCGGCCGGCTTTGCCATACACGCTGGCGACTTCAGGAACGGTCTTGATCAACCGGTCGGTCTGCTGCAGCAGCTCGCTGGCTTTACCGGCCGACAAGCCCGGCAGCGCAGACGGCATGTAGAGCAGGTCGCCTTCGTCCAACCTTGGCATGAATTCGCCGCCGATATGCTGCAGCGGCCAGAGGCTGATGACCAGAACGATGCCAGCAGCCAGCAAGGTGAGTTTGGGCGCGCGCAGCACCACCTCCAGCATCGGCCGGTAGATGGCGATCAGCAGGCGATTCAAGGGGTTGGACTTCTCATCGGGAATCCGGCCGCGTATCAGGTAGCCCATCAACACGGGAATCAGCGTCACCGACAACCCGGCCGCCGCCGCCATGGCATAGGTCTTGGTAAACGCCAGTGGCGAGAACAAGCGTCCTTCCTGGGCTTCCAGCGTGAACACCGGGATAAACGACAAGGTAATGATCAGCAGCGAGAAGAACAGTGCTGGCCCGACTTCAGCCGCCGCATCGCCTATGACCCGCCAGCGTGCTTCTCCTTCCAGCGTTTCGCCCGGATGGTCATGTCCCCAATGCTCCAGATGTTTGTGAGCGTTCTCGATCATCACCACGGCGGCATCCACCATGGCGCCGATGGCAATAGCGATGCCACCGAGCGACATGATGTTGGCATTGACGCCCTGGTAGTGCATCACGATAAAGGCGGCCAGGATGCCCAGCGGCAGCGAGATGATAGCCACGAAGGCTGAGCGCAGGTGGAACAGGAAGATGAAACACACCACGGCTACCACCAGGAACTCCTCCAGCAGCTTGTGCGTGAGGTTGTCGACCGCGCGCTCGATCAGACCCGAACGGTCGTAAGTCGGCACGATTTCAACACCCTTGGGCAGGCTGGCCTGCAGGGTCTGGAGTTTGGCCTTGACGGCGGCAATGGTCTCCAGCGCGTTCTTGCCGGAGCGCATGATGATCACACCGCCGGCAGCTTCACCTTCGCCGTCCAGTTCGCCAATGCCGCGGCGCATTTCAGGGCCGATCTGGATACGGGCCACATCACCCAGGCGCACCGGGATGCCGGCCGCCGACGTCGTGAGCGGAACCGAGCGGAAATCCTCCAGGCTCTGCAGATAACCCGAGGCCCGCACCATGTATTCCGCCTCCCCAAGCTCCAGCACCGAACCGCCGGCCTCCTGGTTGGCCTTCTGGATGGCTTCGACCACCTTGGTATGCGGAATCGCGTAAGCAGCCAGCTTGTCGGGGTCCAGCACGATCTGGTATTGGCGCACCATGCCGCCGACCGACGCGACCTCGGCCACATTGGGCACGGTTTTGAGCTCGTACTTGAGGAACCAGTCCTGCAAGGCGCGCAGTTGCCCGGCGTCCTGGGTGCCGCTGCGGTCGATCAGGGCGTACTGGTAAATCCAGCCTACACCGGTGGCATCCGGCCCCAATGAGGCCTTGGCCGCGGCCGGCAGGCGCGACTGGACCTGGTTGAGGTACTCCAGCACCCGAGAGCGTGCCCAGTACAGGTCCGTGCCATCCTCGAACAGCACATAGACGTAAGAGTCGCCAAAGAAGGAATAACCGCGCACCGTCTTGGCCCCGGGCACCGACAGCATGGTGGTGGTCAGCGGATAGGTGACCTGGTTCTCCACAATGCGCGGCGCCTGGCCGGGGTAAGTCGTCCGGATGATGACCTGCACGTCCGACAGGTCGGGCAAGGCGTCCAGCGGCGTTCTCATCACCGAATACACGCCCCAGGCCGCGATCATCAGCGTGGCCAGCAGCACCAGGAAACGGTTGACGATGGACCAGCGAATCAGGCGGGCCATCATCGTTGGGCTCCCGGCGATGGGGTTTTGGGCAATTGCGGCGAAACAGGTGCCACAGGTGTAATAGAGGTCAGGGTCGGTTCACCGTCCTTGGGCATCACAAACTCGAACTGGACCCTGTCTCCCTTGGCTACATTGCGCGGCATGCCGCCGGCCGGCGCCTTGAACTCCATGGTCATGGCGCCCATGCCGGCCGTGGGCAGCGGGCCATGGGCCAGCACCGCGCTGTCCTTGTCGATGGCGATCACCTGCGCCTCACCGGGGTGCCGGGTCAATGGCGGGGCGGCCTCGCTGTTGAGCCGGGACTCCACGCCCTTGAGGCTGGCTTCCGAGTCAATCAGGAACTGGGAGGACACCACCACACGCTGGCCGGCCTGCAGGCCACGCTTGATTTCCGTCTGGCCGCCGCTTTCAATGCCTGCCTCGACATCAACGGGCCGGAAGCGGCCGTTCTCCTCGGCCAGCATCACGACCGTGCGTTTGCCGGTCTGGATCACGGCTTCGGTGGGAATCAGCAGAGCTTTCTCAGCCCGCATGTCCATGAACTGCATGGTGACGAACATGCCGGGGACCAGGCGTGAGCCCGGGTTGGCCAGCTCCAGCCGGGCTTTGAGCGTGCGCGTTGCCGCGTTGACGTCCGGCAGGATGGCTTGCACCTTGCCCTCGAAGGTCGTGCCGGGCACAGCCGGGCTGCGGGCTTGCACCTTGGCGCCTGGGCGCAGCAGCGCTGCCTGGCTCTCGGGAACTTCGGCATTGGCCCAGACCGTGGACAGCCCGTTGATGCGGAACAGGGTCATCCCCGTCGACACCGTCATGCCCTCGCGTGCCAGCAGTTCCACCACCACGCCGCCCAATGGCGCCGTGATCGTCGTCCGGGCCTGTGTCTTGCNNCCGTGATCGTGGTGCGGGCCTGCGTCTTGCCGCTGGCTTCCACCAAGCGAATCTGCTCGTCATTCATGCCGACCTGGCGCATGCGCTGACGGGCACCGTCAACCAGCGACCCCAAGTCATTGCCCTGCATGCGTTTGAGGGACAGAAACTCCTCCTGAGCCGCTACCCAGTCTGGTACATACAGGTCCACCAAGGGCTGGCCCTTGGCTACTGCATCCAGCGTGGCGCGGACATGCAGACGCTCGACATAGCCTGTCGCGCGGGCCTGCACGATGGCCTGGTCGCGCTCGTTGAAGGCGATGTTGCCGACTGCAGAGACCTGAGGCGACAGTGTGCCTTCGGTGACGGCTGCGGTGCGCACTCCCAGGTTTTGTTGAATCCGCGGACTGACAGTGACCTTGCCTTGGTCGGAATCGCTGTCGGCGTAGACCGGCACCAGCATCATGTCCATGAACGGCGACTTGGCCGGTTTGTCGAACTTGTTGCCCGGCACCATGGGGTCCTGGTAGTAGAGTATCTTGCGGCCGCTGGCCGGATCGGTATCACCCGCCTTGAAGCCCGCGCTGATGTGGCGGCGGGTGGCTTCTTCGCCTTCGGCGATGCTTTGAGGGCCGGCTGTGGGCGCGGCGGCTGGAGTTGGCGGTGCTTCACCTGGTGAGACGACTGCAGCCATACTGCTACCGGTTTTCATGCCTAGGGCATACAGGCCATAGCCTGCGGCGCTGAGGACGCCGGCGGCGATCAACGCAGCAATAAGGTATTTTTTGTTCATGGCTGTTCCTTGGCTTGCGCCGGCATGCTGAGTTCGGGGACGAGGAAGTTGAGCTGGGCCCAGGAGCGCGCGGTTTCCATTTCCAGCGTCAGGGCCTGCATACGGGTGTCGATCTCATCGCGGCGTGCGGACAGCGCGCCGGCCAGGTCGCTCTTGCCTGTGCGGTAGCTGGTCAGTGCGGCCTCGGTGCGCTGACGGGCTATCAGGATCAACTCATTGCGGTAGCGGCTTAACCGGTCCTTGCCGGTTTGCCAGTCGTTCAACCAGCCACGCACCTCGGCCTCGTGGTTGCGCAGCATGTCTTCGTAGCGGGCCTTGGC
>CXWL01006136.1_pt1 | contig 13230 bp, 14 predicted proteins | sample 590931 | NCBI WGS metagenome assembly CXWL01 (sample SAMEA3498368, study PRJEB10139) | groundwater metagenome | biome: water well; material: biofilm material | place: Germany | collected 2015-04-27
CGATAGCGCGATCATTCCCTCGTATCTACTGGCAAGCTTAGTGCCAGGCTCATTTCACCTATTTATTGCATGGATATATAGAGAAACACCTGTTTATGAAGAAATGGGGACATCGGAGAAGGGGAACCCTGTGGCACTCTGGCTACCGAAGATACAAAAATGCCTCAGAAATTAATGTCTTATAGTCTGATGCCTACCTCTTGTCGAAAATAATTGCACCGACAATTAATCCGTTTTGAAGCTGTGAGTAAATTGACACCTGAGTACATGGTCAATATAATGCGCAACTCGATTATCTAAACGAAACGTGATTTCCGAGGGGGATTGTTATGTCTTTTACATCTCAGCAGCCTTCAAACTTGAAAAAGAAGCGCGAACATGGGTTTCGCAAACGCATGAGCACAAAGAACGGACGGAAGGTCCTGGCACGCCGCCGCGCAAAAGGCCGCGCTCGGCTGGCAGTCTAGCGTTTCAATNNATCTGCTTCTCCTTACGCCCTACGTGATGGGCTGTCTGCTCGACTCCTGCCGGTTACCGCCGCCGACGAACATACTCACATACTGGTGGGCGTCACGATATGAGCTCACAAGCCAGAACTGGTGCTATGTTCTTGCGAGTCAGTCGGGATATTGAACAAGTGAAGCGGCACGGGCGTCGCAGCTCCACGCAATGTTTCAACTTGCTCGCGAGCCGGACGGAGGATTCTGTGAGTCAGGTGGGAATCGTCGTCGGCAGGCGATTTGGCAATGCGGTCAAACGCAATCGGTCCAAGCGACGGTTCCGCGAACTCGTCAGAGCCATCTATCCAGACTTGATTCCGGGCTACCACCTGCTTGTATTCCCCAAGCGAGACGCCCTGACGCTTTCGTTCGGCGAGCTGAAGGTATTGTGGACCGCCACACTGTCCAAACATCGCCTTCTGAACACGAGGTCGATCTAACATGCGCCGTCTCCTGGTGGGGCTGATTCAAAGCTACCGATATGTGATCTCACCATGGCTGAGCCCGGCATGCCGATTTGATCCGACCTGTTCCCAATACGCGATGGATGCCATACGCCAGCGAGGCTGCGTGGAGGGCCTGGGACTGGCCTTGATCCGCTTACTCAAATGCCATCCCTTTCATGCCGGCGGGTTTGACCCGGTTAAAAAATAGTTCAACGTTGTTGAAGAAAGTACGTATCTAGATGATGGAGAAACGGGTCATCGTTTTCTTGGTGCTATCTCTGGCGATTATTTTCGGATACGACTATGCGCTGAAAGAGATGGGCTGGCTCCCTCAGCCTTTGCCCACACAAGAGGCCTCCGTGTCACCTGAGGCGGGACCGATGTCCTCGTCGACTGATGCCGCACCGATATCGGCACCGTCTAGCCCGAGCACGGCACAGACGCCTGGACAAAGCCAAATCTCCTCGCCAGGGCTTGAAGGACCAGCTTCTCCGCTCACTCCAACGGAAGAGATTGTGAGTATTGAGACCGATCTGTATCGCGCAAAAGTCTCGACTCGCGGTGCAGTCCTGACGAGCTGGGAATTGAAGCGGTATCAACAGACCGCAACCGATTCGGCGCCGGTTCAATTGGTCAGGCAGGGATCGAAGTTTCCCGGGCCATTAGCCATCGTCACGGCTGATGCAGAATTGACCAAGACACTGGGTAACGGTCTCTACACCGTTTCACGAGATTTCTCCAACCTCGATAGCGGCCATCCGATTGGCCACATCACGTTCCAGTTTCGTGATGAGGCGAAGAATCTGCTCCTCGAGAAAATCCTGACCTTCCACGCCGACAGTTACCTTATCGATATCGCAATTCGATCGACTGGTCTGGACGGTGATCTGACCATCGGGCTAGGGACGAATTTCGGAATTGTGGAATGGGGCGATGGCTTAATCGGCCAAATCGGTTCGGCTTCCCTCGTCGATGGAAAGGTTGATAAAGACGCACCGGATTCTGAGATCGAGCGCAAAGGCGCTGTGCACTGGCTCGCGCTGCAAGATAAATACTTCCTTTCCGTGTTGATCCCGAAGCAGGCCTCGTCCACAGTGGTCAAGAAAGAAGGCGACAAACTGCTTTCCGGAAGCGTGCGCTTTCCCGTTCAGTCATCTGGTTCCCCGTTGAACCTTCAGCTCTACGCTGGCCCTAAAGAGTATGACCCCCTGGTGGCGATGCAAATTGGAATCGAAGACACGATCGATTTCGGCTGGTTTGTTTTTGGCAGCTGGGGAGTTGTGAAAGCAGTCGCCAAGCCGATTTTCTATGTACTCCGCTTCATCAACGACTATACCCATAACTACGGCGTGACCATTATTCTACTCACGATGATGCTCAAGGTTCTCTTTGTGCCGCTTCAGTACAAGAGCTACAAATCGATGAAACAAATGCAGGTCATCCAGCCGAAAGTCTTGGCGATTCAGGAAAAGTTTAAGGAGGACCGGGATCGGCTGAACAAGGAATTAATCAAGCTCTATCGAGATCATAAGGTGAATCCCGTCGGGGGATGTCTCCCGATGGTCTTACAGATGCCTGTCTTTGTGGCTCTCTTCAATATTCTCTATATGACCATCGACCTGCGTCAGGCGCCCTTCATGGCTTGGATTACTGACCTGTCTGTACAGGACCCCTACTATGTACTCCCAATCATTATGGGGGTCACAATGGTGGTTCAGCAGAAGATTACTCCGACCACGATGGATCCGACCCAAGCGAAGATCATGTTGATGCTTCCGGCATTTATGACCTTTCTGTTCATCAATTTCCCGGCGGGCCTTGTACTGTACTGGCTCACAAATAACGTGCTCACCATTTCCCAGCAGCTGATTACCGATCGCGTAATTTTTGCGAACAAGCCGGTTATTTGAACCATCGGCCTTTTTTACGGATGGCCATTCGTTCTGCGACGAGCCTGGGATGGCATCGACGATAGAGTTCGACCATGCTAAATGCTGGAGGGTCAGGAGATACGATCTGCGCCGTCGCTACCCCGGTGGGCGAAGGCGGGATTGGAATTATACGTATCAGCGGCCCTGAAACCCTCTCGATCGCCAGCCGTTTTATCCGCATCCGTTCAGGAATCCCCCTGTGCACAATAGAGTCGCATCGCCTCCACCTTGCCGATATCTTGCGCGCGGATGTCTCCTTAACTGAAGCGTCGTTACGTTTCCAGACTCCCATTGATGAGGCGCTGGTGGTCTACATGAAAGCTCCACGCTCTTATACGGCGGAGGATGTCCTCGAAATTCATGCGCATGGGAGCCAGACCGTGTTGGCCATGATTTCTGAATCTTGCCTCCAGGCAGGATGCCGCCTGGCGACGCCTGGAGAATTTACGAAACGGGCTTTTTTGAATGGCCGTTTGGATTTGTCCCAAGCTGAAGGCGTCCTCGCAACAATCAAGGCCACGTCCGAGCAGAGCGTAGCCATCGCACAACGCCACCTTCGGGGAGATCTAAAGCAGGCAGTCGATCAATTGAGATCCCGGCTCTTGGCCATGCTGGCGCATCTTGAAGCGGGAATCGATTTTGTCGAAGAAGACATCGAATTCGTTGGCCGAGATGAATTGAAGAAGGTGTTACGAGAGACAGCGGACGTAGTCGACGCCGCTCTGAATTCTTCAAGGACTGGCCGTGTACTGAGGGAGGGTGCACGGGTCGTCATCGTGGGCCGGCCCAATGTCGGTAAGTCGAGTCTGCTGAATCGATTATTGGGAGATAGTCGAGCCATCGTCACCGATACTCCTGGAACTACACGCGACCTGATTGAAGAGACCGTCCACTTTGACGGAGCCACGCTATCCCTCGTTGACACAGCCGGGTTACGGGAAACCACAGATGCCATTGAGCGAGAAGGCATTCGCCGTACGGAAGAAGCGGTGCGCGATGCCGACCTTCTTATCATTGTGATTGACGCGACTGATTTGGCCCAGGCTGCCCCAACATTTGACATCCCCATGTTTGACAGGGGAAATGTGGTCGTTGCGCTGAACAAGATAGACCTGCTCACTCCCAGTCAGATAGCGGACTTGTCTGACCACTTCTCTTTGCCGGATGGTGGAGCACCGTTGCCGATATCGACCGTGACGGGTGAAGGGCTTAAGGCATTGCGAGAGGTCATCAAGGACAGAGTTGGACTCCGCAGTCTCGAGCCATCTCAAAGTGTCACGATTACAAATATTCGGCATCAGGAGATTCTTCTCAGATGCCGCGAGTATCTGGCAAAGGCCCTTGACTCGATCGAGTCAGGCACACATCCGGAATGCGTGGCGGTGGATCTTCGGGGTGCCGCAGATACGCTTGGTGAAATTACCGGGGTCATTACCTCGGATGAGGTCCTCCATCGAATCTTTTCTCAGTTTTGCATCGGGAAATAATGGGTGATTTATGGATCAGACGTTCGATGTGATCGTAGTCGGTGGAGGACATGCGGGATGCGAAGCCGCTCTCGCTGCAGCTCGCATGGGTGCTCGAACCCTCTTACTGACGATGGAAAAGGATCGTATTGCCCAGATGTCCTGCAATCCCGCTGTCGGGGGAATCGCCAAAGGCCACCTGGTGAAAGAAATCGATGCCCTTGGCGGAGAGATGGGCAGAAACACAGATCAAGCAGGCATTCAATTTAGGTTTATCAATACGAGCAAAGGACCGGCAGTCAGAGCGTTGCGCGCGCAATGCGACAAGAAACTGTATCGCATGGCCATGCAACAGACCTTAGCCGCTGAGCCCTGTCTCACGATTCGAGAAGGCACCGTTGATCGCCTCCTCACTTCAGGGCCGCACGTAAATGGCGTGGTGACAGGGGATGGAGTTACGGTCAACGCACTCGCGGTAGTCCTCACATCAGGTACTTTTCTTAAGGGACTTATTCACATCGGCCTGAACCACTTTCCAGCGGGGCGCGCCGGAGAAGCCTCAGCAGAACACCTTTCCGATTGCATGCGCGACCTGGGATTCGAACTGGGTCGCCTGAAGACCGGTACTCCGCCGCGACTCGATCGAGACTCGATCGATTTCTCGGTCATGGTGCCGCAGCCTGGGGACAACCCTCCCACGCCATTTTCCCATCGTACGGAGCGCATTTCCACGCCTCAGCTTCCTTGCCATTTAACTTATACGAACAAACAAACCCACGATATTATCCGTGAGAATCTCGATCGATCTCCTCTCTATAGCGGAGTCATCGACTCAATTGGGCCGCGCTACTGCCCATCGATTGAAGACAAAGTCGTTCGCTTCGCTGAACGAGAACGGCATCAAATATTTATTGAGCCTGAAGGCATTGATACAAAAGAGTTTTATCCGAACGGGATTTCAACAAGCCTTCCGGTTGATGTACAGAGCGAAATACTTCGTACAATTCCAGGTCTTGAACACGCCAAAATGCTTAAGCCTGGCTATGCGATTGAATATGACTATTTCCCCCCACGACAACTCCATCCAACCCTTGAAACAAAGTATGTTTCAGGGCTCTATCATGCAGGACAGATCAATGGAACATCCGGGTATGAAGAGGCAGCGGCTCAAGGAATCATGGCGGGAATCAATGCAGTATTGAAGATTCGAGGAATGGAACCACTCATTCTTGATCGATCGCAAGCCTACATCGGTGTGCTCATCGACGATTTGATTACGAAAGACACGCGTGAGCCATATCGTATGTTTACATCGCGAGCCGAATACCGGCTCCTCCTCAGACATGGGAATGCTGATCTACGCTTAATGGATATCGGCCACCAGGTCGGACTGGTTTCACAGCATAATTACGATCGGCTCCTCAAGAAGCGGGACGGTATTGCCAGCGAAATTGGTCGGCTGAGCACAACCAGACCAAAGATTACGAATGAAATTTGCGCANNAGACAGGAGTATTCATATAGAAATCTCTTGATGAAATTTGATGGCTTATCTATTGAAAGCGATGAAATTATTGACGAAGTTGAATTGGAAATAAAGTACGAAGGTTACATCAGAAGACAATTACAGCAAATCGGACAATTCAAAAGGCTCGAACTAAAAGCCATACCTTTAGCCTTTGACTATGGAGCCATTCAAGGATTCTCACGTGAAGTATTTGAAAAGTTTTCACGCGTGAGACCAGCAACAATTGGGCAAGCATCACGAATTGCAGGAGTCACTCCTGCAGCTATTTCACTTCTCATCGTCGCGATAGATAAATTTAAACGGCAAGGCCAACAACCAGCAGAAGTTTGACGCGACCACCGAATTCCTCCTACCTTTCCCTTGACCTCACAGTTTCAATCACGTATGTGTTCCACGTGGAACAGAGAGCAGATATCCAATCGCTATTGTCCAGCTCAGCTTCTTCGATCGGGATAAATATGACTGCTGAACATGTCAACAAGTTCATGATCTATCTGAAACAGCTTAAAGAGTGGAACAAAACGACGAATTTAACCAGCATCGTCAAAGATGAAGAAGTCGTGATCAAGCATTTCATCGATTCAATTGCTGCTATTAAAGCGGAACATTTTACAGACGGGAGCCTTATCTTTGACATTGGTTCTGGTGCAGGATTTCCAGGAATACCGATAAAAATACTACGGCCAGACCTAAGACTTGTCCTCGTCGAACCATCAAAAAAGAAATCATCTTTCTTGAGATATATCATTGGGTTACTGAAACTAAGAGACGTTGATATTTTTGAAGGATCATTGGAGCAATTCGCAGATAACTTTATAAATCACGAACAAGCCAACTATATTGTTGCGAGGGGGATAAAGTTTGAATTCATCATTGACCTATCAAGGACCATATTGACTAGCAAAGGAAGAATACTCCTATTTCTTTCTACCCTTGTTGATAGATCAAGGCTTGACCCCAAAACAATCGTTGAGAATGAATACTCCTTTGATCTTCCGATCGGATATGGAACAAGAGTTGTTACAAGCCTCTCTCTTTCATCGTGAATAGCAGAGAGGGGCTGTTCCACGTGGAACAGCCCCTCTCTATTAGGAAGGGCGATCAATGGCAAGGATAGTTGCGGTTGCCAATCAAAAGGGAGGAGTTGGAAAAACAACGACTTCCGTAAACCTTTCAGCGGCAATCGCGCTCCAAGGTAAATCCGTCTTATTGGTTGATCTCGACCCACAGGGTAATGCAACCAGTGGAGTTGGAGTCGACCCGCGATCACTACAGAAAACAATATATAACTGCTTAATAAAGCAAGATATTTGCGAGAATATCATTCAAAAAACAAGCGTCAATGGGCTATCTATATTGCCTTCAAACGCCGATCTCGCCGGAGCTGAAATCGAGTTAGCTAATGTTGATGGACGAGAACACCATCTCCGTGACGCAATCAAAGGGATCCACAATACATACGATGTCATTGTGCTTGATTGCCCCCCAGCTCTCGGCATCCTTACAATTAACGCCCTTGCTGCCGCGAAGTCAGTTCTCATTCCAGTGCAATGTGAGTACTATGCGATGGAAGGACTGTCTCGGCTTATAGGCAGTATCGAGCGGGTAAAGCAGTCCATCAATTTCGATCTCTTCATAGAGGGAATCGTGCTGACCATGTTCGATGCACGCAATACCTTGGCTCGCCAGGTGTCAGAACAAGTCCGAAATCATTTTGGAAGCAAAGTCTACCAAGCCGTCATTCCCCGAAATGTGACGTTGGCTGAAGCCCCGAGTTATGGTCGGCCAGGCATTCTCTATAATGTGGCGTCATCGGGCTCACAGGCCTACCTCTCACTCGCAAAGGAGTTTCTCGATCATGGAGAAAAAAGCACTAGGTAGAGGTCTCGATGCATTACTGCCGGTCGGGCAAGCAGTCGCCCCAAGCAACGCGGCAGATGTTCAGCAGATCAGGATTGATGCGATTGTGCCGAATCGCTACCAACCTCGGCAAATCTTCCATCCTGCCGAGCTAGCAGAACTCGCAGCCTCAATAAAAGAAAGCGGCCTGCTTCAGCCAATTTTAGTCCGTCGAAAAGGTGACGGCATTTTCGAGCTCATATCAGGCGAGCGGCGATGGCGCGCCACCAAAGAGGCCGGCCTCGACACCATCCAAGCTGTCATACGCAATTGCAGCGACCAAGAAGCGATTCTCTTCGCCCTCGTTGAAAACCTTCAGCGGGAAGACCTCAATCCCATGGAAACCGCCAGAGCGTATTCGAGAATGATGAATGAATTCGGATTGACTCACGACAGCATCGCTCAAAAGGTCGGCTGCGATCGGTCCTCTGTGGCTAATTCCGTACGTCTACTCAACCTCCACCACGATGTGCAAGCCCTTGTGGAGTCCGGAGCCCTTTCGGCCGGACACGCCAAAGCCCTTCTGGCACTGGATACTCCTGAGACTCAATGCAAAGTTGCGAAGACGGTTGCGGCGCGCGCCCTTTCCGTTCGTGAGACCGAACGTCTCGTCACTACCTCAAGCACCACAAGAAAACGGACAAAACCACCAACGACCACGTCGCATTGGAGCGACGTAGAATCACGGCTCCAAAAGCGGTTTGGCACACGCGTCACAATCGAAGCAGGCCGAAAAGGCGGGAAAGTCGTCATCCACTATTATTCCGCACCAGAGCTGGAGGGTATCATCGACAATCTCCTTTCCTAACCAGCATCCCTTCCCCACGTCTCAGACGCATGCTGAGAAAGGCATATTTGTTGCTTTTCTCTCAACTAACGCTAAATATCTTCTCTAGACACTCCGATACAGCACCTAACAGGGGCTAACCCCATCATCTTTTATCCCGAACCCAGAGGAGGAGCATCGATCATGTGGAAATCAGACAAGCAGGACGGAAAGCGCACGATGGCAGAGGAAGTGGAAGCTGAAGACATCTCGCTGGCTTCAAACCTGGGCCGCCAGGAAGCCTCAGAAGATGTCAGCGCATTTGTCGGCAAAGGCGTAGAGTTTAAAGGCACCATCTCGTACAACGGAACCGTCAGAATTGATGGATCCCTCGACGGAGAAATTCACACCGAAGGAGTCCTCCTCGTGGGTGAAGAGGCAGTCATCACGGCCAAAGTGACGGCCGGCACCATTGTCTGCAAAGGGAAAATCACGGGCGATGTCGTCGCGAAAGAAAAGATTAAGCTTCGCGCCCCAGCCATCGTCAACGGTGGAATAAAGACCCCCATGCTTTCAATCGAAGAAGGCGTGCTCTTTAACGGAACCCTCGAAATGTCACAAGGCATTCGAGAAGTCCCTCGGGAAACGCCCCTTCACCCGATTGGCATCTCAGGCCAAGGCGGCATAAAAAGAATAAACGGTTAATTTTTCCGGTCACACGATAATACGCTCATCGGGGTCCTGAACCCGTGACACCCGGTGAGCCTGCTGTACCTGGAAGGACCTTTGATCGCATGTGGGCAATTGGCGATAAGAAATCATCCCCCTCGGACGACGACAATTTCACCTTTCTTGGGAAAGGGGTTGAGTTCAAAGGCGTCGTGAATTTCGACGGCACCGTCCGCATCGACGGGAAATTGGAAGGTGAAATACATACCACCGGCACATTGATTGTGGGGGAGTTTGCCGTGGTCAAGGGAATCATTTCCGCAGGCACGCTGCTTACCAGTGGAAAGATTAACGGGACCGTCACTGCTACAGAAAGAATCCAGATCCTCAAACAGGGAGTCCTTATTGGGGATATCCGAACTCCTGCCATTGCCATCGAAGACGGAGCGCATTTCCATGGCATGTGCGACATGGGCGCTCATCGCTGGGTCGAGGAGCATCCCCAATCGGCCAAGAATGTCCACGACCTCACGCTGCATCGAAATAAAATACGCCCGCCCGACCTCTAGCCCTTTCGCTAGTCAGCCAGTACAATAGCCGGACTATGTCACGTCCAACCGTTCTCCTCGGTATGAGTGGGGGAGTCGATAGCTCCGTTGCCGCCCTCCTTCTGACTCGGCAGGGATTCGAAGTCCACGGCGTCACCCTCCAGGTCTGGGAGCATGAGAACGAAGAAGTCGCGGCCTCGAAGCGATGGGAGGAGCGCGGCTGTTGCAAAGTTGGCATCGCGAGATACGTGGCCAAACAACTCAACATCCCGCACGAACTCGTGGACTCCAGAGCACAGTTCCGCACAGCGGTGATTGACGATTTTGTTGCCGCCTATGCGAACGGAACCACACCCAACCCCTGCGTGCGCTGCAACGAACGAGTGAAACTCCGGCAACTCATCGAGCTCGCGGACTCAAAAAGCATCTCTTTCGTAGCAACCGGCCATTATGCCCATGTGGACGGAAGCGGGGATCACCTCTCCCTCATGAAAGGGGCTGATACCCGCAAGGATCAAAGTTATTTCCTCTACCGCCTCCAGGCCTCTTGGCTGAACCGCTTGCTGTTCCCCGTGGGGAAAATGCAGAAGGCCGATGTCTGGAAGGAAGCTGCCACCCTCGGGCTTCCGGAAGAAGAGATGAGGGAGAGTCAGGAAATCTGCTTTGTGAGTCATGGCGATTACCGGACCTTCCTCCAGGAACAACCAGATCTCCAGGCCACCCCCGGCAACTTTGTAGACGAAACCGGCGCAACGCTAGGAACCCACGAGGGGATTCCCTTCTATACACCGGGACAAAGAAGAGGGCTGGGAGTCGCGACCGGACAACGCCTCTACGTCCAGCGGGTTCAGCCGGCTACGAATACCGTAATCCTTGGGCCGGAAGAGCACCTGCTCAGCTCCTCCTGCACTGTGAAAGACCTGAATATCCTCGACCCGAGACTTCTGACTGCTCCCTCTCTCGTCAACTGTAAAGTGCGTTATGCCACACCCCCTTCACCAGCCACTACGATACCTCTCGCTGCCGGAAGGATGATTGTCCAATTCAGCACGCCGCAGCGGGCACTCAGTCCTGGGCAATCCGCCGTGTTTTATGACGGAGATCGAGTGCTCGGGGGTGGGATCATTGATACCATTGAGGCCACATCCAGCCTGACACCCAGGCTTCCCTCATCCTCAACCTAGGCCACAGAATCCCTAGCCAACACCTTGTTGCCAGCAAATCGCCGGTGTTAACATACCGGCGCAGAGGCCCTGTGCCCGTAGGGGATGACCCGCACGGTTGCCATCTTCTGCGGACGCGCGATACATCACTCTCTTATCCTGGACCATGACGCCATCATGCTCCAGAGCACGTGACCAAGGAGTCGCTTATGTCAACCGAAGCCGCTGACGCCCAAGCCCCTTCGCTCGCCGTCGAGACTTCCACGTCGTCATCCCATTTCCTATCAGCCGACGACAATGCACAGAACGGCAATCTCGAAAAGATTCGCGACATCCTCTTCGGAGCACAAGTCCGTGATCACGACCGGCGCTTCTCCGCGCTTGAACAGAATCTCGTCAAGGAAGCGGCCGCGCTCAGAGCCGAACTCACGAAACGATTCGATGCGCTCGAAGCCTTCATGCAACAGGAAGTGGCAGTCCTGTCCGGTCGCCTGCAACATGAACAAGAAGTCCGCGGCGAAGCCTTGCAGCACCTCGTCAAAGATCTCACCAGCCTCGGGACAGTGGTAGAACGCAAAGCCACCGACCTGGCCCAACAAACCACTCACTCAGAACGTACCCTACGCCAGGAAATCTTGGATCATATCACCGCACTCAAAGAAACGATCCGATCCACGCAAGACCAATTCTCAGATTCTCTCAATCGCTCCGTAGCAGATCTGCGGCATACCAAAACCGACCGCACCGCACTCGCGGAGCTGTTAGCGGAGCTGTCACAGAAACTCCAGCAGGGCTCGTCCACATCCTAGGCGTCCGGATGCAAGGAGCCCGTGCCGATGAATCAACCCAGGTCCAGTAACCAGCCCCCATCGGCTGATACCGCCGCAAGCCCCCAGCTGAAACAAGAGTGGGCTGAGCTTCGCACGCTGCTTCTCGCCCCGGAGCAAACCCAGCTTACCGAGCTCCGCAATCGTATTGATCATACGGAGACCGATGCGCCTTCCGTCAGCAAAGTCCTCGCCGAGGCCATCACATTGCGGGGCAAACAGGACGAACGACTCACCGCCGCACTCACCCCGCATGTTCAGACGGCATTGACGAGTTCCGTACGCCGAAACCCCCATGTGATCGCTGAGGCCATCGCCCCCATCATGGGCCCGGCCATCCGCCAAGCGATCGTCCGCGCTCTCCAAGGGATGATGCAGTCCTTCAATCAGACCATCGATCACAGCCTTTCCCCCAAAGGACTCGCCTGGAGAGTCGAAGCCTGGCGGACGGGACGCCCCTTCGCCGAAGTCGTCCTCCTGCACACGCTGCGATTTCGCGTTGAGCAACTCTTCCTCATCCATCGCGACACCGGCCTCCTGCTCCATCACGTCGCATCGGATACGGCCATTATTCATGATCAGCAGCTGGTATCCGGCATGCTGACAGCGATTCAAGCCTTTGTGCAGGACACCTTCAGTACCCCGCGAGGACAGACCCTCAATACCTTGGAAGTAGGAGAATGTCGGGTCTTGATCGAACAAAGCTCCCAGGCCATTCTGGCCTGCGTCGTTAGGGGAACCGCACCAAGATATCTTCGGGCTCAGATCCAGCAAACCCTCGAGTCGATCCAGCTCGATTATGCCGACGTGTTCGCTGCATTCGACGGGAACCCTTCGAGCTTCGATGCCACGCACGACCGCCTCATGGAATGTGTGCAGACTCAGTACGAGACTCCCCGCACGAGAACCTCCCCAATGACCTGGGCGGCCCTCACCGTCATCGTCCTCGCCACAGCCTTCTGGGGCTGGACATCCCATCAAGGCAACCAGCGCTGGCAACATCTGACGCAGAGAATCCGCACCATGCCGGGAGTCGTCGTCACGACACTCGAACGGGATGGCCAGACCGTCACCCTTGAGGGACTTCGCGATCCTCTGGCAACGGACCCGGTAGAACTCTTGGCTGAGGAAGGAATCCCCCGCGAGCACATCATCTCTCACTGGACCCCATTCCACTCCCTTGACCCTCAATTCGTCGGCCAGCGCGCAGCCTCGCTCCTCCATCCGCCGGGGACTGCGACCCTCCACTACGACGACGGCCGCCTCACCGCCAGTGGGACTGCACCGGAAAGCTGGGCGATCCAAGCCAGACAGATGGCCCCCTTGCTTCCGGGCGTTCATGAATACCTGGATGCGGATCTCCACACCGCCTCACGCGCTGATCTCATCGCCCAATTGAACCGAATCAGCTTCTTCTTTGAGAGCGGTTCCTCCACCCTCTCCGAGGCAGAATTGAACAAGATCACGCCGGTCAAACACCTGCTCAAA
>CXWL01114991.1_pt1 | contig 13225 bp, 9 predicted proteins | sample 590931 | NCBI WGS metagenome assembly CXWL01 (sample SAMEA3498368, study PRJEB10139) | groundwater metagenome | biome: water well; material: biofilm material | place: Germany | collected 2015-04-27
CCACCACGCCGTAGCTGGAGACCTTGTCCCAAGGGACTTCGCGCGTGATGACGGACGCCAGCGCGCCTTTGCGGCGGTGTTCGAACAGTGCCGACTTGAGGTCGAGGTCGATCAGCGCGTCGCCGCACAGGACGATGGTGGTTTCGTCGAAGAAGCCGCCGAACTCCTGGATTTTTTTCATCCCGCCGGCCGATCCGATCGGCTGCGGCACGACTTCGCCGTCGTCGTTGGTATAGCCTTCGAACGAATAGCCGATCTGGACGCCGAACTGGTGGCCTTCGCCGAAATACTCTTCGATCTTGTCATGCAGGTAGCTGACGTTGACCATGATTTCGCTGACGCCGTGCTTGGCCAGGTGTTCGACGAGGTAAGCCATGACCGGCTTGCCAAGCAGCGGAATCATGGGTTTGGGGAGATCGTATGTGAGCGGACGTACGCGTGTTCCCTTGCCCGCTGCCAGAATCATAGCTTTCATCGGTGCATCCTTTTCATTACTTCGGCGTTGACTGGTAGCGCCATGCATCGGCGCACATTTGTGCGACATCGCGTTCAGCCTTCCAGTCGAGCTCGGTTTGCGCGCGGACTGGATCGGCATAGCATTTGGCGATATCGCCTGGGCGGCGGTCGACGATCTTGTAGGGAATAGGTTTGCCGCAAGCCTGTTCAAAGGCGCGCACCATTTCCAGCACGCTGTTGCCGCGCCCGGTCCCCAGATTGTACGTAACAACGCCAGGACCTGTCGCCAGCCTGGTGAGCGTTTTTACATGACCTATGGCGAGATCGACAACGTGGATGTAGTCGCGCATGCCGGTGCCGTCCGGCGTCGGATAATCGCCGCCATACACCGACAGGAATTCGCGGCGGCCGTCGGCAACCTGGGCGATGTAAGGCACCAGGTTGTTCGGGATGCCGTTCGGTTCTTCACCGATCAGGCCGCTTTCATGCGCGCCGACCGGATTGAAATAGCGCAGCAGCGCGATGCGCCAGGTTGGGTCGGATACCGACAGGTCGCGCAGCATCTCTTCGATCATCAGCTTGCTGCGCCCGTAAGGATTGGTGGCCGACAGCGGGAAGTCTTCGACGATCGGCACGCTGGCCGGGTCGCCATACACGGTGGCCGATGACGAGAACACCAGGGTCTTGACGCCGAACCTGGCCATCGTCTCGAACAGCACCAGGCTGCCGTAGACGTTGTTGTCGTAGTAGCGCAGCGGCTGCGCGACCGATTCGCCGACCGCCTTCAGGCCTGCGAAGTGGATCACCGCATCGATCGGGCTCGATGCGAAGGCCGCCTGCATGGCTGCGCGGTCGCGGATATCGCCTTCGATGAAGGCCACCTTCCTGCCGCTGATCCGGGCGACCTTGTCGCCGACGCCGGGGTTGCTGTTGGAGAGGTTGTCGTAGACGAGCACGTCGTGGCCGGCCTTGAGCAGTTCAACGCAGGTATGGGATCCGATGTAGCCCATGCCGCCTGTAACGAGTATCTTCATCTAGGTCCCTTTAAGTTGCGTCGCTCCCGTACGAACCGGAATCCATGCGCGATCAGCCCGGGTTCCCCTTTCAGGGGAGCGACAGGTGTAGCTAGCGGCCAGCGGCCTCTTTGATGAACAGCCAGATAAAGGCCACGTCATCGATAAAATAACGGCGGAACATGCGGCGCGGCTCCTGCAGGAAGCGGTAGAACCATTCGAGGCCCGACTTCTGCATCCACAGCGGCGCGCGCTTGACCTTGCCGATCGCGACGTCGAAGGTACCGCCGACCCCCATCGCGAACGGAATCTTCATCTCGGCCTGGTAGCGCCCGAGGAACTGCTCTTTCTTGGGCGAGCTGATCGCCACGAACAGCAGGTCGGCCTGGCTGTCCTTCACTTGCGCGGCCACCTGCGCCTCCTCCGCTTCGCCTTTCCAGTAACCGTTGCGGTAGCCGCAGATCTGCAGCTTGGGGTACTTGCGTTCGTAGGTGTCCTTCACCGCGCGCACGACTTCCTCGCGCGCGCCAAGCAGGAACACGCGCCAGCCCTTGGCGCCCGCGCGCGCCATCAGCGCTTCAAACAGGTCGACCCCGGCCACGCGCTCCTTCAAGGGCTTGCCGAGCAGGCGCGAAGCCCACACCACCGGCATGCCGTCGGCATTAATCAGGGCGCATTCGTTGATGATGCGACGAAGGCCCGGGTCGCGGCTGGCCTTGACCAGTTTGTCGACATTGACCACCACGTGCTGGTGCGGCCGGCCCGACTGGATGAAACCCTCGACGCGGCCGAGCGTCTCTTCCATCGTCAGGTTATCGACCTGGCACCCCATCAACGTGATGCGCCCGCTCATGACACATGCCTCGCGAGGATCTCGACGATGCGCTCGGCCGCCTTGCCGTCCCACAGGTGAGGACGGCGTCCGGTCTTGCCTTCGCCGCGCAGTACCTTGCGCGCTTCGGCAATGATCTTTTCCGGGTCGGTGCCGGCCAGTACGTTCGAACCTTCGTCGACCGTCACCGGACGCTCGGTGTTTTCGCGGATCGTCACGCATGGCACGCCCAGCGCGGTGGTCTCTTCCTGCAGGCCGCCGCTGTCGGTCAGCACCACCGCCGCGTCCTTCCACAGGTTGAGGAAGGCCATGTAGGCCTGCGGGCCGGCCAGCGTGACGTTGGGACCCAGGTCGATGCCGAACTTTTCCAGGTTGGCGCGGGTGCGCGGGTGGACCGGGAAGATCAACGGCAGCTCGTTCGAGATTTCGCGCAGCGCGCCGCCGATGCGGGCGAAGCTTTCGGCGTCGTCGACGTTGCTCGGGCGGTGCAAGGTGACCACGCCGTAGCGCTGCCTGGCGTCAAGGCGCGCGGCCTTGAAGGCGGCGGTGTCGAAACCGCTGGTGTCGGCGCCGGCCAGTTTGTCGGCCTGGTACAGGACGTTATCGACCATCACGTGGCCGACGTAGTGGACCGCCGAATCAGGCTTGCCTTCGCGCTTGAGGTGCTCCAGCGCGGCTGGCTCGGTGACGAAGAACCAGTCGGAGATGCTGTCGGTGACGAGGCGGTTGATTTCTTCGGGCATCGACATGTCGCCGCTGCGCAGGCCCGCTTCCACGTGGGCGACCGGGATATTGAGCTTCTTGGCCACGATCGAGCAGGCCAGGGTCGAATTGACGTCGCCCACCACCAGCACGGCGTCAGGACGCTCGGCCATGCACAGCTCCTCGAAGCCGACCATGATCTTGGCGGTCTGCTGCGCATGGCTGCCGCCGCCGGCGGCCATGAAGACGTCCGGCTGCGGGATGCCCAGCTCTTCGAAGAACACGTCATTCATGTCGCGGTCGTAGTGCTGTCCGGTGTGGATGATCTTGAAGGACAGCGCCTGCTGCGCCTGGAAGGCGCGGACGATTGGTGCGATCTTCATGAAGTTCGGGCGGGCGCCCGCGACCAGGTAAATAGTAGGCATGACTAACCTTCAGGTAAATATTAAGTAAATGATATTGTAAACCGGCATTCTAACCGCGCGCCGGGCGATTCCGTTGTAATTATTGCCACATCGCATGGCTGCTTCGCTTCATAACTGCGCGAATACCAGCCCAGCGGTGGTTCTTGCTGGCCGCGCACCAGCGCGATGGCGGCGCCCTCGCCCACCACGTCCACCTGCATCTCGAATGTCTTGCCGCGCACGTGGATGCCATCGGCGTTGCGCGTGACCGCCAGGCCAGGCGCGAAGTGCCAGAACTGTTCGGCCTTGTGCGCGCCCTTCGCCGCCACCTTGTCGATGACGACCAGGGTGGCCGAGGTGTCGTCGAACTTTACTTCGCGGATGTGGCGTGCAGGGTCGGCAAGCCGCATGTAGCCGTTGTGGGTGCCGCGGAAATCGAACTGGCCGGGGGATCGCGGCATGCGCTCGACGTGGCTGCGCGCCTTGCGCACCCACATGAAGCGCCCNNCACATGAAGCGCCCGCCGCTGACCGACTGGTCGACGCCGTCCACGCGTACCGTGTTGTGGGCCGAGGTGCCGCGGAAGTAGTCGCGCCACTTCCGGTCCTGCCAGTAGGAATAGGTGCCGGGATCGACCAGGCATTCTTCGCCCGCCACCGACAAGGTCAGCGACAGCGCGTCGGCATGGCCATGCGCCGCGATCCCGAGGTAGCCGAGCGGGCCGCAATCGAGCAGGCCCTTGATTTCGCCGGCCGCGCCAAAATCGCGTCCGAACAGCAGATAGCCGCCGTCCGGGAAGGCCCAGCCATCCGCCTGCGCCGGTGCGAGGCTGCGCGGGCGCTGTCCTGGAAACGCGTGCAGCAGCCAGCGCGCGGTGGCGCCTTGCGGCGCGCGTTCGCCGGCCAGCGCGCTGCCAAGCGATAGCAGCAGCGCGGCGCGGTCGTTGTCGTCCGGGTCGAGACGGTAGACGATGCCGTCATCGGCGTCGCCGACCATCGGCACGTGGCCGCCCACATCCCTCACCGCGCGCAGGAACGCCAGCGCCCGCTCGAGCGCTTCCCAGTACTGGCTTGAGAAAGGCCGCCCGCCGGCCTGGCCGGCAAGCGCCGCCACGAACAGGAACTCGCTCGAGAACACGTGGTATGAGAAGGCCTGTTCGCGGTTGACGCCGTCGCTGGAGAACTGCGCCCGCGCCTCATGCTCCAGTTCGCGCGCGGCCTGCTCGCGCCAGCGGGCCGACTGGTCCCAGCACGGCCACGCGGTAGTTGCCACGTACAGGCCGGCCAGTTCGCCGATCAGGTGGTTGTTGGCCGACGAATGGCGCGACAGGTGGCGCGCGATCGACTGGCAGTGCGCGTAGATACTATCGAGCCATGCGCGGCGCAGCGCCTGCCCGTGTTCGCCGGCGAACAGCGGGCCATCGCCGCCGCCGGCCAGCTGCCACAGCAGCGACCAGTTAATCAGGCGGATGCCCATTTCGAGCGAGCTGGTCCAGTTCGGGCCAGTCATTGGCGGGCACTGCTCCAGCCAGCCGGATAGTTGCGCGCGCAGCACGGCCAGCCATTCGGCGTCGCCGCTGACCTGCCAGGCCTGGGCCAGCCGCACGAGATGCACATGGCGGTTCAGTTCCCACACATGCTTGATGTCGCCCACCAGTTCACGGTCGGTGATGCGGATGTCGCCAGCGAATACGGACGGTCCGAGCACTCCGCTTGCCGGGTCGCGGTTCCACTCGGGCTGCGGGCCGACGTTGAAGCGGCTTTCGGCAAACAGCACCACCTCGCCCGCCTTGATGCGTTCGGCATCAAGCAGGATGGCGTCGGCTTCGCCCGGCGCAAGCGGCGGCGTGCCGGCGCGCGGCAAGGCGCGCGCCGGGCTTGCAGGCGCCGGCGCCGACCAGTGCTGCATCGCGCGCCGCTCCAGGCGGCCGACGGCAGCCTGCTGCATGCGGTAACCGACTTCGCCCAGCGACATGCAGCGCAGCCGGTTGACCAGCCAGGCCAGGCGTTCGGCCGGCGGCTGGCGACTCATCGCGGCTCTCCCGCACACAGCTCGCGGTACACGCCCGCCAGCTTGCCGATGACGACGGCGGTGGAGAATCGTTCGGCCACGGTCTGGCGCGCGCGCTCGCCGAGGCGGCGGCGCAGGACGGAATCGGCCAACAGGCGCGACAAGGCGGCAGTCAGCGCCTGCACATCGCGCGGCGCGACCAGCAGCCCGTTGTCGCCGTCGGCGACGGCTTCGGGAATGCCGCCCACGCGCGAGACGACGACCGCCTTGCCGACCGCCATCGCCTCGAGCATCGCCATCGGCAGGCCCTCGGNNCCTCGGCATGGGACGGCAGGCAGAATACGGCCGCGCGCGCCAGCTGGTCGGCCTTGTCGGCGGCGCCGATCCAGCCCAGCACTTCAAGCCGGTCGGCGATGCCCAGCTGCGCGGCGCGCGTGCGCAACCGCGCCAGGTCGCCGTCGCCGCCGACCGCCAGCCGGACCTTGGGGAAGCTTGGCGCCAGTGCGGCCACGGCGGCGAGCAGGTCGTACACGCCCTTCGGCGTATCGGCGCGGCCGAGGAACAGGATGCGGTCCGCTTCTTCTGCGCAGCCCGAGGCCAGGCGGGCGACATCGACCGAATTGGGCACCACGCGCACCCTGGCCCCTGGCGCGAAGCCGGCCAGGAAACCGGCCCAGCCATCCGACAGCGCGATCACGACCGAACTCGCTTCCAGCGTGTGGCGGATCCACCAGCGCGCCAGCGGCCCGGATTCCTTGGTAGCGAAGTCGCGGAAGCCGCCGCCATGCAGGTGGAACACGGTGCGCGCGCCGCAGCGGCGCGCGATCAGGAGCAGCAGGGATTTGCGGAAGAAGCTGGCGTGCGAGGCCGAATGCGCGTGCACCACGGCCGGGCGCTCGGTCATGCAGGCAAGCGCGGTGCGCCAGAAACCTGACAGCGCAACGCCTGCCTTGCGTGCGCGCGAACCTTCGGCATGGGTCGCAAGGTAGCGCACGCCTTCGCGCTCGAACAGGCCGTCCTGGTCCAGTACCGAGACCACCGCGGCGATTCCTCCCTTGCCGGACAGCGCGGTTCCGATCATCAGCACCCTGGGGGCCATGGCCATCACCCGCGCACTCCGCCCATGTATTGCAGCGTCTTTATCATGCGGAAAATTATCATTGGAGCAAGAATTGATGATACCTCATCAGGACTCGCCCACGTTCTGGCATTTGTGCGCAGCAACATAATTGATCGGTCAGCAAGGCCGGTCGGGCAAGACCTGTTCGTAGGCGGCAGCGACCCGTTCCGCCAGCACCGTGTAGGTGCGGTGGGTGCGTACCCATCCTGGTCCCCGCGCGGCGAACTGCGACGCCATGGTTGGGTTGCCCAGCAGTTCGAGGACGGCGTCGCGGAAGGCCGCCGCTTCCATCGGCGCGCACAGTCCGGCGCCGCTCTGGGTGATCACCAGCTTCTGGTCGGGAATGTCGTTGGCGACGCTGGGGATGCCCAGCGCCAGGTATTCGACCAGCTTGGTCGGCGACGAGACGTCGAACAAGGTACCGCGCGGGATCGGCGACAGGCCCACTTCGGCCCGCACGGCGTAGCCCAGCGCTGCGTGCTGGGGCAGCCAGCCGGTCAGCAGGACATGGTCATCCAGTCCGCGCCTGGCGATACTGGCGCGCATCCATGCCATTTCATCGGCGGACGGCGCGTCGCCCGCGATCACCAGCAGGATGTCCGGCTGCGACGCGCGCAGCGCGTCGACGACGTCGAGCAGGAAATCCGATTTGCGCGACTGGGCGATGCGGCCCAGGTAGACCATCACGCGGCGTCCGTCCAGGCGCGGATCGGTGCTTGGCGTGACCGACTCGCGGCGGAACAAGGCGGCGTCGACGCCCATCGGCACCGCGGTCAGGCGCGCGCGCTCGAAGCCCTTGGCAGCGAGCCAGTCGGCCATCGCGTCGCTCTGGACAAAAATGTGGCGCGCGCCAGGCAGCACCAGGCGGTAGATGACGTAGCGCGACAACGCCGCCCGCGCCGCATGGGCCAGCCACAGCAGGCCGCGCCCGCGCCGGCCGATTTCGTCGCGCCGCACCTCGAAGCCTTCGACGATCGGGAACGACATCCAGTAGACGAACGGCAGCCCGAGCACGGCGGCGGCAACGCGGCCAACCAGTCCGCTGGCAATCTTGTCGCGCACCTGGATACAGTCGAGCGGCGCGCGGCGCCATGCGCGAAACAGGCCGACGGCGTCCCAGAACGGCGACAGCACGCTGGCCAGCCGGTGCTTCAGGCTGCCGACCGGATGCACGGCGCCCGCGCTCCATCCCCCGGCCGCGGCGTCACCGCCGACCTGACCGACCAGGTCGGTACCGATGCCGTAGCGGGGCATCTCCGCGCCGAACAGGGTCAGCACGTCGGCCCGGATCGGCGGCAGCGGATCGCGGATGACGAAGGCAATGGACAGGGGTGTACGGCGCATGAATTTCCTAGCTGCAACGAAAGTCGGGTGCTGAGCGATTCTAACCCAAGTGACCTTTCCGACATTGCAACAATTGCAACAGTGCGCGGGTGCCGCTTGCGCGGGACAGGCTGTTTTACACGGCGCGGCCTGCCCTCAGCGCCTGCAGCATCGGCACCAGGCCGGCGCTGCCCGCAGTGTCGATCTTGCGGCAGAAGTGGGCGCCCGAACGGGCGATGTTGTCGAAGTCGGCGGTGTCGAGGATCTTCGGATTGCGGGCGCCGCTGTCGGGCCACGCGATGTAGCGGAAGTTGTTGGATACGACCGTGGCCGCGAACGGCGAGTCCATCACCAGGGTCTGGAAAAACAGTTCATCCGGGCAGGCCACTGTGCTGAAAAACTGTTCGAGCGACGGATCGGCCCTGGTCCGCGCAAGTATCATCGCGATGCATGGCCGGCTGAGCGCCCACCAGCACGAGCCGCCGTACGGGCGCATCGCCCCGGTCATCTTGCGCTGCAGGCCCAGCGACCGCATCGCGCGCAGCAGCACCTTGGCTGCCATCCTGGCGACCCGCCCTCCCCGCGGCCAATAAAAATACTGGTAGCGCTCCTGGCAGGCCCAGCCATCCGGTCCGATCGGCGCGCACTCCAGCAGTTCGCTGCCGTGCGCCGCGTCAAGTGCCGTCGTCAAGGCATCGTTCGACAGCAGCGGAAAATCCTGGGCGCTGATGAAAACCACTTTATCGAATGCGGGCACGCCCTCGACGATCTCGGCCAGCGAGTTGAGCGTGGCGCGGACCTGGCTCCAGTGGCCCCAGTGCACCGCGATCCGCTGGCGCACGAGGCGCGCCTGCGGATTGATGCGCGCGACGTCCAGTGCCGACCTGGCGTCGACATTGACGTAGATGACGAAGTCCTCATGCGCCAGGTGCCCGACCAGCGCATTGAGCTGGTCGAGGTCCTTGTGGGCGTGGATCAGGATGACCTGTTTCATCGGCGTCGCGAAGGCATGCAATCCTTGGGCAAAAAAAAATGTCCTCCCGTTAGCGCAAGCGCGGACGGAAGGACATTGGTCGCGCCAGCACCGGGCCAACCCGGCGTTAGCGATGTTACATTAATTGAGCGTGATCGACTGTGCGCCCACCGTAACCGTGCGCGTGGCCGAGGCGCCGGTGCCGCTCGTGGTCAGGCTCATCGCCGGGCGCTTGCAGCCGACGTCGAGCACGATCAGGAACTCGGTCAGGACGTTCGGATTGCCAGCCAGAACGAAGGCGCCGTGGTCTTCCACCGTGCCAGGCTTCGGCGCCGCGCCGATGCGCTTTTCCCAGGCGCCGGCGCCGAGCGAACGGACACACACCGACTGGCCGTTGATCGCCACCTTGACGTTGCGGGCATCCTCGACCGTGAAAGCGATCGGTGCATGCATGTTGAACTCGTACTTGCGTGCGACTGCCGAGCTCAGCTTGTCGCGGATGACCACCGCGTTCTGGTTACGCAGGTACCACAGCTGGCGCTTGGCCTGGGTCAGCTGGGCGCCGTAGGCGAGCTGCGCGTCGCCTTCGGCGAAGTCGTAGGTCGGCTGGGCGGCGAAACCGGTGATGCGGCCGTTGCGCTGCAAGGTCTCGCGGTAGCCGTCCACCAGCTGGCCAACGCCGGCGTCGAATGTGATCGTGTTCTGCGACTTGCTCTGGTGATACCAGTCTTTCCAGTACGGCGACCCGTACCAGTCATACCAGCCCGCCTTGGTAATCAAAGGCTGGCCGGCCACCGACAGCAGGAAGGCGTTCTGGTCGCCATGGCTGTGGTTGAACGAGCCGTACGGGCTGGACTTGAAGTAGACCGAGGTGCGGCCCGCCGACCCGATGTCGCTGTGCATGGCGGCCCAGCCGATGCTCGGGTAGTAGGCCGAGTTCGACGGGGGCGACAGGTAGGTCGTGTGTGCGACCGGCAGCGGATACGGCGCCTGCAGCAGGCTGAGCGAATCTTCCATGCCGCCCAGGCCCTTGACGTACCAGGCGGCGCGCGGCGATACCAGGCGCGAGGCGAAGGCGCGGAACACGCGGGTGTCCGGCTTTTGCTCGGAACCGTCGCCGAACGAGTGCTTGTTCGAGCCCGGCGGGGTGAACTGGGTGGCGAAGTCGAGGAAGCCGAGGGTCCATGGTTTGGCGTAGAAGTTCACGCCGGTGGCTTGCGACAGCGGGTCCCACAGCGCCACCAGGTAGCCGGCCGTGTATTCGGCGTAGGCGGTGCCGTTGGCGTAGCCGCCTTCCGGGCCGCTCCATGGCGACGGGCTGTTGGCGTAGGCGCGGAACGAGAAGTCGAACCACTTCTGCGCGTCGGGGATGTCGCCCAGCGACAGGCTCGAGATCAGCACCATGAAGACCAGGCTGGTGTTGGCGTGCGAGTCGAACGGATACTGGTCGAGGCGGCCGTTGTCGCCCGCCAGGTTGGCGTAGATTTCATTCGAGCGGACAGTCACGGTGGACAGCCACCTCGCCTTGCGGGTGGCGTCCAGGCTGGCGGCCAGGATATCGACCGCCTTGATCAGCGACAGGGCGATCTGGCGCGTCGCCTGGTCCTGGTTCTTGTAGCTGGTCGGGCCCTTCGGGTTCAGCGCGGCCAGCTGGTCGCCCTTGCGCAGCGCTTCGTCGAGGAAGATCTTCTCGCCCTTGATGCGGTAGACCAGCGCGGCCGCTTCCAGCTGCCGGCTCGCTTCGTTGATGCGCTGGCGGATGTCGGTCTGCTGCGCGGCCATCGCGGCCGTCAGCGGCGAGCTGATGACGAGCGGCCAGCGCTCGTCCGACAGCGGTGGCAAGGCCGTGATCTGCAGCTTGACTTCATTGGCCAGGCGGCTCGAGTAGGCTTCGAGATCGCTCTTCTTGGCCGTGCTCCAGGTCGAGAAAGGCGTGACGGTGCCCGGCAGCGAACGCGGGCGGGCCTTGGACAGGATGCGGGCACGCAGGGTGGCGTTGTCTGGCACTTCGAACACGGTCGAACGCGAGGTGATCGAGAACGGGCGCTGGGCCGACCAGTCGCCCGAGGTGGCCGGACGCACGCGCCACGTGTAGTTACCGTGTGGCAGGGCCTTGGTCGGGAGATACCAGTTCCGGTCGACAATCGCGCGGATCGGGGTGGACGAGCCTTGTGCCAGGATCTCGACTTCGTATTGTGCAGCTCCGGTGGCATGGCGCGCCCACGTGAAGCCGGGTGGATTCTGGGCCTGGATCTGGTAGTCGCGCGGGGCCGGCTGGATCACCAGCGGGTCGCCCGATTGGGCCCAGTCAGCGCGCGCTTCGATGCCTGCGAACAGCGACGCCGTGATGATGGCGGTGCGGAGGATTCGGTGCGAATAACGGTTCATTGAAACTAACTCCGTGAAAATGAATGCTGCGGTTTCGCTACGCGACCTTGCGGCCGGTGCGCGATTGTTAAAAGCGATGCGTTCGCTTTAAGCAGGACTCATAGTACCGTAAATAAAATTTCAGTGAGGCAATTTCCCCGTTTAAGCCCATGATTATCCAAGGAATCTGCGTTAAAGCAACACCCTTTGTGGACCTGTCAATTGACGAAATTTCAGCCTTGTTTTCGATCCTGCAAACTTGGTTTATTGAACAGTCATTTAACAATTTGGACAGTATTATCCATCCCGGCGCAGTTGGCGCATCCTTTTCATGTATCGCAGGCAATACACGCCGAAGGCGAGCGGCGCCTTGTCCATATGGCGGCGGCGCACGCTGAACTCTTCCTGGCGCGCCTTGATCTTGTTGGCCGACGAGACGCTGCCGGCGTGGTCGCGGAACACGGTAAAGGTACGGTCGACGGTGGCGGGCTGCGCAACTGCGCCCAGCCGCAGCCAGAGGTCGATGTCCATCGCGTATTTCAGTTGCTCATCGAACACGCCAACCCGCTCGAAGGCGGACTTGCGCACGAACACGGCTGGATGGGGAACAAAGGCCTTGCCGGCGGCCAGCGACTGGTAGCTGAACGGGCTCATCGTGTGAGGCGCCTGCAGCACGTCGTCCTTCAGCACTTGAATGTTGCCGAACATCCAGTCGACCTGGTCGGCGGCAAAACGCTCGGCCGCCGTCGCCAGCACATCATTGCTGAAGTAATAGTCGTCCGAATGCAGATGGGCGATGTACTCGCCGTTTGCGTGCCGGATGCCCTCGTTCATGGCCCGGCTGATGCCGCCCTTCACATCGCGCAGCACCCGCTTGTTGCCCGGGTAGGCGTCGATCATTTCCAGGGTCGCGTCGGTCGAGCCGCCGTCGACAAAGATATGCTCGACGTCGCCGCAGGTCTGGGAAGCCACCGAAGCGAGCGTGTCGCCCAGGGTGGCGGCGCTGTTCCAGGTGCAGGTCACGATGGAGAAAGTGGGTCTATTCAGCATAAAAATCCAGTAGTTTCGGAATCACTTGCAGGGAATCGGCGCCGAATGATGGCGCGGGGGCCAGCACCACAGGCGCGCCGGCCAGCTGCAGCAGGAGCTTGTCGACCAGTTCGCGCATCGTCGCGCCCAGTTGCAGCTGGCCGGGGTAGCGCTGGTAGCCGGACAACTCAGGAGTACCGCCGCGCGCCAGCGCCACGCATTGCTTGCCCAGCGCCAGCGCTTCAAGCACGGTCGTGCTGCAAGCTTCCTCGCACACCGAGGGAACCACGCAGACGTGGCTGCGCACAGCCAGCGCAATGGCTTCGTCGTACTCCTTCCAGCCGAGGAAGCGGATGCGCTGGCTGGCGTAGGCTGCCGCCAATGGTTCCCGCTCGGGCCCGTCGCCGACGATCACTACCTGCGCATGCGGGGGCAGGCGCGGCGCGGCTTCTGCCAGGAATTCGGCGAAGCCCTTGCCCGCGTCGATGCGTCCGATCATCATCACCTGCCCGCGCTCGACTTCGCCGGCGGCGGCGCGGGTGTGGCGCGCCAGGCGCGCGTAGTCGATGAAGTTGTGGATGACGCGCGTGTGCGACAGGTCAGCGTCCGGCACCGCGCGCAGGAACTGGCGGCGCAAGAACTCGGACACGAACACCGTCTTTTGGGTACCGAACGAGGTGGCGGTGCCGTTCCGGTAAGCGCGCACGGCAATCGCCGTGACCGACTTGCGGATCGGCCCGGCGTTGGCTGAAATGCATATCGAGCAATCCTCCGGCGTAACGGTCGTGCATACCTCGCCGCCGCGAAAGCGCAGGTGGGTCAGGCATTCGCTGCCCTGGTCGTGGCGGGTTTGTACATAATTGATACCTGGCTCCAGGTACAGCCCCGTCATTGGCAGGTGGCCGTGGTAGTGCACGACGTCGTAAGCGCGCGCGCGGGCGTTGATGGCACTGGCGATTTTCCTGGCGAAGAAGGGCCGCTTGAGCGGATTGAACA
>CXWL01039890.1_pt1 | contig 13224 bp, 14 predicted proteins | sample 590931 | NCBI WGS metagenome assembly CXWL01 (sample SAMEA3498368, study PRJEB10139) | groundwater metagenome | biome: water well; material: biofilm material | place: Germany | collected 2015-04-27
TCAGTGAGCATCGCGTTCAGCTTCTCGCGTGCCACCTGGGTCTGCTTCATCTTCGCCAGCGCGAAGGCGTAGTTCTGGCAGCCATCGGCGTACGACTTGAGCGACGCCTTGGCGTCAGCCTTGGTCACAACGGCCTTGGCAAAGTGCGTGTCGCCCATGGCCACATAGGACTCGGCCAGCGCACCCGTGCCGTCGGGGGGAGAAATAGGAGTCAGCTCTTCGAGCGCTTTATCCAAGTCCTTCTTGGCGAGGAACACCGAGCCGCGCGCATAATGAGCGCGAATCACGTTCACGTTCTTCGCCGCCACGGCTTTGTCGTACGACGCGAGCGCATCGTCGAGCTTGCCGGCATCACGCAGCACGTCGCCCTTGGCCAGCCAGTAGCGATCGTCTCTGTCCAACGCGCCCACTACCGTGCCGTCGGGAGCTGTGTTTTTGATGCCCTTGTAGAAGGTCTCGTACTTGCCCAACAGCGCCAGCGCGGCGTCTGACTGCCCAGCGCTCTGGAGCAACAACGCGCCATCGAAGAAGAACACCGGAGCCGTGCCGGCCTTGGCGACCAGTTGATCGAACGCCGCGCTGGCACTGGGGTCTTTCTTGTAGGCCAGCGCTCGGGCCTTGGCGAACATCGCCCAGGTGTCGTCGGGGTTGGCTAGCAGCGCAAGGCCAGAATCTTTGATCGCGTCGTCGTAGCGGGCTTCGACGTTAGCGACCTCGGCGCGAATCGCCAGGGCGCGGGCCTTCATGCCCGGAGTGAGGTCGGCTTCTTTGCTGAGCACGTCGTTGACGATGTCGACGCTGTCTTTGACTCCGGCGCGCCGGTAGGCACGGGCCGCGGCCACGCCCAGCCGCGAACGAATATGGTCGGGGTTGGCGTTCACTCCCTTGGCGTAGGTTTCGAAAGCCTGCGCCCAGCTGCCTTCTTCGAGGAGCACGTCGCCATAGCCACAGGCGTACTGAGGGTCTTTCCATGCTTTTTCCATCGCCGAGTTGAGCGCGGGCTTGGCGAGCGCGACGTTGCCCTGCATCTTCAGCGCGAGGCCCTGCGCGTAGAACAGCTTCGGGCTCGAGCCGCCCTTCTTGCGCTGCTCTTCGATGTAATTTTCAGCGTCTTTCGCCTTGCCTTCGGCGATCAACATCAGCGCGTGCGAAGCGTGCCGGTCTTCACCGCGGGCATCGGCCTTGACGGCGCGGGCCAAGAACTCTTTCGCCTTCGCGTCGGCGCCCGGCACCTTGTGCACCAGCCACAGCTCGGTGTGAATGCCGGTCGTCAGCGAGAGCGCTTCGGGCGAATCAGCCTTCAACGTGAGCACATCGTCGAGCTGCTTGAGTGCTTGCTGCAGGTCGGCCGGGTTGTCTCGCATCACGGTGACGCGCACGGCTTTCATGCGCTCTGAGACGTCTTTCTTCGTCTTGTCGTTTTTCCAGAAGAAAAACACTCCGCCGGCGAGAATCAGCGCCACGAGGGCGATTTGACCCATCGCCGAGCCAAAGCTCTCGCGCTTCTTCCAATCGCCACCTTCGGTGTTCTTCACGTCGTCAGCCGCAGCCATGAAATGCCTCTCGTAACGGGGTCGAAAAAGCCCGGGGGATATAGCGACAGGTATTTCAGGGTGTCAACGTAGGCTTTGGGTGTTTCTTGAGGTGGGACACCCGAGTGCGTCACGCCGGGTACGACGGCCGCGCGTGCTCTCGCCAATGCTTGACCGACGGCCGTTCCCACTGGGCCTCGGCGAAGGCCTTGACCTTCTTCGGCAGCTCGGTGCCGTTCAAGTTCAACCGCTGCAGCATCAGCGCCAGGTCGGTATCGGCCAGGCACCATTGATCAAACAGGGTGAGCCGCCCCTCTTCAACCAGACTGTCGACACCCTTCAAGAAGCGCTCCATGTGGGTGGTGGCCTCGGGCGACAGGGGCGCATTGATCGGCTTGTTGAAGAACAGGCTGGTGGTGGGCCGTTCTTTTCGCAGGGGCATGAAGTCAGAGCGCATCCACGCCATTACTTCGCGGCAGGTGGCGCGCTGGGTGAGCTTCTTGGGTAAGAGCGACTCGAACTGGGGAGGGGGAAAGAGCTCCTCCAGGTACTCGGCGATCGCCGACGATTCAGCCAATTGGAAAGTGTCGGCCTCGAGCATGGGTATGCGCCGGGTGCGCGAGGGGTAGGCGGGCGTGAAGTGCTCTTTCTTCTGCAAGTTCACTTCGCGCACTTCGAAGTCGACGCCTTTTTCGGTCAGCGCCACGAAGGCCGACATCTCCCACGGGCTGTCCCACAGGGTGTCGACATACAGAGTGAGATCGGGCTTCTTCATCTTGAGGCTCCTTCGCTCGAGAAGGCTCAAGCTGATAGCAAAGGAGGGAACTAAATGCCCGAAGTGATCTTCCACGCCTTCTTGTCGGCGCGCTTGAAGGTCATCTGCTTTATCTCGCCCTCGCTCTGAGCCTTTGGAGTGAGGTTGGGCAGCTTGAAGCTCGTCGTGTACGTGTAGGTGGCGCGGGCGATGCTCGCCTCTTCATCAAACTCAATTTTTCGCACTGACACTTCGAGCCGAATGTCATCGAGCCTCGACATGCGCACAGGCAGCTTGCTGCCCAGGTCTTGGTAGGTGAGATCGTCGTCGGGGTTGGCGCTGCCGCCGTCATCTCGAAACGACTCGTGTGCCAACGCGACGATGGTCTGCGCATCGCGCTTCTCGACCGCCTGCCGGTAGGTTTCGATCACATTCAAGATCGCGCGGGTGTCGTCGGTGTCGTCGATTTCGGTGCCGGCGATCTTCTGGTGCGCACAACCCGCGAGGGCCAGGGTCGCTACCACGGTCAAGATTCGGTTCATGGGACCTTTCTGCACGACAGTAGTTTCTCTCAACAAGACAATCGCAGGCAGTATTCCTCCCGCTATTTCGCGCGCAACACCTCGGCGATGAAGCGGTTGAGTACCGGCACCTCGTTGTCGAGAATCTTCATGCCTTCGCTTCTGATGATGCCCTCGGCGGCGATGGCGAGCGGCTTCAGCAGAAACGGGAGCTTGACCGTGATTTCACCGTCCATCGTGCGCTCGGTCTGGCCGTTCACGTCTTTGAGCTTGAGCACTCCGGTGTTGACGAGCAGCTTGCTGATCTTTTCGGACGTCGGGGTGTTGGTGAACGACAGCTCTTTGCGGCCGCGGTCGTAGGTCGACGTCTCGATGAAGGCGAACCATTCCGGAGGCACCTGCTTGGGCCCGATATTGGGAATCACCGGCTTGGGGCGGTAGCGCGCCTTACGCGTGACCTTGTTGCCGTCGTCTTTTTTCTCGAGCACTTTGGCCTCGAGCAACACGCCGTGGTGCTGCAACAAGAAGTCGGTGTAGCGGTCGTCAAGAATCGCCGCTTCGACCTCGGCCACCGTACCGTTAATGCGTTGGCGGGCTTCGAATTTCATGGCCCTGCCTTTAGCACGCCACCAAAGACCCGCTGCTCGAAATTGCAGCGCGCCGCCCACTCCTGGGCCCGCAGGCTCAAGGCCAATGCGCCCTCGTCCCACGGGGGGTGAGCGGCCCATTCGCGAACCTGATCGCAGTCACCCGACATGAAGGCCGACTCGAGCTTCAGCCGCAATGATTCGCGGCGCAGGCTCAAAGGCAGGCCTGCGTCAGCGAGGGCGATGTCGAGATACCCACTCGCGCGCAGGTGCTCATCTTGCGAAGCCAGCCGGCGGCCGAGCAGGTTGCTGAGCATCGCGTGGGTAGGCGCCTTGTCCCACGCGTCACGCAAAGTGAAGGTCTTCACCTCGGCAGAGCCGTCGTCGAAATACCGCCACATCGCTTCGCGCACCCCCTCGCTCTCGAGCGCCGACTTCTTCACCCTCGCGGTGCGGTCCATGGTGGGTGAAACGCGCAGCGCGATGATCTCGTCGAGCAGCACCCGCGCATTCTCGCGCTTGCCGGTTTTCACCGCGAGGTCCACGCGTTCCATCAAGGCGTCGGCGGCGCTTGAAGGGTAGGCCTTCATCGCGTTCGCCAAACGCTCGTACACGGCGTCAGACTCGGCGAACAATTCCATTCGAGCCAACGCCCGCGCTTCACCCATCTGAAACGACGGCTCATCGGGCTGCAGCTGCGCACAGCGGCGGTACGCGTCCAATGCCTTGGTGGGGTCGCTCGCGAGAAATTGAGACGCTTCTTGCGACAGGTTCGCGACTTCTCGCGCGCAGGCCCGGGCGAAAATGCTCGCCCTACGAAAGCGGGCATACGCGAGCTGCTTGCCCTCTTCGTCGAGCGGTACGCCCTCGAGGAATTTGAGCCAGTCTTTGCCCAGCGCCTCCAAGCTCTGGCCGTACACCCCAGCGAAATCGCCGCGCAGGTAGAGGGCGCGCAGCTTGTCGGGGCCATGCGTGTCTTGCAGCCAGCGCAGGAACGAGCCCGCCGCGGTGTAAGCCCGCGATGGAGGCGCCGCGTAGAACCCAGCGGGCTTCATCAGCGCCGCGGGGTCGGGCAGCAGGTCTAACTGCTGCATGCCCTTCGCCCACTGGTGGAGCGTCAGGTCGTCGACGCGGTTGTCGATCGCGACCGCCAGCCCTTCGATGATGCCCGCGTGGGGAAACAAACCAAAGAACGTCGCCGTGACTCCGAACGGCGGCGCACCGAAGGGAGCGGCCAGCGCATGCACCAATTCATGCTTGAGCACTTCGTGCGGAAAAGGCGCGTCGTTGATGTGAATCTCGCGCAGCCAGGGCTTGGCATATTGCGTGTTCGATGCGCCGACGAGCCGGTTTTTTTCGCCGGCGTTGCGGTACCAAAAGACGCTGGCTTTGCCCGGCGCGGTAGACCCCAAGAAGTCGGCCGTTTGCGAAAAGCGAAACTCGATGTCGCGGGCCATGCGCTCGATGTCGCCCCTCTTCTTGCCTCGCGGGTAATAGAGGGTGAAGTGCGCGGTTTCTTCTTTGCCGCCGAGCGCTTCTTGCACCGACGCGTACGTTGCGCCGAAGCCCAAAGTCGTACGGTTCTGCTCCAGGGCTGTCCACCCCATGAAGCAGAGAATGAGAAGCACGGTGGTCCCCAACGAGCCTGGGCGCAGCGTCAACACGGCGCGATGGGGGTTGAGTAGCGCGGTGGCGAGGGTGAGCACGAAGACCGTCGAGATCAGCGTCTGCAGCCGAAACCAGCCCAACGCCGACGTCACCTGCAGCGCTTCGTCATAGAGCGGCCCGGGCAGGTAACCGTAGAGGCCACTGAAAGCGAACACCTGCGGCCCAGTCAGAATCGGCCACGCCACGTACGCCAGCGCGCCCAACACCAGGGCCACGTAGCCCAAGGCCGAGCGGCCGAGCCTTTGGCTGGCGAAGCCGAGCAGAGTGCCCCAAGCGGCGGCGAGCCCAAGCGTGGGCACGGTAAGCAGGGGAAAGAAGGCCATGGTCGCGAAGGGGTTGCACTGGCTGGTGGTGAGCGCCCCCACCGTCGCGAGCAGAAACGGCAGCAGCACCGCACCAAGGCCGAGCAAAACGGTGACGAAAAACGGCGAGAGCACGGTCGCGAGCGCTCCTGCCCCCCCGGCCCGGGTGCGGAGCCTTTCAGCGCGCGCGGCGGTGATGCCCACCAGGGGCATCAGCAGGCCCAGGGCGATGGTGAGTAGCTCGCCCAGCTCGTAACCCGGCAGCTGCGACAAGGGCAGACGTGTACCCACCAGCCCGACCGTGCACACAGCCAGCAGAGGCACCAGTGCCCAGCGGTTCTTCAGCAGCTCGTATGCTCGATTGATCAACCCCATGGAGGCGATCTCCCTCTATACTCCAGCCCCCATGCCTGAACAGAAACCAGGTCCCGAGAGTCGGCAGTCGGCACGGGCTCCCATCGAGCTCAAGGTCGACTACAAGAAGATGAACTCGTTCTTCGCCGACTACACCAAGAACATTTCCAAGGGCGGCACCTTCATCAAGACGGCGAAGCCGTTGCCGATGGGCACCCGGTTTCTCTTCAAGCTCACCGTTCCGGCGCGCGCTGAACCGTTCGAGCTCTTGGGCGAAGTGGTGTGGGCGCAGACCGATGGCGATGGGCCGGGCATGGGCATTCGCTTCATCTATTCCACCGACACCCAGCGATCCGAATTCGAAGGCGTGGTCGAAGAGCTGATGGCGAAGAGCTTGGGCAGCGATCTGACGGATCGCTTGCTCAACAAGGCTCCGAAACCCTGATGTATCGCCGTCGGCTGGCGCTGCTGTGGGCGCTGACCTTGTTGGCCTGCCGGTCGGCCCAAGCCGATAAGCCGGTGGCTCCGGTTGTTGTCGATGCTGGGAGCCCGCGTCCTCCCGCTCCGGTGCCCGCGCCGGTCACCGACGCCACCGCGCAAGATTACGTGGCGCCTGCGCTGCCGACGGGGCGGGTGAAGCTTGTCGACGCTGACGGAAAGGCGATCTGGATAGAGGTGGAAGTGGCGGCGAGCCGTGCCATGCGCACCCGCGGCATGATGTGGCGGGTGGCCTTGGCTGAGGGCAAGGGCATGTTATTTCTCTTCAAGAACCAGGAGCCCTTGAGCTTTTGGATGCGAAATACCCTCATACCGCTCGACATGGTGTTCATCGATTCGAGCCTTAGGATCGCGGGCATCGTCGAGAATGCCGAGCCGCGCACGTTGACAAGCCGTTCGCCGAGCAAGCCGTCGCAATTCGTGCTCGAGCTGCCTGGTGGCTACACGAAGAAGATGCGTATCAAAGCCGGCAGCGCCGTGGAGCTGGAAGGCGTGGGCATGATTCCGGTGGAGCCGTAGGAGCGCCCTTGCGGCCTCCCTAGCGCGGGCGGTGGGATAGCGTTATTATCCCACCCAGACGATATCCCACCCGCTGGGGCGGTCGTCTTGAAAGGAACGTGTGATGGCAGGCTCGCAAAGCGAGGTGGTGTTGACGGTGCGACCCGACAGCAAGGGCCGCATTGCGTTGGGGCGTTTGGCCAAGGGCGTTTCGAGCTACCGCGTTCACGAAGACGCGGACGGTACGCTGGTGCTCGAGCCGTACACCGAGATTCCGGCCAAGGAGCAGTGGCTCTACAAAAATCGCGCGGCGCGCGCCTCGGTGGAGCGCGGGGTCGAAGAGTCGGCCGCGGGCAAGGCTAAGAGCGCCGGCAGCTTCGCCACGTACGCAGACAACTCCGACGAGTGAAGCTGCTCTTCACACCCGAAGCGCTACGTAACCTCGCCCGGCTGGAAGCGGACAAGGGTTTGGCCAAGCGACTCAAGGCAGTGCGCAAGACTCTGGGGTTGATGGAGACAAACCTTCGTCACCCCAGTCTCCATACCCATGAGTTTCACAGTATCGCTGGTGCCAATGGCGAGCGGATCTTCGAGGCCTACGCGGAAAATCGAACGGCCGCCGCGTATCTGGTTTTCTGGCACTACGGGCCCGGCAAGAACGTGATCACGATCGTCGCGATTACGCCGCACCCCTAGCGTGGCCGGCTAACTCTTCAAACCCACCGGCTTGCTCGCCCTCGCCGCCGATTCTGCCGCGAGCTCTTCCACCACGTCAGACACCGGCGTCAGCACCGGAGCCGCCGCGCCCATCGCCGCCGCTTCGCTTTCTTGCGCCGCGATCTCCGCTCCGGTCGCTACCTCATGGGCGAGCTTCGCTTCATCAGCCTGCGCGTTCGCTAGCGCTCCGAACTTGCGCGCCAGGGCGGTCAGCTCTGCCGCTTTCACCTGCGCGTGGCCACTGCGCATGCCGATCAGCGACACCCGCGCCCGCTCGAGCAACGCCACTTGCCCCTTCAACTTCGCCAGGATGCGTTCGCGCTTGAGTTTTAGCTCGGCAAGCCGTTCAAGCTCCACTTTGAGCGATGCCGCGGCCAATTCGAGCTGTCTTCGCGCGACGATGTCCTTGGTCTTCGCGGCATCTTTGCCCAGATTCGTAATTTCCTTCTCGAGATCGATTACCGCTTCATCTTCGAGCTGCGATTCCACTCCCGCCCAGTTCGCTGCCAGTTCCACCGCGTCACGCGTCAGTTGCTGCAGCGTGCGCGAAAGCTCCTCCCGCGCAGGCTCTCGGGGCAGGGCCGCCAACGAGCTGCCGCACTGCCGGTACAACGTCAACGCGCGGGTCGCCTGCGCCTGAAACTCGCCCTTCAAACTGGGTATCAGCTCTTCGCACCGCGCTTCGACGGGGTCGGCCTTCAACGCCAGGTGTGCCGCCAGCGAGCCCAGCGCCGCGAAGAGGGCGATGATCGTGCCCCCCGCCGCTGACGACAGCAGTGCCGGAGTGGCGATGTCGCCCAAGCGCGCGACGATGATCTTCGCCACTTGAAACCCGGCCACCGTCAGCCCCGCGGTAGCCACCGCAGCCATGCCGTAGTGGAGCAGCCCCGGCTGTTCAGTGCCCACCATGCCCATCACGCCTTTTTCAGCCAGCCGCGCCTTTACCATCAGCGCCCCGGTGACCGCGCCCGCCAACGCCAAGGTCCACGCGTGCGAAATGCCGAAGAACCAGGGCAGGGCGGGCAGCACCAGCGCCAGCGCCCCCAACATCAACCGGTCGAGCTTGTCGCCCCGAATGCACGCCAGCAACGTCGCCGCCAGAGCCAGATACGTCATCGGCAAAGGCAACAGCAGCACCTTGCTACTCAAGTACGCCACCGTGCCCGCTGCTGCTCCCGCCGCCAACGAGCGGGTGACGTTGCGCTCGAAGGTGTCTCGTTGGTGCATCTGAAGCACTGCGCTCTGGGTGGCCATGGCTGATGCTCTCGAAGAGAAAGGGTGGAGAACCGCGAAGCGAAATCAGTACGTTGAGCCCATCAGACCGAAGTCTTGGCGCGCTTGGCTCTTCGCCTTCTTGTTCGCCGACTGAAACGCCGCGTCATCGCCGGCATTCTTGAATTCGTCGCGCATCGCCGACTGCCGGTTCATATCGGGAGCCACCGCTGCCGGCCCCGCCNNGCCTCGCCCTTGCGGCCGGCTTTGATCGCATCGCCAGCGCGACGGGTGTTGACCGCGCTCAGGGCACGGGCGGCGAACACCGCCACCTCTCTATCGCGTTTACTCGCCACTTCTTCTTTGCGGTCGGTCACCATCGCCGCCAGGTGCGCCTGCGTCTTCACCGCGTTGCCCTTGAGCAAGTCTTGGTAATCGAGCACCACATCGCTGACATTGAAGGCTTGACCGACGCCGGGGGCCTGCACCGTCACCCGGGCCACGATGCGCTCTACCTGGCCGGCCGAGAAGTTGGGCAGGTTGATGCGAACCTGCGAGCCATTTTGACTCGCGGTGTAACCGAGCACCTCGCCCAGTGAAGTACCGGGCGGCAAGTCGAAGGTCAGCACTACGTCTTGTGCCACCATCGTGCCCGCTTGGTTCAGGTCTTTCTGAAAGATGGTTGCCAGCTGCGCCGCGTCAGACAAGAAGCCATACGCGCCCGAGCCAACCTCGGCGATCGCCTGCATCAGGTCTTCGTTGAAGTCGTTACCGACGCCGATGGAGCTCACCGAGACACCTGCCTGACGAATAGTGCGGGTGAGGTTGGTGAGCCCGTTCTGGCTCTGAATGCCTTCGGTGGGCTGCCCATCGGAAATGAGGATCAACCGGTTGACCTTGAAGTCACTCTTGGCGGCGAGCAGCTGCGCCCGGCCGGCCGAAAGCCCCGCGCCGATATTGGTGCCGCCGTCGTCTTCGATGCCGTTGATGTAGCGCAGCATCTTCTGCTTCTCTTCGCTGTTCGCGAACATGCCCGGCAACACGCGCACGTCACCGCCGTAGTGAACAATCGCCAAGCGGTCGGCGCCTGTGAGCTCGGTCACCAACTGGCGCGCGGCTTTCTTCGCCTGCTCCAACTTGTAGCCCGACATCGAGCCCGAGCGGTCGATCACCAGCGCCAGGTTCACCGGCGCCCGCGTCGCTCCGGGAATTTCCACGCCCGTGACATCGGCGGTGACGAAAATGTCATTCGACCCCGGCACCACGAACGGGTGCGAGAGCCGGGTGGTCAATTTCAGCGAGCCATCAGAAATCGACGGTTCGGGAATGGCCTGGGTGGGTGCTGGCTCCGCGATCGGCGTCGGAGGCGGCGGGCGCGAATGGGCCTCCGTCACGCGCGGGAGCCCAACGATCAACGCCGTCAGCGCCAAGACGCCAGCGGCAGCGAGAAAAATTCCGGTGCGGTTCATGTTTGACTCCTGGTTGGGCCACGGTGCGCATGAAGACACCAGGCGTGCAGAGCCAGTTCACGAACCACGACCGAAAAAGATCTAACCCTGAGCCCGCGGCACGCACCCAACGCACGAAGCTCAAAAGAAACGATGAGTTAGACCACCCGCCTCACCGCTGCCGTGCCTACATGCCTGCGTCGAAAGATCCGCCGCGCGAGCAAAAATAAGGTGTCTGCGCGCCACCGAAATAACGCTGACAGGTGACCGGGTCCTCCATGCAGATGGCGCTCAAGGTCGCCTGGTCGAGCAGCAACGCGCGGCAGCTCAAGCTCAACTGTGGGTCTTTCTCGTGGGCGGCATCTTTCGGTGGGCACGCGTTTGGCGTGCTCGGCAGACACACGCGCGAGCAATAGCCCAAAGCGGGCGCGTTCTCGTCAGTGCCGCGGGGGAAATTGATGTCACGCACACAGGCGCGGTCTTCACATTCGGCTGAGCCGAAAGAAATGAAGTCTTTGCTGCCTTTAATTTCTTTTTCGAGAATCGGTACCGATGCGAACCCACCGTCTGTCGAACCAGGAGCCCGCTTCACCAAGGTACAGGGGGCCCCGAGGTCCGTCACCTCACGGCAGCCCGCCAGCATCGTCACCACCAGTAGACACAGCGTGCCACGCATCATCTCGCTCGAATCTCCCCTAAATTATTCGCGGCAAAACGCAGGGGTGAACCTACCACACCGTTTCTTCACGTCGACATCACGTTTTGTACGAAAGCGCCTACATTGCGCACACGATCGTTCGATTCTTGAAGGACTCGATGGCGACCAGTAGAGTTCGCGTCGCTTTGCGAAGAAAGCCTGTGGCGTCAAAGGGAGCCATGGGTGGGATGAAGGCGCGGAGACTCCATTGAATCGACTAAGTGTAGCCAGACTCGCTCTGGCCGCTCTGTTCATCAGCACAGCAGCCAGCGCACAAGGTGCGATTGACGCGCTCGACCTGACGGCAGACGAGAAGCCAAAGACCGAAGACAAAAAGTCCGACGCCACGAAAGCCCCGGAAACGAAACCGGTGGCGCCCAAACCCGATCTCAAGCCCGAAGACAAGAACAGCGGTCTTGAGCGCGACGTCACCCAAGAAGACCGGGTGAAGAGCCGGCAGCGCAAGCTGTACATCAAGCGCGGCCGCTTCGAGTTGGCGCCGTACTTCTTCGCCACCATCAATGACCCGTACTACGCGAAGTTCGGAGGAGCGATTCGCGGCGCCTTCTATCTCGCTGACACACTGGCGATCTCAGCGCGCGGCTCGTTGATGCAGGTGCTCTCGACCGACGACGTTCGCGCCGCCAAGCGCAGCTTTCAGTCACGCATTTTCTTCTCGGTGCCGATCTGGTCGCTGATGGGTGACTTCGAGTGGAGCCCCATTTACGGCAAGGTGGCGATGTTCAACTCGATTCTGCACTTCGACGCGTACGTGTGTGCCGGGGCGGGCATCGTCACTACCGACACTTCGGCCGAACGCGGCCGTGGCCCCAACCCGGCGGCTGACCTGGGCCTGGGGTTTCGCTTCGTGGTGAAAGACTTCTTCGCCATCAACGTGGCGCTGATCAACACCACCTATGTCGACACGCCCAAAGGCGCGCTGCGCGGCATCACCCAGAACTTGCTTGCGCTCCACGCGGGCTTCTCGCTGTTCATACCCTTCAAGTCGACCTACCGGGAGGCCGAGTAATGAAACGACTCCTCCTGTTGTCAGCGCTCGTCGCGTTACCGTTGAACGCGTTGGCGCAGAAGACCGAAGAAGAAGCCGGCGACGTTTCAGAAGCCGACAAAGACGCGTCAGGCCCACTGCGCGATCGCATTCGGCCCGTCACTGGCCATCTATTCATGATGAAGGGCCGCTTCGAGCTCTCGCCCGGCCTAAGCATTTCGATCAAAGACGCGTTCTTCACCAAGTACATCTTCGGGTTGTCGGCGACGTATTACGTGACCGAATCGTTCGGGTTGAGCCTGCGCGGTGGGTACGCGCTCTCGGTGACCTCGGGCGCGGCGCAGATCTGCGTGCGCGACGCGGCCGGTGCTTCGTGCCGGTTGCCGACTGACGCCGAGCTCAATGGCATCAATGCCAGTGGCCAGACCAAGGCCTTCGGAAGAATAGGTCTGCTCGCGGGCCTGGACCTGCAGTGGGCGCCCATCTACGGCAAAATTTCGATCAGCGCTCAGACGGTGGCGGGCTTCAACCTCTACGGCATGCTGGGGCCGCAGTTGGTACAGCAGGGCCCGACCGGGGCGATGACCATCGGCGGCAATGTGGGCCTGGGCATGCGGTTCTTCTTCAACCGTTGGCTGTGCCTGCGAACCGAGCTGCGCGACGTCATCTATATGGAGCCCAACGGCCCCACCGGCAATTCGGTGCGCAACCAGTTGATGGTCGACTTCGGGTTCTCGATGTTCTTCCCCACCACCTTCACGGAGGGCTGACCATGTTTCGCATACCACGCGCACTCATCGTCGCCCTGGCCCTGGTTTACGGGGTCGGTACTCCCACTGCGTTCGCCCAGTTCGATTTCGGTGGCAGCAAGGCGAAAAAGAAGCCCGCCAAGGGCAAGGACGCCAAGAAGAAGGCCGGCAAGAAGGGCGACAAGAAAGACGGCAAAGACAACGAAGATGATGAAGGCTCAGACCCGGTGCCGTTGCCGAGCAGTGGCCTCGATCTGAAAAAAGAGGCGCCGGCCGAGGCTCCCGCCAAGGGCGCCGAGAAGAGCGACAAAGAAAAGCCCGAAGCCCCGGCCAAGGCCGAAAAGGTGAAGGCGGCTCCGGCGATGAGCTTCGAAGCGGTCGACGTCTCGGGCAAGAGCGCAGACCGGCAGAAGCTCGACGCCGCCTTGAACCATTTCAAAGGCGACAACTACGAGCAAGCGGCGCTCTCGGCGCACACGCTGATGCGTGACCCCAAGCTGGCGGCGCTCTCGGTCGAGAGCCAGTATCTGCTCGCCAAGTCGCTGTACCGCATGGGGCTGTATCACTCGTCGTTGGGTGAATTTTCGAAGATTCTCGCCCGCGGCCCGAGCACGCGCTTCTTCAAGAGTTCGCTCGAGTGGCTGTTCTTCATCAGCCGCAAGACGGTGAATGAAGCGG
>CXWL01002204.1_pt1 | contig 13222 bp, 9 predicted proteins | sample 590931 | NCBI WGS metagenome assembly CXWL01 (sample SAMEA3498368, study PRJEB10139) | groundwater metagenome | biome: water well; material: biofilm material | place: Germany | collected 2015-04-27
GTCCGGTGGCCGGGTCGGTGGTCTCCCAGAAGAAGCGGAAACTGCGCTGCTCGATGTCGGCCAGCAGGGCCTGCTCGTCCAGCGGCAGCAGGCCTCCAGCGGCCGGGTCGGCGGCCGCGGGTGCGGTGCTGCCGCAGCCGCCCGCCAGCGGGGCCAGCGGGGCCAGCGCGAGCGCGCCCAGCCGGCCGAGCAGGCGGCGGCGCTGAAAATCGGGGACGATGAGGGTATCCATAGCGGGCGCGGCATGGCGGGGCACGGCGCCTGGCCGTGCCCCCCGTCCAGGATCAGACGGTCAGAACTTGTAGCCGATCATCAGGCGCAGCGTGCGGTTATCGCCACGGATGCTGTTGGGCTTGCCCAGGTTCAGGTTGTCGCCGCCGACCGAATTCTTCGGTCCGGTCGTCGGCCCGCCGCCCCAGTCGTCGAAGCCGCCGTAGTTGACGGTATTCAAGGCATTCAGCAGGTCGGCACGGAAGTGCAGGGTCTGGCCGGCCAGGGCAATGTCGCGCGCCACGCTGAGATCGAGCTGGCTGAAATTCGTCGCCTTGCCTTCGGTCGCCCGGCAGTTGTTCCAGCCGGCGCCGCAGTCCACGATGCGCCGCGGCATGCCGCTGGCCCAGGTGTACTTGGTCGAGAAGGTCAGGCCCAGCGGCAGCAGGTTGTCGAAGACCGCGGCCGCCACCAGGCGGTGCTTGTCGACCAGCGTCGAGGTATTGAAGCCGTGCGCACCGGGGCGCCCATAGGTCCAGTCGAAGATATCGTTGGTCCAGTCGCGGTTGGTGGTCTTGGCATCGCTGTAGGTATAGGCCAAGTGGGCCGACCAGCCGGAGCTGCGCGTATAGGGCTTCTCGGCCTTGACGAACAGCGAGGTGGTCTTGGTCTGGGTCACGAAGTCGCCCAGGATCAGCGTGCCGAAGCCGTTGGGGCCACCCCACAGCGGGTCGATCGAGCTCTGGGTGGCGAAGCCGCCGTTGGGGTCGCGGTTGCCGCCGAACCACGAGAACTGGTTCTTCGCATCCACCTGGCTGAGCGCGACCTCGCCATTCCACTGGCCCAGCGCCTGGCGGAAGCCGAGCGTGAACTGGTCGGCATAGGGCGTCTTGAAATCGTTGCGGATGAGCCAGATCTCGCCGCCGGGCTGGGAATTTTTCTGCCGCTCGTCGAGCGCGTGGTTGGCCATCGTGCGGTCGTACGAGCGGCCCCAGCCGCCAAACAGCACCGAGGCGCGGTCGCCGTGGATGTCATACGAGGCGCCCAGGCGCGGCGCGAGGGCGCCCTTGAAGGTCTTGCGCGAGCTGCCGGTGCTGATGTAGTCGTTGATATTGACGCCGCCCTTGGCCAGCGACTGGGCGTAGGTCTGGCCGGCCGGCGGCGTGATATCCCAACGCGGGCCGTCGAGCCCGCGCAGCGCGGCCACGCGGTCGGCGGGGGTGACGTAGTCGTTGTTGAGCATGTTGCTCTCGACATCCCAGCGCACGCCCAGGTTCAGTTCGAGCTGGCGCGTCAGCGACCAGTCGTCCTGGAAATAGACGCCGAACTGGCTGTTGCTGTAGGCCGCCGAGGCGCCGGGGATGGCGCGGCTGATCTTGCACTGGTCGCTGTTGAGGCCGCCGTTGGTGATATTGGTGCCGGTGCACAGGTTGCCGCTGTAGTAGGGCAGGCCGGTGACGCGGTCGACCACGGCCTCCACCGTATCCACGCCGAAGGCGGTGCCCGACAGGTCGTACTTCATGGACTTGAGCTTGACGCCGCCCTTGAGCACGTGGCCCTTGAGGCCGGTGTAGGTGAGATCTTCGGACAGCGAGAAGGCCTTCTGGCCCCGGTCCTGCATATCGGGCGAGCCGCCGGTGAAGAGCACGTCGGCCGCGCCGTCGAGCTTTTGCGGCGTCGAGCCCGAGGACTTGTACTTGATGAACGGCGTGGTGCTGGCCGAATGCGGGTTCCAGGTGTAGTCCTCGTAGCCCAGGCGCGCTTCGCTGAACCAGGCATCGCGCGACCACTCGTGCCTGATATCCAGCCGCGTCTCGTCGTTGCTGCGCAACTTGTCGTTGCCCGGCGCACTGAGGTCGCGGCTCTCGGCCGTGCGGTCGGACTCGCGGCGCACGCGCAGGCTGGTGCTGAGGCGCTGCTCGTCGCCCAACTGCGCATCGACCTTGCCGAACAGCAGGTGCTCGCGGAAGCGGTCCACCTGGCTGCCCTTGGCCGCTGCCAGCGAGGGCACGATGCCCAGGCCCGCGGGCAGGTCGCCCAGGTGCTGCGGCACGATCTGGCGCGAGTCCGAGATCTGCTTGCCGTCGTAGGCAACGAAGAAGTGGACCTGGTCGCGCGCGATGGGGCCGCCGACGCTGAAGCCGTATTCGCTTTTCGACGACGGCGGCAGCGGCACGCCGGCGGCTTCGCGCTCTTGCTCGAAGACCGACTTGGTGCGCCAGTTGGTGCCGGTGCGGTCGAGGTAGGCCTCGCCGTGCAGCTCGTTGGTGCCGGATTTGGTGATGGCGGTGATGGCCGCGCTGCTGACCTGGTCGAACTCGGCCTTGTAGTTCTGCGTCAGCACCTTGTATTCGGCGATGGCCGACTGCGGAAACGGGTTGCCGCGGCTCGAATCCTGGCCGCTGAGGCCGCCGCGCAGGATATTGTTCTTCTGGCCGACGCCGTCGATGAAGACATTGACGTGGTCGAAATTCTGCGCGCCGGCCTGGATCTTGGTATTGCCGCCGCCGTCGGTGGAGAAAGCCACGCCGGGTGCCAGGTCGGCCGAGCTGAGGAAGTTGCGCGTGACCTGCGGCAGGCTGTCGATCAGCTTGCGCGAGACATTGGTGCCGACCTCCGAGGAGCGCACGCCCTGGCGCTGCGCCGAGCCGACGATGAGCACCTGCTGGCCGGCGGCCAGCGACAAGTCCACCGCCGCCGTCTCGCCCACCTGCAGCGTGATCTGCTGCGACTTGCCGGCGCCGCCGGGCAGCGCGACGCGGATCTCGTAGGCGCCCGGCGCCAGGCCGCTGATGACGTAGCTGCCGTCGGCCAGCGTATGCGTGCGGTAGGTATTGCCGTTGGCCTGGTTGACGGCGGTCACGGTCAGGCCGGCGGGCGAGGCGGGCGCCCCGCTGACCTGGCCCTTGATGGTGGAAGTGCTGAGCTGGGCCTGGGCCGTGCCGGCCAGCGCCAGCGTCACGGCAGCGGCCAGCGCGTGCCGGCGGAAATTGCTTGCTCTGCGGTTCATTCGTGTCTCCTGTGGGTTCAAGACCTGCTGCGGTTCTTGGGGTTCGGTTCGGGGGGCGGCCGTTGGCGCGCCGGTCAGTCAATCAGTCAATGCGCGGGCGGCGGCATCAGTGGGGGCGTGCTGGACTGGGGGCGCGGCGGCGGGCCAGCGCCGCAGGAGCGGCGCACCACCAGCTCCACCGGCATCACCGCCGTGTGGCCGGCCTGCGACTGCGGCTTCTCCAGCACCTTGGCCAGCGCTTCGAGCGCGGCCGCGCCGAGCGCGGCGATGGGCACGCGGATGGTGCTGAGGGCGGGCGTGACGTAGCGCGCGATCGGGATATCGTCAAAGCCGGCCAGCGCAACGTCTTCGGGCACGCGCAGCCCGGCGTCGGCCAGCGCGGCCAGGCAGCCGATGGCCATCATGTCGTTGGCCGCAAAGACGGCGTCGGGCCGCGGCTTCGTCTGTGCGATGCGCCGGCCGGCGGCCCAGCCCGATTCCTCGTTGAAGTCGCCCTCGAAGACAAACTCGCGCATGCCGGGCTTGAGGCCCGCGCGGTAGCCGCGCAGTCGCTCCTGCGCCTCGTGGTTGCCCTGCGGGCCGCCGATGAAGGCGATGCGCTTGCGCCCGGCGGCGACCAGGTGGCGGGCCATCGCCAACGCGCCGCCGTAGTTGTCGACGACGAAGCGCGCATGGCCGGGCAGCTCCTTGCCGGTATTCATCAGCACGGCAGGCAGGCTGCCCGGCAGGTTGTAGGAGAGGAACTCGGCATCGGCGTGCGGCGACATCACCAGCAGGCCGTCGACGCGCCCGTTCATGGCGCGCAACGCAGCGGCGGCCTCGTTGGCGTCGCCGTGCGAGCTCGACACCAGCAGGTGCAGCCCGCGTGCGCGCGCTGCCTGGTCGATGCCACGGATGAGCTCGGAGAAATATTCGCCGTACAGATCGGGCAGCAGCGCACCGATGGTGTCGGTGCGCCGCGTGATCAGGCTGCGCGCCGCGCCCGAGGGCGTGAAGCGCAACTCGCGGGCGGCCGCCAGGATGCGCCGCTTGGTCTCGGGCAGCACGTTGTCGGCGCCGTTCAGGGCGCGCGAAACGGTGGCCACCGAGACGCCGGCGGCACGAGCTACATCCCTGATGGTGGCGGGCATGGGGGTGGTTTCCGGGCTGGGCCCGCGAGGGCTGAAGCGGCCATGTAAAGGTTTACATGATTGGACATGACCCGGCCTTGCCCGCATGTAATCGTTTTCACTTAGCCGAGGCCGGCGGCTGCCGCCGCCCGCCGACCGGCGCCCTCAGGGCCTGGCGGCAGCGCAGTGCGCGGCGATGAATTCGGCCTGCGTGGGCATCGCGGCGACGCATTTGCCGATCACGCCCTCGACGCCCGAGACGAAGGCCGCGAGCTCCTGCGGGCTCGGCAGATCGGCCAGCGGGTGATAGCCGCGCGGCCGCACCCCCTGCCCGTACAGCACCTGCAGCCAGGACGGCTCGGCGAAGAGTTCGTTATTGTCGCGGAAGATGCGCGCGTTGCTGCGAAACAGCGCGACGCGGCGCCGCAGCGACTCGGGCACCGGCATCTGGCGTACCTGGTCCCAGAACGGCGTATCGGCGCGCCGCGTGAGGTGGTAGTGCGCGATGATGAGATCGCGGATGCGCTCCCAGGCAAACTGGTTCTGCGCGTTGTATTCGTCGATATCTTCGGCGTCGAGCCCGGCATGCGGGAAGAAAGCCACCAGGCGCGCGATGGAAGACTGGATGAGGTGGATGCTGGTCGATTCCAGCGGCTCGAGAAAGCCGCTGGACAGCCCCACCGCGACGCAGTTGCGATGCCAGAACCGCTTGCGCCGGCCGGTCGTGAAGCGCACCGTGCGCGGCGCGGCCAGCGGCTCGCCATCGAGCTGGCCGAGCAGGCTGGCGGTGGCCTCGTCCTCGCTCATGTGCTGGCTGCAATAGACATGGCCATTGCCGGTGCGGTGCTGCAAGGGGATGCGCCACTGCCAGCCGGAAGCGCGCGCCGTCGACCGCGTGAGTGGCAGCAGCGGTGCCAGCGGCGCACAGGGCACCGCGATCGCGCGGTCGCAGGGCAACCAGTGCGACCAGTCTTCGTAGCCGGTCTTCAGCGTCTGCTCGATGAGCAGCGCGCGCAGGCCCGAACAGTCGATGAAGAAGTCGCCGGTGATCTTTTCGCCGCCCTCCATCACCACCGCCGCGATGCCGCCGTCGGGCTCGCGCTGCAGCACCTGCACGATCTTGCCCTCGGTGCGGCGCACGCCGCGCCGCTCGGCATAGCCGCGCAGGAAGCGCGCGTACAGGCTGGCGTCGAAGTGGAAGGCGTAGGAAATGTCGCCCAGCGGCGAGTCGGGCATATCGGTGCGCGCGCGCATGAACCTGGCCTGGCGCGGCGCCGCGGTATTGATCGAATAGGCATCCAGCGGCGCCGCCCCGCCGGCCTGCTGCATGCGCAGCCAGTAGTGGTGGAAGGAGACGCCGGCGCGGTCCAGCCCGATCTTGCCGAAGCCGTGGATATAGCGCTCGCCGATGGCGCCCCAATCGACAAATTCGATGCCCAGCTTGAAGGTGCCCTGGGTGGCACGCAGGAATTCGTCCTCGTCGATCTCGAGCGTGCCGTTGTAGTTGCGGATATTCGGGATCGTCGCTTCGCCGACGCCGATGATGCCGATCTCGTCGGATTCGACGAGGCGGATCTTGTAGGCCCCGCCGAGCAACTTGGCCAGCACGGCGGCACTCATCCAGCCCGCGGTGCCGCCGCCGACGATGACGATATCGCGCACAGGTGTCAGCGGCATGTCGCGTCTCCTCTTCGGCGCCCCGCCGCCCCGGCCCGGGCGGGTCAGGCGGGAGGCACCAGTTTCTTGTGCATGTTGAGCCCGGTCACCGTATAGCCGAGCTTGCGGTACAGGTCCTGCGCACCCTGGTTCTGCGCGAAGACATGCAGCCCGATGTGCGGCAGGCCGAGCGCCAAGACGATGGCCTCGAGCAGCCCGAAGGCGCGCTCTGCATGGCCCAGGCGGCGGTATTCTGGCCGCACTTCGAGGTCATAGACAAAGGCGCCGCGCACGCCGTGCCGGTCTTCCACCGCGAACCACAGCGTGCCGAGGCTGCTGCCGCCCTCGGTGTCGACGATCTCGAAGAGATGGTTGTCGGGCGTGGCCAGGCCCTGTGGCAGCAAGGCCATGAAGTCGGCGCGCGACAGCTCGCCGGCCTTGTCAGCGGGCCAGCGCCCGCAGGCGATGCTGTCCTCGGCATAACCGGCAATGGCCGCCTCGAGATAGGCGGCGTAGCGCTCGGGGCGCATCGGGGTGAGGGCGGTCATCGGGGTTCCTCCAAGCCACCGACACGACTAAGCGTCGATATTCGCGGCCCGCAAGGCATTCGTCTCGATGAACTCGCGCCGCGGCTCGACTTCATCGCCCATCAGCATCGTGAAGACGCGGTCGGCCTCGATGGCGTCGTCGATCTGCACGTGCAGCAGCCGGCGCACGGTGGGGTCCATGGTGGTCTCCCACAACTGCGAGGGGTTCATCTCGCCCAGGCCCTTGTAGCGCTGGCGGCCGACGGCGCCTTCGGCCTGGCCCATCAGCCAGGCCATGGCGGCGCGAAAGTCGGCCACCTTGTGCTCCTTCATGCGTTCGCCTTCGCCGCGGCGCACGACGGCGTCCGGCGCCAGCAGGCCCAGGAAGGCGCTGCCGGCTTCGGCCAGCGTGGCGTAGTCGGCGCCGTGCACGAAGTCTTGCGTGATGACGCTGCTCTTGACGTTGCCGTGGTGGCGGCGGCTGATGCGCAGCAGGCGCTTGTCGGTGCGGATATCCATCTCGGCGCTGACCACGGCGTCCTTCAGCGCGGCTTGCAAGGCGGCGGCGCTGGCGTCGGCGCTGGCCTCCGTATCGAGGTTCAGCGCCAACCCGCCGCCCAGGGCGCGCAGGGCGTCCAGGTCCATCCAGTTGGCCAGGCGGTCGATCACGCCATTGGCCAGCAGGTAGCTGCGGGCCAGGCTCTCGAGCGCGCTGCCGACGATGGCCGGGCGGGCGTCGGGGGCGGTGCTGCCGGGGCCGCTGCCTGATCCACCGGCTGTTCCACCATCAGGCAGCACTGCCGCCCCGTCGAGCGCCACCTTGAGCAGGAAGATGTCGAGCTCCTGGCCGTCCTTGAGGTACTGCTCGTTCTTGCCGTGCTTGACCTTGTACAGCGGGGGCTGCGCGATATAGATGTGGCCGCGTTCCACCAACGCCGGCATCTGGCGATAGAAGAAGGTCAGCAGCAGGGTGCGGATGTGCGCGCCGTCGACGTCGGCGTCGGTCATGATGATGATGCGGTGGTAGCGCAGCTTCTCGACGTTGAAATCATCGGCGCCGATGCCGGTGCCCAGCGCGGTGATCAGGGTCACGATCGATTCGCTGGACAGCAGCCTTTCATAGCGCGCCCGCTCGACGTTGAGGATCTTGCCGCGCAAGGGCAGGATCGCCTGGAACTTGCGGTCGCGGCCCTGCTTGGCACTGCCGCCGGCGCTGTCGCCCTCGACGATATAGATCTCGCACAGCGCGGGGTCCTTCTCCTGGCAATCGGCCAGCTTACCGGGCAGGCCCAGGCCGTCGAGCACGCCCTTGCGGCGGGTCATCTCGCGCGCCCGGCGCGCGGCCTCGCGGGCGCGGGCGGCATCGACGATCTTGCCGCAGATGATCTTGGCATCCACCGGGTTCTCGAGCAGCCAATCGGTGAGCAGCTTGGAGACGATATCTTCGACCGGGCCGCGCACTTCGCTGCTGACCAGCTTGTCCTTGGTCTGGCTGCTGAACTTGGGCTCGGGCACCTTGACGCTGACCACGCAGGCCAGGCCTTCGCGCATATCGTCGCCGGCGATTTCCACCTTCGCCTTCTTGGCGATATCGGCGTCGTCGATGTACTTGTTGATGACCCGTGTCATCGCCGCGCGCAGGCCGGTGAGGTGGGTGCCGCCGTCGCGCTGCGGGATATTGTTGGTGAAGCAGAGCACGTTTTCGTTGTAGCCGTCGTTCCACTGCATGGCCACTTCAACCCCGATATTGGTGGCCTGGTCGCTCATCTTGTCGCCCATGGCGTGGAAGATGTTGGGGTGCAACACTTTCTTGCCCTGGTTGATGAACCCGACAAAACCCTTGACGCCACCGGCGAAGGCAAAGTTGTCTTCCTTGGCGCTGCGCTCATCGACGAGTTTGATCTTCACGCCGTTGTTGAGAAAGCTCAGCTCGCGCAGGCGCTTGACGACCACGTCGTAGTGAAAATCGATCTGGCTGAAGATGGCCTCGTCGGGCAGGAAGTGAACCTCGGTACCGCGCTTTTCGGTATTGCCGATGATCTTCATCGGGCTCACCTCGACGCCTTCGCGCTGCTCGATGACGCGGTCTTGCGTGAAGCCGCGCTTGAACTCCAGCGCGTGCACCTTGCCTTCGCGGCGCACGATCAGGCGCAACCACTTGCTCAGCGCATTGACGCAGCTCACACCCACGCCGTGCAGACCGCCGCTGACCTTGTAGCTGTTCTGGTTGAACTTGCCGCCGGCATGCAGCTCGGTCAGCGCGATCTCGGCTGCGCTGCGCCTGGGTTCGTGCTTGTCGTCCATCTTCACGCCGGTCGGGATGCCGCGGCCGTTGTCGATGACGCTGATGCTGTTGTCGCTGTGGATGGTGACGACGATGTCGTCGCAATGGCCCGCCAGCGCCTCGTCGATGGCGTTGTCCACGACTTCGAAGACGAGGTGGTGCAGGCCGGTGCCGTCTGACGTGTCACCGATATACATGCCCGGCCGTTTGCGCACCGCTTCCAGCCCTTCCAGGATCTGGATATCGCCCTCACCGTAGGCGGCTGAGGCCTCGTTGCCGGTCGATGCGGCCTGCCCCTGCGCCGAGGGTACGGCGCGCTGCACGACGCCGTCGCTGGGCGCCTGGTGGGGGTCATGGGGCTTCTTGGGATCACTCATCACTGGCTCTTTTCACTCGCGGGGCCACGCTATCGGGCCCCATCAGAAACGCTGCAGCGGGCCGCAGCCCGCTGCATGCCCGGGTGTTGCGGTCGCGATCAAATGCGCATCGGCATCACGACATACTTGAAACCGGGCAACTCGGGCACGCTGAACAAGACGCTGGCGGCACTGTCCTGCAGCTCGAGCTTGATCATTTCCTGGCTGATATTGGCCAGCACATCGATCAGGTAGGTGACGTTGAATCCGATCTCGATGGCGTCACCGCTGTAGTCGATCTCGATCTCTTCCTTGGCTTCTTCCTGCTCGGCATTGCTCGACGCGATGCGCAGCAGCCCGGGCTCGATATTGACGCGCACGCCCTTGAACTTCTCGCTCGTCAGGATGGCCGCGCGTTGCAGGCTGGCCAACAAGGGGGCCCGGCCGAGGACCACCGAGTTCTTCAGGTTCCGCGGTATCACGCGGTTGAAATCGGGGTATTTGCCCTCCACCAGCTTGGTCACGAACTCCATGCCCGAAAAGACAAACTTGGCCTGGTTGGTGGCAAAGCGCATTTCGATATTGGTGGCTTCGTCCTTCAGCAGACGCTGCAGTTCCAGCACCGTCTTGCGCGGCAGGATGACTTCCTGCTTGCTTGGCACCTCGGTCTCGAGCTGGGCCTGGGCCAGTGCCAGGCGGTTGCCATCGGTGGCCACCAGCGTCAGCGTCCGGCCCTCGGCGATAAACAGGATGCCATTGAGGTAGTAGCGAATATCGTGCACCGCCATCGCGATGTGCACCTGGTTGATGAGTTCACGCAAGGTCTGCTGCGGCACCGCGCAGGTCGGCCCGAAACTCACGCTCTCATTGACCAGCGGGTAGTCGTTGGCGGGCAGCGTCTGCAACGTGAAGCGGCTCTTGCCGCCTTGCAGGGTGAGCTTGTTCTGCGCGGCGGTGAGGGTCACCACCTGGTCCGCCGGCAGGCTGCGCAGGATATCGATGAGTTTGCGCGCGCCCACCGTGGTCGTGATCTGGCCGTCGTCCCCGCCCAGCTCGGCCTGGGTGCGAACCTGGATTTCGAGATCACTGGTGGTGAACTCGATCGTGCTGCCATTCTTGCGCAGCAAGACGTTGGCCAGGATCGGCAGCGTATGCCTGCGCTCCACGATGCCCGCCACCGATTGCAGGGCTTCGAGGACTTTGGCCTGGGCGGCTTTGAGAACGATCATGAATTCCTCTTTTTAATGTAGTGATAGCTGGTAGAGGGCGCGATTTTCTGGGGACAACGCTATTTTCGCCTTTTCCATCAAGGGTTTACGAGGCGGCGAACCCTGTGCGTGGAGCCACGCTGCCGAGGTTTCGGTTTTCTGGACAACTTGCGGCGCGGACCACGGTCTGTGGATAAGAGGGGTGTTATGCCAGCTTGCTCCACAGACTTGCGGGCGACCCTGGCGTGTACAGGCGGATCAACCCTTCAGGGTCTGCTCGAGGACGTGCAACTGCTGGTTGAGCTCCGGGTTGACGCCACGCTCGGCGCCTATCTTGCGCACGGCATGGAGCACGGTGGTGTGATCGCGGCCGCCGAAGAGATCACCGATCTCTGGCAAGCTCTTCTTGGTCATATCCTTGGCCAGGTACATGGCGATCTGGCGGGGCCGGGCAATGCTGGCCGGCCGCTTCTTGCTGTACATGTCGGCGACCTTGATCTTGTAGAAGTCGGCCACCGTCTTCTGGATATTTTCGACACCGATCTGGCGGTTCTGGATCGACAGCAGATCCTTCAGCGCCTCGCGCGCCAGCGCAATGTTGATCTCCTTGTGGCTGAAGCGGCTGTAGGCCAGCACCTTGCGCAGGGCGCCCTCGAGCTCGCGCACGTTGGCGCGCACATTCTTGGCGATGAAGAAGGCCACGTCCTCGGGCATCTCGGTGCCTTCGGCCTGGGACTTGCGTATCAGGATCGCGACGCGCATCTCCAACTCGGGCGGCTCGATACCCACGGTGAGGCCGGCGTCAAAACGGCTGGTCAGCCGCTCGTCGATATCGACCAGGCCCTTGGGGTAGGTATCGCTGGTCATGATGATGTGGGCGCGCTTGGCCAGCAGGGCCTCGAAGGCGTTGAAGAACTCCTCCTGCGTGCGCTCCTTGCCGGCAAAGAATTGCACGTCGTCGATCAGCAGCAGGTCCAGCGAGTGGTACTTGGCCTTGAGCTCGTCGAAAGTCTTGCGCTGGTAGTTCTTGACGACATCGCTGATGAACTGCTCGGCGTGCAGGTACAGGATGCGGGCGTCGGGGCGATCCCTGAGCAGCGCGTTGCCCACGGCATGCACGAGGTGGGTCTTGCCCAAGCCCACGCCGCCGTAGATGAACAGCGGGTTGTACATGGCCCCGGGCGCACCCGCGACATGCAGGGCGGCGGTGCGGGCCATCTGGTTGGCGCGGCCGGGAACCAGGGTATCGAAGGTCAACGCCGCATTCAGGCGGTGGCTGGTGGCTGCCGGCGCCGTGGGCCGTGCCGCGGGCGGGGTCGCGAAGGCCGCCTGGCCCAGCGCGTCAACCAGCGTTGTGGCGGTGGCCATCGCCGGGCCACGCCGCAGCGCCACCGCCGGCCGGGCCGGGGCCTCGCTGCGGCTGGGCATGACGGAGAGCTCCAGGCGCACCGGCTGGCCAGCCAGATCAGCCAGCACGGCTTCGATGCGGCCCGCATATTGGGTGCGTATCCAATCCAGCTTGAAGCGGTTGGGTACGCGCACCGCCATCACGGCGGAACCCGGGTCGCCGTCTGCGCCGGTAGCGAGCGCCGCGCTGGCAGCGAGCGGGCGTATCCAGGTGTTGAACTGCTGTTCTGGCAACTCGGCGGCAAGGCGTTCGCAGCCGCGCCGCCACAAATCGAGGCTCATTGTGGACATCTTCTTCTGGGAGCCGCCGAATCCTGCGTCCCTCGCAATCGGCGGACCGTAGTTATCCACATATTCGCAAACTCCGTCAACCCCCACCGGACGCACCGGCTTGCGGTGCAAGTGTTTGACCAGGAAGGCGTTTTTTGATGTAATCGTGGGTTTCCCGGATTCCCCCCGACGCTGACCCCGGCACCGCAAGCACGCTTGAGGGCACTTCCCGGCAGCACCCCCCCTAGATCGGCCTTAGCGGCCACCCACCACGGCGACAGGCCTGTCATGAAGCGCACCTACCAACCCTCCAAGATCCGCCGCGCCCGTACCCACGGTTTTCTCGTCCGCATGAAAACCCGCGGCGGCCGCGCCGTGCTCAACGCCCGCCGCGCCAAGGGGCGCAAGCGCCTCGGCGTTTGAGCCCGGGCACCAAGCCCCCGTCGCTCCATGCTCGGCCGGCTTGTACAGAAGGTGGATTTCGAGCGCCTGCTCGCCGCGCGTTCACTCTCGCGCAGTGATCACTTTGCGCTGCACCACGTGCCCAGTGGGCCGCAGGCCCGCACCAAACCGCACGGGCAGCCAGGAAAGACCGAGTTATCCACAAGCCCTGCACCGGCATGTACACAGGTTGTGGATGACTTGCCAGCGAGCCTGTGGTTGGGGTGTGTCGTGCCCAAGCGACACGCGCGCCGCGCGGTGACCCGAAGCCTGCTCAAGCGGCAGATCCGCAGCGCGTTTGACCGTCACGCCGCCCGGCTGCCTGGTGGCCTGTGGCTGGTGCGTCTGCGTGCCGGTTTTGCCGTGACCGAGTTCGTCTCGGCGCGCTCGGCCGCGCTGGCCCGGGCGGCCCAGGCCGAGCTGGATCTGCTGCTCGCGCGGGCCGTCCCCTGACGGCGTGGTCGTGATGCCCACACCCATCACCCAGCTGCCGCGGCGGGCGCTGATCCTGGCGGTGCGCGGCTACCGGTACGCGCTCAAACCGTGGCTGGGCAATGCCTGCCGGTTCGAGCCCAGTTGTTCAGCCTATTCGATGCAGGCGCTGCAGCGCCATAGTGCCCTGCGGGGCAGCGCGCTCACCGGCTGGCGGCTGCTGCGCTGCCAGCCGTGGTGCGACGGCGGCTGCGACCCCGTGCCCGAGCATTTTTCCAACCCCGCTGCCGGCTTGTTCAGCCGGCTCGGCCC
>CXWL01018356.1_pt1 | contig 13221 bp, 12 predicted proteins | sample 590931 | NCBI WGS metagenome assembly CXWL01 (sample SAMEA3498368, study PRJEB10139) | groundwater metagenome | biome: water well; material: biofilm material | place: Germany | collected 2015-04-27
GGGCAGACGCGCGTCGCATATCGGTGAAGATTCGTCGACGCGCCGGCCGATTTGGCTCACGATGCGTTGGCAGATGTTCATCAGCTGCGCGTTGTCGCGGAAGCGGATGTTCGTCAGCTGCACCTTACCGCCGACTTCGATGAAAACGCGTTCGGCGCCGTTGACCATGATGTCGGCGATGTCGTCCCGCGCGAGCAGCGGCTCCAGCGGACCGTAACCCAAAACGTCGTTGCAGATGTCGCTGAGCAGCTGTTCCTGCTCTGCGATCGACATCACCACGGCTTTGATGGCGATGATTTCGTTGACGATATCGCGAATTTCTTCGCGCGCTGAAGCTGCGTCCAACTGCGCAAGCTGCGCAAGGTCGATCGTGTCGATCAGAGCGTTGAAGATCGTCGTTTTGATCTCGTAGTACTGATCCGACCGCGAATCGACCAGCAGCGGCGCGGGAGCGGGCGGCTCCGCGCGCGCCCCGGGCTTCGAAGCCGGCGGTGGCGGCGGGGGCGCAGCTGACTTGGCCGAAGCCGGCGGCGATGCCGCCGGTTTCGGCTTGGCAGCCGTTTCAGTTCCTCCGCCTCCAGGACGCTTACCGAACATCGCTTATCAAGCCTTTTTACGGCGCAGGAAGTCGAAACTGAGCTTGTTGGCGGGCTTCGCCTCGACGCGCGGTTCCCGACCGGTCAATTGCTGCGCCAAATCGCGGAAGCTTTGCGCCACGCGAGATTGCGCGTTCAGTTCACCCACCATTTGGCCGTTGTTGCTCGCGGTTGCGAACGTCAGCGGGTCGAAAGGCAAGACAAGGCTTGGCTCGGCCGACATCGCCTCGGCGAAATCCTTCACCGGGATCTCAGGTCGGCGCGGAATGCCCACTTGATTGAGGACGATCTTCATCGGCTTGTCGTTGGGGCGCGCACTGTTGATGATGTCGTAGACGTTCTTGCCGTTACGCAAGCTTGCCAGATCCGGCGTTGCCACGACCACAATCTCGTCCGCCGACGTCAAAACTTGTTTCACCCACGGCGCCCAAACATGCGGAAGGTCGACGACGACGCACGGCGACGCCTGGCGCACCACATCGAGCACCATCTCAATCGACTCCGGTGGGTAGAGCGTCTCGCGATCGAGTTGCGCCGGCGCTACGAAGAGGTTGAGCCGCGGGGTATGCTTGATCAGCAAGCGGTCCAAGAGCATGTCGTCCAACCGCTCAGGACTGGCCAGCGCCTCGGCAATGCCCGTGCCCGCGTCCTGATTGAAGTCGAGACCCGTCGTGCCGAATGGCACGTCCAGGTCGACGATCGTGGTTGCGATTTGCAGATCCTCTGCGATCGACCACGCCGTGTTGTGGGCGACCGTCGAAGAACCGACGCCACCGCGCGCGCCGATAAACGCGAATATCTTCCCGATCGGCGCGGTGGCCGGACTGTGATACAGCGCGGCGATCGCTTCGATCACCTGGAGCGGGTTCAGCGGTGCGACGATGTATTCGCTCACACCCTGGCGAATCATTTCGCGGTAGAGCGTGATATCGTTCGACTGACCGATGACGATGACCTTCGTCCCCGGATCGCAAACGTGCGCAAGCTTCTCGAGCTCCGGCAGGATCGCCGGGCCCGTCACGTGCGTCTCGACCATGATCACGTTCGGTGTCGACGAGTCTTGGAAATACTCCGCAGCCCCGAAGACGCCGCCCATGTGAACGGTCAGGTGCGCCTTCGCCAGGCGGCGGTCTTGTCCCGCTCGCTGGATCACCGAACCGGTGTCGGGCGATTCGCAGAATGCATGAATCGAGATTCGCGGAACCGGCCGGTCTTGCACCTCCGCTCCGAACGGCGTTTCCGTCTTTTCCGGCTCTTGTGACTTGCTCATCGGGACCTGTTCCTGGGGCTCTTCTTCGACTTACTATTCCGCCTTAACTTTGCTCGTCTGGCCGCTATCCTGGCCATCGCTCGCAGACTCGGTGTGCGTCCTCAGACCATTCTGGTACTTCTCCGTGATCACGACGGAGCGGCGCTGCGCGTCGGCCGGATCGCTCGTGCGCGGCTCGACCAAGTCGCGCGGATCGGCGACGATCGCCGCCATGTTGTGCTGCGTCGAGCAACCGAACTCCGGCCATGGCAAATTGCGCGGTTCGAAGGAGAGATTCTTCGACCAATCGCCGCCGCAGTCTGCAGCCGTCGCCGCATACGCGACAAAGCTCAACGTGATAGGCGGGTTCGCATCGCCGTTGGCCGGCGGATACGACGTGAACTGCATCGACTTCTTATCGACGCCGCTCGCCGCCAGGATCTTCTTCAGCTGCCCGACAATTGCGCCGTTCGCTGAACCGTCTGCCGTCGCGACATTTAAGAGCCCTTGGCCGCGCACCTTCCAGCGCTGTGCGAATGCTGAGATCCGTTCGTCTTCCCCGCGCGCCAAGGTAGGCAAGTCACCGTCCGTCTGTACCGCCAGCGTCACCACTTGCGGTTCGACCACGATCGGGAACTGCTTTTCGACGTCGTAAAGCTGCCGCCCGTCGTTGGTCAGTGGCGGCGACGTGCACGCCGTCGCGGCGATGCCGGTCAGCGCCAGAACGAAGAGAGAGGAAACTCGGATCATGACGGTCATCCTAATCTTTCAGCGATTGCTAAAGTCTTGCGTGGGTTTCATACATTGTTAGCGAACGGTGAAACCGATTGGTCCCTTTAACGAACCTTGCGGTTTCTTGCCCTTCTCGCCGTAGACCGCGTTGAGGCGCGACAACAGCACGGTCTCCGCGTCGCTCGCCGGCACAAAGCCGTCGGTCGGCATTGCCAGGTTCTGCGGCGCGGTCGGCTCCACAAGGTACGGGGTCACGATGACGACCAGCTCGGTCTCACCCGACTGAAAGTCGCGGCTCTGGAACAACGCGCCGAGGATCGGCAGGTTCTTCAAGCCCGGGATACCGTCGATGTTCTGCTTCATCGTCTGCTGCAGCAGGCCTGCCATGACCATGCTGCCGCCCGAAGGAAGCTCCACCGTCGTTTCCGCACGCCGCACCCGGATGCCCGGGATCGTAACGCCGGCGATCGAGATCAGATTGCCGTCCGAGTCGACGCTAAGACCACCCTGCGAAACGAAAGCGTTCTCGCCCGTGATCTCGGACACCTCGGTCGAAATCTTTAGGCTGATACGGCCTCCCGACAGCACGACAGGCGTGAAGCCCAAGCCCACACCGAACGGTTTGAACTCGATCTGGACGTTGCCGTCGCGGTCGCGCGCAACCGGCACCGGGAATTCGCCGCCGGCAAGAAACTTCGCAGCCTCGCCCGACACCGCGGTCAAGTTCGGCTCGGCCAACGTGCGCACGAGGCCGGACCGTTCGAACGCCCGCAGTGTGCCTTCAACGCTATTGCCGCCCTTGAGGCTGCCGATGCCGAGACCCTGCGACGCCGAAAGCGCCTGGCCAAGCAGCGAGAAGGGATTCGAGCTGCTGATTCCGACCGGAATGTTCTTTCCGATGTCGAAGAAGGCGTTGATGTCGACGCCAAGCTGCTTGGCGAGTGTCCGCTGCATTTCCGCCACGCGCACGCGCACCATTACCTGATCGCCGCCGCGAATACCGACCCGATTGACGACGGAGTCGCGCTTCAGCGGCTCGTCCGGATCGGTCACGTAGCGCATGGCAATTTCGCGCGCCGCCGCGGCATCCGCAGAACTCTTGACGCTGCCGTTAAGAACGACGCTGTCGTTGACTGTCTCGACCGTCACATCCGCACCTTTGATGTTACGTTCGATCAGGCGCTTAAGCTCCACCGTGTCGCGTTGAACGTGGATTTCAAGGTTGAGCAGTTGTTTGCCGTTCGCAGCAAAGAAGAAGGCATTCGACGGGCCCGCCTTCATGCCGACGACGTAGACCTGGCGTGGCGTGCGAACGACGGCGTCGACAACGTCGGGATTGGACACCAGCACGTCGCGCGCGTCTTCGGGCAGCTCGACGATGATGGCCTTGTTGATGCCAAGGTCGATGTGCTGCGAGTGAGGTCCTGCCCCACCGGGGCGGATACGCAGCGTTTGCGTCGGCTCGGGCCGCGATTTCGCATTCGCGCCGTCCGCCGCCGCGGGCAGCGCAAGTCCGGCCGCCAGCACGCCGATCGCAAAGAACTGAAGAATTTTCATGGTTTCACCCATTATTCCTGAGAAGAGGACGGCGTGGACTGGCTCGGAATTCCGAAGCGCAACACCGAAATCTGAGAATTGTCGTCGTCGCCGAACCCTTTGATGGTCTCTTCATCGCTGGGTTGGTCCGAGCTGGTCAGCGACCGGAGCGAGAGCGAGAGGTCGCCCATCGCTTCGGCGAGCGACACGACCTCCGCTTGCTGCGCCGAGAGTTCGAGCGTCGCCGTCTTGCCGACGATCGATTTCGAGTCTCCGCCCTCTTCCTGAGAGGTCTGGTCGACCGCGACGACGCGCACATCGCGCAAAACCGTGCTGGCGCGGTACGACGGATTACCGGCCGCATCGCTTCCGACTTTCCGAGTCATGATGACGTCAACGCGATCGTTCGGAAGAATGAAACCACCCGCGCCGCGTTCGGCCGAAAGCTTCACGCCGACGGCGCGTTTGCCCGGCGTTAGAACTGCCGCGAGAAAGCCGGCACCGTCGGACTTGATGACCTTTGAAGCCGTTACGGGTTCGCCCGCGACGAGAGGCATGCGCGCCACCGATCCTTCGGCGGAATCTTCAAGAGCCTGCGGCTGCGCTTCCTTCGTAATGAAGGACGGATCGAGCGCGGCTTTCGGCCAACCCTGCCATTTCAAATCGCCGGGCACGATTTTCGCGCCGACTTCGATGGCATGCGAGGCGACCATCACATCGGTCAACTGCATGTTGTCTGCGGCCGCCGCTTGATTCTGGTTACCCCCCATCATCCCGCGAGCGAGAAATGCCGCCACGCCGGCTGCACCGAGAGCACCCACAAGGATAAGGATACGCGTCATGTCCATCTGTCGTTCTCCTGCCGCGGTGTCTGCATCCGCCGGCTCGTCGTCGTTACTAGCGCTGAAGCCTCAAGCTAAAGTTAAGATGGTAAGCGGGGTCTTAACGCGCGGTCGCTTTGCCGGTGACCGTGCTGAAATTGCCATTCGCATTCATTGCGCTGCGGACAGAAACAAATGCGTGCCAGGTAAAACGAAAAGCGCACCGGCGGCGATTGCGACGCCATAAGGAATGCCGGCGTCCTTCTTCGTCAGATGCTGCAGCCACGAGAAGCGCAGGCCCGTGCTCGAAGCCGCAAACGAACGCAATGCCAACAAAATGCAAGCAAGCAGGCCGCCCGCGAGCGCGACGGCGAAGGCATACATTCCGAACCACGCAGCCCCGATATAGAGCGACACCGCCGCGAAGAGCTTTGCATCGCCTCCGCCGATGATGCGTGCCGCAAAGAGCGCGATGCCGACAACGAGCGCGGAAAACCCGACAGCGACATGAATCCCGGCCTCGGCCCAGCTGAGCCCCGCACCGATCGCCAAGAGAGGGAACAGCCCGAGCAGAACGAGCGAGATCCAGTTCGGAATGGTCAACGTCGCGAAATCGTAGACGGCACCGGCGATGATCGCCGTACCGACCAGAATTACCAGCACCGAACCGATCATGATTCCCCGCAAAAGTGACGGCCGCGAGGCTAGAGCGCCGGAATTACCGCGATGTTAAGCAATCGGGCGAAGCTGACACAAAAAAGAAAAACGCCAGCCCCGCGCGAAGCGTGAGACTGGCGTTCGACTCTCCAAGACCAAGCTGACCCGCGCGAACGCGCCCAGCCAGGCCGGTGCCCCTATTAGAGGGCGCCAGCGACCGTCGTGAACGTGCCGTTAATCGCCGTACCGGCCGAAGTCACCGCGCCGATGATCACAACCGCGATCAACGCAGCAATCAAACCGTATTCAATCGCCGTTGCGCCGGCTTCGTCTTTCAGAAAACGAGTCATAAAGCGGCTCATTTGAGGCCTCCTTCAATTGACACCACTACACCTCCTACCCACGCGGACTCTTCGATCCGCTTGCGTAGGCACGGGGACTTTAGGTGCCACGCACTTAAGAAGTTCCTACCGGCCGAATATTCGGTACCGGAGTACAAGTAAAACTAAGTAGAAACAAATGTCGTACTTAATAGTGCGTAACTCAGAATCGAAAGATTGCATGTATCGGAAAATCCGCTCGATTCAAAATGGAACACCGCTCGCTCGTGATTCGCAGATTCGAGAGCGCGTAACGGTTCAGACATCCTTAATGGCTTTGCGCCAGTGTGCCATGCGACGATCGAACCGCACTGGAGCACACCCATGTCCGCTTTTCGCGCAGCCCTTCTTGCCGCTGCGACCGTTACGCTAGCCTCAACCGCCTTCGCCGACGGCCAGGAAGCCTCGCTTCCCGGTCAAATGCGCGTCGACTACGAAAAGACGACGGCTGTAAAACTCGACCGGCCGGCCAAAACCGTCCTCGTCGGCAACCCGCTCATTGCAGACGCGCTTCTCGTTAACGACAAGACCGTCTACGTGCAGGGACGCATGTTCGGCAACACCAACATCATCGCCGTCGATGCGAACGGAACGGAAGTTCTGAACACCAGCGTCACCGTCGGTGCGCCGAATTTGGCGCAAGTCACGATCTATCGCGGCTCGATGGGTCAGCGCAATCTCGCCTGCTCTCCGCGTTGCGAACGCACTGTCACGCAGGGCGACAAGGAAATGGAAGCGATGTACAGCGACTCCGACAAGAAGGTCGACGTCAGCCGCAAGTCCGCCGATCTCTCCACCGATCGCCGCTGAGCGCATCCCGCTTCTCCCAATTGAAAAGGCCCGGCAGGAAACTGCCGGGCCTTCTTCTTTTCGCCCCCGCTGCGCCCTATTGGCTGAGGCGCAGGTTCGACAAGTCCTGTGCAATCGCCTGGAACACGCTCTCAAGCTCGCTCGCACTCGGCGACTCGAAGTAGAGCGACGGGTCCGTCGCACAGCCGCGCATCAAATTCTTCGCACGCGTGGCATCTTCCTCAAGCAAGATCGAATAGACCCGAACACCCGCGTTCTTGATGTTCGTGCACACCGTTTGCGTGCGCGTATCCTGGTTCGTCTCCGACTGCGAAGCGCTCGTCGTCCCAAGCTGATTGCGGATCAGGAAGTTGTAGGCCGTGTAGGTCGATTTGTGCCACGTGCTGTTCGACTGCGTTGTGTTCAAACCGTCGGTCATCAGCACCAACGCCTTTGTCCAGTCGGGATCGCCGTACTGCGAACCCTCGGTGTACGGCGCCGACGGCGACAGCGTGCGCCAACCCCAACCCGCGCCGATCGCGACATGCGTGTATCCCGTCGCGATCATACCGTTGACGTAACTCTGCAACTGCACCTTGTTGTTGGTGAGCGGCAGGATCTTCTGCATATTGCAGTCGGCGTTCGGGTTCGTCTTTGCTTGGTTCACATACTTCGCCGACCGTTTCAACCGCGTATCCTGGTTGCTGTTCACGCCGTCGGTCAGATAGGTCGTGTAGCCGGAGTATGCGCTCGAGTCCGGCCCATCCGGCTCAAAGTAAGGCACCCACCGCGAGTCGGGCGTGCCGGCGGTCGGCGTCGTGTCAAGTTCCTCAAGACCGTTCGGACGTGCTTCCAGACAACCGCCCCAGCTCGAGTTCTTCATCGAAGTCCAGACGGAGAACGCGTATTTGTTGTTGTCGAAATTGAGCTTCGCTGTGCTCGATGCGCCGGTCGTATCCATCCATCCGCCGTTCAAGAACTGCGCTGTATCGACTTTCACGGTTTGCGAAAACGGAACCAACGCCATCTTCAAGCGCGCCGGCGTATTCTGATCGCCGAACAAGATATTGATGAGCTCGAGTGTGGCGGTCCTAAGCGCTTGAATCTTGCCGTTGGACGCCATTGAGCCGGTGTTGTCGAGCGCCAGAGCGATCTCAAGGCCCTTCGACTCACGCGTCACCTGGACGTTCACGCCGATATCGAGGTAATTGATGCCGAAGATCCCCATAAAGGCCGTGTCCACGCGCGCCGTACCGGCCACCGTCACTTGGTTGTTGTTGTACCCGCTGCTCGTAACGGTCAGCGAGGTAACGGTGCCGAGTTCGTCATCGGGATAGTTTGCATAGAAGAACTGCTGCGCCTTGGCCGTCATCTCGGAGTTCGAGAGACCGATCGTGCCGCCGACCGCAAGGCCCGCGGCGTCGAGCGCCTCGCCGAGCCGCATCTTCACAACCATGGCGCGGGTGAGATCGACGGCGGACCCGACGGCCGCGATTGTCGGCATCATCGCCAAGCCGTAGATCATCGCAACGTTACCGCCGCGCGAATTCCGGAATCGGCTTAGGAAACCCCGCGTCTTACGCGTGTTCGCGTGCGTCATGGCTCTAGCTCCCATCATTACCCGTGCTGCGGCGGGCCCTTGCCGGGCTCTCACCTTTCAGCGCCAGAGTGGTCGCCAAGACTTAAGGATGTGTATATCGCTGACAGTAGTGAGCAGACACTTTCAAGTAGCAATAACAAAATATGAATACATAAGGACGTCGTTTACGACTTGTTTGTCAAAAGCACATGCTTTGCTTTCGAAACCGGCGCTTCGATGATAGGCATTATTGTTGCCTGAAAGACGGTCATTGACGCAACCCTTGCGCCTCGGCCTCAGGAAAGGAGCGACACATGCTTCTGCTACCGCGCACGATGCTATTGTTGAGCCGGTTCGGGAAGGCGAAAAGCGGCGCCACGGTCGTCGAATTCGCGCTCGTAGCCATGCCGTTCTTCCTGCTGCTCTACGCGATTCTCGATATCTCGCTGATCTTCTTCGCCTCGACGACGCTGGAAAACGGCATCGTGGGGGCAGCCCGAAAGATTCGAACGGGCGAAGCGCAATCGATGGGGCTCACCGAACAACAATTCCGCGACCTGGTCTGCAACGAGATTTCGATGATGCTCGGCTGCGACGCCCGTCTGGGACTCGACGTACGAAAGTACAACGGCTTCAACAACGCGGCCTTTCCGGCCGCACTCGACGACAGCGGCAACATGACCGGCAACCTGAGTTTCGATCCCGGCGCCCCGGGCGACGTCATCGTCGTGCGCGCCTTTTACACTTGGCCAATGCTGACGCCAACCGTCGGCACGCAATTCGTGAACATGGCTGGCGGTCACCGGTTGCTCGAGGCATCCAATGCCTTCCGCAACGAGCCGTTCGGTTCAATTATCGCAAACTGAGGTCCATCATGCTCAGCTCCATCAGAAAATTCCGCCGTTCGCAAAGTGGTGTTGCGGCGATCGAGTTCGCGCTCATCATTCCGGTGATGCTCACGACGTTCTTCGGCGTGTCGGAAATTGCGAACTACATCTTGGCCGCGCGCAAGGTCTCCAACGTGGCTTCATCCGCGGCCGACCTGATCGCCCAAGACACGCTGGTCACAACGCCCGAAATGGACGACATCATGGGCGCGCTGAACGTGATCATGCATCCGTTCGACACCAGCAATGCGACAGTCCGCATCACGTCGGTCATCGCCGACGAAAACACCGGCAACACGACCGTTGACTGGAGCGACGCGCTCCACACCGCGCCCCGTACGCCGGGCGCCTCCGTCACAATTCCAAACATCCTGGCGAACGGTCAGAGCGTCATCATGGCCGAAGTCACGTTTCGCTACCAAACGCTGTTCGGCCAATATCTGACCGACGGCATGACCGTGACCGACACGTTCTACCTGAAGCCGCGCCGGTCCACGAAAGTAGAGCGGGTGCTTTAGAGTTTCACTTACGCACTCTTTACCTTGTGCGCCTAGCGTGTCGTCGAACGAACTTCGGCGGCACGTGCCGCGTGGGCTTAAGCGAGAGCAAGAAACTTGAAACAAGTCACCGCACAATCGAAGAAGCAAAAAAAGCTGGCCCCGAATTTCACGAAGGCGCTGCGCCAGGAAGCCGTGGAACTTGAGACGTTACATAAAGGGCTGGTGCGCCACATCAGCGCGTGGCGAACGGCGCACGACGCCACCGTCGCCCACATCGCGGCCCATATGGCGCGCACCGATGCAATTCTAGAACGCCTCGAGCGCAACCGTTCGCTTAAGGCCTAGCAGCCCTCCCCTCCCCCCTCGCTATTCCCTAGAATCCCTCACGAATCACCGGCACGAAAAAGCGCAAAGATCGGCGCTTTCTCGGGGGAACCGTGCGGACGTTGACATCATTCAGCCGCGCCATCGGCGTGGCAGCTATCGTTGCCGCCGCTGCCCTGACCTTGGGCGGCGCGTACTTTGTCGGCTACGTCGGCGAACTCCAGCGCGCGCTCAACGACCCGGCAGAGACGCGCAGCGCAACCGCGCAACAGACGGCGGCAATCGAACAAGCGCTGGGCTACGCAGGCTTTCTTAAAGTCTATCGCAACTATCGGTTGACCGGCGACGCTACGGCGCGGCTCCAGCTAACGCGCTACGCGATCGACGCAGAACGCGCGCTGACGGAACTTAAGAGTCTGTACGCCGGCAACCCGCGCGCCGCAGACATGTTGCGCGAAGTCGAGAACGTCGGCGAAGCTTTTGCCCATGTCGCCCAAACCGCACCGGAAACACCATCGGCAGCCCTGCGCGGCACGGCCGCGATGAACGACCTCGCATCCCTCCCGCAACCACCGCAACTCGAGGCGTCGTATCTCGCGCTGCGCACAGCCCTCGATCGCCTGGCCGTGGCGGATCAGGACCGCCAACTCGGCGGCGTGGCCTCGGCCTTGAACTGGAGCCAAAGTCTCCTCGTCGCGGCGCTCTTCGTGCTCGTGATTGGCTTGCTGATTGTTGCCGGTTTGCTGCAGTTGGGAATCATTCAGCCGTTAAAGAGTTTGGAACGCAGCCTCACATCCGTCGGCGATGGCGCGGTGACACAAGAGGTCTGGGGAACGGAGCGCGCGGACGAATTCGGCGCCATCGCCCGCGCCGGCGAAAAGCTCCGGCACAGTCTGACCGAGACCACGGCCCTTAAAACGCTGGCCGAGAAGGGCCAACTGCATATTGCGTTGGATAGCGGCTCGTCTTTGCTGCTGCAGCGCCTCGCCGACGAGGTGACCAACACGACGAACGCCCTAAAGGCCGCGGCCGCCGATTTCGCGAAGCTCCAAGAGGGCAATCGTCGCCAATTCGACACGGCGCTTGAAAATCTGACGGCCTCGACCGCCGGCACGAACCAAGCGGCAGACGCGCTCCGCCAAAGCGCGGCCACCTCGCTAGAGGAAGTCCGCAAAGGCAACGCCGAACTAAGGACCTCGGCTGAGGAGCGCCTGCAGCATCTGGACCGTCTGACCGCGCGCTACGAAAAGAGCCACGACGATATCGGTGCGATGGCATCGGAAATCCGCGACCACACCACGCTGGTGACTGAGAACTTGAGCGCGACCGCATTGTCGCTCAAGCAAACCGTTGAGAGCGTAAGCCAGTCGTACGCACAAATCGCGGCCGGCGCAGACACGACGAACGAAAACGTCCGCACCCTGGCCGCGCGCCTCAGCGAAACAATCGGCCTCACCGACGAACGTCTAAGCCGGAAGCTGGCGGCCCTCGACACGCTGGAACAAACCGTAAGCGCCAATCTGGCGAGCCTGCGCGCGAAAGCCGAAGAGGCGTCGGCGGCAATGGACACGATGGCCGAGCGGCAAGGGAACGGTACGCACGAAGGAAACGACCTCAAGACGGCCATCGCAAAACTCGACCAAATCGCCGAACGCCTCGCCAATCCGGCTGCAGAGCGTGCGAGCGCCGGCCAAGACCTCCACGCGCTGGCAAACGGTCTGCAGGGCCAACTCGAAACCGTGCGCGGCGAAATCCGCGACCTGGCGATCCGCATGACCGAGGAGCGCCTGCTCTCTACCTCCGCTGCAAGCCCGCTCATGGGCGGCGACGCAGCCAATCTGTCCCCAACACCGCAGCGCTCGCTGGCCGACGTGCCCGGCGAAGAGATCATGGCGCGCCTGAAGGACCTGGCGGCAGAGATGAACGCGGCTCAGGAACACACCGATCACACAGCCTCGCTCAAATCCGCGTTGGGCAAGTTCGCAGCCGACGTTAAAGACTTGGCGGCCAGCGCCGATCGTGCCGCGCGGCTGAAGGCGATGGGCCGCGCGCTCGACCAACACGCCGAAGACATCGAAGCACACATGCCGGCCGTCGACCCATCGACCGCGCTGCGCACGGAGCTCGCCGCCATCACCGGCGAACTGCGCGCGATCGCGGCAAGCGCGCAGGCGAACGGCACAAAAGACGGCCCGCGCCTGCGCGAATCCGCGATCGAGATCGGCGCCCGCGCGGAATCGCTGTTCTCTTACCTGAACGAAACGCATCCGGATCGGGACGCTGAGCAAACAGACGACGAGTTCGATCCGTCGCCGGGCACGACGAACGACATCGCGGCATTGGCACAGCTGATCGACCGGATGGAAGCGCGTGCGTCGTCGTTGGCCGCCCACGAAGCGGATCTCAACACGAACGGCGCGATCAACATGGTGTTCGAGTCGATCGGCCGCCTGAACAACATCGCAACCGCCTTGGCCCGCGCCGGCCATGCCGAGCGCCAGCGCCATGCCACGCACTAAGTCACTTCGGCAAAATCGCCAGGCGGGGCAAGAAACAGGCGGGGGCGTGAATGCTGGGTACATCCACGCCCGTAACCCATCAGCAATGGGGGTTGCTGGGTGGCCGCCTCTTTGCCGGAGAGCCGGATGAATGGGGGACGACTCGGCCGGCGGGGGACTCGAACCGGCCTCTGGGGAAGGCCGGGTTACTAACAAGTTGCAGCCTAAGACCCACCCCTTAACAAAATACTAAAGCGAGCGCGGCTCGGTAAGTTCGCGTAAAACGTGCACGAGCCGTCCCGGATTCACCCATTCGAGCCCAGGGCGCCTGTTGGGTTTGGAACTACGCGGGACTGCGCACGCGGATCAGCCCCTCTTGCGCAACCGAGGCGACGAGCTTCCCGTCCGCAGCAAACACGCTGCCGCGATTGAACCCGCGCGCGCCCGCGGCACTCGGGCTGTCCTGCGCATAGAGCAGCCACTCATCCACGCGGAATGGATGGTGGAACCACATCGCGTGGTCGAGACTCGCCGACTGCAGCCGGCCTGAGAACCAGCTGATTCCATGCGGCATCAAACACGTATCGAGCAGCGTCATATCGGATGCGTAAGCCAGCACGCACTGGTGCATCGCAAGGTCGCTGGGCATATCGCCGCGAACCTTCATCCAAAC
>CXWL01009638.1_pt1 | contig 13219 bp, 14 predicted proteins | sample 590931 | NCBI WGS metagenome assembly CXWL01 (sample SAMEA3498368, study PRJEB10139) | groundwater metagenome | biome: water well; material: biofilm material | place: Germany | collected 2015-04-27
GCCGGCTACCTGCTCATCGGCGTGGTGGCCTCGCTGACCGTGCCTTGGGCCGCCGGGGCGGTGTGGTTCTATCTGTTCACCTACCTGCTGGCCTCGATGGCGGTGTTTGGCGTCATGGCCTACGTGGCGGGGCCGGATGACAGCGGCGAGGAACTCGACCACTACGAACGATTGGCACGCGAACGGCCTTTCCTCGGGGCGGTGCTGGCGGTCGGCGTCGGTTCGCTCGCCGGCATCCCGCCGCTGGCCGGGTTCATGGGCAAGCTGCTGCTCTTCCTCGCGGCCTTCCAGGCGCACCTCTACAGCCTGCTGGTTGTCGCTGTCGTCGGCGTGGTGATCTCCATTTTCTATTATTTCGGCTGGATCCGCGCGGCCTGGTTCGAATCGTGGTCGCCCCCCGCTCCGGCGGTCGTTCCCGTTACCCGGTTGGTTCCGGCGGGTCCGTCCTGGCTCGGGGTGGTCACGCTGGCCGCCCTGGCGTTGGCCACGGTGTTGCTGGGCTTCTACCAACAACCGCTGGCCAGCTGGCTGCTGCAGTAATCGCCAATGAAGGTCACCGGTCTCGCCATTGTGCCGCCGCCCGCGGCCGCCGATCTCCCCAAGGTAACTCCCGAGTTGCTCGCCTCCGTCCTGGCCCGCTATTCGCGGAGCAACGACGGTCTGGCGAAAATCCTGGAAAAGGTGGACATCGCGAATCCCGACGAGTCCATCGACCGCATCCTGAAATTCGTGGACTACGGTCACGCCTCCATCGGCGGCCTGACCGGCGGCCTGGCCATCGCCCTCGACAACGTGTCGATGTGGCTGGCGTATAAGATATTCGAGCTCGCGCAGATGGCCGACGGCCAGGAATCGAGCACGCGCTACATCACGATGGCGGCGACCAACCTGCCGGCGCCGGCGGAGATNNTGCCGAAGGACGCCAAGCCCGCCGTGGTCACCCGGCTGCGCAAGAACTACGCGCTGGACCGCGCGCGCTACTTCATCCCGCTGGCCACGCGCACCAACCTCGGCCTCGTGCAAAGCTCGCGCATGTGGGCCGCCACGGTGAAACATCTCGATTCGCTCGGCCTGCCCGAGGCGTCGCTGGCGGCGAAACTGATCCGCGACGAACTGCTGAAGTCATCGCCCCGGTTGATGCGTCACAGCTCGGCGGAGAAATCCTATCAGGCGCAGGCGCAGCAGGAGCTCGCCGCCAGTCTGGCGCTCGGGCTCGCCCGGCTCTCGACGAAGTCCCTGGCCGACGAGGTTTGGGTGAAGGTGGATCGCGAGACACCGCCCTGGCTGGGCGAAACCCAGCCGGTGGCCGAGGCGCTCAAGCACCGCGCCAACCGTTATGGCTACCAAGGCAAGGCCACGCGCCGGATGCGCGTGAGTTTTGCCTGGAACAACCTCGCGATCGCCGAGCTCCGCGACCTCAACCGCCACCGCACGGGTCATCGTTACACGCCGCTGATCCAAGCCGGTTTTTATCTGCCGACGGAGATCACCCATGCAGCGCATCAGGCCCTGCTGGACGAACAGGCGGCGCTGACCCGCGAGCTGATGACGCGCGGCTCCGCGGCCTACGTCTATTCGCTGCTGCTGGGTGCGCAGACGCCGTTCGAGCACAGCACCCAGGCCGACAAGTTCATTTACGAGGCCGAGTTGCGCACGGGCATGGGGGCGCATTACCGCTATGCCGAGCACCTGAGCGCGGCGCTGCGGGAATTTTCCCGGCAAGTGCCAGAGGCGAAAGACTGGGTCGTGGAGGGCACGGCCGAGCCAGAATAGGCTTGCCGCTATATCTCCGTCCGCGAACATCTTGGCAGCTTGCCGCGTATGTTTTGCCGAGCGAAAATCAGCGTCCTTTTAGCCCTTGTCGGCGCCCTGACGGCCTCGGGCGCACTCCTCAATCCGGCCCGGCGGAACGCGGCCTTCCAGCCGGAAGGCAAATCCATTTTCACGAAACCGGCGGTCTGGCGACCCGCCGGAGTCACGATGATTACCAAGCACTGGGCGGGAGCCTTTGGACAAAAAATCACGCCCGGAACCAAGGCGCTGGTCCGGGTCGACCTGAATGGCGTGACCTTCACCAAGGCCGGTGACGCCACCGTCACACCGCCGTCGGTCAAGAAAGCGGGAGGAGGCCAATGACTGCGAGCGGTCGATTCAAACTGCTGCAATTCAACATGCAGTTTGGTCAACCCTGGGACGATGCCTACCCCGACCATGCGCCGATCAATCTCCAGCTGACCATCGACGAAATCCGCTCGCACGACGCCGATATTGTCATGCTGCAAGAGGTCGAGCGCACCCTGCCGGGCGGCGCGCAGGCCGAGCCGCCGCCGCACTACATGCGCCTGAAGCAGGAATTTCCCGGCCAGGACAGTTTCTTCTGCTACCCCCGGCCGGACCAGCGCGAGCTGCCCTTTGGCATCGGGCTGGCGATATTCTCGAAAACCCCGTTGCGGGAGCACATCTGCCTGAACCTGCCGTCGCCGCCGGTGGAATTCGATTTTTTTGGCGAGAAGAAAACCCCGACCGACCGGGTGCTCATCGGTGCCACCACGACCATCGCCGGGCATGACGTGCGGCTCTTCAACACGCACTTGCTGGCGTTTTTCATGCTCAAGTCCAGCAGTGAGGTGCACCTGAACCAGCGGAAACTGGTCGAGGAGCAATTGCGGCGGTCGGCCGGGATGCCGACGCTGCTCACCGGTGACTTCAACGTGAGCAAGCACCAGTCTCTCATCCAGCAGTTTGCCGACGCCGGCTACCAGACCGTGCAATCCAAGGAGATCACGTGGCGTCGCCGGCCCTACGTGCTGGACCACATCTTCCATAACGACTGGCTGCGTCCGACCGGGTGGTGGGTGACCCCCACGATGTCCTCGGACCATCACGTGCTGTCGGCGGAGTTCGAGTTCGCGCGGTGAGCGCAGCCGGTGGGAGCGGCTTTACGCCGCGACCGTCGGGGCCTGAAGCCCCTCCCGCCAAGCCTCACTTCCCCTGCCGCACACGTTCTTTCTCGTCCTCGCGCTCTTCCTCGAGCCGGGCTTTTTCGCCGGCGATTTGCTTCCGGACCTTGTCGGCCTCGTCAAGTTTCCGGGCGGCGAGCGTAGCGGCGAGCTGTTGCCGGAGGAATATCTCCCGCTCGGCGATCTTGCCCTGATAGACCCGGTCAATCTCCGCGAGCCGGGTCTTCTGCGCCGCCGTCAATTGGCCGGTGGCGGGGTCCGATTTGGCGAGGCGCTCCATGGCGAGTTCGTAGGCGCTTTTCATGGCGGGGAGGATTACGGTCTTCAGCCGAACTTCACGCCCAAAATAAGCAACAGCGCGAGTGCCCCGGCCGGCGGCCAGTAGCCGCCGTAGCGCGGCGCCCATCGGCCGGTCGCGCCGGTCAGCAGCACCGCCGTCATCAGGACCAGCGAGGCCGGCGCCAGCCAGCCGGCGCGGAAGTGGGCCGGGTAATAAACCCCCGGCAAATCGATGCCGTGCAACAGCAACCAGTCCATGAGCCGGATGGTCAACGCCGCGACGGCGTTGCACAGCCCGCTGACCGGCAGCAAACCCAGCAGGCCGGCCAGCAGCGACACGAAACCCGCGCTGATGGCCAGCGACGACAGCGGGATGATGAGGAGGTTGGCGAGCAGTGCGCCCGGCGAAAAGACTTGGAAATAGCCGATGCCCGAGGGCGCGCTGGCGAGAAACGCCGTCCAGCAGCCGGCAGAGCCGCCGAGGAACCAGCGGCCGGCCCAGTCGACGGTTTTTTGCCACCAGCCCCAGTCGGCTCTGGGCAGCAGGGCAAACGGGCGCCACGCCGCCAGCCATTTTTCGCCGAGCGGCCGCCCCATCACCACCAGGGCGATCACGACCGTGTAGGACATCTGGAAACCCGTGCTGAAAAGCTGCAGCGGATCCAGCACCAGCGTCACCAGCGCGGAGGCGGCGAGCGCCGCGAGCGCATTCCCTGGCAACCGGAAGACCTCCGAGGCGAACAGGAAGGCGATCATCAGGAAGGCGCGCACGGCGGGCGAACTGGCCCCGGTGATCTGCACGTAAAGCCACAGCGCGGCCAGACTGCACGCCACCGCCGGCCGGCGCGGCACCCGCAGCAGATTGAACAGCACGTAGAGCGCCCCGCCGATGACGCCGACATGCAATCCGCTGATGGAAAAAATGTGAAAGGTGCCGCTCCGCATGAACGCGTTCTGCTGCTCAACGCTCAGGACCGCCTTGTCCCCCAGCAGCATCGCGAGATACAGCGACGCGGTTTGCGGCTGTTCCGCCAGACCGTGGCGCAGGATGCCCTCGAGCCGGTCTTGGGCTTGGGCGCAGAACCGTTGAAAGGCGGTTGGCGGCGAGGCCTCGCTCACGATCTGCGCGCGGGTGAGTCTTTGCCGGATGCCGAGGTTGGCCAGGTATTCGTTGAAACCCGTGCCGGCGGGTTCCCGGGGCAGCGGTTCGATGACGCCGCGGATCACATAGCAGCCCGAACGCTGCGGCGGGACGCTGATGCGCCGGATGGCGGAGAAATATATTCGCCGCCCGGTCAACTCCCGGTCGTGTTCGCCCGCGGCGGTGATTTCAGCCAGACCGTTCAGGTTGCGGGCCGTGGGCGCGACGGGATAGGCCTGCAGCACCCGCATCGTCACCGTTACTTCACGCGGCGGCCGGGACGCCACCTCGTGCAGCGACGGATGCCGTGCTTGCAGCAGGACAAATCCACCCAGGCCCACGGACACAACAAGTGCGGTCGCCCACGCAAACCCGGCCAGACGGCCGGCCCGGCCGGCGCACCAACACGCACCGGTTCCGGCCAATCCCGCCAGCCAGACCAGCGGACCCAAACCAAATCCCGGAGCCGGCCAGACGCGGGCCAGGATCAGTCCGGTCATCAGCGGCACAAGCACCCACAGCAGCGGCGCGCGGAGATGAAGGGCGGGCGAAGGCATGGTGGACACTGCGCGTGGGCCCGCGCAGGCAGCGGGCAGAAGCCAACAGCTTTCCCCGCCGCCTTCAAACTTGTTTCTCGCCGGAGGCAGCCACAACCTGTCCCGACGCATGGCCCGTTCCGTCGATGATTCCGGTTCACTCTTTGGCGAGGAAGCCCGCCCCGGGCCTTCGGCGCACCCTGCTTCGGCCGGTGGGTTGCGCTGGACCACCCAGCCGCTCGCGGCGCGGATGCGCCCGCAGTCGCTCGATGAATTTGTCGGTCAGGAACACATCCTGCAGGCGGGCAGCCTGCTGCCGCGGCTGATTGCCAGCAATCGCTTCGGCAGCCTCCTCTTCTACGGTCCGCCCGGTTGCGGCAAGACGAGCCTGGCCGAGGTCATCGCCCGCGAGACGCAGAGCCGGTTTGTGCGGGTCAACGCCGTCATGTCCAATGTGGCCGAGCTGCGGGAAATCCTCGCGGCGGCCCGGCGCCGGGCCGAGGCCGCGACGGGTGCGACCGCCCCGGCGGCGACGATTCTCTTCATCGACGAACTGCACCGCTTTAACAAGGCGCAGCAGGACCTGCTGCTGCCCGATGTGGAGGAAGGCACTGTGCGGTTGATCGGGGCGACGACGCACAACCCCGGATTTTATGTGAACCCGCCGCTGCTCAGCCGCAGCCACCTGTTCCGATTGGAGCCGCTCGCGGCCGGGGCCGTGGCGGGGGTGCTCCGGCGGGCGCTGACCGACGCCGTGCGCGGCCTGGGTGCGCGCGGGCACACCGCGGCCGACAAGGTGCTGGCCGACCTGGCGTTGCTCTGCGACGGCGACCTGCGCCGGGCACTCAACGCCCTCGAGGTCATTGCGCAGAGCCTGCCGGAGCGGGCCGCGATCACGGAGCAGGAGCTGGAGATTTTCGCCCGCGAACGCCGCATCCGCTACGACGCCGACGAGGACGAACACTACGACACGATCTCGGCCTTCATCAAGAGTTGCCGGGGCAGCGACCCGGACGCGGCGATGTATTGGCTGGCGAAGATGCTGGCCGGCGGCGAGGACCCGCGGTTCATCGCCCGGCGGCTCGTGATTCTCGCCAGCGAGGATGTGGGGCTGGCCGACCCGCAGGCGCTGCCACTGACGGTGGCGGCGCACCACGCCTGTGATTTTATCGGCCTGCCCGAGGCGGAGCTCACGCTCGCGCACGCGACGCTCTACATCGCGACGGCGCCCAAGAGCAATTCGGCGACCATGGCGCTCGGCGAAGCGCACCGGGTGCTCAAGGAGACGCCGGTGCAGGCGGTGCCGCGGCCGTTGCGCGACAAGGGCGGTGCCGCCAGCAAGCAGGCCGGTCATGGCCAGGGCTACCTGTATTCGCACGAATATCCGGAGAACATTTCCGGTCAGGTTTATCTGGAAAAACCCCTCACGCTCTACACGCCGAAGTCGGCGGGGTGGGAGGTGAAGATCGCGGAGCGGCTGGCGCGGTGGAAAGAGCTGCGANNGGCACCGGGCGGGCCCAGCCGGGGCTTGCGCCGCGCGCCGGGAGGACTAACATGGCGGGCATGAAGTCCATCGCTGTTACCCTCCTGGTATTGTTTGCGGCCAGCGTGCTGTCGGCACAAAAGTCTCCCGTGGTGCAGGCGACTGATCCCAAGGCCACTGCGATTGAGACCGTCGCGCCAAAGGCACCCGTTGGCAAAGCCGCCACCACGGCCAAGAAAGTCGAAAAAAAGAAAGAGGAGCTGCCGAAAATTCCCGGCACCGTGGTCAACCGGCCCAATGGCACGTTCCTCGGCCTCGAAGTGGTCGGGGGCAACTTCAAGCTCACTTTCTACGACAAAAAGCACAAGCCCATGGCTGTGGATGTGACCCGGGCGACGGCGCGCTGGCCCAATCCGCGCGCACCGGGTGACAATCGCACGGTGCTCAACGGCAGCAGCACGGCGCTGGTGGGGGCGAAGCCCGTCATCCCGCCCTATANNACGGTGGCGTTCAAGGGCTGAGCGAGCGGGGATTTGACAGCGGCGGGGCGGATGCAAAGCTTGACCGCTTCCCACCATGTCCAGCGCCACGCCCTTTGATTCCATCGAAACCGCGATCCAGACGATCGCGACCGGTGGGGTGATTGTCGTCACGGATGACGAGGGCCGGGAAAACGAGGGCGACCTGATCATGGCGGCCGAGAAGGCGACGCCGGAGCTGGTCAACATGATGATCCGCTACGCGCGCGGCCTCATCTGCGTGCCGATGGTGGAGCCGCAACTGAAACGGCTCGGCATCAATCCCATGGTGCAACAGAACCGCGAGGCGCATCACACGGCCTTCACGGTGTCGGTGGACGCGGCCGAGGGCATCACGACCGGCATCAGCGCCTTTGACCGCGCCCGCACCATCCGGTTGCTGGCCGATCCGGCGACCCGTTCGGATGAACTCGTGCAGCCGGGGCATGTTTTCCCGTTGTGTTCCCGGGCCGGCGGCGTGCTCGAGCGCGCCGGCCACACCGAGGCGGCGGTGGACTTCGCGGCGCTGGCCGGGCTGAAACCGGCCGCCGTGGTCTGCGAGATCTTGAGCGATGACGGAAAGATGGCGCGGCTCCCCGAGCTGATCGAATTCAAGCAGCGGCACCAGCTGCCCCTTGTCTCCATCGCCGCGCTCATCGAATACCGCCACCGGCGCGAACAGCTGGTCGAGCAGGTGGCGACGCGGCCGTTCGCGTCGGAATACGGCGAATTCCAGCTCCATGTTTTCCGCAGCAAGGTGGACGGCCGGCACCACCTGGCGTTTGCCAAGGGGCAGCTCGATGCCTCGCCCACGCTGGTGCGCGTCCATACCGAAAACCTGCTGAGCGACGTCTTTCACGCGAAAGACATGGGCAGCCACCGCTCGCTGCTGGCTTCGCTGGAGCGCGTGGCGCAGGCCGGGCACGGCGTGATCGTCTACATGGAGCAGACCGGCCGGATGCAGGAGGCGCTCGTTAACGCGGGCCAGCCGGCCCCGGGTTTCACCGGTCCCGCCAACCTGCGCGACTACGGCACCGGCGCCCAGATCCTGACCGCGCTCGGCCTGAAGAAAATCCGCCTGCTGCAGCACTCGCCCCGCCGCGTCGTGGGCCTCGATGGCTACGGACTGGAGATCGTCGAGCAGATACATGTGTGAAATGCGGAATTCGGATTGCGGAATTCGAATCGGTCCGACCAATTGACCTTTCATGAGCCTCGATTCACCCCATTTGGCGCCAATTGATGGACGCTCGTTCGCCGTCGGCATCGTGGCCGCGCGCTTCAATCCCACGCTGGTGGAAGCGCTGCTCCGCGCCGTGTGCGCCGGGCTGGCGGCCGCCGCCGTGAAGGCGCGGCGTATCACCATCGCCCGGGTGCCCGGCTCGCATGAGCTGCCCCTGGTCGCCCGGTGGCTGGCGCAAGGTGGCCGGCGGGACGTCGTCATCGCCCTCGGGGTGCTCATCGGTGGCGACACCAACCACCATGAGATGGTGGGACAGAGCGTATCGCAGGCCTGCCAGCAGGTGGCGCTCGCCACCGGCATCCCGGTGATCAACGGGGTCATCGTGGCGGACAATTTGAAGCAGGCACAGGCGCGGTGCGGCGGACGGATCAACCGGGGCGCCGAGTTCGCGCGCGCCGCGCTCGAGATGGCCGCGCTCAAGCGCGCCTTGGGAGGAAAAGCATGACCAGCCAGTTCACCCAGCGCCGGGAATGCCGCGCGGCGGCCTTCCAGTATCTTTACGCGTGGAGCGTCAACCAGCCGTCCAGCCCGACGGACGACCTGCGGTTGTTTTTCGAGCATATGGACAAGCCGCGCGACCATTACGCCTTCGCCGAGGAGCTGATCCAGGGAACCATCGAGCACGTGGCGGAGATCGACGGGCACATCAAGGCCTTGGCCCACAACTGGGAGTTTGACCGCGTGGCGAAGATCGACCTCGCCATCCTGCGGCTGGCGATGTTCGAGATGCTCTACCGCAAGGATATCCCGCCGGTCGTCTCGATCAACGAGGCCATCGACCTCAGCAAGCAGTATTCCAGCGCGGACGCGAAGCGGTTCATCAACGGCATCCTCGACCGCATGAAGGACCAGCTCGGACGCGACTCGCGCAAACCTGCGACGGAGTAATGTGGAACTCAGGAATGCTGGAAAATGGCTGAACTGGGCAACAAGGAGTTAAGCAGCCGGGTCATTGAAGCAGCCATTGCGGTTCATCAGGCCCTGGGCCCCGGGTTCATTGAATCAGTCTATGAGAGCGCCTTTTGTGTTGAGCTGACCGCGCGCGGCATTGGATTCGAGCGACAAAAATCCATCAAGGTCCACCACCGTCACGTTGAGGTGGGTGAGCATCGCCTGGATGTGCTGGTCGAAAGCTGCCTTTTGGTTGAGCTCAAAGCGGTCAAGGAATTGGAGGACATCTTCTTCACGATCGGCCGATCACAAATGAAAGCGGCGGGCATTCGTGATGGCCTGATCCTGAATTTTGCCTCAATGCCTCTTACCATCAAACGCATCGGTCCGGGTCTGCCTCCTTCCTGATTTCCTGAGTTCCACATTCGATTTTCATGCTTTCCCTTTTTAAGAAATTCAAGGACGGCCTGACCAAGACGGTCACGGCCATCGCCGTCCAGACCCACGGTCTCTTCCGCGGACGGAGGATTGATGCCGCCTCACTGGCGGAGCTGGAAGAGGCGCTCTACGCAGCCGATTTCGGCGTCGCGACAACCACCGAGATACTCGCGGAGGTCAAGGCCGCCTACCGCCAGGACGCCGAGCTCAAGGGGCAGCAGGTCGCCGCCATCGGGGCGGCTGTGTTGCGGCGTGTGCTCGCCGGGTCCGAGGGGAAATTGGAAGGTGGAGCCCGGCCGCCGGACGGGCTTGGCTCGGAAAACGCACCGGGAGGACGCGTTCCACCCGGAAACCCCACCGTCATCGCCCTGATTGGCGTCAACGGCTCAGGCAAGACGACCACGACGGCCAAGTTGGCGCATAAACTCAAGGGCGATGGCCAGTCGGTCCTCGTCGCGGCGTGCGACACTTTCCGGGCGGCGGCAATCGAGCAGCTCAAGAGCTGGACCGACCGTCTGAAGATCGAGCTCGTGGCCAGCCACACGGGAGCGGATGCCGCCGCGGTGGCGTTTGACGCATGGCAGGCGGCCAAAGCCCGCGGCCACGGCTGGCTGATCATAGACACGGCCGGCCGGCTGCACACCAAGGGTAATCTGATGGAGGAGCTGGCGAAGATTGGTCGCGTCTTGCAAAAAAACGATCCCGCCGCGCCGCAGCACCGTTGGCTGGTGGTCGATGGCTCGCTGGGGGCCAACTCGATCGAGCAGGCGAAGGTGTTCCACCAGAATTTTGGGCTGACCGGGCTCGTCGTGACCAAACTGGATGGCACGAGCCGCGGCGGGGCGATCGTGGGCATCTGGCGGCAGCTGAAGATTCCGATTTATTTCATCGGCCTGGGCGAGCAACCCGATGACCTGCAGCCTTTCTCAGCTGACAATTACGCGCGGGCGGTGTTTGGCTTGGAGGCATGATGAAAACACCCTCGGGCTTTTTCGTTTTGTTGTTGGGCTGGGCGGTCGTGGCACCGGCGCAGGAACGCTTCACGGACCGGTTGTCGGCCGAGGAGAAGAAAGCGGTCGGCCTGGACTTGCTCTCACCGGAGCAGGTGGCGGCGTTGAATGCCTTGGTGCATCGCGACCGACAGCAAGGCGCTGTGCAGGTGCGCGAGCAGGCCAAGGCGGAGTTGCGCGAGGAAGTGAAGGCGCAGGTGAAGGCCCTGGCCAAGGTCGAAGTGCAGCAGGAGCAGCAGCAGGCCCGCGAGACCGAGACGCGCGTGCTCAGCCGGATTTTGGGCAAATACAGCGGTTGGGACGGCAGCACCCAGTTCAAGCTGGAGAACGGGCAGATCTGGCGGCAATCCGAGCCCGGGATCTTTTATACGAAACCGTTGGATAGTCCGGCGGTCTTGATCGAGAAAATCTTCGGTGGCTGGCGGCTTTACGATCAGAATGGCGGTTGGGTGCGCGTCGTGCGGATCAAGTGAGCGCGCGCCGGACCGCCTTGGCGCGCAACAAGGCCGGGCAGGAGGGGATGAACGGGGCCGGCTTAGCTTAGCGCACCCCGCCCATCAGCTTTTTGACCCAGGGCACGAGGGCAAAGAGCACCAAGGTGCAGGCGCCGACCGCCAGCGCCTGGTGCCAGAAGAAAGTGGCCAGTTCGCCGGCGTTCGTGCTCTTGAACTCTCCCGCCAGCACACCGGCCAGCTTGTTGCCCAGCGCAGCAGCCAGGAACCAGATGCCCATCACCAGGCCGAGCAGCCGGGGCGGGGCGAGTTTGGTCATGGTGCTGAGGCCGACCGGACTGAGCAGCATCTCGCCGACGGTCTGCAGGAAAAACAGGGCGACCAGCCACATCGGGCCGACCCGGCCTTCGGCCGTGAGCTTGGCGGCCGGCACCATGAGCACAAACGAGAGCGCGACGAACAGCAGGCCGAGGGCAAACTTCGCCGGACTGGACGGCTGCCTCGCTCCGAGCTTGATCCACAGGTAGGCAAAGACCGGCGCAAGCAGGATAACCCAGACGGAATTGACCGATTGCCACCACGAGGAGGGGAACGAATAGCCGAGGAATTCATTGCGCGTCAGTTCGTCGGCGAACAGCGAGATGGTGGATCCGGTCTGCTCAAAGATCGCCCAGAAGATTTCCGCCGCGAAAAAGAACACCAGGATGGCGGCGATGCGTTTGCTGTCGGGGTCGGGCTTGAAGGCGAAGAATAGAATCGCGGCGATCTGCAGGGCAAAGAGCACATAGACCAGCGCCGGGTAGGTGTCGCAGGCTTTCATCGCCGCGATCAGGATCAGGGAACCCAGTGCGACCACGCCGAGCTTGCCCCACGGACGCGAGCCGTCGGCCTCGGGAGCCGGCGCGCGGCCGACATGGGCGAGGCGTTCGCGTTGCAGCACATAGACGATGAGGCCCAGCGTCATGCCGACGCCGGCGGCGGCAAAGCCCCAGTGCCAGCAGTGGAGCGGATTCAGGCCCCAGCCGCTGAGCAGGGATTTCCAGCCGGCACTCTGCGCCAGCCAGCCGGTCACCAGGGGGGAGAGGAAGGCCCCGAGGTTTATGCCCATGTAGAAAATAGAAAAACCGGCGTCGCGGCGTTCATCGGCCGGCGTGTAAAGGCTGCCGACCATGGTGGAAATATTGGGCTTGAGCAGACCGGTGCCCATCGCGATCAGGACCAGGCCGGCGAAAAAGGTCACTTCGGAGTTGATGGCCATCGTAAAGTGGCCGGCGGCGATGATGATGCCGCCGACCAGCACGGCCCGGCGTGCGCCGATAAAATTATCGGCGATGAAGCCGCCCAGGATCGAGAGCAGGTAGACGCTCATCGTATAGGTCCCGTAAATGGCGGCGGCTTTTTTTGTGTCGTAACCCAGGCCGCCGTCCGCGGCCGTTTTCACCATGAACAAGATGAGCAGGGCGCGCATGCCATAGTAGGAAAAGCGTTCCCACATCTCCGTGAAGAAGAGGGTGGTAAGGCCGCGGGGGTGGCCGCCAAGCCCGCCGGTGTCCATTGCAGGTGACACGACAGACCCAGCCGGGGAGGACGGAGGAGGATTCATTGCGGGCCATACGGGCAATTAATTGTGTCCAGAGCAAGAGCGGAGCCCCGCCGAGTGGAGACAGGCCTGTCTTCGTCCGGTTGGCCAGGGCGGGCAGGCTGGCCTGTCGACTCGACATCGGCCATCAGGCTGATGCCCCTCAACTCACAGCCTGAATTTGTGCGCAACGGGCGATGGCGTGCAACCCGACGCGCCCGACAACCGGGCGCGGCCAGAATTCTTGCGCCGGGTGCTTCCGCGCCGGGGCTAATGCGCCGCGACCCGCACCGGCGCCCCGCCGGGCAGCGGCTGAAAGGCAGCGATGACGACGCCGACAAGATTTTCGGCCAGCACCGGCTCCATATCGTGGCTCCGGTTGTTGAGGCCGGCGACGCGCCAGCCGTCGCGCACTTTCGCCACCAGCACGTGGGCGACGATCCTGTGGGCCTGGTTGCGGTAGAGGACAGTCTGCCCGCGTTCCAGCAACTCGTAGGGGAATTTCTGCAGCACCAAAATGGTGCCGGGAGAGTAGAGCGGGTGCATCGAGCGGCCGGTGCCAACGAGGACGAAAGAATTCGGAGCCTTTTCCGCAATGGTGTTGGCGCATTGCCAGGCGTCAGTTTCGGGCAGGGTCACGGAACGGGGTGATTTACCGGTGAAGACCCCGCGGATCCACTGCTCATCGG
>CXWL01115650.1_pt1 | contig 13218 bp, 13 predicted proteins | sample 590931 | NCBI WGS metagenome assembly CXWL01 (sample SAMEA3498368, study PRJEB10139) | groundwater metagenome | biome: water well; material: biofilm material | place: Germany | collected 2015-04-27
CGAAGCCGATGCCGAACAGCGCGAAGGTGTGCAGCGCCAGCGAAAACGCCAGTGCGGCGGAGATCGGCTGTTTGATCAGGGTCAGCAAGCCCCCGCCTCTTCGATGACCGAAACAAAGCGTGCGGCAAAGGTCGTTTCGAGCAGGTCAATTTCGCCGATTTCCAGCGTGACGCGGGTGTTGGGGGGCAGTTCCGGCAGCGAGGGAATGCGTCCCACCAGCGGGATGCGCGCGAGCTTGACGAGGTTTTCGCGCAAGACAAGAGCATCAACGGTAAGCCCGCGCAGCGGTTCGTTTGCTCCCTCGCCCGCAGCGCGGGAGAGGGTTGGGGAGAGGGCTTCATTGGCGGCCTGTTCCTGCAACAGCCAGCGCAGGCACCAGTAGCGCTCCATGCCGCGCTGGAATTCGTTGTAGGCGGTGTAGGCGGCGTCGAAATCGCGCATCGCGGCAAACAGCGCGGTGTCGTTTCTGGCATAGACCGGCGGCTCATCGCGCAGCAGGCTGATGATCTGGCGCTGGTTGATGAAATCCACGTAGCGGCGCAGCGGCGAGCTGGACCACATATATTGCGCCACGCCCAGCCCCTGGTGCGGTGCGGGCACGGTGCTCATTTTGACTTTGCCGTTGTTCTGCGTGCGGTAGATGCCTGCCACGTTATGTTCCGCGAGCAGCTTGCCCCACTCGGCGTTGACGAAGATCATCAGCTCGGCCACCACTTTGTCTATGGGCGATCCGCGCCGCCGCGTGGTGATGGTGACGCGGTCATTCTCGACGTAAAAATTGTATTCGTCCTGCTGGGCGCTGTGGTCGGAGGATTTGCCGCGCGCCGCTTCCAGTTTTTGCGCGAGGTTCCACAGCAGCGCCAGTTCCGGCGCAAAGGGGTAATCCAGCTTGCCTGCGGCAATGGTGTCTTCGTTGAACAGCGGCTCCAGCGTATCGTGGCGCAAATTGGCGGCGATGTGGATGCGCTCGATGCGGCTTTCGCTGCGGAGCACGGCGAAGGTTCCGGCCTCCACTTCGAGATACAGGGAGAGCGAGGGGCAGACCGTGTCCGCGCACAGGGTGTAGGCTTGCACCACGCTGTCCGGCAGCATGGTGATTTTGCTGCCCGGCATGTAAACCGTGGACATGCGCTGCCTGGCGATGTCGTCAACCGGCGAGCCGGGAGGGATGGTCAGGGCGGGAGCGGCGATATGTACGCCGATGCGCCAGTTGCCGCTATCGAGTTGCCTGACCGAGAAGGCGTCGTCAATTTCCGTGGTGGTCGCGTCGTCTATGCTGAAGGCGGTATCTTCGGCCAAGGGCAATTCGGGGTGGGGATCCACGGCCACTTCCGGAAAGCCGGTGCCGCGCGGAAAATGTTCGAACAGGAAGCGCTGCAAGTGGTAATCGTGGGTGGAGGGAAGCGCGCCGCAGCGGTGCAGCAGGTGCGGGGCGGGCAGGTGGGTGGCGGCACAGGCGGCTTCCAGTGCTTTTACTTCGATCGTGTTGCGGTCCGGCTTGTACAGCAGTTGCGGCAGCCTGGCGGAAAATTCCGGCGGCAATTTGAACCCGATCAGTTCATCGGTGTAGCGCGCTTGCAGCTCGGCCAGCAGGCGCTTTTTCTCGGCGCCAGCCAGCGCCGCTTTGAGCGCCTCGGGCGGCGCGGCCTTGAATTTTCCCTTGCCTTTTTTGTAGAAGTGCATCGGCGAGGAGTGCAGCCGGATCATGGCGCCCGCCGCCTCGACAGGGGTGGGGGCGTGGCCGAAATATTCGGTCGCCAGCGCGCCGAAAGCGAATTCGTCCGGCGGGCTGCATTCCCACAGGAATTCCACGGCCATGTCCGCAGCGGCTTTTTCCGCCTGCGCCATGAATTCAGCCAGGCCGGGCTGGGCGAAGCGCAGCAGCACGCTCGCTTCCTTGATCTTGCTGCGCTTGCCGTGCAAGCTTTCTACCTGCAGGGAAGTGGTGTTGTCGGCAAGGATGGCGCCGACTTTGATGGCGCCATCTTCTTCGTAGAGAATGTTCATCGTGGGCAGCAGAAAATATGGCGCGAGATTATACCGCAGCGCCCTTTCCGGTTTTGAACTTCGCCCCCGTTTTGAACTTAATGGCGGCGGGGTGGTCTTTTTCTCGCTGGCGGCCAGGAGGAGCGCCATGGTTCCAGATGCGGGCGCACCCACCTTTCTTAAATTTACTCGACAAGGATTCACTCATGAAAAAAGCGATCAATATTTTTTTGGCTTTACCCATCGTATTGGGGGCGGCATTGGCCCATGCGGAACCGGGGGCGTGCCGCGAGCCAGCGCCAGGCCAGGGCAGGGCGCAAATGGAAGATGCGATGTTCAAGAAGATGGACGCCAACAATGACGGGGCGGTTTCCAAGGCCGAGTTTCAGGCCTTTAACACCAAACGTTTCAAGGCGATGGATGCCGACAAGGACGGCAAGGTGACGCGCGAGGAAATGGATGTCAGGGTCAACCAGGTTATGAAAAACGGCCTGAAACATCTCGATGACCGCTTTGCCTCCGCCGACACCAACCGCGATGGGGGGTTGGATTACAACGAAGCCCAGGCGATGCCGGTGATGCAGGTGTATTTTGAGCAGGTGGACACCGACAAGGACGGGAAGGTGACGCGCGAGGAGTATATCGCGGCAATGCCGCTGCTGCACCGGGTCAAGAATATCGGCCAGAAGGGGAAAGACGAAGCGCTTTGAAGCGGTGGCGGGCAGGAAGGGGGAGACCCGCTACATGCGGTTGTAAATGGCCACGTAATGCGTGGTTTCCTGCCGCTGGTCTTTTACGGCGGTGATGGTCACCCGGCACGGGTTGACGTGCCCCTGTTTGTTCTTGTTGCGGATCTCGCCGCTCCAGAAGCCCGTGTGCNNTTCCAGGCTGTAGCCGGTGATGTGCGAGAACATTTTGTTTGCCCGGATGATGTTGGCCTGCGCATCGGTGATCAGGATCGGGTCCTTGATTTCGAAAGCTACTGCGGCCACGCGCAAATCATCCTTTGCCTGCTTGAGGTCGGTAATGTTCCGCAACAGGGGGCGAAAAACAAAAAAATAAAATATTGGGAATAGCAGGGCCGACAGCAAGGTTGCATCCAGCAGGACGCTGGTCAGCCTCGGCATGGAGGGGAGTGCGGTCAGGAGCAACATCACCAGCACTTCCACCAGAAATACCGATCCGGTCAGGATAATCAGCAACCGCGACACCGATTGATGGGGCTCTTGCTTGCGTTCCTGTTGCGGCGCTGAAGAGTTTTCTGGCATGGGGCGCATCCTTGTCATCGAAAGCTGGCAGTGCGTTTCAGGATTTCCTTCTGGTTATATCCAGCCGCACCATCCTGCGTCGCTGCCCGGTTGAGCCATTTTACCGCCAGCAGGTAATCGTAAGGAACGCCCTGGCCGTTGAAGTACATGCGCCCGAGGTTGTACTGCGCCTTGGCGTAACCCTGATCGGCTGCCTTGCGGTACCACATCGCAGCCGCGTTGTAGTCGCGCTCGACACCCTGCCCGTTCGCATACATTGCACCGAGCGCAAATTGGGCATCTGCAGCCCCCTGCTCCGCATCCTTGCGATACCGTGCGGTGGCCTCATCATTTTTCTGGACGGAAAACGCTGTCAGGTCGTTGTCGCCCGGTGGCAAAGGTTTCTGTGCGGCATCCGGGTTTGTTTTCTGGTGCGGCGGGTCGTCGTTTGCTTTGGCGGCGGCCACATCCGCGCTGGTCTTTGCGCGCGCTGTTTCTGCCGCCCGCCCCGCTTTCGCGACCGGAACTCCAGCTTTTGCCGTCGCCTGTTCTGCGCCGGATTTTGTTTTTGGCGTTGCCGCGTCTGGTTTTCTGGGAGCCGCTTCTTTCTCGACCTTGCGTTGCGTTGCGGAAACTCCCTGCCTGGCCTCTGCCTGCGCCCTTGCCGTTTCCGGCGCAGCGGCCCGGGCCGGTTCGCGTGCTGGAGCGGCTGGCCGGGTGGGCGCATCCGCATTCTTGACGTTTATTCCGGCAAGATTTCTGCGGGCATCGGCGGCTTCCTGCTCGGCGGCCTTGCGGAACCAGATGGCCGCCAGCCGGTAATCCTGTGCCACGCCCTGNNCCGGCTGGCGGCCATCTGGTTCCGCAAGGCCGCCCGGTAATCCTGTGCCACGCCCTGCCCGATGTCGTGCATGGCGCCAAGGTGGTACTGCGCCTGCGCGTGGCCCTGTTCGGCGGCCTTGCGGTACCATGCCGCCGCTTCCCGGTAGTCCTGCGGCACGCCCTGGCCGTTGGCGTACATCGCGCCGAGATTAAACTGCGCGTCCTTTGCGCCCTGTTCGGCGGCTTTGCGGTACCATGCCACTGCTTCCCGGTAGTCCTGCAGTACGCCTTGGCCTTTGGCGTACATCGCGCCAAGGCTGCACTGTGCTGCCGCGTCTCCCCCGGAGGCGAGCAGCCTGAACTGGTTCAGAACGATCAGATAGTCATTCTTTCCGGGCGCGGCAGCCTCTTCGTTCGTTGTGGCTTGCGCCCCTGCGCTGGCCGCAAGAAATATTGAGGCCATGGCCGAATAAATGCAGGCTCTCTTGTTCAGGGGGAGTAATGGGTTTTTTTTGAGCCGGGCGGGAGCGATTGTGCGTGGATGTGCCATCAGGAATTCCTTTGCGGGAATGTGGCTCGGGTTAAAGCATCGGGTAATGATGCGGGTTCAAGCACAGGTGCCGGAACGGGCTGGTCAAACGGCGGGATTGCGGGGAGTGCAGGGGGCGGAGAGCCGTGCGCGGGGCCCGGTATGGGCGGAACTTTGCTTGCAACCCTCATGCGGCTCCCCGTGAACCTGTTTGGTGCTGAATCCATAGAACCACTACATCTAGTGGTCATGGCCGGAAATTGTGCTAATTGTAGTGTGCAATGGAATTTATGCAAGCGATATTTCCGGGCGGGCGCGTCCGTATCGCAGTAGTGGGGTGGAGTGCGGCCCGCCCGCCATTCTTGTTATACTGAAACAGGCTCTAAAACCCAGAGAGAAATCATCCGGAATTTCATGCGGCGGCATTACGCGGGATCAATTGCCTTGCTGGGCGGTTGCGTGGCTGCAGGCTTGCCGTTGCAGGCTGCCGGCAGCTTCGATTTGTTTTCGGCAGAGCAATATGTGGCTGCCGGGAGGCTTGCCGAAAGCGGCGGAGAATCGCCTTGCCAGAAAGACAAGATCGGGAGCCTGCTGGCGCTGGCGGATGTCGTCGAACTGGCGCTATGCAACAACCCGCAAACCCGTTCCGCGTGGGCGAACGCGCGCGCGCAGGCGGCGCAGCTCGGCTCCAGCGCGTCATCCTACCTGCCCACTTTATCCGGGCCGATTTCCGTTTCGAGCAGCCGGAACCAAACCGGCGCGACAACCACCGATAGCAGCCAGCAGAGCATAGGCGTGACGGCCAGCTACCTGCTGTACGATTTCGGCGGGCGCGCGGCGGGGGTGGAAAATGCCAAACAGTTATTGGTCGCGGCCAATGCCGCGCGGGACGAGATGCTGCAAAACGCATTTTTGGGCGCGGTGCAATCCTATTATGCGTTGCTGTCGGCGCGCGCCAGCGTGCAGTCCTATCTCGCGGCGGAGAATGCGGCCAGCAAGAGCCTGGATGCCGCGCAGGCGCGCTACAAGGCGGGCACTGCGACGCAGGCCGATCGCTTGCAGGCGCAGACCGCACGATCCCAGGCCGCGCTCAACCGGATCCGCGCCGAGGGCGAAGCCGCCAACGCGCAAGGCGAGCTCGCCAACGCCATGGGGTTTGACGCGAGCCAGCCGTTCGAGCTGGCTCCGGTGGCGGAATCCGCTCCCGACCCGGTGGCGGAGCAGAGCATGGGCGATCTGCTGGCGAGCGCGCGCCGCAGCCGTCCGGATTTGCTTGCCGCCGAAGCGCAGATCAAAGCTGCCGAGGCGAGCCTCGCCGCCGTCAAGGCCGACGGTTTGCCGGTATTTACCTTGAGCGGAACGCTTTCGCGATCCAAGTCTCAAACCGGCGGCGCAACCAGCACCAGTGTAGGCAACAGCGTCGGGGTTCAGGTCAGCGTGCCGTGGTTCAGCGGGTTCAAAGATACCTACCGGAACCGGGCGGCGCAGGCGCAGCTCGAAAGCACGACGGCGGAACGCGACCGGGTGGCGAACCGGATTGCGCTGGAGGTATGGAAAGCGTACCAGGCGCTGCTGACCAACAGCCACGCTCTGCGCGCGGCGGACGACCTGGTGGCGTCGGCGGATCAGTCCGAGAAAATGGCGCTGGGCCGCTACAAGGCCGGGATCGGCAGCATCCTCGACACGCTGACGGCGCAAAGCACGCTGGCCAGCGCGAACCAGCAGCGCGTCGCGGCGTTATACAGTTTTATGGCGAGTAAGTTCGCGCTCGCTCAAGCCATCGGGCAGCTTGATTTGGCCATGCTGGGAAACAGGGGTAAACATGATTAAAAAAATCGCGCTGGCAATGCTGCTGTCGGGCGTGCTGGCGACCGCAGCCTGGTGGCTGATGCCGCAGAAGATTGCAGCGGAGAACCGCTACGTGACGGCTGCCCTGGAGCGCGGCCCGATCACCCAGATCGTTTCGGCGAACGGCACCCTGAACCCGGTGAAGCTGGTGAATGTCGGCAGCCAGGTTTCGGGTATCGTGAAAAAAATAACCGCCGATTTCAATGACCGCGTGCAGGCCGGGCAAGTGCTGCTGGAACTCGATCCCGCGCTGATCCAGGCGCAGTTGCAGCAAAGCGCGGCAAACGTGTCGAACGCGAAGGCATCGCTGGAGCTGGCGCTGGCCAACGAAGCGCGGATGAGCGCCTTGTACCGGCAGGAATACGTGTCGCGCCAGGAGCTGGACCAGGCGATCCAGGCGCTCAAGTCGGCGCAGGCCCAGCTCGCCGTGGCCGAGGCGCAAGCCGAGCGCGACCGCACCAACCTCGCCTACACCGTGATCCGCTCCCCGGTGTCCGGGGTAGTGGTGTCGCGCGAGGTGGACATCGGCCAGACCGTGGCGGCGAGTTTCCAGACGCCGACGCTGTTCAAGATCGCGCAGGACTTGAGCAAGATGCAGATTGACTCCAACTACGCCGAGGCGGACGTGGGCAATATCCGCGTCGGCCAGTCCGCGAGCTTCCGCGTGGACGCCTTTCCCGAGCGCACCTTCGGCGGCGCGGTGCGGCAGGTGCGCCTCAACCCCACCACGCAGCAGAACGTGGTGACATATGACGTGGTCATCGCCGTGGATAACGCCGACCAGGCGCTGATGCCGGGCATGACGGCTTACGTCAGCATCACCGTGGCGCAGCGCAAGGAAGTTTTGCTGGTGCCGAACGCGGCCCTGCGCTTCCGCCCTGCCGAACTGAAATCCGGCGCGCCCAAGCCGCGCGGAGACAGCAACCAGCACGGGGGCGGCAAGGATAAGGGCGGCAGCGACACCGGTCGCACCGGCACTGTGTATGTGCTCGAAAATGGTGCGCTCAAGCCGGTGCGCCTCTCCGTCGGCATTACCGACAACCGCTATACCGAAGTGCTGGGCGGCGAGATCAAGGAGGGCGCGGCGGTCGTCGTCGAGGATAGCCAGCCGCCCGCCAAGAGCTCCGGCGGTTCCCCCGGCATGAGGCTGTTCTGATGCCCGACTCACAACTCGGCCTAACCTGATAGGCGAGGAGGTTTGGAACAACCATGGCCAAAGCACCAAAAGAAACTCAAGCCGAACCGCTGGAAAAGCAACTCTGGAAAGCCGCCGACAAGCTGCGCAAGAACATTGACGCCGCAGAATACAAGCACGTCGTGCTTGGGCTGATCTTCCTGAAATATATCTCCGACTCGTTCGATGAGATGTACACCAAACTGCAAAAAGGCGAAGGCGACTACGCCGGGGCCGATCCCGAAGACAAGGACGAATACAAAGCCGAGAACATCTTCTTCGTGCCGCCCGAGGCGCGCTGGTCGTTTTTGTTAGCCAAAGCCAAGCAGCCAGACATCGGCGGCTATGTTGATGCGGCAATGGATGCCATCGAAAAAGAAAACCCCATTCTCAAGGGCGTGCTGCCCAAAGTGTTCGCGCGGCAAAACCTCGACCCCACCAGCTTGGGCGGCCTGATTGATCTGGTGGGCAACATCGCGCTGGGCGATGCCAAGGCGCGCAGCGCCGACGTGCTGGGCCATGTGTTCGAATACTTCCTCGGCGAATTTGCGTTGGCAGAAGGCAAGCAGGGCGGGCAGTTCTACACCCCGCGCAGCATTGTGGAATTGCTGGTCGCAATGCTGGAACCATACAAAGGCCGCGTGTTCGATCCTTGCTGTGGTTCGGGCGGGATGTTCGTGCAATCAGAGAAGTTTGTCGGCGAGCATCAAGGTAAGGTTAACGACATCTCCATCTACGGGCAGGAAAGTAATCAAACCACCTGGCGACTGGCCAAGATGAACCTCGCCATACGCGGCATCGCCGCCTCGCAGGTGAAGTGGAACAACGAAGGCTCCTTCCTCAACGACGCGCACAAAGACCTCAAGGCCGATTACATCATCGCCAACCCGCCGTTCAATGTCAGCGACTGGAGCGGCGAACTGTTGCGCAACGATGGCCGCTGGAAATACGGCGCACCACCCGCAGGCAACGCCAACTTCGCTTGGTTGCAGCACTTTATCTATCACCTCGCACCCAATGGAAGAGCGGGCGTAGTGCTCGCCAAAGGCGCGCTCACCAGCAAAACCAGCGGCGAAGGCGACATCCGCAAGGCGCTCATTCGTGACGGCAACCTCATCGACGGCATCGTCAACCTGCCCGCCAAGCTGTTTCTCAATACGCAGATACCGGCGGCGCTATGGTTCATGAACCGCGCCCGCAGCAACGGCCACCCGCGCAAGAGCGAAATCCTTTTCATCGATGCGCGCAACCTCGGCCACCTCATCAACCGCCGCACCAAAGAACTCTCGCACGAAGACATCCAGCAGATCGCCGCTACCTACCACGCCTGGCGCACCTCTTCATCAACTCCCTCTCCCCTCGCGGGAGAGGGTGGGGGAGAGGGGGCTTATCAAGACATCAAAGGCTACTGCGCCTCCGTCCCGCTCTCGCGCGTGGCGGAACTGGACTACGTGCTCACGCCGGGCCGCTACGTCGGTCTACCGGATGAAGAGGACGACTTCAATTTTGCCGAGCGCTTCGCCCAGCTCAAGGCCGAGTTCGAGGCACAGCTTTTGGAAGAGGCGAAGCTGAACAAAGCCATTGCCGAGAATCTTGGGAGGGTGAAGATATGAATAGCCTCGTGCAAATATCCGACATCGAGCAGCGCATCTACACCATACGTGGCATACAGGTCATGCTGGACCGCGACCTGGCGGCATTGTACGTAGTGGAAAACCGCGCCCTCAAACAGGCGGTAAAAAGAAACCTTGCAAGATTTCCGGCTGACTTCATGTTTGAACTGACCGAAGATGAGGTTGAGGCCTTGGTATCACAGTCTGTGATACCTTCCAGAAAACAGTTGGGGGGAGCCAAGCCGTTTGCCTTCACAGAACAAGGCGTATCTTCGCTTTCCGCCGTATTGACCAGCGCACGGGCAATTGAAATAAACATCGAAATCATGCGCGCCTTTGTCAAAATGCGGCAATTTTTGAGCCATAACGCAGACTTGTTCAAACGGCTCGGCCATGTCGAAAAACGCCAGATTTCCCATGAACTGAAAACGGACGAACGGTTTGAGCAACTCTTCAGCGCATTGGAAGATAAAAGCATCAAACCCAAACAAGGCATCTTTTTTGATGGACAGGTTTTTGATGCCTACACCTTTGTCTGCGACCTGATCCGATCCGCCACACGGCAGATTACCTTGATCGACAACTATGTGGATGAAAGCGTATTGATGCTGCTAACCAAGCGCCAAGCTAAGGTCAGCGTGCAAATATTGACGGCTTCCATCAGCCGACAACTCGCGCAGGACATCGCAAAATTCAACCAGCAATATCACGCTATCGAGGTGCGGGAATTCAAACTCGCGCACGACCGTTTTCTCATCATCGACGACGACATTTACCACATCGGCGCATCGCTCAAAGACCTGGGGAAAAAGTGGTTCGCCTTTTCAAGAATGGAAATGCGCGCCATAGATATGCTGGCGAAGGTGAATGCCAAATGAAAATGGAACTCGAAGCGCAGTTGCTGGAAGAGGCGAAGCTGAACAAGGCTATTACCGAGAATCTGGCGAAGGTGCAGGTATGAGTGAGTGGCAGGAGTTGAAACTTTCTGAGTTTGTTGATCTAGGCAAAGATCAGTTCAAACCGAATCAGGCTGCCGACTTCAATTACATTGGTCTTGAACACATTGAGCAAGAAAAGTTGCGATTGAGTTCAGTTGGACATTCGTCCGAAATTGCGAGTAATAAATTCTTCTTTAAGGCTGGAGATGTCTTATTCGGGAAATTAAGGCCATATTTCCGTAAGGTTGTAAAAACAAAATTTGACGGGGTTTGTTCAACAGACATTTGGGTAGTCCGAGCAAAAAAAGATTTTTCACAGGATTTTGTGTTTTATTTTCTGGCGAATTGGGAATTCATTGACACCGCGAATGCGGGTGACCTTCACCAACCTGGGCAGTTTCGTGCCCGGCGACGTGCGCCGGGTCGTGATGGAGGACGCGCCGGAAGAGCATTACCGCAACCGTTTTTTGGCGACGGCCATGTTCAATTTGAAGATGGTGGATACGGCGGGCGGCGGCATACGCAAATTGTTCCTGTTCCAGCGCCAGCGCTTTTTCCCGATGCCGGATTACGACCTTTCGGATACCCGCCGGATATGCAGCTGTTGGCGACCGAAACCGTGTTGAAGCAGGCCGAGATGATTGCGGATGAGTTGGCGGGGTAGATCATGACTTCCGACACCGTCATACAGATCGAGCACCTGTACAAGGAATACCTGACCGATGCCGGCCCGGTGCCGGTGCTGCACGATGTGGTTACAACGGTGCTGCCCGGCGAATTCATCGCCATCATGGGGCCGTCCGGCTCCGGGAAATCCACCTTCATGAATATCCTGGGATGCCTCGATGTGGCCACCAGCGGGACCTATTGGCTCAATGGCCGCGATGTGGGCGCGCAGAGCCGCGACGAGCTGGCGCACCTGCGCAACCAGGTGATTGGTTTCGTGTTCCAGGGTTTCAATCTGCTGCCGCGCGCCAGCCTGGAAGATAACGTCGCGCTGCCGCTGATCTATAGCGGCATCTCCCGCGCCGAACGCCTGCAACGGGCCAACGAGATGCTGGAAAAAGTGGGGCTGGGCAACTACCGGCGCTCGCGGCCCAACCAGATTTCCGGCGGCCAGCAGCAGCGCGTCGCCATCGCCCGCGCCCTCGTTAACCGGCCCAAGCTGATCCTTGCCGACGAGCCGACGGGCAATCTCGACACGCACACCAGCGAAGAAATCATGGCGCTGTTTGCCGAGCTCAACCAGCGCGACGGCATCACCGTGGCGCTGGTCACGCACGAGCAGGACATCGCCGCGCACGCGCGGCGGCTGCTGCGCCTGTCCGACGGCCGCATCGTTTACGACGGCCTGGTGAAGCATGCCGCGCCGCACCATCTGGAGACGACGGCGTGATCGGTGCCATGCTCGGCGAAGCCTGGATGGCGATGGGCGCCAACCGCCTGCGCACCGTGCTGACCATGCTCGGCATGGTGATCGGCGTCGGTGCCGTGATTATGATGCTGGCCGTCGGGCAGGGTGCGCAACAGCAGGTGCAGGCTTCCATCGCCTCGATGGGCAGCAACCTGTTCATCGTTCTTTCCGGCTCCATCACTTCCGGCGGCGTGCGCGTGGGCGGCGGGGCGGCCCCGACGCTGACCATAGCCGATGCCCAGGCCATCGAGGAACTGCCTTCCGTTCGGGGGGCCGCACCTTCCTCGCCCGGCACCGCGCAACTGGTGTACGGCCCCAGCAACTGGAGCACGCAGATCATCGGCACCACGCCGAACTATCTCGCGGTGCGCGACTGGCGAATTTCCGCCGGCTCTCCCTTCACCGATTCGGATGTCCGCTCCGCCACGCGCGTGGCGCTGCTGGGCCAGACCGTGGTGCGCAACCTGTTCGGCGAGGAAGACCCGACCGGCAAAACCATCCGCATCAAGAACAGCCCCTATCTCGTGCTCGGCGTGCTGGCGGCTAAAGGGCAAAGCCTGGATGGGCGCGACCAGGACGATACCGTGCTGGTGCCGGTGACCACCGCCCAGCGCAAGCTGTTCGGCACCCAGTTTGCCGGCACGGTGCGGTTCATCTCGGTGCAGGCCGCGTCATCGGAAGCGATGCCGGCGGTGGAAAAGGCGATCGTCGAGCTGCTGCGCCAGCGCCACCGCATCCGCGAAGGCGCGGACAACGATTTTTCCGTGCGCAACCTTACCGCGATGGCCAACACCGCCGCCGAGACCGCGCAAGTCATGTCGCTGATGCTCGGCGCCATCGCCTCGATCTCGCTGCTGGTCGGAGGCATCGGCATCATGAACATCATGCTGGTATCGGTGACCGAGCGCACCCGCGAGATCGGCATCCGCATGGCCGTCGGCGCGCGCGGCAAAGACGTTTTGCTGCAATTCCTGCTGGAAGCCATCATCATTTCCGTCATCGGCTGCATGATCGGCGTCGCCCTCGGTGTCGGCGGGGCATTCGCGGCGAGCAAAGCCATCGGCATGGCGGTGCTGGTGACTGCGGGCTCCATCGTCACCGCCTTCGTTGTCGCCGCTACGGTGGGCATATTCTTTGGCTGGTACCCGGCGCGCAAGGCGTCGCTGCTCAGGCCGATAGACGCGCTAAGATTTCAGTAGGCTGTCGCGCCGCGCCTCAGCTATTGATCCGGCATGCTTTGAACTTGATTGCCGTTCGTGCTGAGCTTGATGAAACTACCGTGCTTATCCGGTTGTTACCCTTTTTCGGTGGAACAGCTAGGATGAGCCCAGCCACCGGAATAAAGCTCGGCGTAAGTGGGAGCGGTGACGCCACCCGCAATACCCAGCAGCGAGCGGAACGCGTTGAACGGATAGAAGCGGCGATTGAAGCGAAACGTGAAACTCATTGAGATAGGAATGTCCATTTGCATGGGCTGAAATCATACCCTTTGTTGAAAAGGGTAACAACCGGATAAGCACGGAAACTACTAGCAGCCTGTCTGGCTTCCACGATAAGAAATATCGTAAAAAACCAACAAATTACAGTCGCGGCGCTGTATAATTGCGCTTATTAATCAATAAGTTGAGTATAATTTCATGAGCCGCT
>CXWL01007460.1_pt1 | contig 13215 bp, 16 predicted proteins | sample 590931 | NCBI WGS metagenome assembly CXWL01 (sample SAMEA3498368, study PRJEB10139) | groundwater metagenome | biome: water well; material: biofilm material | place: Germany | collected 2015-04-27
GCACCCATGCGAGCACGGTGACACGGCGGTGGCGATAGCAGGCGGAGGCGAGATGTCGAAGCATGCCTCAAGCGTGACGAGCCGCGTCCGCGGCCGCCATCCAGCCGCCCGGCGAAGCTCTGGTGGGGTTAACCCCCGGGTTGATCCCCACTGGTCGAGGCGCGAGAAGCCATTGCGAGAACGATCTGCTCGACGATCGACGACGACGTGGCCAGGTTCAGGCGAACGTGGCCCGCGCCGAGCGGGCCGAAGTCGTTGCCGTCGCTCAACTCCACGCCACCACGCCGGAACTCGCGCACCGGTTCGTCGCCGAAACCCAGACGACGGCAATCGAGCCAGGCCAAGTAGGTGGCCTGCGGCCGGCGATACCCGACCGCCGGCAGGTGCTCGGCGAGCCGGTCGGCAAGCAGCCTCCGGTTGCGATCCAGATGGACGAGCAATGCGTCGAGCCACTCGTCGCCCAGCGTCCACGCGGCCACGGTGGCCTCGGCGGCAAGCAGGTTGACCGCTCCGAGCAGGTGGTCGGGGAGCGCGGCAAGGCCGTCGCGGAGATGGGGTGGCCCCACATGGGCGACGGCGTGGCGCATGCCGGCGAGGTTGAACGCCTTCGATGGTGAGTGGACGGTGACTGTACGCGCGGCTGCACCCGGGATCGCTGCGATCGGGATGTGGGGGGCGTCGAAGGTGAGGTCGGCGTGGATCTCGTCGCTGATGATCACGAGGTCGAACCGCTCGGCGATCGCGACCAGCCGGGTGAGTTCGTCTCGATCGAAGCGATGGCCGGTGGGGTTGTGCGGATGGCACAACATCAGCGCCTTCGCCGGATCCGTGGCGAGGGTCGCCTCGAGCTCGTCGTAGTCGAAGTGAACACCGTCGGCATCGGCATGCGCCGGCACGTCGATCTGGCGGCGTCCCATTGCGGCGAGCGAGCGCCACAGCGGTGGGTACGACGGGGTGTGCAGCACGACTGCGTCGCCAGGCGCGGTGGCGAGGTGGAGCATCACTTGGACGGCCTGGACCACGTCGCAGAGCTCCCGGACTTCGTCCGCATCGAACTGCCAGCCGTAGCGCCGCGCGGCACGCTCGGCGAAGAGCCGACATGCGGGAGAGCGCGGCCCGGGGTAGCCCCAGTCGGGGTAGCCGAGGTCGCCACGTCCGATGCGCGCGGACAGCGCGCCGAGCACCGCCGGAGCCGGCGGGAAGTCCATGTCGGCCACCCATGCGGCGAGCAGGCCCTGACGACCATGACTTCGGTGCCACTTCGCGCCCGCCTTGGCCCGCAACCAATCGAGATCGACGCTGTCGAAGCCGAACGGATCGTCGAAGCTCATTGCGCCGAGACCCTAGTGGCGAGGACGCGATCGGGCATCGACTTCCATGGCAGCGAGGCGTAAGGTCGACCAAAACCGACTAGCTGATGGGGTGGGCAAATGGGATTCTTCAAGCAGATGAAAGACATGAAGGACGGCGTGGCGGCAGCGCCCGGCATGATCGATCAGGCGCAGCAGATGGCTGCCAACGCACAGGTCTTCCAGGCCCAGGCGATGGCCCAGCAACAGGCCGTCATGCAGCAGGCCGCGGCCCATCAAGCCGCGGCCGCCGGAAACCTGGCGGCGCAACCGGGTGGTCTCGACCCGATTGCCGGCGTCGGCCTGCAGCAGTACGCATCGGTCGTCAAGGCGATCGCACCGCTGAACTACGACCAGTCGCTGCTCCCCGGGATCGCCGCATCGCGCGGGATCGACGGGGCCTCGTGGCAACAGGCCCACGACGGATGGAACGCCCGCATCCAGGGTGACCCGGCCGTGGCCCGAGCGTTCTCCGACGCGTACCAAGGCGCCTGACCTGGTGGGCTTCTTCAAGGACATCAAGAAGCTCAACGACCAGGGCAAGGCGATCCGCGAGCAATATCCGGTCAAGGCCCAGATGGAGCAGGCACAGGCCCAGATGGCCCAGGCCAATCAGATGATGGCGGCGATGGCGCAGGGCACGGTCGCGGCCACAGGGGCGATCACCAATGGTGTCGACGCGATCGCCACGGTGACGGCGTCGCGCCAGACCGGGGCGTCGATGAACCTCAACCCGGTCGTCGAGCTGGAGCTGTTGGTGATGATGCCTGGCGGCGTGCCGATGCCGGTGAAACGCCAGGAGATGGTCCAGCAACTGCACCTCGGGCGGGCACAGGTGGGTTCACGGCTCAAGGTGAAGGTGGATCCCGTCGACGCCTCCAAGCTATGGATCGACTGGGTCACCCCGCCCTGACCGCGGTCGCCACCGCCACCGGCCGGGCGTCGTCAGCCAAGATCTGGGCCGATCCCGTCTCGGCCGCCGGGAAAACAACGGCCCAGATCGATTGGGAGGCGGCGGGGATCGGCGCAACGGCGGGGAGGCGGGGAAACGGCATCTTGCGCCACCACATCGGAAGGCGGAGAGTTAACGGATCACTGAACCTCGGAGGTCACACATGTCGAAGTACCTGATCATCGCCAACTACTCCGCCGAAGGGGTCAAGGGGGTCATGGCCGCCGGCGGCAGCGCCAGAAAGACCGCCGTCGAGTCGTCGATCGCCCAGCTAGGAGGCTCGGTCGAGAGCTTCTACTTCGGGTTCGGCGAAGGCGACGCGTACGTCGTGGTCGACCTGCCCGACAACGTCGCCGCGGCTTCCATCGGTCTGCAGGTCGGGGCGAGCGGCATGGCCGCCACCCGCACGATCGTGCTGCTCACTCCCGAGGAGATCGACCGCGCCGTCCAGGCGCCGAGCGTGTACCGCCCGCCCGGTTCCTGATCACCTGCCGGGCGTCGTCATCCAAGATCTGGGCCGATCCTGTCTCGGCCGCCGGGAAAACAGCGGCCCAGATCGGTTTGGTGGCGGGGACGGCCCGGCATCAGAGCTGCAGCACGCCAGGCAACCACTTCTCCAGGCGCTCCCACAACACGTCGGCGCTGCTCGCCATCATGTGTCCGTCGCCGGGCAGGCACACCAGCTCACCCGTGCCGGCGATGGCGCGCACCATCTCGCTCGCCTCGAACGGCAAGATCTCGTCGCGATCGCCGTGGAACAAGAGCAACGGCGTGTCGCCCAAACTGGCGGCGATCTCACAACCCGCCGACTGCGTCGCGAACGTGACCACCCCGCACACCACCCAGTCGAGCCCCACGCCGACGCGCACGGCCACTGCCCCGCCGAAGCTGTGGCCCATCACCACCACCCGCTCGGCGCCGCCGGCGCCGACCGCGAGCTGCACCGCCGCAGCCACATCGACACAGCACGCGTCGAGGTCGTTCGCGGTGCGGTAGCTCACCCGCAGCACCGGCACGCCACGCGCCGCCCACTCCACACCGAGGCGGTGGTACAGGCCGTCGGCCGGACCGAGGAGACCGCCCATCGCCCCGCCGCACAGCACCAGCGCGGCGGGCTTGGCGACGAGATCGCCTCCCGGCTCGTGCCACAAGATGGTGAGCAGCCCACGCACGGTGTACATCTCCACATGGCGCAGCCCTTCGGTGATCATCACGTCCTGGCTGGCCAGCACACCTAGGGCATCGAGCGGCGTGGTCGGCTGGTGAGCCCCGCTTTCGGACATCGGCAGTACCCTACTGGCCGCATGTCGTCCCAGAACCCCGTCGACCTCAACGACCCCGACCAGCTCCAGTTGGCCGTCCGCATCGGGCTGGCGTGGATCGAGCTGAGGCGTGGCGCGGCCATGAGCGCCTTGCGCGATCATCTGTTCGGCACCGGCAACGATGCCCTCGAGCAGGGCCAGATGGACACCCTCGATCTGCTCGCGCAGCAGAAGTCGATGCGGATGAGCGAGCTCGCCGATGCGCTGCGCGTAGATCCCTCCACCGCCACCAGAGCCGTGCAGCGGCTCGTCAACGTCGGCCTCGCCACCCGGATGTCGTGCGACGACGACGGTCGCGTCGTGATGGTGGCCATCAGCCCTGCTGGACGCGATCGCCACTCCGACGTCGACGATCGGCGACGGCAGTTGATGACCCACCTGCTCGGCTCCTTCGCCCCCGACGAGCGCCAGCAGTTGGCCGAGATGCTCGAGCGGTTCATCCGAACGGTCGACGTCTTCGTCACTCAGCTCGACACGTGACGTAGGGTCGAGTCATGGCCGATCGAGACTCGTTCGCCAAGGAGGCGATGCAGTACGCGCCCCAGCTCTACAGCGCGGCGATGCGCATGACCCGCAACAGCGCCGACGCCGAAGACCTCGTCCAGGAGACCTACCTCCGCGGCTTTCGCGCCTTCGCCAGCTTCGAAGACGGAACGAACCTGCGGGCCTGGCTGTTCCGCATCCTCACCAACACGTTCATCAACTCCTACCGTTCGAAGCAGAGGCGGCCACAGGAGACCGAGCTCGACGACGTCGAGGACCTCTACATGTACCGCCGCATCGGTGCGCTGAACCCGGCCTCGCGCAGCGCCGAAGACCAGATGTTCGACCTGTTCACCGACGACGAGGTGAAGCAGGCGCTGGAGGATCTCCCCGAGTCGTTCCGGCTACCGGTGCTGCTGGCCGATGTGGAGGGTTTCGCCTACAAGGAGATCGCCGAGATGCTCGACATCCCGATCGGCACGGTGATGTCTCGCCTGCATCGGGGAAGAAAGTCGATGCAGCGGCGGTTGTTCGACTACGCCGTCGCTCGCGGACTCACCGCTCCCCCCACGGAGGGCCCCGAGCACGGCATCATCGACGCCACACCGGAAGTGCCCGCCCATGGATGACTGCAACGAGACGCTTCGCGAGCTCGAGCTGTTCCTCGACAGCGAGCTGTCCGAGGAGGCCCACCTGGCGATCCGCGCCCACCTCGAACGATGCCCGAATTGCGTCGAGGCGTTCGAGTTCCACGCCGAGCTCAAGATCGTGGTGGCGAAGAAGTGCCACAGCGACGAGATGCCCGACCACCTCCTGGCCAGGATCGAGAACTGCTTCGGCGAGGCCTTCGACGGCGACCCCTCCGGCGGCGAAGAGCCAGCTAGCTGAGCGACCGGTGGCGACCGGAGTGGGCCGGCCGGCACCGTTCTCGCTACGCTGGCGCGATGCTCGCCGCAAACATCTGGCACTGGTGGATCGGCCTGATCCTCACATTCGTATGCGTCCTCGCCGTTGGCGGCCTGGTCGCTGCGTACTTCAAGACCGTCGTGGCCCAGCAGTACCCCGGCAAGCGCAACCGCCGCGGCGACGAAGACTGACCGTCGGATGAAGTCGGCGCCGGCGCTTCAGCCGAGCGCCGCGACGCTCGTCCGCGACCTGCTCGCCCGCACCACCTTTCCTCCGCCTGGCGTTGCCGTCACCTGCGCGGTGTCGGGCGGAGCCGATTCCACTGCACTGCTCGCGCTCGCCGTTGCAGCCGGGTGCCAGGTCACAGCGGTGCACGTCGACCATGGGATCCGCGCAGGATCAGTGGCGGAGGCAGAGATCGTCGCCGGCTCATGCGCGCGGCTCGGCGCCGCGTTCCGCGGCGAGATCGTCGATGTGCCGGCGGGCCCGAACCTCGAGGCCCGCGCCCGATCGGCGCGGTACGCGGTGTTGCCTGCCGGCGTGCTCACGGGGCACACCGCCGACGATCAAGCCGAGACCGTGCTGCTCAACATGCTGCGCGGCGCTGCCGGCAACGGCCTTGCCGGCATGCGCCCCGGACCGCGACGGCCGCTGCTGGCGCTGCGCCGCACCGAGACCGAAGCGTTGTGCCACGCGTTCGAGCTCACCGTGGTCGACGATGCCAGCAACAGCGACCGCCGGTTCACCCGCAACCGGGTGCGCCACGACGTGCTTCCGCTGCTCTCCAGCACCGCCGGTCGCGATCTGGTGCCGGTTCTCACCCGCCAGGCAGACATCATCCGCGACGACACCGACCTGCTCGACGAACTGGCCGCGGCGATCGACCCCACCGATGCCCGCGCCCTGGCCACCGCACCGCTACCCCTTGCCAGGAGGGCGATCCGGCGGTGGCTCACCGGGCTCGACCAGATCCAAGACCAACTCGGCCACGACCGGCTCGGCCACGACCGGCACCCTCCCGATCTGGCCACGGTTCACCGCGTTCTGGCAGTCGCCCGCGGCGACGCGACCGGCTGCGATGTCACCGGCGGATGGCGCGTGGAACGCCGTCAGCAACGACTCTCGGTCACGGTCGGCCCGCCTTCAAGATTGGACGAACGTCTCGGATAGCCTGGCCACCTTGTGCCAAGCCCGATCCTCTTCGATCTTCGACCTGTGAGCTGCTGATGCCACCCCGTCTTCGCGGCAAGTGGGCCCTCGGCATCACTCCTCGCAACTTCACCTGGATCATGAAGGACAAGCTCGCCATCTGTGAGCGACCCGGTGGGTACGGCGACAACCATCGACGGGTGCGCCGCCAAGAGGAGATCATCTGGCTGCGCGAGAACGGCTTCGGATGCCTCCTCAGCATCATCCCGGCGCCACACAACCTGCACAACTACGACGAACTCTCGATGCCCTACCGTCACCGTCCGTTCACCGGCCTCGACGATCTCAGTTTGTGGCTCAAGGCGTTCTACACCGAGCTGCACGAGCTGCTCGAGGCCAACGTCAAGGTGATCGTGCACAACGAGAACGTCGACGACAAGATCGTCGGGATCATGGGCGGCTACATCCGCTGGAGCGGCCTGGTCGACGATCCTTCGCAGGCCATCACGGTGATCGAGCGCATCGCCGGTCGCCAGCTCGACCCGTTCGGCCGTGAGGTCATCCTCATGGCGCACGAGTTGCACTGACCCACCGCATCTACACTCGGGCGATGAGCTCGACACCGGCGAACTGGTACCCCGACCCCACGAATCGCCACCAGCACCGCTACTGGAACGGCGCTTCGTGGACCGACCACGTGAGCGACAACGGCATCACCGGCAACGATCCCGTGCAAGGCGGTCCCGCGCAGGCAGGCGCCGGGCAAGCAACGCGAATGGACCGCGTCGACAGAGCGATGACCGTCGGCAACGAGGGCGACACGACCAACATCCAGCGGCAACTGTCGGGCGACGGCACCCGCCGCAGCGCCAACCTCGGGGACGTCGCGTTCCAGGGCACCGGCAGCATCTTCGACGAGCCGATCCTGGTGGTGAACCAGAAGGCCAAGATCATCGAGCTCAACAACCAGTACGGCGTGTTCAACCAGCACGGCCAACAGATCGCTGCCGTCAACCAAGTAGGCCAGAGCGCCGCCAAGAAGGTGATGCGCCTGGTCACCAACCTCGACCAGTTCATGACCCACCGGCTCGAGATCAGCGACGCATCCGGCGTCGTGCTGCTACGACTCACCCGACCGGCCAAGGTGATGAAGAGCACCGTCATCGTGAGCGATGGGAACGATCAGGAGATCGGGCGAATCGTGCAGGACAACGTGTTCGGCAAGATCCACTTCACGCTGCAAGCCGGCCCGCACACCTACGGCTCGATCCGGGCCGAGAACTGGCGGGCATGGAACTTCCGCATCGAAGATCACGGCGGCGCAGAGGTGGCGCGCATCACCAAGACGTTCGAAGGCATCGCCAAGACCCTCTTCACCACGGCCGACAACTACGTCGTGCAGATCCACCGCCAACTGCCCCAACCGTTGAACACCCTGGTTGTGGCCGCGGCGCTGTCGGTCGACACCGCCCTCAAGCAAGACTCCCGCGGCCTGGGCTGAGCGGCCGTCAGGCGGCGGCGACCACGTCGACGATCACGTCGACCGATTGCAGTGATGAGATGCACACGGCTCCGCCTCCGAGCCGCACTGGAACCACCGCGGTGGAAACGCGGCCCGCCGAGATCGCGACCACTGAACCGGCGCTGCGTCCCTCGCCGCACGGGACGGCGAAGACCGCCGTACCGCTGGCGCCCGCGACGATCGTGATCGCCAGCACAGCAGAGGTCGCACCGCCGGCAACCCCACCGAGGCCGGCCACAGGCACGGCCACCTGATCGGGTCCGACGGGCGAACCAGTCGTCCGGGAGTCGAAGATCCGCGCCGGATCGAGGGCAACCGGCGCCGTGCCGGTGCCCCAGTTGCCGACCACATCGACGATCACGTCGGTAGCGACGGAACTGGTCAGACACCAGCCGGCGCCCGTGACCCGCATCGTGATCGCGAACGACGACACCGGGTCGCCACTGAACTGTGTGGTCCACGGACCCTGCCCGCAGAAGCCCATCGACAGCGTTCCGCCTTTCGCCGGGTTCACGATCGTGACAGTGGCTGTCAGCGCCTGGGTTCCGCTACCCGCGCCGAGCGCAGCAGGGCTGATCGACACCGAGGAGCCAGGTCCGATCCGATGACCGCTCGACCGGGTGTCGAGCGCACGAGCGGCGCTCACCGGCGACAGACCGACGCCCTTCGCGGCGCGGGCCGCGATCACCTCAACCTTCACGCGCGCTGCAGTGCTGACGGTGACGCAGACGTTGCCGCCGACGACCTCGACGATCGATGTTCCAACCGCCGTGCCCCGCGAGCCGAAGCTCAACGTCGACACGGGAGGCGCGCCGATGTCACACGGATGAGTCGTGAGGTAGCCGGCACCTGCTGCGCTCGACGCGGTGAGCCGGAGCATCACTCCAGACGTGGCCGACGGTACGCCGGCAAGGTTGTTGACACGGACTGTCTGCGGCGCGCCGCCGCTCACCGCCCGGCCGCTACCCACGGAATCGAACGCCGTCTTCGGGCTGATGAACTGCCAAAGGTCGCCGGCCGCCGTGGACGGCGACGATGCCGTGGCTGGCGCGGTGTTGACCGGCGCCGCGCCGGGGGGCGCAGTGGTGGGGGTGGTCACCGGCGCCGGACCGGCGGGGGCGAGCGTCGACGGCGGCGGCGGCAGGACTCCACTGGGTTGTGCCGGAGGTGTGGCGTTCTTGCAGCCGTCGACTGCCTTCACGATCGGCGTCGGGTTCACTGCGACACCGCCCCTCGGGTGCACCTCGAAGTGCAAGTGGGCACCGGCCGCGTTGCCGGTGCGGCCGACGAAACCGATGATCTGGCCGGCCACCACCTTCGACCCGATCTTGAGGTCGGCGGCGAACGCCGAGAGGTGCGCGTAGAAGTAGTAGGTGCCGTCAGCGCCGGTGAGCCACCAGGCATTGCCCGACAGCGAACCTGGCCGGTCGAGGGTCTGCTTCGACAGGGTGCCGTCCTGTGCCGCATACACGTACAGGCCGGCCTTCGCCATCAGATCGACGCCCTCGTGCAGGCGACCTGCGCCGCGGGGAGCGAGCCACGTGTCGGTGAACCAGCACGGCCCTTGCACCGGGAACGCGGCGAGTTGCACCACCGGCGGCACCGTCGAGGTGGTGGGAACCAGGGTGGTCGTGGGTGTGGCCGCCTCGGGCAGGCACAACCGGTTGCCCGGAAACAGCGGCGTCGTCGCACTCGCCCCGTTGGCCGCGTACAGAGCAGCGGTGCTCACACCGGTCTTCTGGGCGATCTTCACCCAGAAGTCGCCGGCGACGACGTCGTAGGTCTTGGCGCACGGCGGGATCCGCTCCGGCGAGCGAGCGGCCGCCGTGACCGACCCGTCGAAGGCGATGACACCCACCACGACCAGCACCGACGCGACGATCGCCACGCCTTGGCGCACCCGGTGCGACAGCCGTGTGGTGTCTGCCGTGTGCCGCCGCGTGCCCATGTACACAGGTATCGGCATTGGCCGGCGCCGTCTTGAGAACCGCCTGGCGTTCGCTGCTCCGGCTTCTCACCGGGTAGCGTCGTGTCATGCGCGGGCAACGACTGCTCGTGAGCGGGATGGGCGGGGAACTGGGATCACTCGTCGCGTCACTGCTCGAGGCCGAACCCTGGGTGGGTTCGCTGATTGGCATCGATGTCGATCCACCACGCCGGCGGCTGCGCCGAGCCGAGTTTCACCGGATCGAGCCGTCGAACCGTGAACGCATCGTCGACGTCGTCTCGGCGTTCGACCCCCATGTGCTGATCCACCTCGCCGTGTGGGAGCCCGATGCCCGGGCCGGCACCGCGCTCGCCCGACGTTTCACCGGCGAGGCCACCACAGCGGTGCTGGGGGCGGCAGCGGAGTGCCCCTCGCTGCAAAGCATCGTGGTGCGCAGCGGCATCGAGATCTACGGACGTCGCCGGCGGTCGCTCACCAGGCCCGACGAGAGCGCACCCGCCGACCCCACCTCCGAGTACGGCCGGATGCTGGCCGACGTCGAACGCGCCGCCAATGCCGTGGCCGCGCGGATCGGCGTGCCCGCCGGCGCCATCCGCCTGGCCCCCGTGCTCGGCCCCCACGTGCCCAGTCCGCTCGGTCGGCTCCTGCGGCAACCCGTCGTGCCGTTCAGCGCGCTCGCCGATCCCCCGTTCGCAGTCATCCGCGAGACCGACGCCGCGCACGCCTTCGTTGCCGCCGCCCAGCGACGGCTCGCCGAACCGGTGAACGTCGTGGCGCCTGGTGCGGTCACCGGCCTGCAGGCGATCCTGCGCGGCAAGCGGATCCCGCTGCCACTCGTCGGTCCGGAATGGGCCATCGCCCGGCGCATCTCGCACATCATCGGCGCTCCCGTGCCAGACCACGTGATGGAGGTGATCCATCGTGGCCGGTTGGCCGATGGTTCGCGGGTGAAGGAGCTGCTCGGCATCACCCCCACCACTTCCACCCCGGAGGTCATCGATCGGCTGTTCGCGTGGGAGAGCGTCGTGCGCATCACCAAGCCGACACAGGCGGTGGCCTGACCATGGCGCAGCTCATCCAGCTCCCGCACCGTGCGGTCGTGGCCACCGCCAACGTCCTCGGTGCCCCTTTGCGGCCACTGGTGCCACCGAACTCGGTCGACGACTGGGGCCGCGATCAGCACCTCATCGATCTGCTTTCGCCGCTGCTGGGTGCCCGCTGGTCGGTATCGGTCGGGGGGATCCACCACCTTCCAGCCAGGGTCGGCGCGCTGCTCGTCACGAACCAGCGCAGGCTGTCGTACAGCCCGCTGTACGTGGCCTGGGCGCTGTCGCGCGCCACCGGCCGACCGGTTCGATTCGTCGGGCGTCCCGACCACGCCCCACTCGGCGCCGCGCTCCGACGCGTCGGCGCGTTGCTCGACGATCCCACCGAGGTCCGCGGGGCTCTCCACCATGGCGAGCTCGTGGTGCTGGCCACTGCGTCGGCAGCCCACCCTCGCCACGCCGGCGCGGTCGACCCTACCCTCGTCGGTGCCGCGGTGGCTGAGGGCGTCGGCGTGTATCCCGTGGCGTCGATGAGCACGCCGTTCGGCCGAGCGGCACGAGCCGAGGTCGGTGCGCCGGTGCGGCTCAGGAAGAAGCGCCGCGGGCCTTTGGCCGAGATCGAGCTCGCCGAGGCCACGCAACGGCACCTGCAAAAGATGCTCGACGAGCTCGGCGGGCTCCAGACCGGGATGGCCCCCCTCGATTGGCTGGGGGAAGGCTGATGCCGTACGCCCGCACGTCCGACGGCATCCGCGTGCACTACGAGGTGCTCGGCCGAGCCAGCTCCCCGGCGGTGCTGATGATCCAGGGCCTCGGCGCCGACAAGCACGGGTGGGACATGCAGCGCTTCCTGCTGGCCGCGTTCTACCGCGTGATCGCCATCGACAACCGGGGCGCGGGTCGCAGCGACAAGCCGTTCGGGCACTACAGCCTCGAGCAGATGGCCGACGACGCCGTCGCCGTGCTCGACGACATCGGCGTCGACGCGGCGCACGTGGTCGGCGCATCGATGGGTGGGGCGATCGCCCAGATCGTGGCGCTGAAGCACCCCGACCGGGTGCGCTCGCTCACCCTGGTGTGCACGGCCTGCCGCAACCACCCGTGGCGGCGCGAGCTGCTCGCCGCCTGGGCCACCAAGGCAACCGAGCAGGGAATGGCCACCATGACCCGTGATGCTGCCAGGTGGGTGATCGGCCCACGATCGTTCCGGCGGCTGCTACCCGCGTTCGGATGGCTCGGGCCGCTCGCCCTCGGCCGCCCGTCGCACGCCTTCGTCGCCCAGGTTCGCGCCATCCTCGCCACCGACGAATCGCTGGCCGATCGGCTCGGCGACATCGCCGTTCCGGCGCTCGTGGTGGTCGGCAACCAAGACATCCTCACGCCACGAGGCGACAGCGAGGAGCTCGCCGATCGACTTCCCAACGCGGAGCTGGTGGTCATCTCCGGCGCCGCCCACGGGCTGATGGTCGAGCACGCCACCACGTTCAACCGCGTGCTGCTCGACTTCCTCGGTCGGGTGTCGAAGGAACAGGCGCTCGCCGAGACGACCAGGATGGCCCGGTCGGCGTGACGGCCGGCAAGCGGATCGGCATCATCGGCGCCGGTCTCGCCGGACTCATGGCAGCACGCGAACTGCTGTCAGCCGGCCACGAGGTGGTGCTGTTCGACAAGGGTCGCTCGCCGGGAGGCAGGCTGGCCACCCGGCGAATCGGCGACGCCACGGTCGATCATGGTGCACAGTTCTTCACCGTTCGGTCGGAACGCTTCCGACAGGAGGTCGACGGTTGGCTCGACGCCGGAGTGGTAGCCGAATGGTGCCGCGGGTTCGGCGTGGCAGGCGACGGTCATCCCAGGTACGTCGGGCGTCGCGGGATGAACTCGATCGCCAAGCACCTTGCCGTTGGTCTCGACGTGCGCTGCGGGGCACTCGCGTTCTCGCTTCACGTCGGCACCGGCCCCCACTGCTGGGAGCTGAAGCTCGACGACGGCTCGGTCACGGGGTTCGACGCTCTGGTCGTGACCTGCCCGTTGCCGCAGGCGTTCTCACTGCTCGTGTCGGCCGACGTGCAGATGCCAGAAGCGCTGTGGCGCACCTCCTATGAAGCCATGTTCGCATTGCTGACGGTGCTCGACCGCCCCGGTGCGGTGCCGGCACCCGGAGGCGTGCAGACCGACCCCGGGTTCACCTTCATCGGCGACAATGCGGCCAAGGGGATCTCGGCGATCCCTTCGGTCACGTTCCACGCGAGTCCAACGTGGAGCGAAGCGCATTGGGACGACGCTCCGCACGCTGCGGTGCAGGCATTGCTGCTCGAGCTCGCCCGGCCATGGCTCGGCGAGGCGCAGGTGGTGGCGAGCCAGCTCAAGCGGTGGCGGTTTGCGAGACCACGGTCGCTGTGGCCGGAGTCGCACTGGAGTCCGCACGACCGTAGCGATCTGGCCGTCGCCGGCGACGCCTTCGCCGGACCGAACATGGCCGGACCGAACATGGCCGGACCGAACATGGAGGGTGCGGCGCTGAGTGGGTTGTCGGCGGCC
>CXWL01121165.1_pt1 | contig 13215 bp, 8 predicted proteins | sample 590931 | NCBI WGS metagenome assembly CXWL01 (sample SAMEA3498368, study PRJEB10139) | groundwater metagenome | biome: water well; material: biofilm material | place: Germany | collected 2015-04-27
CGGTTCACATAGAATTGCACGGAGGCTGACAGCGGATACTCGCCGCGCCGCACTTCATCGTAGGACGGCGTATGGTAAGCGTTGCCGCTGTCAGCCGCCAGCGGCAGCACGCGCACCTGGTTCGAGGTCTTGACTGCGTCCACCCAGCCCAGCAGGGCGATACCGAACGGGTCGGCGGCCACGGCGCGTATCACCGCCTCGCGCGTCGGCAGCGCTTCGTACTTGATGGCGAACGGCCGGCCATTCAGGCGCGCGATGCGCATGCCAGCGGCGAAGCCGCCGTCGTCGCGAAGGCCGTAGGCGTGGATGCGGCGCTGGGCGTAGTCGCCGCCCAGTCCCAGCTGCGACCAGAGGTTGATGTCGCCGCGTGGCGCGCCCGCCGTGAAAATCTGCGCCAGTTGTACCATGTTCAGCCCCTTGAGCGGATTGCCCGCCTGGACGTACACGGCCGGCGGCGTCTTGTGGGGCGAGCGCGGGCCGTGGCCGTTGTAGCCGATGCGGATCGGCGTGGCGTCGTAGCCGTACACCTGGCATTCGCGCACCAGCGGATCGACGGGCTGCTTGGGAAGGCTGCGGATGTAGAAGCACAGCCAGCGGCCGTAGGGATAGCTGCCGTCCGAGACTTCGGCGGCGGTGCCCGTGGTGATGCGGCCGTCCGCGCCGACGATGGCCAACTGGCGCACCTGTTCGTCTTCCATTCCCATGGCGCCGAACAGGGTCTTGCCGTGCATGAGCAGGGGAACGGCGCTGGTGGTGCCCTTGCCGTCTACAGCGAAGCGCACGGCCGGATGGCTGGCATTGAACAGGGCATTGAAGCGCTCTACGATGTACTGCACTGCTCCGCGCCGTTCAGCCTGACCGCACCGTCCGGTGTCAGGTAGGCGGCCGGCTGACACCCAGCGTCACCTCGTGTTTGATGGAGCCTGTCATGGTGGTGCCGAACAGTTCCACGCGCACCATGTCCGAACCGACGACGTGGTGCTGCGAGTTGCCGGCGATGCGGCCGGCGCCGGTGGCCAATGCCGCCGAATTGGCAAAGCGGAAGACGGCCAGGTTGCGGTCGCGCGCGACTTTCGAATGACCGCCTTCGACCGTCAGCGCCCAGCCTTCGGCCAGCGCATAGTCGGCGCGCAGCGCGACGCTCTTCCTGGTGGCGTCGAATTTGGCGATGTCCGGGCCGACCAGCTTGGACGGATCGACTGCGTGCGGCAACGGGATCACGCCGTTGACGGCGGTAGGCAGCGCCACGCCGGCTTCCTCGGTTACCTTGCGGTGATTGTATTCCAGGTCCGCCTTCAGCAGCAGGCGGTTGTTGACGCGCCAGTCCAGCGCGGCCGAGGCAAAGTCGCGGTTGCCGTTGCCGACGTTGTCGAGGAATGTGCCCAGCGAGCCGCCAGACGCGTTGACGCGCACGCCGAATACGCTCTGCTTCCCGAAGCGGCGGCCGATGTCGACGTCGGCGACGGCCGTGCCCTTATCGTCCAGCGTCATGCCGGCGTCCGGTACTGGTGGCGCTCACCGGCGGCGCACGGTGGGACCAGTCGCTGTCGCGCGGCCTCAGCTTCGAATTCCACCTCAGCGGTCCGCCCAGCTGCGGAGCACGATGGTGCCCATTCGGGCAGCTAGCAGGTTGGCTCAGGCAGTGGAGCCGCCATCCGCCCTAGCGCCGGCCGACCAGGTGTGCGTGTAGCAGTTCGCGCTCGGTCCCGGGAGCGGACAGGTAGTCGATCTTGCCGGCGGTGATGGTCGCCGCAGGGAGGCCGTCGCGAAAGAGGATGCGGTTGCCGGCCAGGGCAGGGACTTTGTCCCCCGGCAGCAGCGTGCCGCACAAGTTGAGCGGATCGACGCCGGAGATGCACACCAGGCTGCCGTCGAGGGGGCGGCGCCGCACTTCGCGCAGCAGCGGGATGGCTTCGGGCAGCGCGAACTGTTCACCCGAGAAACCGGCCACGAAGCGCCCACCGCGGATGTCGCCGCGCGCTTCCAGGCGGTGATACACGGGCAGCAGCTCGCGCCACGACGGCAACCACGCCGCTTCCCGCTCCAGCAGGCGCCAGAACATCACCCCGTAGCGGCGCAGCAAGGTCATGGCGATGTATTCCAGCGTTTCGGGATCGACGCGCGGCTTACGGGCCGGTTTCTCTGCGGCGCCTGCTGCGCTTGCGGGTTACGCACCGCCGCGCCGCACCAGCGCCCAGCGTCCCGCTTCTTCCATCGTCGGGCCGGCACCGCGGCGCCGGCGCTTGTCATTGCTGGCGCGTTTGTGCGCTGGCAGCAGCATGGCGCGCATGCCGGCGAAGCTGTCGGCGTTGACCAGGCCGGTCGACACCAGCTCGCCGAGCACATTTTCAAGCTCCACCGGAAGCATGCGGGCGTCGTGCTGCAGCTCGTCGAAGAACATGGCGCCGTTGCGCTGCAGCGCTTCCAGCACCTTGTTGGCGCGCGGCGAGATGGCGGGCTGGCCGGGGAGGGCTGGCAGCGCGTGCCACAGCGCGGTCTGGCGGCGCGGCAGCAGCACGATTGGCGTGCCGCGGACCGGGCCGCCGGCCGCCGAACGCGGCGCACCGATGCGGGTCCAGACCACCTTTCCGGCGCGGCACAGATCGTCCAGCCAGACGATGGAGTAGTCGCGCAGCCGCAGCGCGAGCAGGTCGCTTTCCCACCCGCCGGCAGCCGCTTCGTAGCCTTCCAGCTGCGCCAGCACTTGCGGCAGCGCGTCTTGTCCCTGCAATTGCGTGTCGGGCGACAGGTGCTGCCAGTCGAACAGGAAGCGCATGAAATCCTGCCGTTCGACGGGTTCAATTTCGCGCCGGAGCCGCTTGATGGTGTAGCGGTGGATGCGTGCCAGCAGATGGCGCTCGCACCATTCCTCGCTGCCGCCGCCGGGCGTAAAATGGCCGCGCATCACGTAGCCTTCGCTTTCGAGCCGGGTCAGCGCGATGGTGGCGGTGCTCTCCGGCAGCGCCAGCGAGGAGGCGATGGCGGCGAGCGGCTGCGGGCCAAAGCCGGACAGGCGGGCGCGCATGATCTCGACCAGCGCGGTGTCGCGCGTCCAGTCTTCGTCGCCGTTACCGCGGTGGCTGTCGGGAATGGCGCGCGCGGGCGAGGCCAGCGCCTGAGGGTACGCAGCCTGCATGCAGGCCAGCCGTTCCAGCGGTACCCAGAAATCGGCGCCGTGAGCGTCGCGCAGGCGGGTGGCGCGGCCGTTCTCGGCCAACGCGTCGAGCCAGGCTGGCCAGCCATCCTGCCTGAGCGCTTCGTCGCGCGTCACGCACGCCAGCGCAACGAGCGCTTCCTGCACTTCGTCGCTGTTGCGCGCGTGCGGCCAAGCTTCGTCCGCCACGCTGGCGATGGCGTCGGCGTCCAGCGCTCCCAAGTCGTCGGTGGAGGCGGGATCGCTCCAGCGCCTGCTCATGACGGCCTGCGTGCGGCGCTCTTCCAGCGGTGCGTCGTCGAGGAAGGCGTAAGGGCGGGCGTTGAGGATTTCCATTGCCAGCGGGGAGGGCGCGGGAAGGTCGCGCGACAGCAGGCGGACGTCGCCCGCTTCCATCCGGCGCAACAAGGAGAGCCAGCCTTCGCTGTCCATGGCCTCGTGCAGGCAGTCGTCCAGGGTCTGGTCCACCAGAGGGTGGCTGGGCAGCTCGCGTTCGCCCACGACGTTTTCCAGGCAGGCTGCCTGGTCGGGGAAGACGGAGGCCAGCAGGTCGTCGCTCTTCATGCGCTGCAGTTGGGGCGGGACCTTGCGCCCGCCCGTGAAGCGGGGCAGGGCCAGCGCGATGGTGGCGTTCCAGCGCCACCGCACATTGAACAGCGGCGCGTCAAGCAGGGCTTGCACCAGTATTTGCTCGGCGTTTGTCGAGCGCAGGTAGCGCCACACTTCATCGAGTGGGAAGCTATGGCTGGTCGCGAGCGAAAGGATGATGGCGTCCTCAGTGGCGGCGGCCTGCAATTCGAAATTGAAAGTGCGGCAGAACCGCTTGCGCAGCGCCAGTCCCCAGGCGCGGTTAATGCGGCTGCCGAACGGCGCGTGCAGCACCAGCTGCATGCCGCCGGATTCGTCGAAGAAGCGCTCCATCACCAGGGTGTCCTGGGTCGGAAGTGCACCCAGCGCGGAGCGCGAACGAGCCAGGTAGTCGACGATCTGGCGCGCCGCATCTTCGCTCAGGCCCAGGTGCTCGTCCAGCCACGCCACGGCGCGGTCCAGCGCCGCGCCGCCGTCCCTCGGCAGCATGGTGCCTGATGCCGGGTTGTCGTCGCCGCCGGGCGATGCGCCCGCGGGCTTGAGCGTTTTGGACTTTGCGCGAACCCTGGCGGGCGGCACAGGTTCAGCCAGCTGATGCTCGATTTCCGCACGCAGCCGGGCCACGCCGGCCGAGAGCTCGTCGCTGCGGCCTGGCGCTTCTCCCAGCCAGAACGGGATGTTGGGCGCGGCGCCGTGGGCATCCTCCACCCGCACCTTGCCCGCTTCGATCTTCATGATGCGGTAGGACGTGTTCCCGAGCTGGAAAACGTCGCCGGCCAGGCTCTCGACCGCGAAGTCTTCGTTCACGGTGCCGACGGATTGGCCCTGCGGTTCCAGCAGCACGGTGTAATCGGCATTGTCCGGTATGGTGCCGCCGGAGGTGACGGCGGCGAGCTTGCCGCCGCGCCGTCCGCGCAGCGAACGGGTTGCGGCATCGCGGTGCAGGTAAGAGCCGCGCACGCCGTTGCGCGTGGAGTAGCCTTCGGCGAGCATACGAAGAATGGCGTCGTAGCGGGCCCGCTCCAGTTGCGCGTAGGGTTGCGCGCAGCGCACCAGATCGAACAGTTCGTCCTCGCCCCATTCGCGGCAGGCCACTTCGGCCACGATCTGCTGCGCCAGCACGTCCAGCGGCGCGGATGGAATGCGCAGGGCGTCGAGTTCGCCGCGCCGCACGCAGTCGAGCAGCGCGGCGCATTCGATCAGGTCGTCGCGCGAGGTGGGGAACAGGCGGCCCTTGGGGATGCCGCCGACCTGGTGGCCTGAGCGGCCCACACGCTGCAGTAGTGATGCGATGTTGCGCGGCGAGCCGACCTGACACACCAGGTCGACATCGCCGATGTCGATGCCCAGCTCCAGCGATGCGGTGGCGATCAGCACCCGAAGGTCGCCGCGCTTGAGACGCTGTTCGGCGGCCAGGCGGTATTCCTTGGCCAGACTGCCGTGGTGCGCCGCCACGTGTTCCGCGCCGAGACGGTCGCCCAGGTGGCGCGCCACGCGCTCGGCCATGCGCCGCGTGTTGACGAAGATGAGCGTGGTCCGGTGCAGCACCACCAGTTCGGCCATGCGGTCGTAGACGCGCTCCCATACCTCGTTCGGCATGACCGCCTCCAGCGGCACTGGCGGCAGTTCCAGCGCCAGGTCGCGCGCACGCACGTGGCCGACATCGACCACGGCGCAATCGCCGCCTGCGCGCCCGACAAGGAAGTCGGCCACGGCGGACAAAGGCTTTTGGGTGGCCGACAATCCCACCCGCACCGGCCGCCGCCCGCACAGCGCGTCCAGCCGCTCCAGGCTGAGCGCCAGATGGCTGCCGCGCTTGCTGCCGGCTACGGCGTGGATCTCGTCCACGATCACGGTGCGCACGGTGGACAGCATGGCACGGCCGCTGTCCGATCCCAGCAGCACGTACAGCGATTCGGGCGTGGTGACGAGGATGTGCGGCGGGCGTTTGCGCATCGCGTTGCGCTCGGCCGTGGTGGTGTCGCCGGTGCGCACGGCGGCGCGGATGCCGTGCCCGGGCAAACCCATTGCGTCCAGCTGGCGGCCTATTCCTTCCAGCGGCCCCTGCAGGTTGACACGAATGTCGTTCGACAGCGCCTTCAGCGGCGACACATAGAGCACCTGCGTTTCATCGGGCAGTGGCGCGGCGCTGCTCTCGCGCACCAGCGCGTCGATCGCGGCCAGGAAAGCGGTCAGCGTCTTGCCGGAGCCGGTGGGGGCGGCCACCAGCGTCGGGCGCCCACCCTGGATCAGCGGCCACGCGCGCAGCTGCGCCTCGGTCGCGGCCGGAAAGGTCGCACCGAACCAGGCTGCGACGGCGGGATGGAAATTATTCCAGATGCTGTCGAAGGGCGCGCGGTTGTTCATGCCGAAGCAGATGGGGGCGGCACCACCGATGGCAAGGCCACGTGTCGTGTTTAAATAATCAACATTGCATTTTGCGCCAGCAGTGCGATTGCGCTTTGCACCGAGGTGCCGCTTGCATCTTTGGCTCGGACGCTGTGTCAATCATGGCGCACCTCTTCATTTCGAGTAGTGTCTAGCAGGGCAATGACACTGGCGCTGGTCGCTGTTCTTTCTGCAACAGCATGCCGCTCAGGCAAGAGTCCCCCATGTTCAATTCAACCGCGCTATGCTCGCTATATCGGCGACGCGCATTGCGGTTTCCGCCACTGCGGGGTGCGCCCGACCTTGGTATCAGCAGTATTCCGCAGGCATCTGGAGCGTGTTTTCATTCGCATATTTCATATCGAAGAAATAGGGATAGACACTCATGAAGATCAAACTATTGCGTTCCATCGCCTTGCTGGGATTGTTAGTCACTGCACTGGCACAGGCGCAGGAATATCCAACCAAGACCATCACGATGGTGGTGCCTTTCGCCGCCGGCGGTCCGACCGATACGGTGGCGCGCCTCATCGCCCAGTCCATGAGTGCCAAGCTGAAGCAGACCATCATTGTGGAAAACGTCGGTGGGGCCGGTGGCACCATCGGCGCGGCGCGCGTGGCCAAGGCCGCCCCTGACGGCTACACGCTGTTCCTGCACCACATCGGCCAATCGACGGCGCCGGCACTGTATCGCAAGCTGACCTACAATCCGATCGACAGTTTCGAGCCGATCGGCCTGGTGACCGACGTGCCGATGACCCTGGTCGCGCGCAAGAATTTCCCTGCGAAGGATTTCAAGGAGCTGCTGGCCTATGTCAAGGCCAACAAATCCAAGGTGACCTACGCGAATGCCGGCCTCGGTTCGGCTTCGCACCTGTGCGGCATGCTGTTCATGACCGCCATCGGCACCGATCTGACCACCGTTCCATACAAAGGAACGGGCCCGGCCATGAACGATCTGTTGGGCGGCCAGGTCGATATCATGTGCGACCAGACCACCAATACCACCAGCCAAATCAAAGGCGGCAAGATCAAGGCCTATGGCGTGACCACCAAGGCCCGCCTGGCGTCGATGCCGGACGTGCCGACGCTGAACGAAGCCGGCTTACCGGGTTTCGAAGTGGTGGTCTGGCACGGCCTGTACGCACCGCGCGGCACGCCCAAGGTCATTGTCGATAGGCTGGCCGGCGCCTTGCAGGTGGCTTTGAAAGATCCGACGGTCAAGCTGCGCTTCGCCGAGCTTGGCACGGAGCCAGTGGCCGAAAGCCGCGCCACGCCGGAAGCCTTGCGCGTCCATTTGAAAGCGGAAATCGAGCGCTGGGCACCGATCATCAAGAAGGCCGGCGTTTACGCTGACTAAGCAGTTGGGAGATGAAGTGCGGCGAACGGGCGGAGCGCATGCCTGCCGTTCGCCCCTGTCGCGCCGTTCACCAATGCCACACCTGCAATTCCACATCCCGCTGTACCCGTGCTGTGCCGGGCGGCCCTGACGGGATGGACCAACCATACAAGGGGACTGGAAAGTGCCAACCTTCATCCGCCATCCAAAGGATTTTTGGACCGGCATCATATTTCTGTCTTTCGGGCTGGCTGCGCTCTACATCGGCCAGGATTACGAGATGGGTAGCGCTGGTCGCATGGGGCCGGCTTACTTCCCGACCATCCTCGGCGCCTTGCTCGCCGTGATCGGCCTGATTGCCGTGATCCGCTCCTGCATGCGTCCGGGTGAAGCGGTCGGCAAGTTCTACATCAGGGAAATCGTCCTGATACTTTCGGCTGTAGTGCTATTCGGGTTCCTGGTGCGGGGTGCCGGCCTGGTGCCTGCTGTGCTAGTGCTGGTCTTGCTCAGCGCCTATGCCAGCCCCAAATTTACCTGGGGGCCGTCGCTTCTGATCGCGGTGGGCCTGGCCGTATTCAGCGTCGTGGTCTTCGTCAAGCTGCTGGGCTTGCCGATGCCGATCTTCTGATCAGGATATTCAGATGGAAATTTTCAGCAATCTGGGCCTCGGTCTTGAGACCGCGCTGACCTTGACCAACCTGTTTTATTGCCTGATCGGTGTCTTTGTCGGCACTGCTGTCGGCGTGCTGCCAGGCCTGGGCCCGGTCGCCACCATCGCCATGCTGCTGCCGGCCACCTTCGGCTTGCCGCCGATTTCCGCGTTGATCATGTTGTCCGGTATTTACTACGGCGCGCAGTACGGCGGCTCTACCACCGCGATTCTGGTCAACTTGCCGGGCGAGTCATCCTCGGTGGTGACGGCGATCGACGGCTACAAGATGGCGCGCAACGGCCAGGCGGGCAAGGCGCTGGCCACCGCGGCGCTGGGCTCCTTCTTTGCCGGCACTGTCGCCACGGTGCTGTTGGCCTTGTTCGCTCCGCCGCTGGCCGACCTGGCGCTCAAATTCGGTCCGGCCGAATACTTTTCACTGATGGTGCTGGGCCTGGTGGCCTCCGTCGTGCTCGCCAGCGGCTCGCTGCTCAACGCGGTTGGCATGGTCCTCCTGGGCTTGCTGCTGGGCCTGGTCGGTACCGACGTCAACTCGGGTGCCGCGCGCTATACCTTCGATCTGCCGCAACTGGCCGACGGCATCAACTTTGTCATCGTCGCCATGGGCATGTTCGGCATCGGCGAAATCATCCGCAACCTGGAGCACGAGGAAACGCGCAACCTGGTGATGAAGAAGGTGTCGGGGCTGATGTTGAGCAAGGAAGATTTCAAGCGCATCATCGCGCCGGTGCTGCGGGGGACCGCGCTCGGTTCGGCGCTGGGCATTCTGCCCGGCGGCGGCGCCATGCTGGCCTCGTTCGCAGCCTATTCGATAGAGAAAAAAGTGTCGAAGAACTCGGCGCAGTTCGGTAAGGGCGCTATCGAGGGTGTGGCGGCGCCGGAGGCGGCCAACAATGCCGGCGCCCAGACGTCCTTTATTCCGATGCTGACCTTGGGCATTCCGTCGAACCCGGTGATGGCGCTCATGATAGGCGCGATGATCATCCAGGGCGTCCAGCCGGGGCCGGCCGTCATGACCGAACAGCCTGCCTTGTTCTGGGGCCTGATCGTGTCCATGTGGATTGGCAACTTCTTCCTGGTCGTGCTGAACCTGCCGATGATCGGCCTGTGGGTGAGAATGATCATGGTGCCTTACCACCGCCTGTATCCTGCGATCCTGATGTTCTGCGCGATCGGTGTCTTCAGCCTGAACAACAGCGAATTCGATGTGTGGCTGATGGCCTTGTTTGGCCTGTTCGGCTATATCTGCGCCAAGCTGGAAGCGGAACCGGCGCCGATGCTGCTCGGCTTCATCATCGGTCCGATGATGGAAGAGTACTTGCGGCGCGCGCTGCTGCTGTCGCACAGCGATCCGCTGGTGTTCGTGCAGCGTCCGATCAGCGCCACCATGCTGGGACTGGCGGTGGCGGCGATGGTTGTTGTGATGCTGCCGGCCTTTCGCAAAAAGCGCGAAGAAGCGTTCCACGAAGAGTAGGCGAACATTCTTGCGACTTAACGTTCACGCGCTATCGTACTTTCCAGGCTGTGCCACCGGGCAATTTCGGTACTCGAGCCCCATAAATGGCGCGAGGCGTTGGTGCGCTGGCTGCATCCGGTCCACGGCATGATGCGGACTATCGAATTCATCGCGCTCGCCGAACTGTTCGTCGACGCCTACGGCACGCGTTACTCCAGCCTGAGCTAGCTGCAAAGCGGCCGGTCGACGCGATCAAGATCGATCAGTCATTTGTCGCGCCGATGCTGTCGAGCCGGGATTCGGCCGTGATCATTTCCTCGACAATCGATGCACGTCAGGACAGCAGGGCAGGGTACGCATTTGTTGTGCTGCGCGCGGTTATTTCTGCGCAGAAATGATTATGGCCCCAAAACAGCATAACATTGCCACAAGGAAAAATTCGTGGGAAATATATGACTGTTCTATTCACTCCAAGATGGCCTGCTGCACAGCTTGCCAGCGCAATTCGACGCCGGTCCTCCGTGCCGGCGGTGCTGGCAAGCGCGATTGTGCTTGCCTCGTGCGGTGGCGGTGGCGCTGGCGACGCCGGTGTCCATGTTCAGGACACCAGCACGCTTGCCAGCGCTGGCAACGCCAGTGTCCAAGTACAGGGCACCACCACGCTTGCCGAGGTGGCGATCGTCACTGCGCCAGCGCCCTTGCTCACCGATGCCATCTTCGCGCCAGGCAGTTTCTGGTATGCGCCTATCCCGGCCGATGCACCGCTGCACGCCAACTCGGCCGGCTTTCTTGCTGATTTCCTGCGCCAGAAGAAGACCTATTACGGCACGGTCAACATCAACACATCGGCGTACGCCAGCCCGGTCTATATCGCCCAATCCGACACGGCGACGACCAAGGTGGCGTATTCGAATTGCCAGAAGAAAACGTATCCCGAACCGGGACTCGAAGCGCAATGGGCGGCGGTGCCGATACCGGCGTTTGCCGTGCCTGCCGACGGCAGCGATGCCGAAATGTCGATCTACCAGCCATCAACCGATACCCTGTGGGAATTCTGGGTGACGCGCCGCGTCGCCGGCGGCTGGCAGGCTTGCTGGGGAGGCAAGCTGAGCAATGTAAGTGCCAGCGATGGCACCTGGCCACATCCGTATGGCACCACGGCGACCGGCCTGCCGTTCGTTGGCGGGCAGGTCACTGCGGAAGAATTGAGTCGCGGCGAGATCCGCCACGCGATCGGCATCTCGCTGGTTGAGGCAGAGGCCGCCTCCATCGTTTCATGGCCGGCCCGCCGCTCCGATGGCCAGAATCCACAGGCGGCGCCAAACCGCATCCCGGAAGGTCTGCGCTTCCGGCTCGATCCCGCCATCCAGGTCGACGCGCTGCCCATGAGCGCCGCCGGCAAGATCATCGCCAAGGCGGCCCAGAAGTACGGCTTCGTCGTCTGGGACCGGGCCGGGGCGCTGTCGATCCGCGCGCAGAATCCGAAATCCTATACTGCGCTCGGCCAGCCCGATCCGTATCTCGCGCTGTTTGCCGGAAAGCCGTCGTATGCGATCCTGAACGGCTTTCCCTGGGATCGCCTGCAATTTTTGCCGATGGACTACGGCAAGCCCTGAACCGTTGCCGCAGGCAGCGCTCCGCTTGGCGCAGGAGCGCGCCGCCTCAAGGGTCCCACGTGCTACCAGCATAGCGCGGGGACCATTTTGTTCATTTTGCGCGAGCGTGTGTTGGCGCACATAGCATCCAAGCGAACTCGGCTAATATCTACGGGTCGCTTGTCACTTAGCAAGCTAATCCTATCCATGCGGTACATGCGGGGCAGCTAACGCTGCGGCGCGCATGCCTCGTGCGATCTTTGACGCCCGCCAATGCGGACCGTCCCCCAACGCCTCCATCTTTTGACAGCCCTGCCGCGAAGCGGAGCGCTGGGCACAGCAATAACGCGGATGTGCAGTAGTTGTCGCATTCTTNNCTGGGAGCACTGACGAGTTTGCCTGCACTGGCGGCGCCGGACCAGGTCGTACGGCCCTATGTCGGTTATGCCGTGGCGCATGACGACAATGTGCTCGGCGCCGGCGACGGCGTCGATCGTCCGGGCGAAGTCGTGTCGTCCACCTCGCGCCGTGCCGAGGCCGGCCTGTTGGTCGACAAGCGCATCGGCCAGCAGGCGCTCTCGGCGGCGCTGCAATTTACCCATACTACCTACGCGCAGCTGCCGGAACTGAATAATGACGGCAAGGACCTGCGGCTCAATTGGAATTGGCACCTGGGCAATCATCTCGACGGCAATGTCGGCGCGAGCTATGTGCAGGCGCTTGCGCCGTTCGTCAACTTCCATGCCCGCGAGCGCAACCTGCGCTCCGAACGGCGCGAGTTTGCCGACGGCGGATGGCTGCTGCACCCGAGCTGGCGGATGCGCGCCGGCGTTTCGCGCGACACGCTCGCGTATGACCTGGACGCCCAGCAGGCCGGCAACCGGGTCGAGAATGTGGGCGAACTCGGGCTCGATTACCTCGCGCATAGCGGCAGCACGATCGGCACCCAGTTGCGCCATACCCGCGGTGAATTCCCGAATCGGCAACAGCTCGGCACGCTGGCGGTGGACAACAGTTATGACCAGGACGAACTGAAGGCCAAAGTCAGCTGGCTGATCACGGGAAAGACCCAGTTGCAGTTTCTCGGCGGCCTGGTCCAGCGCAAGCACGACGCCTTCGCGGCACGCGATTATCGTGGCCTCAATGCCCGCCTGAATGCGAACTGGCAGGCCAGCGCCAAGCTGGGCGTCGCGCTCGCCGGCTGGCGCGAGATCGGCGCGCTCGACGACGTCACGGCCAGCTACACGCTGAACCAGGGCGCGAGCCTGGGCTCGACCTGGGACCTGACCGACAAGCTGCGCATCGACGGCCAGCTCAAGCATGAAACGAGCGATTACAGCGGCACCGCGGCGATCGCTTCGGTGCTGTCCGAGCGCAAGGACAGCGTGCGCCGCGCAACGCTCGGGTTGGCGTACAAGCCCACTGCGCACCTGCGGCTGAGCGCGCAGGCCTACCACGACCAGCGGCGCTCTACGCTGGCCGGCAACAGCTATCCGACGACCGGCCTGCTGTTGAACTCGCGCTATGAGTTCTGATCGCATGCACGTCACCAGCGTCAGCGACATCCCGGTTTTTTCATTTTTCAAGCGCGTGCTCGATCCGCTGGTGATCCTCGGCACGCTGTTCTTGCTGACGCGCCTGCATCGCGAACCGTTCTCCGGCAATTACCTGGTGCTGGCGATCATCGCGTTCTTCGTCGCCGCCTTTCTGCACGAGCAGATCGATTCCCACCGCAACTGGCGCAGCGGGCGCCTGCTGGCCTTCGCGCGCGACATCTTTTTCGGCTGGGCGATCTTCGTGGCGATCATCGTGCTGATGGGCTATGCCACCGGTTTCTCGTACCAGTATTCGCAGCGCGTCATCGGCTGGTGGTTCGTCGCCACCCCGTTCGCGCTGCTGGCCGCCCACCTGGCCCTGCGCAAGTACGCCGCCAAGCTGCACCGCGGCGGGCAGCTGCGTTCGGTGGTGATCGTCGGCGTCAATGAAACCGGCTTGAAGCTGGCCAAACGCATTGCCGAATCGCCG
>CXWL01008701.1_pt1 | contig 13210 bp, 7 predicted proteins | sample 590931 | NCBI WGS metagenome assembly CXWL01 (sample SAMEA3498368, study PRJEB10139) | groundwater metagenome | biome: water well; material: biofilm material | place: Germany | collected 2015-04-27
CCCCCGCCAATAGTGGAGTGACTGGATCTGCAGTAGCTCTGACCTATACCTATACCAACCAAGGTACGCTCGGTAGCGTGAATGACGCTCTCGGCAACAACACCATCACTTCGGCAGCGATCACTCAGGTTGACGGAGCAGCTCCCGTGCCACTTTCCTCTGTTTATCGAGATATCAATAGTAATGGAACGATCGATCGGGATGATGTGACGTTCTCTGCTGAAATTGCTAATACTTTGAGTCTCTTCGAAGCGGCTGATCATGTCTTCAACGCTGGTTCCGCCTTCGGTGCTATTACCCCAACTGCAGCAGTTTTTGTTGGCAACGTCTTGCAAATCTCGATTACTCCTGCGAATAGCAATGTGACGGGATCCGCAGCGGCTCTGACCTACACCTATACCAACCAAGGCACCCTCAACAGTGTGAATGATGCTCTTGGTAATAACACGGTGACCGCAGCAGCCATCACCCAGGCAGATGGAGCCCCTCCAGTACCACTGTCCTCGACCTACTTGGATATCAATACGGATGGAACCATCGATCGTGATGATGTCACCTTTTCTGCTGAAATTACGAACACCTTGACTCTCTTCGAGGCTGCCGACCATGTCTTCAATGCTACCTCCGCTTTCGGCGCTATTACTCCTACGGCCGCCGTCTTCGTCGGAAACGTTCTCCGAATCACGATCACCCCAGCCAATATCAATGTGACGGGATCTGTAGCTCCTCTGACCTATACCTATACCAACCAAGGAACTCTCGGAAGTGTCAATGATGCGCTTGGTAATAATACGGTGACCTCAGCCGCCATCACGCAGATGGATGGTGCTGGACCGGTGGTGATCGTGGTGAATCAGATCGAAAGCAAAAAAGTCCTCTTGAACTGGACTGAGGCTGTTCTCGACAATACTGATAATAATGGAGGTGCGCTTTTCCTCAGCAACTACGTCCTTTCTACCGGAACGAATCCGACAGCTGCTGACGTCAATCCTCCGACATCACCGACCGGTCTCAATTATGTGCTCTTGACCTTCGCTGATACCGTTATCGGAGGTGCCAACACCCTCAGCACCAGCAATGTTGAAGATACCGTCAACGCGAGTGGACTTGATGACATCAATGTGATGGCTACCCAAGGCGCCATTCCGATTCGTGTCCCCGTGACCGTATCTGGCCTTGAGCTCAATCCGAATCAGACGGCAGGGAATTCGATCACTGTGACGGGTACGGCGAGTGCCCGCAGCACCACGACCGTTACGACTGTGAGGTACTGTATGAGAGATAGTGCTGGAACGCTTCTCACCGGTTGTACCGATTTCGATGATACCTCTACCTGGATCAATGCTACGGCAGCTGATGGAAGCTTCAATTCCGGTACCGAGGCTTTCCAGGCAACGAATGTCAGTATCACGAATCTCGCGAATGGTACCGTGACCGTACGTGTCGCTGGCCAGAATAGCGAAACATATTTCGGCCCAGATGATCAGGTCACTTTCACGAAGAGTTCGGCTATCACTGGTCCAACCTTCACGTTCAATGCTGGAGCAGGTAATGCTACAGCTGGAGGTGTGTTTGGGGCCGGTGTGGTCACGGGTGTGAATTACACCATTGCCGGTGGTACGGCAGGGACATCTGACGCGATTGCCTTCTCTCTCAATGGTTCATCATTCGCTGCGGTTGATTCCCCAGCAAGTCTTGGCCCAGTGGGTGATTTATTTACTCCTGTCACAGGTGTGAATACGTATCAACTCAGAGATACTCGAACATTCACCGGTGGATCTACTGCAGTGTACCTCTCAGAAGTTTTGACCTTTACCGTGAATGCCGCTAGCGGCCCAACCTTCACTTTCAACGCCGGAGCGGGTAACGCTACAGCTGGAGGTGTATTCGCAGCCGGTGTGGTCACTGGTGCGAACTATACGATCGCTGGTGGTCCAGCAGGAGCCACCGACACCATTGCTTTCTCTCTCAATGGTTCATCATTCGCTGCAGTTGACACCCCTGCCAGCCTTGGACCAGTTGGTGATCTTTTCACTCCTACTACGGGTGTGAATACCTACCAGCTACGAAACACTCGTACCTTCACCACCGCTCCGACGGAGGTTTATCTCTCAGAAGTATTGACCTTCTTCGTTAATCCAGCCAATGGCCCAAGCTTCACCTTCAACGCCGGAGCAGGTAATGCTACCGCTGGAGGTGTATTTGCAGCCGGTGTAGTCACCGGTGCGAACTATACGATCGCTGGTGGTCCAGCAGGTGCTACCGACACGATTGCGTTCTCCTTGAACGGTTCAACCTTCGCTGCGGTTGATACCCCGGCCAGCCTTGGACCAGTGGGTGATCTCTTTACCCCTGTCACGGGTGTGAATACCTATCAGTTGATGAATACCCGTACCTTTGCAAGTGCACCGACAGAGGTTTACTACTCACAAGTTTTGACCTTCACGGTGAATGTGGCTGCTGACGTCACCGCTCCGCCTGTTCCTGTGATCACGACCGGTGCTACGACGACGGCGAACAATGTCTTTGACCTCAATGGCACCGCTGGAGCTGACACGCCTTCTGACACGGCTCGAGTGATTCGCATCTTCAATGGTGCTGCTTTGGTCGCCAGTGTTAATTTGGCCATCGGTCAGACCACCTGGGGAACTCAAGTAGGCTTGAGCTTTGGGGCCAATGTCTTCACCGCAACATCCACGGATGCTGCCGGGAATACCAGTGCCGCAAGCGCATCGGTAACGATTACTCGAGCAAATGAGGCTATTGCTCCTCCGGCTCCTGTCATCACAACTCTTGCTGCTACCGTGAATGCTGATTTCTATACGATTAACGGAACATCTGCAGCAGATACTCCAAGCGATTCCGTTCGAACGATTCGTGTTCTGAACGGAGCCAGTATTGCTGGTACGGCCGTTCTGCCGGTTGGTCAGACCACCTGGTCTGTAGTGGTTCCGTTGACGCAGGGTGCCGCAAATTCCTTCACCGCCACCTCTACTGATGAGATTGGCAATGTGAGTGCTGCTAGTGCTGCCGTAGTCATCACTGAGGATCCAACAGCTGGTGCTGACGTCACGGCTCCTCCGGTTCCGGTCATCACGACCGGTGTAGCTACCGTCAATGCCGATTTCTATACTATTGCTGGTACTGCCGCGGCTGATACTCCGAGCAATACGGTCAGAGCTATTCGCATCTTCAACGGTGCTACCTTGGCTGCAACGGCAATTATTCCTATCGGTCAAACGACTTGGTCTGCTGTCGTTTCCTTGACACAGAGTTCTGCAAACTCCTTTACGGCAACCTCGACAGACGCCTTTGGTAATGCCAGCGCTGCGAGCGCTGCGGTGGTCATTACTGAGGATCCAACAGCTGGTGCTGACGTCACGGCTCCTCCAGTTCCAGTTATTACGACCGGTGCTGCTACGGTGGATGCCGATACGATTACTATTTCCGGAACGGCTGCTGCTGATACTCCAAGTGCTACGGTTCGAACGATCCGTGTCTTGAATGGAGCTTCCCTCGCCGGAACAGCTGTTCTCCCAATCGGTCAAACTGCTTGGTCTGTCGTCGTTTCCCTCACACAGAGCTCAGCCAACTCATTTACCGCAACTTCTACGGATGCAGCAGGTAATACGAGCGCTGCCAGTGCAGCTGTGGTGATCACGGAAGCTACTGCTGCCGATACAACTGCTCCATTCTTCGTGAACTCCACACCTACCACCGGTGCAGTTCAAGTTTCCATCGCCGCTGGCGCTGCGACCTTGAATTTCAACGAGACGGTTCTTATTGCTACTCAGGCGAATATCGATATTGCTGCGGTCGGTGGAGCGAGCGTGAAGAATGGCAATGCTACCGTGCTCGGCAATGCCCTGACGATCAATTACAACGCTCTTGCTAATGGAACCTCTTACGTGATTACTGTACTGGCTGGCGCTGTGACTGATGCCGTTGCCAACCCTGGTGCTGCGGTGACGATCTTCTTCACGACGGCTTCAGCGGCCGCTCCGGATATCACTTCTCTCTCTATATCAGCAGTCGCAGCTACCACCGCGACCATCAACGCAACCTTCGATGTGATTCCTACCGGAGCCTTGCAGTGGAGAGTGGGGCCGACGGCCTATAGCGGAACCTTCGCGACCTTCACGAATGCTGCAGCTCTCTCCAATACTCAGGCGGTTACTGGTCTTACGGCTGGTACGACCGCATACTTCCAAGTAAGAGCTACGGTCAACGGTGCGACGACGGTTTCTGTACCACTCCAATTCACGACGGCTACCGCTGCGAGTGGTATGTCGATCGATGCCATTCGTCCGATCAAGACACTTGCGACTGCCCCTGGTTTCCCCACGGGTCTTGAGTGGGAAGTTGATATCACGATTAACAATCTTGCATTGGTAAGCTTCTCTGCCCAGTTTGCCCCATGGGTATTCACCTCTGGTATCCTCTCGAATGTCGGTCGCACTCAGTTCTCCGTCAATGGTGGAGCATTCACGATCTTAACAGCGGATAATGCCTTTAATCCTATCGCTGGCGTTGCAGTCGGAGCTTTCGATAATGAAGTAGCTCGTGGAGGTCGACAGATCACCGTTCGAATTCAGCTCGATACTTTGACACCTACTGCCGTTACTGGTATAGGGAATACCAGTTTTGCGTTCCAGGCGCTTTAAGCACAATTGATCCTTACTCCTAGACTTCTTATCTGTAATACCCTCCTTCTATGAAGAAAAAGCTTTTGCTATCGATGCTTGGTTTGGTCCTCTGTTCGATGTTTTTTCCCGCTCCAGTATCTGCTGATACTGTAAATGGCTCGATCGGAACTGGTTTCTCAGAGACAGGGCTGACTGGTACTTCCATATCTTCTCCTGCTTTTTCCCCAGTCGCAGGAGCTTACACTACGGCACAGTCAGTCACGTTGACAGCTGCAGGGTCAACAGCGATTTGTTTCCGTATTGATGCTACGGCGCCGACCTGCGCTACTTCGATCACCTGCGGTCCTGGTTCCACGATCTATACCACTCCAATATCCATACCGAATACAACTACAGTTCAAGCATTGGGATGTTTTAGAGGTAATGGCGGTGCTCTTGCTACTTCAGCAGTATCAACAGCAGCTTATACCATCACACCGCCAGCTGGTGGTGGTGGAGGCGGTGGCGGTGGTGGTGGCGGCGGCGGTGGTGGCGGAGCGACTTTTGCTCTGGCGACTTTGGACACCACAGCCTCGGATGTCTTGCAGATTTTCGGAGGGACGGTGCAGATCAGCGCTCCTTCCATGGCCAATCGACCAACCCAGATCGGAAGTACGACAGGACCCCATATTTCCATTCCAAAAGGAACCCATTTCACGACAACAGCTGGTGGACCGACGAACTTCGTAGGAACCATGAACCCGCCTTCTACTATAGCGAGTGACAAACTGCCCAAACCCCTTCCTGATGAATATCGGTATCGTAACGCCATCGTGGTGAAGGCTTCGGGAGCAGTTTTCTTCGATAAATCGGTGACAATCAGTATTCCGATTCCCACCGGAACTCGGACAGCCCAACTTGAAGTCCTCTTCTACAATGAGACTACTGGTGAATATGAATCCGTCGGTGGTACGGTGAGTGCCGATGGGAAGTTCATCGATTTCCAGACCACCCATTTCTCGACCTATGTAGCAGCCGAGAAAAGAACGGCGAAAGCCACTCCAGCTGTCCTCGTTCCCGGATTACCGTTCGAGGATATTGATGGCCATTGGGCGGTGGAATACATCCGACAGCTCTATGACGCCAAGGTCATCAATGGTCGAACTCCTACGACCTTTGCTCCGAACGAACCTTTGAAACGAGCCGAGATCGTGAAGATCGCTTTGCTGGCTTTTGGGTACGAAGTTCCAGAATTCACCAAGAAACCTTTCTATGATGTGCCGGCTGATGCCTGGTACACCAGCTACGTAGCTGCGGCTAAAGCGGCTGGGATCATCGGCGGCTATGCCAACGGCTCTTTCCAGCCTGAGCGAGAGGTGAATCGAGCTGAGGCCCTCAAGATCTTGATCGCTGCTGCGAAAAAATCCCTGACTTCCTCACCTGCAGCACCCTTCCTCGATGTGGTTCAGTCGGCTTGGTTCGCTCCTTATGTGAATTTTGCTTTTGAAATGGGTGTCGTCAGTGGCAAGACTGCGACCAGCTTCGATCCTGATGGCAAGGTCACTCGAGCTGAGGTGACCAAGATGACGGTGAAATTGTTGGGGCTCTAGATCCTATGAACGTTACATTCAAAAAAGAGCTTTGGTATCACCAGGGCTCTTTTTGGTGTAAACTTTTTCAGAAACAGCAAGGATAGTTTCCTTTTTCAGGCCTCCAGCCCCTCAGTTCATCATGATTCACCCCACATCACACGATCCTGAAAAACGAAACATGCTTGCGGTTTCTGTTAGCACACTAAAGAGGACTCATCACATGCTACTCTCAATCTGCATCGTCAATTACCATTCTGAAGACCAATTGGTGGATTTTTTGACCAGCGTGGTGAAGTATCCCCCCCAAGGCACCTATGAAGTGATCGTGGTGGATAATGGCAGCTCAATCGATTTGAAAGAGCATTTGCAAGAGCGTTTCGGTGAGCTCGTGAAGGTGATCAAAGCTCCCCGAAACCTCGGCTTCGGAGCTGCTCAAAATCTGGCGGTAACGATGGCGAAAGGTGAGCATGTCCTCCTCTGCAATCCTGATCTCGAGCTCCAGGATGACAGTCTGGATCGACTGCTGCAGTTTGCTTCTCAGCAAACGGATTTTGGCATTATTGGCCCACGTCTTCGGTATCAGCACGGAGGTGTGCAGGAGTCAGCGCGAAGGTTTCCACGCTTCTTTGATTTGCTTGGGAAGCGATTTTCCTCATTGTCTTGGTTTCGAAGGCATGTTGATCAGTACCTGATGCGTGATGCGAATTTCGATCAGCCGATCAAGGTTGATTGGTTGGTCGGAGCGGTGATGCTGATGCGACGCGATCGTTTTCAGGAACTTGGCGGTTTTGATGAACGTTTTTTTCTCTTCTTCGAAGACACCGATCTTTGCCGCCGAGCCTGGGAAAATGGCTATCCAGTGTGGTATATTCCAGACTCGTTCTTTCTGCACACTCGGCGACGATTAAGCGAGAGCGATCGGCCAGGGATGTGGATCTTCAAGAAGACCTTTTGGGTCCATGTGGGGAGTGCGATCAAGTACTTCCGAAAATGGAGGGGGAGGTAGGTTATTAAGTTCTTAGGTTTTAGGACATGCGGAAATTATTCATTACCGGCGGAGCGGGATTCATTGGCGTCAATTTCGTCAAATACTGGCGACGGCGACATCCGGAAGATTTCATCATCAATTTCGATGCGCTGACCTATGCTGGCAATCGCTCTGCCCAGGCGGATCTGGAGCAGCAAGACCGCTATTACTTCGTGCAGGGGAATATCTGTGATGAGGGTCTTTTGCACGAGATTTTTACGGGGGTCTATGAAGTATTGCCTCGGCCAGATATCATCGTTCACTTCGCTGCCGAGACTCATGTCGATCGCTCGATCAATGATCCCCATGCTTTCGTGAAGACCAATGTCCTCGGCACACAGGTGCTGCTGGATATGGCCGTGAAATATGGGAAGATTCGTTTTCACCACGTCTCCACCGATGAGGTTTTCGGTTCTTTGGGACCGAATGATGCTTCATTCAACGAATCGACGCCCTACGCGCCACGATCACCTTACTCTGCTTCCAAAGCCGCTTCCGATCACTTGGTTCGCGCCTATCATGAGACCTATGGGCTTCCGATCACGATCTCCAATTGTTCCAATAATTATGGGCCCTATCAGTTTCCCGAGAAGCTCATTCCGATGACGATTACCCGATTACTTGAGAATAAAAAAATCCCCATCTATGGGGATGGTCTCAATATTCGTGATTGGCTGGCGGTGGAAGATCATTGTGAGGCTCTTGAAAAAGTGATATTAGAAGGCAGGATTGGCGATACCTATTGCATCGGCGGTGAGGCGGAGAAAACCAATTTGGAAGTGGTTCGTGCAATTCTCCAGCACATGGGGAAGGATGAGGAGATGATCGAGTTCGTTCCTGACCGAGCCGGGCATGATTTCCGCTACGCCATGGATATTGGGAAAATTCGCAGAGAACTGGGGTGGGAGCCCAAGACGACATTTGAAGAGGGGATTCGGAAGACGGTGGAGTGGTATACAGCACATCAATCTACGGACTGATAGTATGATTTTTCGGGCACAGTCCGGCCTACATTGAACGATATTCAAAAATTCCTCATTCCGGACTTGACCGCTCGCCTCGTATCAGCAGTCACACTCGGCTGCGCGACACCCTCAAAATCATATCTATCAGTCCGCAGAGTAGGCAGTCTATAATCAAACATGAAGATTCGATGAAAGTGTGTGCACATAAGTTCGCCACCCTATTATTGACATTGCGTCAACGAAAACCTACCCTGAGGTCGAGCCCCTGAAGAGTTATTCATGCTGTTTTTGCTATGGAAGAAAGCCGTTTTGTGAGCATTATAAAAAATATTCTCTTGCTGGTCATGCTCCTTACTTTCGGATACGGGATCCTCCTTTTATCTCAGATTTTTTTAATTCATCCTATGAAACACATTTTTTCTGTCCTCGCCGTGATGACCTTCCTGATTTCAACTCCCATGGTTTTTGCCCAGTCCGATATCAGCGATACCAGGGTCGAGGTACGCTTGCCAGCACAGTTCATGATTGGCGACGAAGTCCCCGTCAGTATTGATGTCACGAAGGGGGATGGACTGCCCTGGGATGGTGACCTTCCCAGTGTCACCTTCACCCCAACGGCTGGGGTCGAGGAGGATGTCGTATACGACTGTAGCAATGTGGATGAGAGTGACAGTTGTCAGGCGAATAATCGAGGGGTGGCTGGCGTCTATGAATCGGTCTTTATCCTCAGAAAAACTCCCCTGACGATGACGGTGGACATCGATGGTGTTAGCAAACAGGTTCAGCTCATGGCGACGAACGCAGAGCAGCCCGTGACTGAGTCAGTTGAGGAGAGAGTTTCGGCAACACCGGCAACAGTTTCCGAGCCAGTCACAGCGGCTTCTCTCCAAGTCGGCCCTTCGCCATCGATGTGGATTATCCTTATTCCATTAGCATTCATGGGACTCGTACTGACCTTCTTCGTCGTTAAAACCTAAGAACCTAAAAACCTACCCCATGTACGACCCCACATTCCTACCCGAAGAATCCGACGACCTGCTCGATTTTTTTGATCTAGTCGATGAAGATGAACCGCTCATTGCTCAGCCTTTTAGCAGAGCGCTGAGCGATGTGGCTTATGAGCAGGGTTTGGGTGAGTTTCAGTTGCGAGAAATGGTGGAGCGTGCAGCGGATAGGGGAACCATTGCGATCAATGGCAAACATCTGCATTTTCGTAAGGATGAGCAAGGGGAGTGGTGGCTGACAGGGTAACGTCAACCGAACATGATCTCGCTTCACCTGCTTCCGCTTACGGACGGCGATGCGCACGAACAGTTGACGCGAATTTTAGGAGCCGCCATTGACCGCGGAGCTTCGGATATTCACATCGATCTTGATGTGCACGAACACCGATTGATCTCCCGAATTCGATTCCGTATCGACGGAGAGTGTCGAGATATGGTCGTCGACCCGCGCAAGAGTATCTATGAAGGCATGGTCAGTCGCTTGAAGACGCTCTCCTTTTGTCGACTGGACGAGTCACGAATTCCTCAGGATGGACGAATTCCTTTTGTGCATGACGGGCGGAATTACGAATTCCGGATTTCCTTCAATCCGGTGACCAAAAAGAACGAGCAATTGGAAAAAGTCGTGCTGCGGCAGATGGCGGATGTGAATAACTGCAATCTGAATTCCTTAGGAATTCTGCCCTACAATCTCCAGTTTTTTCGCGAGGCCATTGCTCTGCCGTATGGTTTCAATATCGTCACCGGACCAACGGGTTCGGGCAAGACGACCACTCTCTATTCCGTGCTTCAAGAGATTGATCGCTCTGCCAAGAACGTTTGCTCCATCGAGGAACCGATTGAGGCCGAAGTCGATCGGGTGAATCAGACCCAGGTTCGCCATGATATTGGTCTGGATTTTGCTCGCGTCCTCCGGGCCCTCCTTCGTCAAGATCCGGATGTGATCATGGTGGGGGAGATGCGGGATTTGGAGACGGCAGAGACCGCATTAGACGCAGCACTGACGGGTCATGTGGTCTGGTCGACCCTGCATACGAATAGGGCGGTGGCGACGATTTCTCGGCTCATTCAGATGGGGATCAAAGACTATATGGCGGCCAATGCTCTCGCCTATATTGTCGCGCAAAGGTTGATTCAGCGGGTCTGTGCTGAGTGTCGGATACCGCATCCGGAGACTCAGGAGATTGTTCAAACGCAGATTCGCCCCGCATTTTCCGAGGCCAATGATGCCATTCGGTCGGAACTGGAAACAGCCTTGGCTCAGGTTCAAATGTTCCAAGCGAAGCGGGAACCCGGCTCCTGTCTGAAGTGCGATGGCATGGGCTACAAGGGTAGGGTAGGGGTCATGGAGGTTTTAAAAATGAATGATCCGATGCGTGACATTATTCTCAGAGATCATGGCAATGAGATGCGGCTCCAAGAGGAGGCCGTTCGATCCGGGATGATGACCATGGAGCAGTATGGCTATCTCAAAGTCCTAGCCGGGGAGACAACGGTTGAGGCAGTGCGGGCTATTGTTGGAGGTTAGATTTTTAGCTTTCTAGTCAGTTAGCTTTCGAATTTAATTTTTTCCTAGTAAGCTATCGAAGCTAAATTCTAAAAGCTTCTATGGAACTCTTCCTCATTGCCTTCTTCGCCGGAATGCTGACCGTGCTCACTCCCTGCGTGCTTCCGGTCCTACCGGTCATTCTGAGTGGCTCACTGGCCGGGACGGAACGACTTCGCCCCCTGATCATTACCGGATCATTGATCGTCTCTGTCTTTCTGTTCACACTGCTGTTGAAAGCGAGCGCAGCGCTGATCAATATCCCGCCCCAAACCTGGACCTATCTCGCCGGTGGTATCGTTCTGCTCTTCGGTCTGACCCTGATGTTTCCGAATCAATGGTTTTATCTTTCTGAAAAATTAGGTTTTGAAAAGAGCCAGCAGCTGATTCAGTCTGCTTCGCAGACGGGTGGTACCAAGGGGATGGTGTTTCTTGGGATGGCGTTGGGTCCAGTCCTCGCGAGCTGTTCTCCTACTTACGCTCTGATTCTTGCCGTCGTGTTGCCTCAGGATTTCGTGATGGGGATTTCCGCGCTTGTCGTCTATTGTCTGGGTCTCTTCGTACCCTTGTTTCTCATCGCTTACGGCGGCAGAAGCGTGCTCGGAGGATTCCGCTGGTTTGCCAATCCGCAGTCGAAATTTCGCAAGGGATTGGGAGTCGTCCTGGTGGTCGTAGGGTTACTGATTCTCACGGGCTATGAGAAGAAGTTGGAAGCGGCTTTGTTGGATAACGGCTACTTTGACTTCACGAAGCTGGAGCAGGGTCTCGTGCAAAACTACGATATGGAGGAGGGTGAGGAGAAGAAGATCATGGATATGGCGAAGAAGCAGGAGGCGAAAATGGGAACACCTTCTTTGCCGAAAAGCGATGACCCGACGGAGGCTCTTCTGAATGAAAATTATCCGGCGCCGGAATTGGTGGAGCCCCAGAACTGGATCAATAGTGTGCCTCTGACGCTTGCTAAACTTCGTGAAGAAGGCAAGGTGGTGATGATCGATTTCTGGACTTATTCTTGTATCAACTGCATCCGCACCTTACCAGCTCTTAAAGCTCTGGATGCTGAATATCGTGACAAAGGCTTGGTGATTCTGGGCGTGCATTCACCGGAATTTGCTTTTGAAAAAGTCCTCAGCAATCTCCAGGAAAATGTCACTAAATTTGAACTGAAGTATCCTATTTTCCAGGACAATGATTTCAAGACCTGGAGAGCCTACAAGAACAGGTTCTGGCCCGCGAAGTATATAATAGATAAGCAGGGCAATGTTCGTTATACCCATTTCGGCGAAGGTGAGTATGAGGAGACCGAACAGGTGATTCAATATCTTCTCGGTGAAGTGCCCCTCGGCTCCGCTCGGGGTGACAAAAGTAAGATTGATTTCTCCATGGTAGAAGAAGCTGAGTCTGGAGTGAGCACTAGGGAAACATATTTGGGCACGGATCGGATGGTTGTTGGCAGTGGACTCGAGATGTTCGGGCAGGGTGCCGCGGCTTTTGTTTCTCCAGAAACGGTCTCTGAGCAGTCGAAGACCTACACCAAGCCACAAATGGTCGAGAAAAATCAGTGGTGGCTCACGGGAGGCTGGCAGTTTAGTGAAGAAAAAATCACCAGCACCAGCGAAGAGGCATCGCTTGGTCTCCGCTATACGGCGAAGCAGGCTAATCTTGTCATCGGATTCACGGGTGAGCCAGTAGGGTTGGAAGTCTGGCTGGACGGTAAGCTCATTGATTCAGCGAATGCCGGGCGCATGCTGAAGGATGGAAAAGTCATGATTAACGCCAACCAGCTCTATTATCTGACCGAGCATAAAGGCGTCGAAGACCATACGGTCGAGCTCAAATTCAAGGGGAAGGGGTTGGAGCTCTATGCCTGGACGTTTGGTTAAAACCTCAGTGCTTCGGGATTGAATACCAAGAAATAGCCCAAAATGATCATCAACGTGCCGCCGATCATCTGGCTCCACTTCGAATATTTCGTGGTCAATTGTAAATGCTCAGCGCCCCAGAGGGCCAGGCCGAAGACGAGGAAATCGTCAACCATGTAGAAGGCGATGTACAGTGCCATGAGCCCCTGGGTTTCCCAGGCGCCGAGACCATTGAGTTGAATAATTTTCGTAAAGGTCTGAGGGATGCCGATGGAGCAGGCGAATTCTATGATGTTCACGGAGAGGGCGAGGCCAAGAACGGCAACTGCTGTCACGATCGTGAAGGGGCTGGCGGCGATGAGCTTGATCTTCTGATGGATTTTGCTTCGTTGTTGCAGATTAGTAACCGTGCAGACGCCTTTATTCTTGAAGCTCTCGTAGAGGAAATACAGTCCAGCGCCGATGGCGACCATTCCTACGATAGGCGTGACGATGCGGTCGAGGCCGATGAAATCCCAGGTGGTGAACCAGACGTTTAATATGAAATAGTACATGATGGTTTCAGCGGCGATGAACAGTCCCGCCACTT
>CXWL01003519.1_pt1 | contig 13209 bp, 10 predicted proteins | sample 590931 | NCBI WGS metagenome assembly CXWL01 (sample SAMEA3498368, study PRJEB10139) | groundwater metagenome | biome: water well; material: biofilm material | place: Germany | collected 2015-04-27
CACCGAAGTCATGATCACCGACATCCCCGAAGAGAAGAAGGAAGCCGCCGGCGGCGGCCATGCTGGACACAACCACGGCATGGAAGGGATGTACTAAGATCTAGCTGATCACGCCCTGCGTGCAGCAACGAAGGCCCCGGCGGTTTCCCGCCGGGGCCTTCGTGTTTTCCGCCCCTCCCCCACGCTAGAATACAGGCTGATCACGATAAGTACGGAGGTGCCAGTGATCGTCGAAGTCGAATCAAACGAGAATTGCGAGGCAAGTTTCTTTGCGCGTTTCAAAGAAATCGGGCCGGTGCGACCAGTCGATCAGGTCCGCCTCTACGACCGCAATCCGGCCGGTGAATGGTATTGGGTCACAGGATGGAGCGACAACGCAGAGACACCGGCGTGCCGGGCCTACGCCCAACCGGTCGAAGACTCGGGCTCAGGATTGGCGCATCTAGTGTACGGAGGGATTTACGGTCTGCGGTTCAAGCCGGTCGACGTCGAGGAAGCGTGGAATCTCGAAAGTCCGCATCAATGGGGAGAAGCCTATCTTTCTCTGTCCGGCGAACGTGACTTGCACTATGCCGGATAGCTCGCCGTCGGCAGCTAGCCTTTTGCGCTGATCATCCGGAAGGTCGTTTTGAAGACCGGCGAGGTCTTGGAGTCGTAGTAGAAGGCGCGGAAAAACCGGTTCACGAGGCCGGTGTAGCGCTCGTGGTCGGCGCGGAATCGGGCGACGCCGTTTGCCCGGTCATCGGTGTCATAGCCGCCGCGGATGGCACAGCGTTCGAGTTCTTCGGCAGAATCAGGCAAGGCGTGGGTTTGGAAATCCTGCACCATCTGCAGCTTGTGTTCGACGTCGCGGAGAAAGACGTAGGCGGCGGCCAGGGCATCCCGCTCCTGCGTCGAGATGAGCTTGTAGCGGACAAAGCGGTTCAGCGCACCGAGCGTGCTGCGATCCAACAACCCCGACACTTTCTTCCCCGCGATCACCTGCACCGTCTGCACGAGAAATTCGATCTCGCGAATCCCGCCGATGCCGAGCTTCACGTTGCGCCGCTCATGGCCGCGATCGGCCATCTTCGCATCGATCATTTCCTTCACGCCCCGCACATCCTGCACAATCGCCAGCGCGCCGGACAGATCGATCTTTTCTTTGGGCGGTCCAAAGATAAACGGCTTTACCATCTTCAGGAACCCCAGCCCCACCTCCATGGACCCGGCCACCGGCCAGGCCTTCAGCAACGCCAGCCGTTCCCACACCACGCCTCTCGTGGAGTAATACTTTTTATAGTCGTCGAGCGACCGCGCCAATTGTCCGACCGAGCCTTCGGCCCGTAGACGCAGGTCCACACGGAAGACATAGCCTTCCCGCGTCTGCTCGACCAACGCTTTTGTCAGTTCGCGCGAAAGGATCTCGAAATATTCCTCGTTGGAAATGCCGACGGCGCCGGGCTTCACCGCCTGCCTACCGCGCGGGGCCTTCGTCTCCCCGTCATGCGAGGCATAGACATAGATCAAATCGACATCCGAGCTGTAGTTCAATTCATGCCCGCCCAGCTTCCCCATCCCCATCACAGCAAACCCCGTCTCCACCCACCGCCCCTGCTTCGTCTTGTGCATCGGCACGCCGTACTGCTGCCGCAGGTCGGCATCGACGATCTCGTAGGCGGCATGGATCAACAGACTCGCCAGATCCGACAATGAGGCCGTCGTCTCCGGCACCGGCGACAGGCGCAGCAGATCGCGCACGCCGATCCGCAGCATCTCCCGGCGGCGAAACCGGCGCAGCGCTTCCAGCTTCATCTCCTTCACCGTCAGATGAGCCAGGCTCTCGTGTAGCGCCGTCTCCAGCTCCTTCAGGGCGGGCGGCTTCGACAAGACCGCCTCTTCCGACAGCCAATAGACCAGCATGGGATCGCGAATGACGGTAAAGGCGAGCGCATCGCTGTTGCCAAAGATCGTGCAGAGCAGATCGAGCATGCGGGGCGAGCTGCGCAGGTAGTCGAGAAAGGACGAGCGCGTAACTTCGCCGAACAGCCGTTCCCAATGGTTCAACGCCTGATCCGGATCGGCGGTTCGTGAGATGGAATCCAGCAGGATCGGAAGGATTTCGGCCAGTTGACGGCGATGATGCGGATCGCCCGCCATCGCCTGAAGATTTCTGTCGGCCTGCTCGATATCGTGCAGGTGATAGGCGGACAGAATGGCCTCGATTTGTTTGGAATCCCGCTCCGTCGCCAGCAGGACCGGACGCGGATCTGGCTTGGAGGTAACGACCTGAACCGGCTTCTGAGCCAGCTTCGCAGAATCTGTTTTCGAGTGGCGAGTCATGCGGCGGCATTATACTGGCAGGCTCCCCTACGCACAATGAAGGCATTCCGGTATACTGGCGGCCATGTCGACCCTGGCACCGGATCGCGAACCGCTCCTCAGCACCATCGGCCCCCTCTGCCCCGACGTCGCCCCCGATATCCTTCAAGATTTTCTCAGCCGCATGGATCAGGAGTACTTCCGCCGGTTCGAACCGGCCACCGTCGCGCAGCACGTTCGACTCGCCGCGCAACTGACCCCCGACCATCCCTGCAAAGTCACGATTGCAGAACGCCGCGATCAGCACTTCGATCTGACGCTCGTCGCCTACGACTACTTCTCCGCCTTCGCCAACATCTGCGGCCTGCTCTCCGCCTTCGGGCTGAACATCGAAGAAGGCCAGATCTACACCTTCGCCGACAGCGCCGCGCCGGCAACAGCCCGCAGCAGTTATGCCGGCGGACAACGTGTACGTCCCAAAAGCCGACCGGGCTTAAGCCGGAAAAAGATCGTGGATGTCTTTCGTGTACAACCGGGGCGCGGCATTCCATTTGGACAGGAGGATCACCGCCGCCTCATCGCCGAATTGACCGCCTTGATGAACCAACTCGATGCGGGAGAGTTCGACGAAGCGCGTCAGTCCGTGAATAGGCAGCTGGTCGAACAACTGGGCAAGCGGCGCGGCTCATTCAGCGGTCTGCTCCACACCGTCCACATCACCTTCGATAACAGCCAGTCGCCCACCGATACCGTGATGGATATTCAATCCGACGACACGCCCGCGTTTTTGTACGCCTTCGCCAACGCGCTCGCCATGCGCAACATCTATGTCGACAAAGCCCAGTTCGCCATCGAAGGCGGCAAGCTGCACGACCGCTTCTATGTCCGCAACCGCCACGGGCAGAAGCTGACCGACCCTGCTGATCAACAGCACCTGCGCCTGACCGCCGTCCTCATCAAGCAGTTCACCCACGCCCTCACCTGGGCGCCGGACCCGGCCAAAGCGCTCGAAGCCTTCGACCAGTTCCTCGACCTCACCGTGCAGGACACCAAGGGCAAAGCCCAGCAGCAGGCCCTCGCCTTCCTCGGCGACAAGAAGACCTTCCCGCTCCTCGCCCGCCTGCTCGGCACCAGCGACTTTTTGTGGGAAGACTTCCTACGCCGCCAGCACGGCAATCTCCTGCCGCTGCTGCAACATTATCGCAACGCCCCACTCATCAAGCCGCAAGCGGTGTTGCGGAAAGAACTCGACAAGCTCGTGGACAAGGCCAAAACCGACGAGGCCCGCAAAGAAGCGTTGAACCGCTTTAAGGATCAGGAGCTGTTCCGGATCGACATGAAACACATGGTCGAATCCTCCGGCCTGGCCGACTTCTCCCTGGCCCTCACCGAACTGGCCGAAGTCATCGTGAGCCGCAGCCTGTGCGATTGCCAGGCTAAGCTGGAGAAACAGTACGGGACGCCGAAACTGGCGAACAAGAAGCCCTGCCCCTTTACCATCCTGGGCCAGGGCAAATTCGGCGGGCGCGAACTGGGCTATGCCTCAGACATCGAAGTCCTCTTCGTCTACGGCGGCGCCGGACGCACCAGCGGCAAACAGGGCATCGAAAACAGCGAATACTTCGAACGGCTCGCGCAGGAACTTTTGCAATGGATCGAGGCCAAGCAGGAAGGCATCTTCCACCTCGACATCCGCCTGCGCCCCCACGGTGGCAAAGGCTCCCTGACGAATCCACTCGAAGAAATCATCAGCTACTACAGTCCGACAGGATTAGCCGCGCCGTTCGAACGCCAGTCCATGATCAAGCTCCGCACCGTCGCCGGTGACGCCGCGCTCGGCAAGCAGGTCGAAGGCCACCGGGATCATTACGTCTATGGCGGCGCACCCTGGGACCTCCCCACAGCGCTGGACTTGCGCCGGGCGCAATTGAAGCAACTCGTCGAGCCGGGCACGGTGAACGTGAAACACAGCGCCGGCGGCCTCGTCGATATCGAATACGCCGTGCAATATCTGCAAGTGATGCACGGCCACAAGCAGCTGATCTTGCGAACGCCCAACACCATGCAGGCACTGTCTGGATTGGTCGAATGTGGATTGGTGACCAGACAGGACGGCGAACAGTTACGCAAAGCCTACCTCTTCATCCGCATGCTCATCGACGGTCTCCGCATGGTGCGCGGCAACGCGAAGGATTTGGTGCTTCCTCCACCCGACTCAGAAGAATTCATCTTCCTCGCCCGCCGCGTCGGCTACACGACGGACGACTGGCAAGCAGGGGCCAGACACTTACAGACGGATATCGAGCAGCACATGAAGCAGACGAAAGAATTCTTCGAGAGAACGTTCGGAGCGTTGTGAAGTAAGCCTCTCTGGCCCATTCCCGATAACCCGCCCCTCTGACTCGTGAGCCGAATATGACCGCCATTCGGCTCATAAATCATTACATTATGAGCCGAATGCGTGTATCATCCGGCTCATGCCCTACAATTGGCAGCAACCAGACTGGCCGGAGTTTCGATACGACCTCTCGGGAATCGAGGAGGCGCTGTTCAAGTTTGCCGAAAAATCCGGTCGGGCCAGCGGACTCCTCAAGGGGCTGACGGCCGACGCGCAGATGGAGGCGACCATCGAAATGATGGTGGTCGAAGCGATCAAGACCTCCGCGATCGAAGGAGAACTGCTGAGCCGGAAAGATGTCATGTCGTCGATCCGGAAGAATCTGGGAATAGAGACCGGCCATCCCACCGGAAACAAGCGCGCCCAGGGTACCGCCGCGCTGATGCTCGCGGTCCGCAACAGTTTTGCCGCCCCCCTCTCGAAAGAGACGCTCTTCGAATGGCACCGCCTGATTATGACCGGGCACCGGCATGTCGCCGCCGGACAATGGCGGACCCATGCGGAACCGATGCAGGTCGTATCCGGCGCAGTGGGCCATGAACGGGTGCATTTCGAAGCGCCCCCGTCATCACGCATTCCGGAAGAAATGGCGCGGTTTATCCGATGGTTCAACGACACGGCGCCGGATGGACCGAAAGCCATTCGCAAGGCCGCCGTGCGTTCGGCTCTCGCGCACATCTACTTCGAATCGATCCATCCCTTTGAGGACGGCAACGGCCGGATCGGGAGAGCCTTGTCCGAAAAAGTGTTATCGCAAGGACTCGGACAGCCCGCCTTGCTCAGCCTGTCGCGAGCCATCGAAGCCAAGCGGACACAGTATTACGAGGCACTGAAAGAGGGCCAACAGTCGAACGAAGTCACCCCGTGGGTGACCTGGTTCGTCAACATCGCGCTTGAGGCGCAGGTCCAGGCTGAGGAACAGATCGAGTTCACGCTGAAGAAAACCAGATTGTTCGACCGCTGGAAGGACGATCTGAATGCACGGCAGAATCAGATTCTTCGCCGCATGCTGGAGGAAGGCCCGCAAGGGTTTGAAGGCGGCATGAGCGCAAAGAAATACATGGTCATCACCGGAGCATCGAAGGCCACAGCCACGCGCGACTTGCAGGATCTCGCGGATAAGGGCGTACTTGTTCCCACAGGGGGCGGCCGGAGCACGCACTACACGGTCAACCTGTAGCCAAACTCATTGTATCGCCTATCGCGTCGGCTAGACGACCGACGATTGGCCAGCAGTAGCGCGGCATTTCCAGATGGATATTGAGCAGCATATGAAGCTGACAAAGCAATTCTTTGAACGAACTTTCGGAACTCTGTAACTGGCTCTCGAGTTCAGAGGGGTATGAACAAACCTGCGCCCGGCGACACCATCACTACTTTGGATCTTGGTGGCGGCATGCGGTCCTATTCCGATAAACACAGGACTTCAGCCACTACCGTTGTGAGTCCCCGCCAGGGATGTGTACTGCATACCCAATGGAAACGGTATCGACAATGATGCGCAGGACACTATCTTTGAGGCCAATCTGACCGCTGTGTAATTTCATCCCAGGCTCTCTACTCCTCCTAGCAAACCTCGCACTGGCTTTTACGCTTACATTATTCGGATTACACACTAGATCCTTATGGCTCTACACATAGGTGACTTTGCTGAGTATTATTCCGCCCCATTGACCGCCTCTCGCACCTCGGCCGGAAAAACATAAGCGATGGCGACAAAAGGTTTCAACTCACCGACATCAAATTCCCAATTGGCACTATGGCAACAACCCAAAGAAAGGAGTCACCGTATGGGTCAGTCAGCACGGTTCGTTCTTTTTTCGGCAATCCTCTTGGTCGCCACCGGATGTACATCGGTGGGGCACTTAGGCATCGTGACCAAGTCCTCCAGCGAGAGCACAACTCAACTGCGAAGCGGAGTAGCATTTGAAGAGTTAGGCCCTGTTGAAGGATCGGCCTGCAGGCACTTCATCATTGCTGTGATTCCTTTTGGAAATTCGACGTTCTCGAGAGCCGTCGATGATGCGTTAGAGACACGTGGCGGTGATGCCCTCATCAATGTGACAGTGTCCAGCAGTCTCTACGGGTTTATTCCCATCTACAATGTCTATTCTTTCACTTGCACCTCCGTACAAGGAATTGCGGTTAAATTCAAAGCCCTCTAGTGGGAGGACTCGATGGAGCAACCGCTCAAAACACTTCAGTTGGGAATCATTCTCCTTGCGTCTTATTGCCTCGGCGGCTGCATGATGGTCCGCGGAGAGACGCTGGAACTACCCAAGCAGTGGCCACCGGAGAAACCGTCGGTGATGAAATCGATCGTGTTATCGACGAAGGGACAATTCCAATCTGGCTCGGCATCACCCGAACAGACAACACCGCACGGCATACAATTGATCGAAGGGCAGGCTCAGAAAGCGTATAGCGAGTCTGCCTTATTCAAGCAGGTCAGCTTAACGTCGCCGGAATCAGACATACACGCGGAGATCACCGTGACCGAGAAGGGCAGCCAAGCACTAGCCGGCATTTCAGGGTTCATATGCGGCTTTACCATGTTTGTCGTACCCGGGTACGCAAGCGCGACCATGGACATGGAAACAGTTTTTAAAGATGTCGGCGGCCGTGAGCTAGGCAAGATTTACAAATCCGAAAGCGTTTCATTCTGGATGCAATTGTTCCTGATCGCGGCTATGCCATTTAAAGACTCGCCAAAAACCGTGATCCGAGACGTGTATTACGATCTCAATCGGGCGACGCTCGAAGAAGCCCGCAACAAAGGATGGTTCTAGAGGTTCCAGTGGCCAGCTTCTGCTCCATAGGCCGCTAAGCTGAAACCATCTGGAGCAGAATAAGGTGTGAAGAACCATTTGGCAGTCCGATGTGGTTGGAGCAGATGGTACCGCAGCAGAACTTGGACGCGATGTCACGAGATCGAGGGCGCCCGAAGAAAGACCCGGCAAACAATGGTTCTTGACACCTTTTTCTGTTCTGACTTGAGACCTACGACTCCACGTCGAGTTGATGCCCTTTACGCCCGCCGCCGCAGTGCGGATGAGTCGGCACGCCGCCGGTGACCATCAGCCTCGCCATATCCACAGCCCGCACCACCAGCCCCTGCGCGCCGTCCCGTAAAGCCTTGCTGTTCTGCACATCGAGGTTGTTCCGCTCCATATCCTCGGCGCTCCACCCGCGCGAATGCGCGATGAACGGAAGCTGCGGGAACTGGCAGCCCACTTCGGAGAAAAACATGAGCATCTGTCCCGCGACGGCCTGCACGTTGTCTTGCCCGCCGGTGATGATGAAGGCCGCCACTTTGTTCTTGAGCAGATGTTTGCCGGCGATCGTCTCCTGGTTCTGAATGCAGTTCATCCGCTCAATCATCTTGTAATACAGACTGCTGGCGTTGCCCCAGCGAATGGGCGTGGCGATCAGGATGACGTCGGCCCAATGGACGATGGCTTCATACACCCGGTCCAGCTGGTCGCCGGGATCCATTTGCGTGATGGAACAGGGCCAGGTGCAGGCGTCGGCCGACTTGGAATAGTAGCCCTCGCAGGCGCGGAAACTCAGGTCCCGCAATTTGATGTATTGGGTTTCGACATTCAGGCACGTCCGCGCATGATCCAAGGCTACTTCCAGCAGCGCGTCCGAGGTGCTGTAGCGGGGATGCTCTTTCGTCATCACCGTCGTGGAGATGCCGACGACGCGGATTGCGCCTTCCTGCCGGACGACGGGCCGGGCCAACGGATGTTTGACATGCGGCTGCTTCTTGCGCTTCGTGGCGGAACTCAGATCGACAAGCACACGATCCTGCTCGACCTTGACGGCGTAGGCGGGCACATAGTCCTGCTCATAGCCCGGCTCGCCCTGGCCGGTCTGATGATGGAATTTCCAATAGTGCCAGGGACAGACGACATAATCCCCGTCGAGGGTGCCGTCGCCTAACGGCCCGCCCACATGATTACAGACGCCGGAGATGGCGCTGAAGCGGCCATCCTTATAGATGAGCGCAATGGATGTCTTGCCGCACATCACCTGCTGAACCGGCCGGCGTTTGAGTTGATCCACAGCCCCCAGATCGATCCACTGCGCATCCGGCATCGTGCGACTCCTTTGATTGGCAACCCCGACGGGTCGGAAGCTGGTGAACCCTGCCATGACGCGAACAGGAAGGCAAGGCGTCACAGCCCTGCGCACCTCTCCACATTGCTATGGATCAGCGAAGCCGGACCCGAAGCGCCTTGGTAATCTTCGTTGCCTCGTTCAGAGGGGAATGCGTATAAGTCTGGGGAAACAGGGACATTCTGCGCTGGCCCAGGTTTCGCGGATACCTCACATATGGGGTGATACCCCTTGAAGAGGTGCAACATGGTGCACCTTCCAATGTTCACAGCTCGGTCTGAATGCAGGCGTTGTCAGGAGCAGTTTTTCGGCGAGGTTGAGCAATCCAGCGGTATTCCCACACCGCCGTAATCAGCGAAATCATTATAGCCCTATTGCTGAGACATACTCTTGATGGCCGCGGTTTGCCTCATGGTTACTCGCACACCTATGCTGCCTTGGAAATACGCAACTGCTTTCTCAAGGCTTCTGCCACCTGCTGCAGTGAAGCAAGAAGCGATCGACAATCCGCGCCATTAAACGGTTGCGCTAATGAATCGTACAAATGTGTCAGTTTCTCCGTCCCGATAATGCGACCACTCTCTATAAGCTCTTGCATCAATCGAAGAATCGGCTCCTGGACACTTTCTTTTGAAGGTTTGATCTCCGTGATATTCGGGAGCGCCTTCTCGATCTGGCCGAAAAATACGGACAGCATTTCATCATATTCTTCCGGTTTTAGGCCATACTTCTCCATGGCTCGCTGTTTAGGGACAATCAGCAAGGGGCGATCTTTCAACAACATTTTCACCTTATTCAAAAGCACTTTTGTATTGATCGGCTTCACCAGAAAATCCACACACCCTAATTCCCGGCCTTGAGCAATGAGGGTTTGATCGGTATATGAGGACATGAGAATAAGAGGTATATCAGCAAGTCCTGGACGGTCTTTCAACTGAGAGATGAGCTGAAGCCCTGTCATCTCCGACATGGAATAATCCGTTATGATCAGATCGAAGGCTCCGCCTGAACCGAGTGCCTTCAGTGCTTCTTCGCCGCTCCTTACAACGAGTGGCTGGAAACTCTCTTTTTTCAAAACCGTCTCCAGGAACTTTGCGTTTACTGGATTATCTTCCACGATCAGAATCGACACAGCCATACCTCCGGTTCTTTTCGAAATACCTCAACCCTGATTATCCACTGCTTCTTGGAGAAGATCGAACATTTCTTCGAATCGCGACGAACAGGATTCCCTAGGTATAATCAAAGGAGGTTGAAGTCTTTTCTTCTTGCTCATCAGGGTAATACGGGGACCGGTCCTGGCAGGATCGCTGACCGCTGCCCTCATCAAACTCGCCTGCGGCAGCCCCTAAAGGCGAGCGCACGAAATGATTCGAGAGAGAACAAGAGGGGCAAGCCACCTGCCTGGCGGTGCGGCACCATATACAGTAGATGCGGCCTATCGACTTGATTGCAGCTATCTCTGCACACGCCTGACAGCTCCCCGTTTCGGCGGCCCCAGGCTCATGAGTGCGGAGGGGCCGGGGTCGATCCGGATACCTGAAAAATGCTGACGACGGCCTGAAGTTCAATCGCCATCTGGCTCAGGCCCTGGCTGGCCTTGGCAGATTCGCCGGCACCGGCAGCTGATTCCTGAGTCACCTGAGCCACATTGTCGATATCGCCGGCGATCTGTTTGGTTGCGACCGATTGTTCCTCGGATGCGACGGCGATATGCCGGATCATATCCGCGCTCTGTGATACCATCTGCACGATCTGCGCAAGCGCCTCGCCCGTCTTGTTGGCCAGTTCCACTCCGACTGATACTTTCCGCGTCCCCTCCTGCATGGACTCGACGGCGCCCCGGGTATCATGCTGAATCTGCCGGATCATGTCGCCGATCTCTTTCGTGGCTTTGGTCGTCCGCTCGGCCAGCTTGCGGACTTCGTCCGCAACCACGGCAAATCCCCGCCCGGCCTCTCCCGCACGGGCGGCTTCAATCGCCGCGTTCAACGCAAGCAGATTGGTCTGATCCGCAATATCTTCGATCGTGCGGACGATGGCCCCGATCTGATCCGACGAGTTTCCCAACGCCTCAATGATGGTCGCGGAATTCGCCACGGCCTCGGAAAGATGCTGCATGCCAGCGATGGTTTCAGAGACGACCGCTCCGCCGGCTTTCGCCGTCGCGACGGTTTCCTGCGCGAGACCGGCGGCTTTGCCGGAACTATCCGCCACCTGGCCGACCGTGGCATTCATCTCCTCGATCGCCGAGGCGGCCTGGGAAGCCCGGGCGGTCAATACATTGGTCCCCTTGGAGATTTCTTCGGCAGTGGCGGACAACTGCACCGACGCCGACGCCACTTTATGCGTCACATGCACCACTTTCCCGATGAGCCCTTCGAGAGTCTCAAGCAATCGATTCGTGGATTGACAGAGCCTTGCGATCTCATCCTGTCCACGCACGGGAATCCGTATGCGCAAATCGCCGGCGGAGATGGCTTGAAAGCGGGATTCGATCGCGGACAGCGCTCCGCTGACCCGCCGTGCGATGAGCACACCGATGGTCACCGCAACTCCCAGAGTGAATGCCGCCGCAAGCACCACATGATTGACCCGCTCCTGAACGATGGTCGAAGCCCGTTCTTCCTGGCGATGCTGCCAGGGCACTGCGGCCGTCACGACCTGATCGATCGCCGCGCGATGCTCGCGATAGCGTGCGCTCAGCACCCCCTCGGCCAGGGTGCGGGCCTTGAGAAGGTCCCCGGCGAGGATAGCCGGCACAAATTCGCGGTCCCGCGCGTCCAGAAAGGCGATGCCGGACGAATAGGAATCCACCACCAATGTCTGCTTCATCGTCCCTTCCGCCAGCGTCTCCGACCAATAGCGCTGGCGGTTCTCATATTCGTTCCGGAGCTGCTTGCCTCTGTCGATCAATTGAGCGGCGACGTCCCGGTCGGTTTCCTGCAGCAGTTGCAGCACCAGAAGATAGGACTCAACCAGATACAGAGGCGGAGGGAGCACATCGGCCACNNGGTATAGGACATCGCCAGCGCAATGACCATGGCAAGCACGAACAGGCCCGCCAGCAACGCCAGCTTGTATCGAATGGACAGATGATCCAGCAGCGCGGTCATACTTCTCCTTCTATTGCTCCCGACAGTCGGACGCCGGGCTTTTTGGCTTTCACTCGCCTCGCCTATCGGCAACTTTCTACTCGATCTTAAGCCTTCACACTCCGACCGATCCGGCGGCGATTGGGATGACGATCGATGAAATGGCGGGACGAGTCCGATTGGTCCGACGGCGCCGTACGCCGCTCGCAGGGTCTGCGCCGACTAGGCCGCTTTCGCACCTTGCATTATGAGGTAGTGGGTGCCGGCATGCAGGGCCTTCCGCCATTCGGCTTCGACTTCCGCGGTGCACTCGCCGTCGAATTCCTTGATGGCTTTTACCAGACTCGTGATCCAGAGTTCGTACAGGCGGGGGGTCACATTCATCCGCCCGGCGCTGTGCGTCTCCGCAATCCGGTCGAGGCAGGCGGTTCCCACCGGTTTTCCCTCCAGATGCATGAGCAGCATCGACACGCCTTCCCGCAAGAGCGCTTTCTGCTTGGCAAAGTTCGTCCGGGCAAACATGGGACGGACCGCCGGATCGCTCGCGAGGAAAATGTCGTAGAATCGGTCGAAAAATGCGGGATGCACGCAGCAGCGACCGTAACTGGCGACGACGTCTCGAATGGGCATGGGATTCCCTCGCGGTTGCTACTCTTTCTCCTTTTTATATCGGCAGGATCACAGGAGACTTGAGGCGATCCTCCCATCCTCGCCATTCCCCCTGTGGTCGTATTTCACCTTCTGAATAGCTCCCCTTCCTATTCCGCCCTATAATTCAGTTCGAACGAACCTACTGCACCACACCCGTGTGAGGCCGTCATGAAACTCCCGCGCAAACAAGCCGTCGTGGTCCGCGATGCCATCGAGCGATGGAAACAGGACGGGATGATCCCGGAGGCGCAGGCCGCGACACTGGCCGCGACGATCGAGGTGCAATATTTCGATTGGCGCAAGCTGGCGAAGTATTCGTTCTGGATCGCCCTGTTCTCGATCGTCTCGTCAGTGAGTGCGGCACTGTCCGATCGTTTCATCAGAGATCTGCTGGAGGTCCTTTTCAAAGCCCCTGCGGCAATCAAGTGCGCCGCCCTCTCGCTCGCGGCCGCAGGACTCTACCGTCGGGGATTGGCCGGGCGCGCGAAAGCCCCCGATAAGTTTTATCGCAACGAAGCCGTCTTCTTTCTAGGCGTGCTTGCCACCGCCGGAGCCATCTCGCAAGTCGGCATCATGTTTGACACAGGCAGCGGGCACTTCTCTCTGCTGCTCCTGCTCTCCTTCATGGTCTACGCCGTGCTC
>CXWL01045167.1_pt1 | contig 13209 bp, 13 predicted proteins | sample 590931 | NCBI WGS metagenome assembly CXWL01 (sample SAMEA3498368, study PRJEB10139) | groundwater metagenome | biome: water well; material: biofilm material | place: Germany | collected 2015-04-27
GATCACCTCAGGATGTTGGGCAAAGCCCGGGATGGCGTTTACGAAGCCCGTGACCTTCACGCAGCGCTTCACGCGGTCGAGGTTGCCGCCGCAAGCTTCTCTCATTTGCGCGACGATGTTGATCGCGCAGAGGCGAGCCGCGGCTTGGCCTTGCTCGACGGTGAACTCTTTGCCGACTTGGCCGACATATTCCAGGCCGTTCGGACCCAACGTCACTTGGCCGGAGATGAACACCAAATTGCCGGTCACGACATAAGGGACGTAGTTCGCAACCGGCGCCACGGCTTTGGGCAGCGTGATGTCAAGTTCCTTCAGGCGAGTTTCGACGCGTCCGGTCATGTCTTGTCCCTTTGCGAAAGGCGAGTGTCCATGCGAGAAACGGAAGCTCGCAAATCGGGCGCGCCGACGCAACTTCGGAACGCGGAAATCATGTCAAAACGTCTTGATGCCGATGACCGCTGTCCGTTGCGAGACGGGCTTTTCGTGCCCGCGGAGTGGGAAGCGCACGCGCGCACGTGGATGGCGTGGCCCTGCCGGTTGGAGCCGTGGGGTTCGCCAGACGGCATGTTGCACGCGCGGCTCGGGCATGCGGCGGTGGCGCGCGCGATCTCGGGTTTCGAGAAGGTGACGATGGCTGTGCATCCGCGCGACGCCGACGAGGCGCGGCTGATGATGGGGCGCGGGATCGACATCTTAGAGGTGCCGATCGACGATTCTTGGGCGCGCGACAGCGGACCGATTTTCGTGAGTGATGGCCGCGATGGGGTTGCCGGCGTGCATTGGCGCTTCAACGCGTGGGGGAACAAATACCTCGGATTCGACGACGATGCGGCATTCGGACGGCGCGTCATCGAAGCGTTGGACATGCGCCGCTATGATGGTCCGATGGTGCTGGAGGGCGGGTCGGTTTGCGTCGATGGGGAAGGGACATTGCTGACGACCGAGCAATGCTTGCTCAACCCGAACCGAAACCCGAATCTGGATCGGCAGCAGATCGAGGAGCGATTGGCACTCTATTTCGGTGTGACGAAGGTCATTTGGCTGGGCGAAGGACTTGAAGGCGACGAGACGGACGGACACGTCGATAACGTCGCTTGCTTCGCGGGCCCAGGGCGCGTCCTGGTCTATGGCGCGCGCGAGAAGGGCGGGTCGAACGAGCGGGTCATGCGGGACAACATTGCGAGGCTCGAGTCTGCGCGGGATGCGCGGGGGCGGGCGCTTGAGGTCGTCGAGTTGCCGGAGCCCGCGCGGCGGGAGCGTCATGATGGGCGCAGGCTCGACATGAGCTACATCAATTTCGCCTTCGCGAACTATGGAGTCGTGATGCCGTCGTTCGACGATCCCATGGATGCGGTCGCGGCGGAGATCATGGAAAAGGCGTTTGCCGACCGGCGGATCGTGCAGGTTCCCGCGCTTGATATCGTGCAGGGCGGTGGCGGTATCCACTGCATCACGCAGCAGCAACCGGTGGGGCGAGCGCTTCCACCGGAGAGGCATATGAGATGAGACAAGTCACGCTTGCCGCGACACAGATGGCATGTGGACCCGATCGCGCAGCCAATGTCGCGAATGCGAAGCGGCTGGTGCGTCAGGCGAAGGCGCAAGGCGCCCAGGTAATTTTGATTCAGGAGCTCTTCGAGACACTGTATTTTTGCAAGGACCAGGAGGCGAAACATTTTGCGCTCGCGCAGCCCTACGAGAGCAACGCCTTGATCGGCGAGTTTTCTACACTCGCCAAAGAACTCTCTGTTGTGCTGCCGCTCTCGTTCTTCGAGCGGGCGAACAATGCGCATTTCAATTCGCTGGCGATGATCGATGCGGATGGTGCGGTGCTTGGGCTCTATCGCAAGTCGCACATTCCGGATGGGCCGGGATACCAAGAGAAGTTCTATTTCAATCCGGGCGACACGGGCTTCAAGGTTTGGCCCACGCGCTACGGCAAGATCGGCGCTGCCATCTGCTGGGACCAGTGGTTTCCGGAGGGCGCGCGGGCGATGGCACTGATGGGGGCGGAGATTCTTTGCTATCCGACGGCTATCGGGACCGAGCCGCCACCGGCGCCATCGGTCGATTCATCCGCTCATTGGCGGCGCGTGATGCAGGGGCATGCGGGTGCGAACTATATGCCGCTGATCGCTTCGAACCGGATCGGGCGCGAGGTGGGTGAGACGTGCGAGATCACATTCTACGGCACGTCGTTCATTGCGGGGCCGACTGGTGAGATTCTGGCGGATGCGGCGCGCGACAAGGAGGCGGTGGTTACCGCCACTGTCGATCTCGATGCAATCGCTGTGGCACGCAATTCATGGGGACTGTTCCGCGACCGGCGGCCTGAACTCTATGGCTCGCTGCTGTCGCTCGACGGGAGGGCTTAGAGCGACCGACCTTTCTTGATCGCGTTTGAGCCGAATTTATCGCGGACCTTGTCCATGGCGCGTTCCGCGGCGTCGTGGCGGGCGCCGGTTTGGTCGAATAGGTCCGCTTCGTCGGTCTTTCCGGCGGGTACGAGATCGGCGAGGCCGATGCCGATCAAGCGGTAACGCTTTCCTTTCGCTTCTGCTTTCAGCAGGTCGGTACCGGTTTCGAACAAGCGGCGGGCGAGTTGCGTCGGGCGGTCGAGCGTGTGGCGGCGCGTGACGATCTTGAAGTCCGTCGTTTTCAGCTTCAGTTGCACCACGTTGCCGCCGAGGTCTGCCGCTTTTGCGCGGGCGGAAACCTTCTCGCAGAGCGCCCAGAGGATGCGCGAAAGCTTGTCGGTATCGGCGATGCCGTGTTCGAACGTCGTTTCCGCGGATATGCCCTTCGCGGGTGCGCGGGGTTCGACGATGCGCGTGTCGTCCGCATTCGAAAGGCGCCAGAGCCAGAGGCCGCTGGAGCCGAAGTGCGCGCCGAGTTCCTTCGGATTGCGGCGGCGGACGTCGCCGATTGTGAAGATCCCATCGCGCGACAGTGACGCAGCGAACGCCTTGCCGACCCCCGGAAGCAATGTCACGGGGCGCGTGTCGAGAAAGGTCACCGCCTCTGCCTTGCCGATGATCGAGAAGCCGCGCGGTTTGTCGAGGTCCGAAGCTACTTTGGCGAGAAACTTGTTGAAGCTAAGACCGACGGAAACTGTGATTGCGAGTTCGGCTTCCACGCGGCGGGCCAGCCGGGCGAGTGTTTGTGCGGGCGAGCATTTGTGCAGGCGCTCGGTGCCGGCCAGATCCAAGAACGCCTCGTCGAGCGAGAGCGGCTCGACGAGCGGCGTTGTCTCCAGCATCAGCTGGCGAACTTCGCGGCCGACGCTGACGTATTTCTGCATGTTCGGGCGGACGACAACGGCGTTTGGACAAGCCGCAAGGGCCTTGAACATCGGCATCGCCGACTTCACGCCGAACGTGCGCGCGATATAGCACGCGGCGGACACAACGCCGCGTTTTCCTCCGCCGACAATGACGGGCTTGTCGGCGATCGCGGGGTTGTCGCGTTTTTCGATCGTTGCGTAGAACGCGTCGCAATCGATGTGGGCCATCGAAAGGGCGGCGATTTCGTCGTGCCGGATCAGCCTCGGGCCCTTGCAGGACGGGCAGCGACGGGTGGCGTCCTCGATAAGCGTGAAGCAATCGCGGCAGAGCGTGCTCATTCGATTACGGATGCTATCCATTCGGTCGCTGCGGGCCAGTCGTCGATGCGGCGGTGTGCGTCGGCTGCGGGCGGTAACAGTTTTGCGAGGCGAGGGTCGGCTATGAAGTGCAGGCGCTTTACATGCGGGGTTTCGGTCGCGACCGAGCTCAGGTTGGGTGGCAAATCGTCGACGAAGACGACGGCTTGTGCGAAGTCGCCGATCAGTTCTTTGACGACCGGTCCCTTTGGTCCCTTTCCGGCGATGACCGGGTAGGGCATGCCGTGCTCGATCAGATTCTCCATACGGGCGTGGCGTGAGGTTTCGGGCAAGTTCGAAAGAATGATGATTTGTGCGCGATTGCTTAGTTCCCTTAACGCGGCGGCGGCGCCTTCGACGGGTTCGAGATGGCGGGTGTCGCTGGCGAAGAATTCTGCGATTAGCTTGGTTACGGTCTCATCGGGCACAGCTTCGCGCGTGGCCTGGTGTTTGACGTTGCCGTGGATGCGGAAGGACGTGAGGTCCAGGAAGCAGCCATTGCGTTCGAGGAAGCGTTCGAGGCCCGCCAAGAAGCGCAGCAAAACCTCGTCGGCGTCACAGATGATGAGCGGGCGCGTCCGGTCAAGTTTCACCATGCGCTCGATCCGTGCGGGTCGATGACGGCGCAGGCGGTCAGCAAAGCGCCGGGTTTTAGCCCCTCGGACGCCGAGAAATCCTTGGCCAGCGATTCGTCGGCGGCGACAAAGCCGAGCACGGCCGCTAGAATCGCTTTATCATTACGCCCCGCAAGTAATTCGTCAGGCGCGAGGCCGCTTGCGGTTAAGAATCGCTGAAGTTCTGCAGGGCGTTCGGACAGGAATGTTAAAGCACGTTCAGACATTTCGAAGGCCAACTCGCGTTTCATTGGGTTTCGCGTTCCATCATGCACGTTTGAGTAGGGCTTATGCCGCCGAATTGTTGGCGGTTGGGCAAAGCTTATTTAACATTATTCGGATGAAATATGACCCGCAAGAAAGGCAGATCGCGTGTTCGTGCGACAACTGCCGAAAAACAAGATTTGGGGCTCAAGAGCCTTCGTTCGGAGACGCACATGGACGCCAGAGCGAAGACCGTTCTGATTGTGGAAGACAACGAGCTCAATATGAAGCTCTTCCACGATCTGTTGGACGCACACGGCTACAAGACAATTCAGACGCGGGACGGGCTCGAGGCCTTGGACCTGGCGCGCAAACACGTGCCCGACCTGATCCTGATGGACATTCAGTTGCCGGAGGTCTCGGGTCTCGAGGTCACGAAGTGGCTGAAGGAAGACGACGGACTGAAGAAGATTCCCGTCATCGCCGTCACCGCGTTCGCGATGAAGGGCGACGAAGAGAAAATCCGCCAGGGCGGCTGCGAGGCCTATATCTCGAAGCCGATCTCGGTGATGCATTTCCTCGAAACGATCCGCCGGTTCTTGGCCTAAAGGCACAGGCACATGACCGCCCGCGTTCTCGTCGTCGACGACATTCCGGCAAACGTCAAGCTGCTTGAAGCAAAGCTTGGCGCGGAGTATTTCGACGTCGTGACGGCGGGTTCGGGCCCCGAAGCGCTGGCTCTTCTCAACAACGACAAGCCGGACATCATTCTGCTCGACGTCATGATGCCGGGCATGGACGGGTTCGAAGTCTGCCGGCGCATCAAGGGCAACCCCGCGACTTCGCACCTGCCCGTGGTCATGGTGACTGCGCTCGACCAAGTTTCGGACCGGGTGCAGGGGCTTGAGGCGGGAGCCGACGATTTTCTGACGAAGCCTGTGAACGACGTGGCGCTGTTCGCGCGCGTGCGCAGTCTCGTTCGCATCAAGACGATGGTGGACGAGCTTCGGTTGCGCCAAGCGACCGGCGAAAGCATGGGGCTGGTCGATCAAGACGAAAGCGAACTCGCAAACCCGATAGCGCGTGGCCGCATTCTGGTGGTCGAAGACCGCGAGCAGAGTGCGCAACGCATTGTCGAGACGCTGTCGAACCACGAAGTCGAGGTGGTGCCGCAGACAACCGAAGCGATTGTACGGGTCAAAAGCGGCGACTACGATCTCGTCATCGCTAGCCTTGCGCTCGACAAGCAAGACGGACTCCGCTTCTGCGCGACATTGCGCAGCCTGGATGCGACGCGGCAAACGCCGATCCTGACGATCGTGGATGAGGGCGATCTGAAGCGGTTGGTGCGTGGGCTCGACATCGGGATCAACGACTATTTGATGCGTCCGGTGGAGCGTAGCGAACTCGTCGCGCGCGTGACCACGCAATTGCGGCGCAAGCGCTATACCGACAAGCTGAAGCACTCGCTGCAGCTTTCGCTCGAGATGGCGATTACGGATCAGCTCACGGGGCTGTTTAACCGGCGTTACATGTCGCGCCACTTGAGCACGTTGATCGCAAATACCGGAAAGACGGGCAAGCCTGTGTCGTTCCTGATCATGGATATCGACTACTTCAAGCAGGTCAACGACACGCACGGCCACGACGTGGGCGACGAGGTGCTACGCGAGTTCGCCCAGCGTATTTCGGCGAACGTTCGCGGGATCGATCTCGCCTGCCGTTATGGTGGCGAGGAGTTCGTGGTCGTGATGCCGGACACGGATATGAACTTCGCGTACATGGTTGCGGAGCGTTTGCGCCAGGCGGTCGCCGATGCGCCGTTCCACATCGGCGTGGAGCCGGGCCAGCTGCCGGTGACAATCTCGATCGGGGTCACAACCAGCGAAGGGTCTGGCGACACGGCCGAGGCGTTGCTCAAGCGCGCCGACAAGGCGCTCTACCGCGCCAAACGTGACGGCCGCAATCGCGTCGTCGCAGACGCGGCCTAAGCACAAAAGAAAAGGGGCGCTTGAAGCGCCCCGTTCAACGTCAGCCTTGTGCGGCTCGTTATTTGATTTTGCCTTCGACATATTCGACGTGTTTGCGCACGACCGGGTCGTACTTCTTGACCTTGAACTTGTCAGTCATCGTGCGCGAATTCTTCTTCGCGACGTAGAAGTGGCCGGTGCCGGCGGATGAATTCAGCCGGATTTTGATCGTAGTGGGCTTCGCCATGGGTCAAGCTTTCAGTCGCGTTCGAAGAGTGGCGGAAGCTACTGATCCGGACGGCCAAGTCAACCCGGCGCCGCCCCGTTTCGAGGGCGTGCAATGGTCGCGGTCCGGATCGCGACGACCAACACCAAAGCCGCAGAAATCAGCCCCAGAACGACCGGGAGGCCATGTGGGTTCCAGAGGTCCATCCCTATGCCGCCGAGCGAAGGGCCGATCAGGACGCCCATGGCGTAGATGATCGCGAAGGCGGCGTTCGCGGCGGCAAGCTCTCCGCCTTTGAAGTTCGAGCCCAGGTGGGCCAGCCCGACCGCGTAGAGCCCGGCAATGAAGCCCCCCCAGACGAAGATGAGGGCGAGGGCTGGCCAGCCTGCGCCGTTGGTGAGGGGCAGCAAGCAGGCACCAACCAGTCCTACGGCGCCGCAGAGGATCATGACCTTGCGGCGATCGACCTTGTCGGCGAGCCAGCCCAAAAGGGGGACGAGCAGCATGTTGCCGAGGCCCAAAGCCGCGACGAGCAACGTGGCCTCCTTTTCCGGCGAGCCGAGGCGGACAGCGTAAACGGTCAAGAACGCGCCCGCGCAAGCCTCGATCGCGCCGTAGGTGAGGCCTGCTGCCGCGGCCGAGGGCGAGCGCAGCACGAAACCGAACATCGCGCGCGCGGGGGCGTGCTCGACCGCGGGCACCAGGCGGCGCGCAAGAAGCAGTGGCGCCATCGCGAGTAACATTGCGCACGAACCGGCAACGAACGGGGCCCATCCCGTCGTGCCTAGTCCTTGGATGATGATCGGCCCTAAGGCGAAACCCGCCGAGAAGATCGAAGCGTAAATCGCAACCAAACGGCCTCTCACACGGTCGGTCGCGATTTGGTTGATCCAAACTTCGCTGACGATGAACAAGCCCTGCAGCGCGCTGTTTAGGACAAAGCGTAGCGCGAACCAAATCGCGAGGTCGTTCGTCGCGCGGAAGCTCAGAAGCGCCGCCGCGGCTACGATGTAGCAAGCGGCGAGAAACCTAACCGTACCGATGCGGGCCGCCAGCGCCGGGATGAATGGCGAGACGAGGATCATGGCGAGCGCGCCAAATGTGGTGTTCGCACCGTTCAGCGTCGCGGAGATGCCGTTGCGCTCCATGATCAGCGAGAGCAGCGGTAGCGACAGGCCCATGCCGACGCCGTTCGCGAAGACGCAGGCGTAGATCGCGCCAAGACTTAGGCGACGTTCGCGCGCGCTCAAGCCGGCGGCGTCAGCCATGCGCCTTTGCAAGCGGCTTGTTGCGACGGTAACGGAAGAACGGTGCGCCGCGCACGGCGCCGGCTTCGACCGCCGTAAGTTCGCTTAGAATGAACTTGGTCACGTCGACGGCGGGGAGGGTCTGGGCGTGATCAAGCGGGTACCAATCGAGCGCAGTGAGTTCGCCGTTGCTCTTGAGGTCACCCTCGGCCGCGTCGCCATCGGCGAGGAAGAAGCGGGCGTGGAAGCGCACTGGCGCTGAGGCCGGGGTGATCGCGCGGCCGAGAAAGCGCAAACGGTCGTGCGCCGGGGCGATGCCGCGGGCGGCAAACGCCGCCCAGGTACCTTCACGCAAGCCAGCGTCGCCGCGTCCCGCAACAACCAGACCCGTTTCTTCGTACGTCTCGCGGATGGCGGCTGTGGCGAGGCCGCGTGCGAGTGCCGGCGTGCAGCCGCCACGCTCGCAAAGTTCGTTGAGCGCTTGTACCGACAAGTGCGCGCTAGGAGCTACGGTGATGTCGCTTTTGTCGAGGCGGCCGCCTGGGAATACATACGCCTCGGGGAAGACAGCTTTCGCGGAGCGACGGCCCATCAAGATTTGCGTGACGCCGCCACGACGCCGGACAAGCACGAGCGAGGCGGCGTGGCGCGGTTTTACGGGGCGTTCGGTCATGCGCCTTTCAAGCATGCGCCAGGGTTCGAAGGCAAACGGCCCGGGATTTCCGGGCCGCGCGCGTGTCAACTCATGCGGTTGTGGCGGGGATCACCGGCTGCGCGCCCTCGTCGCTCAAGAGTACGAGCATCATATTCGAGACGAGCGTCGCCTTTTGTTGCGAGGTCATGTCGGTAATGCCTTCGCTCTGAAAACGATCGAGCGCCATGCGAACCATACCGATCGCGCCGTCGACCATCTTTTCGCGGGCTTGGATCAGTGCCTCTGCTTGCTGGCGGCGGAGCATGATCGAGGCAATTTCGGGCGCGTAGGCGAGATGTGTGATGCGCATCTCGAGGATTTCGATGCCGGCCACGTTGACGGAGCGTTGGAGCGATTCCTTCAGCAAGTCGGATACAGCACCGGTGTTGCCGCGGAGCGAGACATGTTCTTCCTTTTTTTCGTCGTAGGGATGCGTCGAGACCACGTCGCGCAGTGCCATTTCGCACTGTGTCTTGATGTAGGTTTCGAAGTCGTCGACGTCGTAGACCGCTTGGGCCGTGTCCCTGATGAGCCAGACAACAACAGCGGCGACGTCGATCGGGTTACCAACCTTGTCGTTCACTTTCAAAGTGGGTGTCGTGAAGTTTCGCACCCGTAAGCTGAGCTTTTGCTTCGCGAAAAACGGATTGACCCAATGGAAGCCTTCGCGCCGCACCGTGCCGACGTAGCGGCCGAACAGCGTGAGTACGGCGGACTCGTTCGGCTTCAGCACGAGAAAGCCGACCGAACAGAAAACGGCCAGCACGATAAGAGGGGCACCGACGATCGGCAGGCGCATCAACACGACGCCAACAAGGAATGTCAGCAGTAAAACGACCAGCATCAACCAGCCGGACGTGGTGTTTGCGAGCAGCTTCTCTTTCGAGGGAATTGCGAGCTTTGAATCCGACATTCCGAGTCCTCCCGTGTGGGCCACCAGACTCAGGCCTGGCGTGGCCAATATATTGGGTGGTTAAGGCGGTTCTGCGAGGGCTAAAGCGCAAATCCGGCGGGCATGGGTGCTGCATTGCTCAGAAGCAAGTATCGGCAACCTGTCCCGGGTCAGTACATGACAGTCCCTCCCTTGGTTAAGCGGCATGCACTGGCGGCAGCAATCGGCTTTGCCGCCGGCGCGCTGTTGTGGCTGCTCGCCACGCAGATTTACGCAAAGGCCGAAAACGACGGGATCAGCGTCAGCGGCTGCGAGCACAGCTTGGGCATGGATGCGTTGGAGTGCGCCTAACGCGCTAGATGCAAACGCTGGCGAGCGGGGGCATGCCGTTGAACCCGACCGACGAATAGGTCGTCGTGTAGGCGCCGGTCGATAGGATCAAGACCTTATCGCCCGCTTTCAGCGCCTTCGGCAAACGGTAGTCCGTCTTTTCATACAAGATGTCGGCGCTGTCGCAGGTTGGGCCTGCGAGCACGACCGGCATCGTTTCGCCGCCGTCGTGCGACGTCAGCACGCGGTACTTGATCGCCTCGTCCATCGTTTCGGCGAGGCCGTGGAACTTGCCGACGTCGAGGTAGACCCAGCGGCGTTCGTCCGTGCCGCCTTTGTGCGCGACGAGGACGACTTCGCTGGTGATCACGCCCGCGTCGCCGACGATGTAGCGGCCGGGTTCGACGATCAGTTCGGGTGCGTTCGCGCCGAAGTGACGCTTCAGAGCAGTGCGGATCGCGCGGCCGTAGGACGAGATCGGAGGCACGTCGTTGCGATAGCGCGAGGGGAAGCCACCGCCGACGTTGATCATGCGCAGCTGCACGCCTTTGGCTGCGACGGTTTTGAACAAGCCGGCCGTCTCAGCAATCGCCTTGTCGAATTGGGCGAGGTCGGTCTGCTGCGAGCCGACGTGGAACGACACGCCGTAGGCGTCGAGACCAAGCGCCTTGGCGCGCACGAGCAGGTCGGCCGCCATGGCTGTTTCGCAGCCGAACTTGCGCGACAGCGGCCACTCGGCGCCGGCGCAGTCGACGAGGATGCGGCAGAACACTTTGGCGCCGGGTGCTACCGTTGCCAGCTTCTCCAGCTCCGCCTCGCTGTCGAAGGCGAAGAGGCGGATGCCGCGCGCGTAAGCAGCCGCAATATCGCTCTGCTTCTTAATCGTGTTGCCGAACGAGATGCGCTCTGGCGCCACGCCGTGCTTCAAGCAGAGATCGATCTCGCCGAGACTCGCCGTGTCGAAATTGGAGCCCTGGCAGTTCAAGCGGGCGACGATTTCGTCGGCCGGGTTCGCCTTCACGGCGTAGAAGACGTTGGCTTCGGGGAGCGCGCGGACGAGGCCCGCGTAGTGGTGCTCAACCAGGTCCACGTCGACGACGAGGCAGGGCGAGGGGAGGGTCGCCGTCTCGAGGAAGCGGGCGATTCGGGGCGACAGGCCGCCGCGTTCGGCCGGCAGGCTTCGGGCGCGCGGCGTCGCTGGCGCCTGTTCAGCGCGGTCGTCGGCCAAATCTTGGGAATCGAATTGACGCTTGCGGGCTTTCACGCCCCGGTTGGTCAGCATCGTCAACATCCTTAAAGACCCGGCTCTAAACCGGCTTGATCAAAAAGGACGCCACCGTCGTTGCATAAACCACCAAGGGCCAGCGGCACGTGCGTTACGCGTCGAGGAGGGAGCAAATAATAGTTGTTGAATCGGATTGCAAGAGTCCGTTCGGCCGCAGTTGTGGAGGTTCAGCGCCGGCGGTCGCGCCGCTGGAAGCTCTTCCTGGCTCCTCGCGCGCGCGTCGGCGAGCCCGGCTTGCCGCCTTCGACGAGGTCGAAGCGCAAGCCACCGGTGAGTGGCGTTGCCTCTTCCAAGCGCACCCGCACTGTGTCGCCGAGACGGAATGTCAGGCCAGATTTCTCGCCGATCAGCGCGTGCGTGCGTTCGTCATGGTGGAAGAACTCCGTGCCGAGTGAGCGGACGGGGAGCAGGCCATCGGCGCCGGTTTCGGCGAGGCGGATGAAGAGGCCGAAGCGGGTCACGCCGGAGATTTTGCCCGCGAACTCGGCGCCCAGGCGGTTCGACATGTAGGCGGCGATGTAGCGGTCGGTCGAGTCGCGCTCGGCCGCCATGGCGCGGCGCTCGAACGCCGAGATGTCCTCGGCGGTCTTCTCCATGTTGTCGATTTCGCTGTCGGTCAGGCTGCCCGCACCCAAGTTGAACGCGCGGACCAAGGCCCGGTGGACGATCAGGTCGGCATAGCGGCGAATCGGCGAGGTGAAGTGGGCATAGCGGCGAAGCGCCAGGCCGAAGTGGCCGATGTTGTCCGGATTGTACTCGGCTTGGCTCATTGAGCGCAGCATTACGACGTTCACGAGATCCGCGTTCGGCGTCTTTGACGCCATCTCGAGGATGCGGTTCAGCATCGCGGTGGTAATGGTTTGGCCTTTGGGCAGGTTGATGTTCAACGTGCCGAGGAAATCGGTCAGCGCCGTCAGTTTTTCGTCCGACGGCGGTGCGTGAATGCGGAACACCAAAGGGCAGCGTTTGCCCTCCAGCGCCTCGGCTGCTGCGACGTTCGCCTGGATCATGAACTCTTCGATCAGCTTGTGGGCATCGAAGCGCGCTCTAAGACCGATCGATTTTACGCGGCCGGTTTCGTCGAGTTCGATTTTGTGTTCGGGGAGGTCGAGATCGATGGGGCCGCGCTTCGTGCGCGCCTTCACCAGCGTGCGGTAGCAGGCTTCGAGCGGTCTCAAGATGGGCTGGAGCAGCGGTCCGGTCTTGTCGTTCGGATTGCCGTCGAGCGCATCTTGCACCTCATTGTAGGAGAGGCGCGCCGCCGAGCGCATCAACGCACGCTCGAAGCGATGGCGCTTCAGCTTACCTTGCGCATCGAACGTCAGGTGACACGCGATGATTGCGCGGTCGACCTTCTCCTTCAGCGAACAAAGGTCGGCCGAGAGCTGCTCCGGCAGCATCGGCACGACGCGGTCGGGGAAGTAGACCGAGTTGCCGCGTCGAAGCGCTTCGCGGTCGAGCGCCGAGTTCGGCCTCACGTAGTAAGACACGTCCGCGATTGCGACGATCGCTTGGAACCCGCCTGTGTTCTCGGGGTTGTCGTCGGGCGCGGCCCATACCGCGTCGTCATGGTCACGCGCGTCGGGTGGGTCGATGGTGACGAGCGGAACCTTGCGCAGGTCCACGCGGCCGCCTTCGAGCGTCGCCGGTTTCGCGCGCTCCGCTTCGTCGATCACCGACGACGGAAAATCAATGGGGATGCCGTGGGTGTGGACGGCGATCAAGCTGATCGCTTTCGGCTCGCTCATGCGGCCCAAGCGTTCGGTGACGCGTGCTTTCGGTTGTCCGAGGTCGCGGCCGGAGAGCGGCTCAACGACGACGAGTTCGCCGTCGATCGCATTGCCGGTATCGCCTTCGGCAATGATGAACGTGTTGCGGGCTTTGCGGTCGACCGGCTCCACGCGGCCGGCGCGGCCGAGTTTGCGGAAGACGCCGAGCGCCTTGTGCGCGCTGGCGCCCAGGCGCTTCATGATGCGCGCTTCGTAGCCTTCTTTCGTCGCCTTGAGGCGAGCGAGGAAACGTTCGCCGATACCCAGCGCGCGGCCGGTCGACTCCGTACCCGGCGCAAGTACGATCTTCGGCGGCGCGGCGTCGCTGTCCCAGCGAG
>CXWL01033676.1_pt1 | contig 13206 bp, 11 predicted proteins | sample 590931 | NCBI WGS metagenome assembly CXWL01 (sample SAMEA3498368, study PRJEB10139) | groundwater metagenome | biome: water well; material: biofilm material | place: Germany | collected 2015-04-27
CGGCCGCTGCTGATCAAGGGCGAGCCGGGCACGGGCAAGACGCGGCTGGCAGAGGTGGTGGCGCAGGGTCTCGGCATGCCGTTACTCGAGTGGCACATCAAGTCCACCACCAAGGCCCAGCAGGGCCTCTACGAGTACGACGCCGTGTCGCGCCTGCGGGACTCCCAGCTCGGCGACCCGAAGGTGCAGGAGATCGCCAACTACATCGTGCCCGGGATGCTTTGGCAGGCCTTCGACAGCGACACGCCGGTGGTACTGCTCATCGACGAGATCGACAAGGCGGACATCGAGTTTCCCAACGACCTGCTGCGTGAGCTCGACCGGATGGAGTTCTACGTCTACGAGACCCGTCAGCTCATCAAGGCGAAGCAGCGGCCACTGGTGTTCATCACCAGCAACAACGAGAAGGACCTGCCCGACGCCTTCCTGCGCCGCTGCTTCTTCCACTACATCCGTTTCCCCGACAAGGAGACGATGGAGCAGATCGTCGAGGTGCATTTTCCGGGCATCAAGAAGGCGCTGCTCAAGGAGGCCCTGGAAGCCTTCTTCGCGGTGCGCGAGGTGCCGGGGCTGAAGAAGAAGCCGTCCACCTCGGAGCTGCTCGACTGGCTGAAGCTGCTGCTGGCCGAGGACATCCCGCCGGAAGCACTGCGCGCTGACGACCGGCGCTCCATCATCCCGCCCCTGCACGGCGCGCTGCTGAAGAATGAGCAGGACGTGCACCTCTTCGAGCGGCTGGTCTTCATGGCGCGGCGCTCCTCTTCGTAGGAGCGCGTTCACGCGCGACCGGTCGCAGCTGAAGCCGCTCCTACAAGTACGCACATGCTCACGCAATTCTTCTTCACGCTGAAAAACCATCAGGTCCCCGTCTCCATCCGGGAATACCTGACCCTGCTCGAGGCCCTGAAGTCGGACGTCATCGGCCCCAACATCGACGAGTTCTACCTGCTGGCCCGGGCAGCGCTGGTGAAGGACGAGACGAACTTCGACAAGTTCGACCGGGCCTTCGCGGCCTTCTACAAGGGCGTCGAGGCGCAGACCGGCACGAGCCACGAAATCCCCCTGGAGTGGCTGCAGAAACAGGCGGAGCTGAACCTTAGCCCCGAGGAGAAGGCGCTCATTGAGTCGCTGGGCGGCTGGGACGAGCTGATGAAGCGCTTCAAGGAGCGCCTCGAGGAGCAGAAGGGGCGGCACCAGGGCGGCAACAGGTGGATCGGCACGGCGGGCACGTCACCCTTCGGCGCCCACGGCTTCAACCCGGAAGGCATCCGCATCGGCCAGGAGAAGTCCCGGAACCGGTCGGCGGTGAAGGTGTGGGACGCCAGGGAGTTCCGCAACCTGGACGGTGACGTGCAGCTCGGCACGCGCAACATGAAGGTCGCCCTGCGGCGGCTGCGCCGGTTTGCCCGGGAGGGCGCCGCCAGCGAGCTGGATCTCGACGGCACCATCGACAAGACAGCCAGGAACGCGGGGCTGCTGGACCTGCAGCTGCGACCGGAGCGGCACAACGCAGTGAAGGTCCTGCTGCTGCTGGACATCGGTGGTTCCATGGACGAGCACTCGCGGTTGTGCTCGGAGCTGTTCTCCGCCGCCCGGGCGGAGTTCAAGCACCTGGAGTTCTTCTACTTCCACAACTGTGTGTACGACTTCGTCTGGAACGACAACCGGCGCCGGCACGGGGAACGCACCCGGACCTGGGACCTGATGCACAAGTTCAACGCCGACTATCGGCTGATCTTCGTCGGTGACGCGACGATGAGCCCGTTCGAGATACTGCGGCCCGGCGGGTCGCTGGAGTACATGAACGACGACGCGGGGGCGGACTGGCTGAAGCGGCTGACGGGCGTGTACCAGCGCTCGATCTGGCTCAATCCCACGCCGGAGGAGAACTGGGACTATCACTACACCATCAACGTGGTGCGGGAGTTGATGGGTGGGCGGATGTTTCCCCTGACGCTGGACGGCATCGAGCGCGCGATGCGCACCCTGACCCGCAAGGGCGCTCCCTTGTAGGAGCGCCTTCAGGCGCGACCCCATGATCCGCAACAGCCTGCCACCCGTCGTTGCATCCAACGCCCGCTTGCTGATCCTCGGCTCGATGCCCGGCGTCCGGTCGCTTGAGGCGCAGCAGTACTACGCCCAGCCGCGGAATGCGTTCTGGTCAATCATGGGACAGATGCTCGGTGCGGGCCCGGAGCAGCCTTACGCAGTCCGGTTGGAGATCCTGCAACGGAACCGGATCGCGCTGTGGGATGTACTGAAGGCGTGCCACCGGCCGGGAAGCCTCGATGCGAACATTCGGGCGGTGGATGCTGTGCCGAACGACTTCGCACGGTTTCTGGCAACACACTCGACGATCACGCACGTGTTCTTCAATGGCGTGGCCGCTGCGGGGCTGTTCGAGCGACTGGTCGTGGGCAGGGGACTCGCACCAGGGCAGTCCATCACTTACACCACCTTGTCGAGCACGAGTCCGGCAAACGCGCGGATGAGGCTCGAAGAGAAAGTCGCGGTGTGGCGGGAGGCTATCCAGCTGCGCGCGCGCCGCTGACTGGGTCCGCGCCTATCCCGTAGGCGCGGCTTCAGCCGCGACCCTCTTTCGAATCCAGCATCGGCGTAGTCCGCCCGGACACCACGTAAGGCCGCGCGATCACCCCATCGCCACATCCAGGTAGGGATCGATGTAGATGGGCCGGGCGAAGGGGCATGGAGGAACTCCCTGGTTCGGGGCATTATCGGGGCCTGCCAACCAAGAGACTAGCTGATGAAATCCGCCGGGCCTGAGCCAGGCACTTCCCGGGTTGAGATTTCCGACGTCACCGCCAAAGGGTTTCGCCTCCGGCTGGGAGACGAGAAACTCAATGTCTCGTTTACGGAGTTTCCCTGGTTCCGCAAGGCCACCGTCGCCGAGCTCAACTGCGTGGAGTGCCCGTCGCCGGATCACCTGTACTGGCCGTCCCTGGATATTGATCTTGCGGTGGAGTCGATCCGGCATCCCGAGAGGTTTCCGCTGGTATCGCGGATATCGGGTCGCGGCTGAAGCCGCCTCCTACCGAGGGGTGCTACTTGCGGGCGGCGGCGCGGCTGCCGGGCTTCATAGTCGGCCGCCGTCGCGAATGCCGAACTACGTACTCGTCCAGCAGGTGCCGGATCATTCTCTGATACGAGGTATCGCCCCGGGCGGCTTCGGCCTTGAAGAAGGCCACGCTGTAGCGGCTGAGCGCCAAGGTGACCTTCACGCTCTCGTCCTTGAGCCCCCGCATCAACTCCTCCGGCGAAGGAAGGAAGTCGTCCACAACCTCCAGAGGACCTAATGGCTCATCCGTATATTTGATTCGCCGCTTCATAAAACTGTCTCCCGCTTCGCCAATACCCAGCCCCGATAATCCGGATGACCCCGTCTCGATTGGTGAACCGAACGGTCAATACGAGATCCTCAACCAGACCGAAGCAGTAAAAACGTTCCTCGGCAATGCTGTGCAACTTGTCCGGCGCTATAACGCGGGCGGGATCTACGAATGCCAACTGAGCGATGGCGAACGAAACGCCATGCTTGCGCTGGTTCTCGGAGTCCTTGACCGGGTCCCACTCGAATAACTGGGTCATTCAGGCACGGTATTCAAGTGTGGCAAGAATACCATACGATTATCTGGCGACTATGTTGAGATTTGACGGGTCGCGGCTGAAGCCGCTCCTACATATGCAGGCATTTCCGGGACAATGGCCGGATGCCCTCCCAGATCCCCCGCAAACCCCCTTTCCGCGACGGCCTCGATCCCAACGCGGATTTCGACCGGGCCCTCGCGCTCATCGAGGGCGGTGACCAGCACGTCTTCATTACCGGCCGCGCCGGCACGGGCAAGACCACGCTGTTGCATCTGCTGAGGGACGAGACGACCCGCAACGTCGCGGTGGTCGCGCCCACGGGCCTCGCGGCGATCAGCGTCGGCGGGCAGACCATCCACTCCTTCTTCCGCCTGCCGCCGCGCTTCGTGGATCCCCGCGAGATCAGGGCCCTGCGCCACACCAGCGTGATGAAGGCGCTCGACCTCCTCATCATCGACGAGGTCTCCATGGTGCGCGCCGACCTCATGGACGGCATCGACCAGGCGCTGCGCCTCAACCGGCGCAATGACGAGCCCTTCGGCGGCGTCCAGCTTGCCCTGTTCGGCGACTTGTGGCAGTTGCCACCCGTCGTGCGGGAGCCGGAGCTGAAGGAGTACTTCGACGAGACCTACGGCGGGCCCTGGTTCTTCCAGGCGCTCGTCTGGCGCAAGTGCGTGGGGCGGTCCGTGGATCTCGAGAAGATCTACCGGCAGAAGGACGACGCCGAATTCCGCAACATCCTCCAGCATATCCGCGACGGTGAGCCGGGCGAGGAAATCCTGCACGCGCTGAACGCCCGGGTGATTCCGAAGGCCCGCCTGCCGGACCCGGACAGTCACATCGTGCTCACGGCCACCAACGACGCCGCCTTCCGCGAGAACAGCCGGCGCCTGATGGCGCTGCCGGGCAAGACGAAGGTTTATTCAGCCGAGGTCACCGGCAAGTTCGACACTGCCGCTTTTCCGACCGAACCCGTGCTGACGCTGAAAGTCGGCGCCAGGGTGATGTTCCTCAAGAACGATCCTGAGAAGCGCTGGATCAACGGCTCCTGGGGCATCGTCACCGGGCTCGGCGCCGAGGGGCCCACTGTGCAGCTCGATGACGGCCCCGAAAAGGGCCAGGCGCACGAGGTCCGCAAGACGGCCTGGGAGAACCTCGCCTACCAGTACGACCGGTCAGCGAAGCAGATCACGCGTGAACAGATCGGCGCCTACAAGCAGCTGCCGCTGCGCCTCGGCTGGGCCATCACGATCCACAAGAGCCAGGGCCAGACCTTCGACCGGGTGTACATCGATCTCGGCCGCGGCGCGTTCAGCCACGGGCAGACCTATGTTGCCCTGAGCCGCTGCCGCACCCTCGCGGGCCTCGCGCTGGCGCACCCGGTGCGGCTACGCGACGTGATCCTGGATGAGCAGGTCGGGGACTACCAGCGCGTGTTTCCGCCGTCCCTGTAGGAGCGCCTTCAGGCGCGACCAATCCCGTCGCGCATGAAGGCGCTCCTACAAGGGGCCGCTACTTCGCCGCCGCCAGCCCCAGGCCCCGGCCGCACTGAGCAACAGCAGCGTCGCGGGATCAATGGCCATGAAGCCACCGTCGGTGCCACTCGGCTTTGGCGTCTCCACTCCACCCTCGCCCTGGGTAATGCCCGTGCCGGTGGCTGAGATGGTGACCGAGGCCTCGTCGGGGTCATTGGACGGAATATCCAGGCTATCGCTGGCGGCTCCCGTGCCCGGCGGTGCGTAGCGGGCAATGAAGGTACAGCTGGTCGCCGGCGCCAGGGTCTGCGTGGAACAGTTATCGGTAACCAGGCTGAATGGCGCCGCCAGCGGGTTGGCGACGGCGATGCTGCCGAGCACCAGATCCAGGCTGCCACTGTTGGTCACGGTGATGGTCCGGTCCCGGGTCGTGCTTTCGGTGATGTTGCCAAAGGGGACCAACCGGTCGTTGGCGGGCAGTGTGTTGTCGGTGACCACGATATTCGGGACGGGATCACCGATGCCGGTGCCGCTGACAGAGACGATGAGCGAGGCTTCGTCCGAGTCAGGATCATTGGACGGGATGTCGAAGGCATCGCTGAAGTCGCCTGGCGCGGTGGGTTCGAACTGAACGTCGATGGTGCAATTCCCCGCTGGCGCCACGGTTTGTCCGGAACAGTTGTCAGCGATGATGCTGAACGGTGCCAGCAGCGCGTTGGCCACAGCGACCGATCCCAGCACGAGGCTGGCATTGCCGTTGTTGGTGACGGTTACCGTCTGGTTCAGCTGCGCCCCGGTGCCGATACTGCCGAGGGGGATTTCCTGGTCCCTGGTGGGTGCTACGGAGTCGGTGACAGTGATGGCGGGCACCGGCATGGCCACGCCGATACCCGATACCGCCACAGTGATGGAGGGCTCGTCCCCGTCATTGGACGGGATATCCAGGCTGTCCGTGAAGTTGCCGGAGGAAACCGGCGAGAACCTGACGTTAAAGGTGCACACGGCAGACGGCAGCACCGTGGCACCCGTACAGGTGTCGCTGGCCAGCGTAAAGGGCGCTGCCAGCGGATTCGCCAGCGCGATGGCCCCCAGCACAAGGTTGCCGGTGCCCGCATTGGTGACGGTGACGGTCTGTGTCGCGGTGGCTAACTCCGTCACGCTGCCGAAGGGCACCTGCAGATCAGGGGCCGGGGCCTTACTGTCGGTCACCGCGATCTCGGGCGCCACCGTAACCGAGTTCAACGTGAAGGACAGCAGTGAATTATTGGCCGTCTGGCCAATAAAGCTCGCCGTGAAATACGTGAACGTCGGGTCGTAGTCGATCAGCAACCGGTAGCGGACCATGTCCAGCGTCAGGATCGAGATCAGGCTGCACAGCGGGCCGGCACAGGAGCCGATTGGCGCGAACGCGACGGTCGTAAAGGCGCTGAAGTCCACCGCTGTGGCTGGGGACAGATTGACTAAGAACTCCGCTTGACCGTTCGCATCGACTGCCACGGACTGGGGCGCGGCGTCGAACACCACACCCGCGCCGTTGGCATTGACGTCGGTGGCACCTGGGGTTCCGCCCTTGATGACCAAGACGAGCGACGGCACGGCAATAGTCCCTCCGGCGATGGTCAGCTGCGTGTTGGTGCCGTTGAGCGTCAGGTTGAGATAGGAGCCGGAAGCCGGTGTGGGTGTGAAGCCCAGCGGTACGCCGTTGATGACCGTGCTGGGGCTGGGCGTGATGACGATTTCGCGGAACAAGCCTGGCGGCTCACCGCCGAAGAACGGACAGTAGGACGGCGAGCTGCCGCTGCAGGGCACCTGGGCTCCGTCGAAGGTCGTGCTGAAGAGATCCGTAATGCCGTTGCTGGCATTCGTCGTGTCGACGGCCACCGGAACCGCCAGGCCCGGTGTCGTCGCCGTCAGGAAAACAAGGGCCGCCGTGCCCCGCAGTAATGTTCCGGTCTTCACCCAGTTACCCCCCGTGCGCTTGGTTGATCCGTCGTCTGAGTGTGAGGCAGGCAGGGAGTCCGGGCAACCCAAAAAAAACCTCCCGGACCCTGAGGGTGCCGGGAGGTCATTTTTTGGTCGCTGCCNNGCGCCCGGCAGTTCAGTCATCGCTAAGTCAGGCCGTCTTGACCCGCCGACGCAGGCCCGCGAGCAGGCCCAGGCCGGAGGCCATTAACCAGGCCGCCGCCGGCACCGGCACCGGGGAGTTCAGCGTGGCAAAGACCCCCGAGCCATTGGCCGTCTGCCCGATGAAGCTGCCCGTGAAGGACGTGAAGGTCGGGTCGAAGTCGAGGAACAGCCGATACCGGAGCATGTCCAGGGTCAGACTCCCCAGCAAGGCGCAGTGCGGACCAGCGCAGCCGGTGACGACCGCGCCCAGCGTGGAGAAGTCAGCAGCAAAACCCGGCGCGTAGTCCACTAAGAACTCCACCTGGCCCAAGCCGTTGACCGCTGCCGAGCCGCTGGGCTTGATCACAAAGCCAGCACCAGCGGTGGTGACGGTCGTGACGCCCCCGATGATCAGCGTGGTCGGGGGCAGCATGATGGTGCTGTCGCCGACGATCTGCGCGATCGTGTTGCCGGCGCTGAGCGAGACATCGAGGAACGAACCCGCAGCCGGAGGGCCTGCAATGCCACCGGGAACACCGCTACTTACGCCGGTCGGGTTTGTGCCGAGGACGATGGCCCGGGGTATCGTCGGGTCACCGCCGAAAAACGCGCAGTAGGACGGCGAGCCCATCCCGCAAGGGGTCCGGGCACCGTCGAACGTCGTGCTGTAAATGTCGGTAAGGCCGTTGGCCGGACTGAACGTATCGATCGCTGAAGCCGCCATCGCGCCCGAAGCCGAGAAGGCCAGGACGCTGGCGACGGCCAGACGGCCGGTCAGATTCTTCAACATGAAACTACTCCCCACTTGTATGTTTAATATTTGCCGCGTTTTTCAGGCTTGCGGCTGTTTGTGTTAGTCGCGGAAAATTACGGATCGTTAATTCTTCGTCAGTGCTGACTATAGCGCTGGTTTCGACTAAGCAATAGACAACCTTACATAAGCCCGGTTTCTTGCGGCGCAAGAGCTTTAACGTCAGTCCCCAAAGCGGTAGCTGGCCTGCAGGGTCACACTGCGCGAGCGCTCCACGAAGCCATAAAAGGTGGGTGCCCCCGTCTGGCTGAAGGCCAGCGGCGTGTCGTTGGCGTAAGACACCACTTCCTCATCCGTCAGGTTGCGGCCCAGCAGGGCCACTTCCCACTTCTCGTCCGCATCCGCCAGGGCAACCCGCAGGTTCCAGATGGCGTAGGCGTCCTGCTCCACCCGGGGGTCCAAGTTCTGGGACGGGTTGTAGGCCGTCGTGAACTGGGTGTCGAGCGTGGAGCGGAACAACAGGTGCTCGGTCAGCGGGTGCTCGTAGTGGAGCGCCAGGTTGCCGGAGAAATCCGCCACGTACTGGTTGGTCTGGCCCGTGTAGTCACAGAGGCCGTTGGGGGAGGTTGGCGCCTGGCCCTGGTTGCACTGGCCGTTCGGGAAGTCGTCAAACTCGAAGTCCAGGTAGCCCAGCGACCCGTTCATGGACCAGTCGTCGGTAATGGCCCAGCGGCCGTCCAGTTCCACGCCCTGGGTGATGGCCTTGGCCGCGTTGCCCACGTTGAAGCCCAGCGTACCGTCGAAGATGCTCACCTGCAGGTCGTCGAAGTTGGTGCGGAACACGGCGATGTTGAGTTCGGCCGTGCCGTTCAGCAGGGAGAGCTTGGTCCCCGCCTCGAAGGCCAGGGCCTGCTCGTCCTTGAACTCGAAGGAGCCTGGTGGCACCAGTGAATTGACCTGGCCTTCCAGGTCGGCGGGATAGAGTGTGCCGGCGCCAGTGCTGCCCACCGGCGAGGGTTCGCTGTTGGAGCGTACGTCGAAGCCGCCACCCTTGAAGCCGGTCTTGACGGAGCCGTAGACCAGGATGTCGTCGGTCAGGTCAAAGTCGGTGACGAACTCGAAGGCTGTGTTGTCCGTGGTCCGCGCACCGCTCAGCTGGTGGAAGGACACGTCAAAGATAGAGGCGAAGAGCACGGTGCCGGCGGACAACCGGTCGAAGTCGTTGGCGTCGTTGAGGTTGAACGGGTTTCGCTCCAGATCGCCCTCCCGCAGGATGCGGATGGCCTCCTTCTCGATGTGGCTGTAGCGCACGCCGAGGCTCGCGCGCCAGCGCTCCGTAAGGTCATAGCTGACCTGGCCGAACACCGAGCTCGTATAGGTGCTCTGGTCGAAGTCCCGGAAAGCGGAGGTATCCCCAAGGGAGGCGAAGGCGCCCTCGGGATTGCCTGTCGTGGCATAGCCCACCAGCCGCACCACGCCGCTGTCGACCGGCAGGAAGATCTGGTCGCCGAAGTCGAGTTCGTCGGCCTGGTAATAGACGCCCGCCAGGTAGCGGAAGCGCTCTTCCTGGGGTGAGGCCAGGCGCAGCTCAATGCTGTTCTGGCTGTAGTCCTCCGTGGAGGTGAGGCTGAACAGGTTTGAGCTGGTGAAGTCGCAGTCGCAGACTTCCACATAGTCGTATTCAACGTGGCCCGCGGTGGCCGTCAGGGTGTGCTCGCCAAGCGCCACGTTGAGAGTGCCGACGATCGACGTGATGTCGTTGTTGCTCTTATCGCCATTGGACCCCCGGTTGTAGTTAAGGGTGCCGTCGCGCATGTTGGCATTGTCAAAGACGTAATCCGTGTCCGGATCGAAGGTGTCCGGATCGATGGCGGGCCCGTCGAAGAAAACGTCGAGGAACTCCAGGTAGTTGTTCCCCGCGCGCCAGTAGCCGGAACTGCCCGTGTTGTTGCTGAAGCCGGTCTGGCTGGAGCCGCGGGTTACAGCGGGGTCGGCCCGGATGATCTCGATCTGCCGGCCCTTCACGTCGAACTGGTTTTTCTCGAGTTTCAGGGTGCCGTCGATGGTGTCGCCGGTGTAGGCGATGGTGATGCGGGCACTGGTTTCCTCGCGGTTTGGCTCATCCCGGCTCAGCTCGGTGTTCTGGATGTAGCCGTCCATCGTTCGGTAGCGGCCGGCGAACCGGGCGCCCCAGGTGCCACCGAGCCACTCCCCGATCGGCCCGGAGATCATGCCGTTAAGTTCCTGCTCGTTATGGTCCGGCTCGTACAGGGCACTGACGGAGGCCTCGAGCGTGTCCGTGGGCTTGGCGGTGGTGAAGTTCAGGGCGCCGGCGATGCTGTTGTTGCCCAGCAAAATTGCCTGGGGGCCGCGCAAGGCCTCGGCCTGGGCCATATCCATGAAGGGTGCCCGGGTGAGCTGGGCGCGCCCGTAGTAGATACCGTCTATATAGAGCCCGACGGACTGCTCGAAGCCCTGGTTGATGCCGGACCCGATGCCGCGGACGTAGAGGTTGGTGCCGATGCCCGTCTCGGACATCGCGAAGTTCGGTACGTAGGAGACCAGCTCCTCGACCCGGCTGATGCCCGACTGGGCCATGGCCTCGCCGGTGAGGACCACCACGGACAGGGGGGCCTCCTGCAGGCTCTCCGCAACCTTGCGGGCGGTGACCGTGATTTCCTCCAGCGCTTCCTGGGCGCTGACTGACGGCATCCCGGCGATACCGGCAACGAGCAGGATGCCGGCGGCAGTACGCTTCGTAACGGAGTGGAATGGCGACTTGAACATGACCCGGTTACCCCCGCACCGAGACTAGCACACCGCCTCCCGGGGTGCGCCAGCGGTGCGAATTGTGTGCGGCGCATCTTGGATTTTTCCGGAGGACGCTGGATACTCAGCCCCGTCCCCACGGGCGCAAAGCCCTCGCAAAAGGAGGTGATCCAATGTCTAGTGAGAATCCCGCGGTGTCCATCCACCCTTCGTATCTCTGCCTGACCCTGGACCAGCCCCTCAAGGTAGCCAGAGTGATGGGCGTCACCTGACAGGTACGAGTGCGGCCCCTTAAGAAAGGGCTCGCCAGATAAGGGATTGGGGACACCCGGTCTCACGAAGGGCCGCAGCGATGCGGCCCTTCTCTTTTTCCGCCGGGTGCGCGACGCTGTAGGAGCGCCTTCAGGCGCGATCCCTGTCGGTCGCGCCTGAAGGCGCTCCTACAAGGCGCTCCTGCGGGTAGCAACAATGTTCTGGTGGGCCAAGCTGGATGACGAGGCGCTGCTCGACCTGCGCTTTAACGATCTGGGCCTGAAACTCGCCGAAAGCCGGCTCCGGCCTGCGCTGGACCGGCTCAACCGGGAGCTGGACCGCCGCGGTTTCCGCTTTCGGCCCCACGTCTGGCTGTCGGTCGAGTGGTTCTGTCCGGACGGTATCCCGGGTTTTGCGATTCCCTTCTACCTGGCGCACCCGCGTCTCGCGGCGCTCGAGCGGCGCCTGATGCACGAGGTGGAGGGGGGCAACGCACGGTGGCTCCAGCGGATCCTGCGCCACGAGACCGGGCACGCCATCGACAACGCCTACCGGCTGCGCCGGCGAAAGCGCTGGCGGCAGGTGTTTGGACCGGCGTCCCGGCCGTACCCGTTGCGCTACGCGCCACGGACGACCAGCCGCAACTACGTCATGCACCTCGGCCACTGGTATGCCCAGAGTCATCCCTCGGAGGATTTCGCCGAGACTTTCGCTGTCTGGCTGGCCCCCAACTCCACCTGGCGCGCGGACTACGAGACCTGGATTGCGCTGCGCAAGCTGCGCTACGTGGACGAACTGCTGACGGAGATCCGCGGCGAACGGCCACCCGTGCGCCGCACAACACAGGTTGAGCCCCTGGAAGCCAACCGCAGCACCCTGCGCGAGCATTACGCCGGGAAGCTGCGCTACGCGGATCGTAGCGAGACGCACCGCTACGACGGGCGCTTGAAGCGCGTCTTCGCGCCACAGGCCCGGAACCCCGGGAGGCCGCCGGCCGCCACCTTCCTCAGGCAGGTCCGCCCCGAACTGCAGCGCCTGCTGGTCCGACGTTCCCGGCTGCACCCGTACCTCGTGCATCACGTCATGCGCATGGTGATACGCCGGAGCCGCGAGCTGGAGCTGTGCGTCAACCAGCCCCTGCGCCTCACGAAGCGCGAGGTTTTTGCCCTGCTGGAACGTATCCTGTTCGACTTTGTCCGCCGTGGCCGGGAGCGCTACGCCTTATGAAGAAACTTCGCGCCCTCGTGCTGACTCACGAAAGCCTGGTGCCACCCGACAGTCTGGATGGGCACAGCCAGCAGGAGATCGACGAGTGGCAGACCGAGTACGACGTGATGTCCTGTCTGCGCCAGGCGGGCCACGAAGTGCAGGTCCTGGGCCTCTACGACAACCTCGGCGACCTGCGTACGCGCATCACCGAGTGGCAGCCCGATGTCGCCTTTAACCTGCTGCAGGAATTCCAGGGGATCGTCACCTACGACCAGCACATCGTGGCCTACCTGGAGTTGATGCGGCAACCCTACACCGGCTGCAATCCCCGCGGCATGATGCTCTCCCGGGACAAGGTGCTGTCCAAGCAGATTCTCGCCTATCACCGCATTCCGACGCCCCAATTCGCGCTGTTCCGGCGCGGGCGTTCCTACCGGCTGTCGAACAAGCTCACCTACCCGCTGTTCGTGAAGTCGGCCACGGAGGACGCGTCGCTCGGTATCTCGCAGGCCTCCATCGTGGAGGATCGCGCTCGCCTGAAGGAGCGCATCGACTTCATTCACGATCACACCAAAACGGATGCTCTGGTGGAGGAGTACATCGAGGGCCGGGAACTGTACGTAGCCGTGGATGGCAACGAGCGGCTGACCACCTACCCGGTCTGGGAGATGGATTTCGGTACCTTGCCGGATGTGATGGCCGGCATCGCCACGCGCAAGGTGAAATGGGATCGAAAGTACCAGCAGAAGCACGGTATTCGCACGGGCAAGGCGGCTGATCTCAGCCCGGCGACGGAGGAGCAGTTCCGCCGCTACAGCAAGCGCATCTACCGCGCGCTGCACCTGAGCGGCTACGCGCGCATGGATTTCCGCCTGCGGCCTGACGGACGGGTGTACCTGCTGGAGGCCAACTGCAATCCGAACCTGAGCCAGGGCGAGGACTTCGCTGCAGCTGCCGGCAACCGCGGCGTCACCTACGAGTCACTCCTCGAGCGGCTCATGCGCCTCGGGCTGGGCTATGAGGTGGAGTGGCGGGAGT